>Ga0209296_1001008_pt1 | contig 22887 bp, 15 predicted proteins | sample S_130206_EF_Meta_FD_187319 | JGI IMG/M metagenome (GOLD analysis project Ga0209296, IMG submission 187319) | Freshwater microbial communities from Lake Simoncouche, Canada to study carbon cycling - S_130206_EF_MetaG (SPAdes) (version 2) | ecosystem: Environmental > Aquatic > Freshwater > Lake ...
CTGGGAGGTTGTGAAAAGCAGGCATGGCTTTGGCATCGGGGGTGAGCCTAACTTCCAAATGCTCAACAGAAAGGCGGCCATTCTTGGAACGCCTAGATTTAGATTCAAAAAGCGATTTGAACCAACCCACATGTTTAATATTATTCAATTGAATCTTTCTTATCTGTTGCAAAAGTATATCACGCTATCAAATATGAAGAATTGTAAATAATCCTGAACCAATGCACAAGAATGAAAATCCTTAATTGCCAACAAATCCAACAACAAAAGTTGTTATTTTCAGGCCAAAACAATTATTATCCAAACCAGAATTTAAGTCATACGAATGGCAACACGAAAAAGACCATGAAAAGCGAGGAAACCCCTAGTATTCTTAAAATGGCTACAATCAGAAAAGGAAATATAAAAAAGGTACTAATAAACCGTTGCTAGGCAAAATAAAGCCAAAGAAAGAAGGGAATGTAGCAAAGAAACGAATTCTTTCGCCACAAATCGTCCAAAACAAGCAATTAAAACAACACCTTTAGGAGTTTTGGTTCTATTACTTTTTAGGTGCTGGTGTGTATTTTGACTGCAATGCTTTAAACTCTGCTTCCTTTTTTAAGGAATCAAAGGAATCATCTGAACTAATTGCCTGCCCCCAAATCCCCTGCCTTTGGGGTTCCGGAAAGGCTTCAATCGCTTTCTTTAACAATTCGATGGCCTTTTTCTTGTACAAATCAGCCTGCGGTTTGAGTTCGGGCTTGGCATCGGAATCCAGCTCAAGCTTACCCCCGGATATGGAATAAACCCCAGCAGCATTTAGTACCGTTTGCACCGAAGGGGTTGGATTTTTTGCAAGTGCAGCATCTGCATCTTCAATTGCGCCTTTGATATTATTCTGGGTTGCACGCAAATAGCCTCGCATGGTTAAGGCTTCGATTATCTGGCCAGGTTCCGCATCCTTGCTTGCAAGCACCATGGTAAAATCGTCTTGGGCAAGATCCTTCCAAGCGCTAACTAAAAGCATGGCCCTGCGCACCCTAGACTGAGTATCATCAGGAAGCATGGCTGCACTTCGGCTTAAATCAGACAATGCAGGCCCCAACAAATTCAAAGCCCGCTGGCAGATTCCACGCCCTTTATACGCTTGGGGATCAAGGGGCGAATCCTTCTTCGGGTCATGCGTGGCAAAATAATCATCAAAAGCTGTTTTGCTTTCTGCAAACTTATTTAGTTCAAGCAAAATCTTCGCTTTCAAAAGATGGGATAAGCTGTTGTTAGGATTTAATTGCACTGCAAGATTGCATAGTGGAAGTGCTTTTTCGAAATTCTTGGTAGAGTAAAAAAGCTCTGCTGCTATAAGATAATCTTCGATTTTATCTTTGTTGAGAAATCGCAAATTACCTGCTTGAATAAAGTCCTCTATGGCTTTCTGGATTTCTTTAGGCTGCAAATCGAGGTAAGCTAAACCACGCCAGTGGTAAGAATCACCACTAATAGGATTGGCCTTAATATTTTTCGTGAACAATTCGATGGCTTCAACATTTTTGCCTTCCTTGCGGTAGCAAAGAGCAAGATTGTTAATACCCCGTGGGTCATTAGGTTTAAGTTTAACGGCTTCCTCAAAATTCTTCTGTGCATCTTTAAATTTGTTCATTTCAAAAAACAAATTCCCTTCATTAACCAACACATCAAACTTGGGAATACCGTATTTTTCAGCCTTTTTAAAGTCTTCAAATGCTTCAGAATAGTCAGATTCGGCGGCGCTAGTTTTGCCACGCATTAGTTTTCCATCTACAATACCACGCACGAGATAAGCGGGCCCGAGGTTGGGCCGGGTTGCGATGCAGGAAGTAAGCGAAGCGCGGGCCGCAGCAAATTGTTCCTGCCTAACTTGACAAACTGCAGTAAGAAAATTGGCCCAGAACATCTCGGGGTCTTTTCGCAGAGCTTTTTCAAAAAAATCTTGAGCAGCGGCGTAATCATTTTGATTAAAAGCACCCAGCCCAAGAAAGAAGAACTCCGAAGGACGCTCGGGGGCGATAGTTTTGGCTTTTTCAAATTCTGCCTGAGCCTCGGGTAATTGCGATAGCGTTTTTAACAAATCACCCTTGATCAAATGGAAGATATGATTTTCCGTGGCAAAGCCGCGGGTTTTCTCCATAATCTCTAGCGATTCCAACGATCTTTTTTTCAAATCTTCTGCAGAAATATCAGGCAGAGGCATGGCATTTCTTCGAGCGATAATTATAGCAAGCTCGAGCGCTTCATCCGTCAGATGTTTTTTTTCTGCACCAGAAAGGTGATCAGGAAGCTTAAGCTTATATTCTTTATCTTCAATATAATTAATGCCTACAAGTGAAAGGCCCTTGGCTGCTTCGGAAATCGAACTTTCTCTTGCCTCTGTGCGATTACCCATGGCATCAGAGGAATGGAAAAACGCATCGTCGTAATGCTTTGAAAAAAGGCTCATATCGGTGGTCGCCTTGATCCGCGCCTCTGTTTGCATGAGAAGTGCATTGGAAGATTCGTAAATTTCCTTCAGCAAATCTTTACCCGAAGTCTTGGCGACAACCTTTCCTAGTATATCTTTGGCCTCTTCAAATTTCTTTTCATCAAATAAAGTCTTGGCTGTGATGAGCGCCGGCGTGGTTTCATTACGAATTCCATCAAGTTCGAGCGCAATCGCCTTGTTTTTTTCGTCAACTGCATCGCGAGCAGCCATTTCCTTGATACTTGAATTCCTAATCATGATTGCTGCAGTAATGGAACCTATGAAAATGGTGACCGCAGCCACTGCAGAAACACCTATAAGAGCAGCCTTCGCCTGGTTGCGTTTTGCCCACTTCAAAGTTTTCGTGTAAATGCCAACGGGCCGGGCAAGGATTGGCTCGCCCTTGATGAATCGTTCAATATCGTCAGCAAGCTCATCGGCAGTTGGATAGCGCTTAGATTTGTCTTTTTCTAGACACTTTAAGCAGATGGTTTGTAAATCGAGCGGAACACTAGGCACCAAAATATTAGGTGCAACGGGTTCCTTGTTGCGAACATCTTCGAGGGTTTGCAGCAGGGTGGTGCCCCTGAAAGGCGGCTTCCCTGTTAGAAATTCATAGAACATTGCGCCTAGTGAATAAATATCTGCCAGAGGACCGATGTCTGCAGTTTCACCACTCGCTTGCTCAGGGGGCATATAGCTTGGCGTACCCATGATTGAACCCGCACGCGTTTTGCCATCATCTGCATCCATTTTCTTAGCTAGGCCAAAGTCTGCGATTTTCCCAATACCATCCTTGGTGATCAGCACATTAGCAGGCTTTAAATCGCGGTGAATGATTTGCATGCTATGGGCATAAGCCATGCCTCGCGAAAGCTGCAGCATCATCTGAGCGCACCATTCAGCGGGTTGTGGCTCGCTTTTTAATTTGGAGTCGAGTGGGCCGCCATCCACAAATTCGAGAGAGAAAAACGGTGCGCCTTGAAACTCACTGACTTCGTAAACCTGCACAATGTTGGGGTGGGTCATCGAACCAACTGCACGGGCTTCAAGTTCAAATCGGGCGATATCTTCTGGGTTTACATTAGCGCCCCCAAGAATCATTTTGAGAGCGACCATACGCCCCAAACCCCTTTGTTTTGCGCGATAAACAACGCCCATCCCGCCACGGCCTAACTCGCCTAGGATATCGTAACCCGGCACGTTCGGAAACTTGCTGCCCCCGGTGTTTGGTTTAATAGAACCAACATTGACTGCAGTATTACTACTCCCTGACTTACTTTCCTGACCAGGCGCCATGGTTGCGCTATTCGGATCGTACGCTCCACTTTGCGAAGGAGGCATAGTTGCGCCGTTCGGATCGTATGCTCCGCTTTGCGAAGGAGGCATAGTTGCGCCATTTGGATCGTATGCAGGCGCTTTTCCATCAGGGGGCATAGTGGCAGAGTTTGAATCAAAGAATGAATCAAATAGCGCCTGATCATCAGGAGATAAAGTTGCTGCATTCGGATCGTTCTTAGGAGCAGCATTGCCAGAGGGTGGCATCGTTGCTGCATTCGGATCGTTCTTAGGAGCAGCATAGCCAGAAGGAGGCATGGTAACTGCATTCGGATCATTCTTAGGAGTTGCAAGGCCAGAAGGAGGCATGGTAGCTGCATTCGGATCGTTCTTAGGAGTTGCAAGGCCAGAAGGAGGCAATTGCAAATTCATAGTGCTATCAATGTGTTTGTGCTGGTGGGAAGCCCCCAGAGTTACATCATGCTCTGTATCGGTGGAAGCTTTGTGCATGGGGGCAATAGTTTCTGCACCAAAATCCGCAGCGATTTTTGCCAAGCCTTCTTTTAGCTCAGGGCTTATAGAAAGGTCGGAGCTGGAAGGCACGGATAAAATAGAGGCATCATCGGTTGCAGCCTTGATGTTATTATTAGGCGCAAGGGTTTGGTCGTCTTCAGGTTTGCCAGCCATGTTGTTATCTCTTTTAAAAAAAGAATGAAGTTTGGAATAATTATGGGTAAATTCGACCTATTACAAGATTGCGGATAGTCATTTCGTAGTACTTAGAGGTTGGATAAACACTCCAGGTATGGCCGATAAAAAGGCCTTTTTCATCAGCAAATATTCGATAAACGCCCTTGCCTAAACCTTCACGATATTTGCCCGAGTCCAATCTTCGGGAATCGCTTGCGCCATGCCCCGATGAGCTACTGTCGATGATTTCAATTTCGTATTGGATAGAGTTTTTAACAATAGGTTCAGTAGGGTTGCGCTTCATAGGCAACGAGGCAATCAGCATAACATGCCCTGAGTTTCCTGAACCAGGAGGATACTTAATTGCAATAATATCGCCTGGTCGTACCTCATCTATTTTGGTGATTTCCTTAAAGCCTCGCTGGTGGATGATTGCATCGTGATAATGTTTAGCAAGAGGGCTGTTGCTGCCCAGATTTTTGTTAAGTTGCTCTTCGGAAAAAAACTTACTGTGAAGTAACAATGCGCTAATCAAGCCACTGCAATCAGTATGGCACACAGCCTTACTGCCAACGCCCCAGGAGATAATATTGTTTTTATGAATATAGCTGGTGTCTTCTGGTTTTACAGCATTAAGCAAAGAATAGGCATCAGATACGAGTTTGCTAGCATCTGCTTCTACAGCAATGCATTGTTGTAAAAAAGTTGCGAATACGCATACGATAAAAAGCAAACTCAAACACTTGGCGAAGATTCGCATTTGCATTAATCCAGCTCCATAAATTTACGGGATACCATAAGAAATCCCATAGAGACTATGATACCGTAATTAATATTATTTTTGTGAACATTTGCAGCATTTTTTTTCACCCTACCCGAATTGATAAAATGAAGGTATATTTTGGAATCAAACGAACTGAATCGAGCAGCCCAAAGGAAAAATCCATGATACTCGCACAAACTCTTATTGAGCCTGTTTCGATTATTGCTGTTGTGCTATTTAGCTTTGTATTGGTGTTGTTTTTCACGAGGAATTTCCCTCCTAAAAAGCCTGCAAGCATTGGCATTCAAGCAGGATCCTTAGCACTTTGCGGGAACAAGCCTAATTGCGTCTGTTCACTTGATAATCGACCAAACCATATGATTTCGCCTTTGGATTGGGCAGGCACTGAATCTATGGGAATTGAGAAAATCGAGGCGCTGGTTAACTCCTATCCAAGGACCAAGGTGATTTCAAAATCAGGCAACTACCTTCATGCGGAGTTTAGAACACTTATCTTTGGTTATGTGGATGATGTCGAATTTCTTGTTGATGTTAATGCAAAGAAAATCCACATACGATCCGCCTCCAGACTGGGATACAGCGATATGGGCGCCAACCTTTCCCGAGTCGAAAAACTCAGAACCCTGTTTGCTCAAATAGCGAAGAACTGATTTTTTAAAGCCTTGCTGCCTGTTTATGGATAGAACGAGTAATAGGTAGAATCGAAGTTGCTTCATTGAGAGGGTGTGCATGGTTGGTTTTGATGCGAAAAAATATGGAATGGTTGTTGCAGATCTCCTGCACCCAACCAAGTTGGCACCACTCGACTCAGGTAGGCCCAATGTTTCTGTACGTGCCCTTTTACAAAGCCTTTCGGATAACCCCGACTTCCTAGGCAAACCCATCCGCGACAAACTAATGGCTAACGCCTGCATCTCTGGGTTATGGCTCTATCATGATTTTCTGGAAGAATCGCATGCGATCAGTCAAGAAATTTCAAGCTCCGCAGGCAGTTACTGGCATGGTATTTTACACAGACGCGAACCCGATTTTCCCAATAGCGGCTATTGGTTTCGCAGAGTAGGAAACTTTGCAACCTTCGAAGAACTCAAACAAGCAACCGTTACGATTTTAGGCGATGAACCACCCGAATGGGCGCAATTCATGCTTGGCGAAAAACGCTGGGATCCCTTTGCGTTCATCGATCTTTGCGAAAGGGCCCTAGGCGGAAATGTAAACGCCATTCCTATTTGCCAGCTTATTGCCCAAAAAGAATGGGAATTGCTTTTTGATTATTGTTACCGTGCTGCTGTAGGCTATGAATAAATCACGGAGTTCTCATGGAATCTGCACCCGATCCATTTAAATTACTTAAGCCCAAGCGCAAAATCAAAGGCTATTCTGCAATCCTCCTACCCTTCCTAGAAAACAGCAACATCGATTGGGATGGTTTCTGCAATCATGTTAAACGCACCCACGACAGCGGCTTAGTTCCTGCGATCAACATGGATACAGGGTATGGCAATTTTCTTGACGAAAGCGCCAAGGAAGAAGTTTTAAAACAAACGCGTGCGGTGCTAGGCAAAGGATCGTTCATCGCGGGCGCCTTTGTGGCAGATCAGCCGGGCGCAAGTTGCAATCTTGCAGCATACCGAAATGCAATCGAGCAAATTCAACGTTACCAAGGACTTCCTGTCATCTTCCAATCTTTCGGGCTAACATCATTAAACAATAAAGACCTTGTAAATGCTTATAAAGAAATCGGTAAGTTTGCGCCCCAGTATTTCGCCTTCGAACTAAGCACCCAATTTGCTCCCTTCGGAAAAATTTACGACCTTGATACCTACAAAGAAATCTTGCAGATCCCAGCCTGCTTGGGGGCTAAACACTCTTCCCTCAATCGAATGATGGAATGGCAAAGGCTGGTTCTCCGCAATGAAACCAGGACTGATTTCATAGTTTTCACAGGCAATGACTTGGCAATCGATATGGTCATGTATGGCAGTGATTATCTGCTGGGCTTAAGTACCTTTGCACCGGATGCCTTTGCGGTACGCGACAAAATGTGGGAGGTCGGTGACCCCCGTTTCCACGAATTGAATGATCTTTTACAGTATCTAGGGTTCCTTACTTTTCGAAGCCCAGTGCCCGCATACAAACATAGCGCAGCACAATTTCTCAAGCTTAAGGGTTGGATCAAAACCAACAAGACTCACCCCAAAAGCCCTGAAAGGCCTGAAAGCGACATCCCACTTTTGCAAGATATTGCCAACAGAATTGATGCTTTCATCAGGGAGGTTTCTTGAACGCAATCACTAGGGTAAATACTCTTAAAACCTCTGACGAATTTCACGAATACCTTAAAAAGGTCGATGCGATTATCCCCTTTGACGAAGAACTCTCATCCGGGAATATCTCGCCACTGGGCAAACCTTTTCTTGCGGGTTCTAAAACCGTGGGCAATCGCTTTTCCATCCTGCCCATGGAAGGCTGGGATGCGGAAACCGATGGCAGGCCAAATGATCTTGTACGCAGACGCTGGCGCAGGTTCGGCCTGAGTGGCGCAAAGCTTATTTGGGGGGGTGAAGCTGTTGCTGTCAGGCACGACGGCAGGGCCAACCCCAATCAACTCGTCATGCAGCAAAAGTATCTTTCCGATTTTATTTCCCTGCGTGAAGAAATCATCCAAGGGCATATCGAAGCGGGCCAAAATACCTCAGATCTTCTTATCGGTTTGCAACTTACCCACTCAGGAAGATTTGCTCGCCCAAACGATAAAAAGAAAATCGAGCCCCGCATTCTTTACAGGCACCCCATCGTTGAAAAGCGCTATCCCATCGAAGGTGATCATCAGATGTTTTCTGATGATGAACTTTCCACCCTCATCGACGACTTTATTGCTGCTGCAAAGCTTGCCCATCAGGCAGGTTTTGATTTCGTTGATGTCAAACATTGCCATGGGTATCTTGGGCATGAATTTCTAAGCGCAGTCGATCGCAAGGGCAAATTTGGAGGCAGTTTCGAAAACCGTACCCGCTTTCTTAGAGAAGTGGTTGCGGGCATCAAAGCAGTTGCACCCGGACTTCTCATAGGCGTAAGACTTAGCGCATTCGACACCATTCCTTTTAAGCCAGGCACTGATGGAATCGGCGAACCAGAGGCATGGAACAATGGCCCTTATCCTTATGCTTGGGGGGGCGATGGCTCAATCCATGGTGTAAAATTAGAAGAACCGATTGCATTTTTAAAGCTTTGCCTGCAATTGGGCATACCCTTGGTTTGTACCACCTTTGCAAGCCCTTATTACAATCCGCATGTACAACGCCCTGCCCTATTCCCGCCCTCCGATGGCTATCTCCCCCCAGAAGATCCGCTGGTTGGTGTTGCCAGGCACATCGCAATTAACAAGGCGCTGAAAGAAGCAGTACCAGAAATGATGATCATAGGATCGGGCTTTTCCTATTTGCAAGATTGGTTGCCCAAAGTGGCGCAAGCAGTAGTGGGGCGAGGCATGGTAGATTCCGTCGGCTTAGGAAGAATGGTGCTTAGCTATCCTGATATGCCACTTGATATACTTGCGGGAAAACCTCTTGATCGCAAGCGTATTTGCAGAACCTTCAGCGATTGCACCACCGGCCCCCGAAATGGGTTGATCTCTGGTTGCTTTCCTCTCGATCCGTTTTATAAAAACTCAGAGGCGGGAAAAATGCTCTCCCTCATCAAAAAAGCAAAGGGCTAACATCATGCTAAATCGCAGAAATTTTCTTACATCGCTGGCAATCGCACCCCTAGCAACCGCTTCTTTCCCTACTCAAGGTTTCTCCCAGAAAACATCTGACAAAATTGCTATCTCAACTTGGTCGTTTCATAACTATTTTCCCAACACCCGATACGGCAAACCCGAGTTCGAACTAGCAGAGTGGAAACTCGAAAAAGTGATGGAAGTTGCCCAAGCCCAAATCGGCATCTCTAACTTCGAACTCTCTAGCGCTCATTTGGCAAACCTCGAAAACGATTACCTTCTCGATCTTAAAAAACTTGGCAAAGACAAAGGCTATAACTACATCCACCTTAGCGACAACATGAAGGGTGTAAACCTTGCCCGTGCAGATGAATCTAAAAGAGCAGAGGATTTTAAACGCTTTGTAGAGCTCCTTGGCGTTGCAGAAAAACTTGGCATCCCCTCAATGCGAGTGAACACAGGCACCCCCGAAAAACCCGATTGGGATCTTGCAATAACCATCGATCAATACAAAAAGCTTGCAGCACTAGGCAAAGATAAAGGTGTAGAGATCATCATTGAAAATCATTTTGGTATCAGCGCAGACCCGGTGAAAGTCGCAAAAATTATCGAGGCAGTTGGATCAAATATTAGCTCCTGCCCAGACTTCGGCCTTTTCAAATCTGAACCAGAACGCACCGCAGGCCTACCCATTATGTTTAAACATGCCCGCAAGGTGTGCAGTGCCAAGTTTCATGGCTTCGATGAACAGGGGAAACCAAAGGATTTTGATCTTGAGAATTGCTACAAGATACTTAAATCAAGCAACTACAAGGGCTGGGTTTCGCTCGAATACGAAGGCCCCAAGGAGCCCACTGCCATGCTCATCAAAATGAAAGATCTAGCACAGCAATGGCTTGTTTAAAATGATGTTTGAAAGTTAAAGGGTGAAGTCTAGTCGATAGAGTTTGTTTCGAAATTGTTTTGAGGCTCTTTAGCTGTTTTCCAACAGCGTGGCCTAACCACTTTCTTAGCCAACCCTACGCTCTCAAAACCTCGAATCACCCACCACGAAAGATCGAACTCATACCATAGATGCCCATGCGATGCAGACATCTGTTCTGCATGATGGTTGTTGTGCCAACCTTCACCATGCGAAATCAAGGTAACCAGCCAGTTGTTACGGCTGTTATCAGTGGTTTTATAATTGCGATAGCCCCAAAGATGCGAGATTGAATTAACGGCCCAAGTGCTATGTAAAACAAATACCGTTCTCACGAATACACCCCAAACCAAAAAGCTTAGACCCATCTGAAGGGATCCATCTAAAGTGCCAGTCATAAACCAACCAACAGCGTATCCAGCAAACAAAAACAACACGGCATGCAAAACATAAACACCCAACCATAAAGAATTTCGTTCAAGTTTGAGATAGAACGGATCCCGCAATAAATCGCGAACATAGCATTCAAAATGCTTGACCTTGTGAAACTCTCGATTGCGAACAAACAGCCAGCCAATATGGCCCCAGTACGCACTAACAAGAGGGGAGTGCGGATCTGGTTGCTCATCGGAATCTTTATGGTGCAAACGATGAATAGCCACCCAACGGGCGGGCGAATCCTGCAGGGTGCAAATCCCCAACAACGCCAAGGTGTGTTCGAGCCATTTGGGGCAGGTAAACCCACGGTGGGTCAGCAATCGATGGTAACCAATATTTATACCCATCATCGCAAATACGAAAATTCCAGCAATACCCACAAGCAAACCCGTCAAACTGTAAAACCAAGGGATAACCGCCAACAGGGCCAAGCAGTGCACAAGGCCTAGGGCAAACACATAGCGCTTATCAAGTTTGATAGGTTGTGCTGCCTTGGGGATTTCAAGCCGTCCGGTAGGCGCTACAACCGTTTCAACAACCTTAGCTACAGGCTCAACAGTTTCAGTAACGACTGGAGTGTGTGACTCGTTAAAAATATTAATCATTCACCTCTATAAGACTGCAAATCTGAAACGATAAATAACTTGTGGAAGGATGATTCCAAAATTAATTGTATGGCTGCTAACAACCAAGAATGAACACCTTATCCAATGTTTAACAGTTATATATTATCGCATATTTAAAAGTAATCAACAAGGATTTGGAGCAAGGTATCAAACAAATGAACGTATGAAAGGGTTGTTTTAAACCATAAAAACAAAACAATCCGAAGAATCTAATTGATACTAAAGCTTAAGCAAAAGATACCTATCATAATTAAAAGATAATCAAGATCCACATTAGCAAAAACAAAGAGTTTGGGGGCTATTTGCCGGTTATTATAGTTTTAAGAGGTAAGCAAGAAGAAGGGATAAAAGACCGGTTAAAAAATATTTTAATTTCTGGGAAGAAAATGCTTGCGGTGGAGAATAAAACAAATATAGTGGGGAACTGTGGAGCCAAGTGGAGCTTGGTGGGAAAAGGCAAGGATGCCTCTTTTATTGCTAAACCAGCAATGAATTGAGTGAAAAGGCCCATGTTATTAACCGGAACGCACGAACGCACGTTAGACGATAAAAAGCGTTTGGCGTTGCCCCGCAAAGTGCGGGATGTGATGCAAAATCCGGACATGGTGTTTGTAACTCCGGGACCCGACAAGTGCCTTTGGTTATACACGCAAAGCGGCTTGGAAGCCCTTGCTGAAAGAATGGATGCAGTACCCGCAACTGATGGTGAAGGCCGGGTATTCAGAAGATTATATTTTGCCCAGACCGAATCGGTAGAAATCGACAAGGCAGGCAGAATGCTGATCCCCGAAAGGTTGGCTCAATTCGCCAGCTTGGATCGCGAAGTAGTCCTTATCGGAGTTCGAGATCACTTGGAACTCTGGGACTTTAGCCGTTGGAAACAGTACCTCGCTGAAAACTCCCCCCGCTTCGATAATGTGGCAGAGGGGGCATTTCAGGGGAAATAGTTAGCCTGCAAGTTTTGGATGGAGTCAGTACCAGTAGGAAGGATTCGGGCTCGTAGCAGCGAGCCATAGAGCGTCGGGCGGACCTCCCAGCCTGCCTTATTGCCCTAAAATCCTATTCCTCAACACCAGCAGCCCTTCTTGCCTTCCCAGCGCACAGAAGGGCTGTTTTTTTTCCCCAACTCCGGTTAGCATCCCGCCCCATTACCTGCTTTTTACTTACAGCAGGGCTTTTTTCAGGATGTTTGCCTTGGATAGGGATCTTCCCACTACTGATACTTCCGAACTCCTTGCCACGAAGCATGCCAGCGTGCTTCCTGCAGAGGTTCTTCATTGGCTCGATCCGCAACCCGGGCAGATCATCGTTGATGCAACTCTAGGTGCGGGTGGCCATACCCGTTTGATCGCAGAAAAAATCGGGCCCACAGGCAAAATGATTTCTCTCGATTGTGATCCCTTCATGATTGAAACTGCAAAAAAAAGGCTAACCAATCCTAACATTACTTTCGTTCATGCTTCCTTTGATCAGCTGCGCCAAGTACTCGATGAACTACATATTCCCGCAGTGGATGGAATCCTTGCAGATCTTGGAATTTGTTCCGATCAACTAGATGACAGCGCGCGGGGCTTAAGTTTTCAAAGAGAAGGCCCATTAGATATGCGATTGGATCCAACCCGAGGCATGCCAGCTTCCGCACTGGTAGCGCAACTCGATGAACGCAGTCTCGCAGATTTGATTTTTCAATTGGGTGAAGAACGGTTCAGTAGAAGAATAGCCAAGGCTATAGTGCTTGAGCGCAAAATAAACTCCATACGAACCACCACCGACCTCGCAGAATTAGTACGCAGGTGTGTTCCCCGTTCAGGAAAAATCGATCCCGCAACCCGAACTTTTCAAGCCTTCCGCATTGCAGTTAATTGCGAAATGGAATCGCTTGATAGTTTCTTACAGCTTGCCCCTTACTGTTTAAAGCCCGAGGGAAGGCTTGTAATCATTAGTTTTCATTCGTTGGAAGATCGCAAAGTAAAAGCTGCGTTCAAAGATACCAGTAGGTACCTTGCGCTAACACGAAAACCGGTGCAGGCGGGCGAAGAAGAAGAAAATCGAAATGCAAGATCGCGCAGTGCGAAATTGCGGGCAGCTAAAAAAGTGTAGTTTTCTTTTGTCCCTGGCATTGCCATGGAAGGTGAATCATGTTGAAAATAGCATCGATGGGTTTTGCGGGATTACTACTTATTTTTGCATCCGGATTGATACTTAATAAGAATGGGGTAAGCCATGCTGCAGTGCACATACCCAGACATACGCATGCAAAAATAATCACAACAATGTTGTTGCAGGAGCAAGGGCATCTGCCCTCGCCTGGGATGATTCCCAAAAAAGGTGCGGAAAGCAAGGCGCCAAACATTCTTGTGGAAGAATCAAAAGAGCCACCGTTGCTTCAGAAGGAAGAAATCCTGCCGGTGCAATTTCAGCCAATGAAAGAAGAACCTACGCTTCCCCTGTTTCCCCCCGCACCAGCTTTGACACCTGCGCTAATACCAGTGCCTGCGTTAATACCAATGCCTGCGTTAATACCAGTACTAGAAGAAACAAAAACTCCAGTGGTTGAAGAGAAGAAAGCCGCCCCTGCAACGCTTCCCATTCAAATTCATGACGATAGTAAAACCCAAGCACCCGCCCCTGCCCCTTCTCAGACGATCGATCTGCCCAGAGTTCTCGAAGGCATTATAAGTGGTTTTAAATCCGCAAACATCAAGCAAGATGAGCCAAAGAATGGCAGCATAACCTTGGGCTTTGGCATAGGCACTGCAAAACCTCCATTCATCAAATTCGAAGTGAAGGGTCAGCTTAAAACCAACAATAAAGGTGTAGTCACCGCTAAGGAAGAAGTTTCGAAGTTATATCTGGTTCGGTTTGATTCTGAAAACTTCCAAGAGATAGCAAAAAAGACTCTGGGAAATGAAAAGCGATGGACTGAGATTGCCAAGCTTAATCCGGCATTAATGCCCGAAGCACCGCTGGAAAAAGGGGTAGTGGTTAAAGTTCCTGCAGATGCCACTTTGCAATCAGAAGAGCCCGCTTCCACCGTGCAACCTCTGCCAGAAGCCAGGCCCAAACTTCCCGATGCAAAATCGAAAATCATCGTCACCCTGACAGGCACTTATCCTCGTGCGCTTGAAGGCAAAAGAATGCTCACTCTTCCCCCTGAAGTAATCGATCAATTGGGCAATTGCCCCCAAGTACTTATGTCGCCTGGCCCTGATCCATGCCTTTGGTTAACGAGTGTGGACCATCTTGAAAAACTAAGCGACAGACTCGAACATTCCCCCGCAAGCGAAAAGGATGTTCGTGTATTCCGAAGATTGTTCTTTGGTCAGATAGAAAAGATACCGGTTCAGGAAGGAAAGATTGTAATCCCCGAGAGGTTGGCCCTGTTTGGCAGCCTTGAAAAAGAAATCGCAATCGTTGGTGTCGAGGATCATTTTGAAATCTGGGATCTTGAGAGATGGCGCAAGTACACCCAGAAGATGAGCTCCCTCGAAAAGAAGTAGCAATCATCTAACCCGCAACTTTTTCAGTTGTATGGGTTGTAAGGGATCAATGTATGGACTGTTCTAATATTAAGGGCATCGCCATACAAGCAGTAGTGAAATTTATCAGACATAATTAAAGTGCGGGGGTCGGTTCTGCCGACATGTGCCCGCCTAACTTGTAAGGAGTTGGTTCGATGAATCGAGAAACCAAGGCCGGATTGGTGGTAACTGCATCCTTTGTAGGGCTGCTTTCCGCTGTGATTATAAAAAAATATATGGAACCTGCCCCTACAAAAGCAGCAAACACCGAAGCCGTTGTCGCTGCTGTAGACCAAAAAAATACAGCTACAAACGGCGGAATTGTTCCCGTTGGTACCCCCGGAAATATGGAACTGTTACCTGTACCGGGTAACGAAATCAAACTGACTACAGCAGAAGAAAACAAAGGGTTGCCCGCAAACGTACCACCACCCGCAATCCCAGAGGCGCCTGCTATTCCACCAGTGCCTGATCTTTCAGGAAAAAGCGGTGGCTTGCCCCCATTGCCTGGCGAAAACACCAAAACCGAATTACCACCATTGCCCGGATCCGCACCCGCTATACCTCCTATCGATCCACCTGCGCCCCCAACTTCTGGTGGCATTCCCCCATTGCCAAGTACGCCAGCATCAGGGATTCCTGCAATCGCACCACCTCCACCACCAGCACCAATTGGAACTCCGCCACCCCCTCCTTTGAGCGTGCCCAGCATTCCAAGTTCAGGGACTCCTGAACCCATTGCTCCGCCATCAGCACCAGTTGCTCCCCCCATTCCAATGGGCCTGCCTTCTGTACCTCCAATTGCACCGATTGCACCACCACTATCACCGCCACAAAATAGTGGAGGCTTACCACCATTGCCCGGGAACTCGATTCCATTATCTCCATCTGCGGGAACGATAACAGCACCGCCCCCGCCGCCACCTGCTCCAGGATTTGGCGCAGGTTCACCGCCCCCTTTAAATTCAACCTCACCCATGCCACCCGTAAGGTTAAGCAACGCGATTCCGTTTAATGCGAATGAAGGCCCCGCTCGTAGAACAGAATTTATTCCAGCAGACCCAAACAATAGGGTTGCCCCAGTGAATAACCCCATTGGAAATAATGGAGGCTACATCGCACCAGTTGCGCCCTATGGTTCGCCAACACAGAATCCGCAAAAGCCTTTGGGTGCGAATGAAATCATTTCTGCCCCGCCTATCAATGGAACCAATCCAGGCGCAGGCGCAGTGCTTACGATTCCATCGAATAATAGTTCTCCGATAATGCCTGTGCCCGCTCCGGGAACCGTCAGCAGTGCTTCAAACCAGTTGTATACCCCAGCAGCGGTTACTCCAATTGCTCCAATCCCAGCAGCAATAGGCGCACCACGGGTTGAAAGCTGGACCGAACAGGCATATCTGTGCCAGCCTGGCGAAACCTATGCAAGCATCAGTCAAAAGATTTATGGTAATGCTGATTATGCAAAAGCATTGCAAATGTGGAATGAAAACCATCCCCGTGCCAGAATCGATACGCCCAAGAGTGGCTTATTACTTCCAGGTCAGGAAGTTTATTACCCACCCACTCAAGAATTATCGCGCAGGTATGGCAACTTCATGCCCAAGGTTTCACCAGTGGGAGCAACAGGTGCAACTAATCAAAGTGGAGTTCAACGCGCTAATTAAAGTTTAGTAGCTTAAGTCTAATTTAAGATTCCCCGCAGTGCGAATACCTCTGCGGGGATTTTTTATATACCTGCTATGATTCTTACCGCACCTTTTAAACATTCGATTTTTTGCAGATTGCCACCCAACTTGATGCCTTCATTCTTCAGCATCGCCTCGGGTACAATTAAAATACCCTTTTCTTGGGCTATGATTCCTTCGATTCCTTCGGTTTGTTCCGTGATGAATTCAACCAGCATGTTTTTGAACAGTGCTGCGGGCATGCCCTGAATTTTAAAATCCTTAAATGCCACAGAGATATTGTTGCCTTCAAGATGAACATGCAACAACACCTTGAATTTAATGGGGAACATCACAGCGAAATATTTTCCCTCTAGGGATACTTCGCCCTCTTCCATCACCACTTTTAATTCCTGCAGGTTGGTTCCCTTTGGCAGCTTTTTAGTAATCAACTCATTCAAAGGTGCTTCATCAATTCGCAGCGACAGGTTTTCGATTTCCATGGTATCTCACTAATTACTAAGTCTGACTTTCGGGCTTGTAACTCTAATTATGCTAGTGAACTGGAAGGAAGAATTCGGATTTCAAGGAAAGTTTCCTCAAATAAAAACGCCCTAGCTTGCGTTGCACACCCCTCCATCTCCAGAAGGTTTCTTTCTAAAAGCAGCTCCTTGATGGGGTATTCAAAGTCTTTATCTACTTTGGTAATTCCGATTTTCTTTTGATTCCAAAAAACATTAAAAGCATACCCAGGCTTTGTAATCATCAGATAAACCGCTTCTTCTGCAAGCAGAGTACTGGGCCTACCCAATTTCCGGGCAATTAGAAATGAAGTTCCCTCTACGATTTCCGGGATCAAGCACGGCACAGTTATTGTGTGAGTTATCGGTGCTAAATCACTTGGTGCAATAACGCACTGCCAAGGCCCCCTTAATCGAATTCGATGATGTTTCATGATTAAACCAAATTTGGAAACTGGGCAAACCACCTGAGTTATTGTATGGTGTTAACTTAATGTATTATCAAGCTGTAACAAGGAGCAATCATGACTGCACAAAAAAAGACCAAGCTAGGCATTCTGGGCGTTGCAAAAATCAACAACCGAGTAATACCCTCTTTTGCTAGAACTCAATTCACCGAACTATCAGCCATTGCCAGCAGATCGCAGGAAAAAGCAAACGCTGCTGCAAAAGAAGCCAATATCCCAAAAGCCTATGGTTCTTATGAAGCCCTGCTAAAAGACCCTGAAATAGATATCATTTACAATCCCCTGCCCAACCACCTTCATGCAGAATGGACTAAAAAGGCCGCAGACCATGGCAAACATGTGATTTGCGAAAAGCCTCTCGCCCCTACTGCAAAGGAAGCTGAGGAGTTGGTGAATTATTGCGCCAAAAAAGGTGTCAAGCTCATGGATGGTTTCATGTGGCCCCACCACCCTCGCACTGCAAAAATCAAAGGAATGCTCAAACAAGGGCAAATTGGTGACCCCTTACGAGTGCATGGCGTCTTTACTTTTTTCATGGAGGATCTCGAATGCAACAATGTTCGTCTTTATCCCGAGATGGGCGGTGGCGGCTTGCTTGATGTTGGATGTTACCCTATTTTTGGCATTCGCTGGGCCATGGAATCTGAACCCATCAGCGTATATGCCCAGGCTCAATACCATCGGGGTGTTGATGTTGCGATGACCGGGATTTTGAATTTTGCTGATGGCAGAGTCGCAAGCTTTGATTGTGGCTTCACACTTCCTGTTCGCATGGGCTTTGAAATCGTTGGCAGCAATGGGGTTTTAAACATCCCCAACTTTTGGCTACCCGAGCAACATGCAGGGTTCAGCATTCAAAGAAATGGCAACCTTGAGCATCATCATGTTCCTGGGTTTGATCAAATTGCTTTGATGCATGATCATTTCAGCCAAGCGATTTTAAATAAAACTGCGGTGATTCCGGAAGCAATGGAAGCGGTGAAAACCTTAAGGGTATTGGATGCACTAGCGAAATCGGCACGAGAATCGCGAGTCATTCATCTGTAAAGGCAGAAGATTTGCCACGGAATTAAGAACAAAAATAAGCAGAAGAATTTGCCACGGACGAACACGGAAAAACACGGAAAAGACAGAAGCAGAGACACGGAATTAAAACAAACCATTCAGAGCCGGTTTTAATCATCCTTTAGGTGCAAAATCTAAAGGTTCAAATGGAGGAGTTGCAGTGGGGCTTCCCCATCGCAATTACTCCGTCTTTAAACAAGATGCCCCAAATAAACAGTAAGTAAAAGTAAGAGACCCACCCAGCGCAGTGGGTGGGCTTAAAGGCATTAAATAAAAGTGGTGAAAAATAGAAGCCCGGGCTAGCGAAGCGAAGGGCCCTTTTCCCGGAGGGAAGAGGGTTGGGAGTTGGGGGAAGAAAAAGAAAGTGAAAGAGTAAAAGCAAAAGAGAAAGTGTTGCTGTTAAGAGCAATGAGACAAAAGAAAACCCCGCCCACTTCTAAGGAGGTGGATGGGGTAAGGGTTGTTGAAAGTCACTAAGCCATTAGCCCACGAATACCCCACCGGTGTTGGCTGGGTCGCCGCTGTAGAAGGAGAACAGCAGATCCAATGCTGGGAAGTTAAAGACATTAACTTGAGGGCCACCGCCTGGGCCTGCGCCGGTGAGAATGTCTGCGATGCCATCGCTGTTGCCATCGTTGATGCCAACGCGCGCGCCGCCTGTGAAGTCTTCTGCGTAGGCCATGAACTGGGCAAGTAATGCGCCGGTATTAGGATCCCATACTGCAACGACTGGTGCTCCGCCTGGGCCTGCGCCGGTAACTACTTCGATGTTGCCATCGTTACCGATATCGCCTGCTGCGACGAAGACGCCGCCGGTGAAAGCAGTAGAGTAGGCATACCATTGGCTAATGATTGCGTTGGTAGCACCATCGAAGACTTTCACATGGGGAGCACCGCCAGGGCCTGCGCCGGTAACAATATCGAGGATTCCATCGTTGTTAAAGTCGGTGGATGCAACGCTAACGCCGCCGGTGAAATCTACTGCATAGGCGTAGAAGGAGCGGAGGACATTAAGAGTTGAGCCATCGAAGATACGAACTTCTGGGCCGCCACCGGGGCCAGCGGATGCGATGATGTCTAAGATTCCATCGTTGTTCACATCTTGAACTGCGACAAAAATACCGCCGGTAAATGCCGGGTCAAAAGCGAAGAAGGTTTCCATCACTTCGCCGGTTTGGGAATTAAGGATAGCGATAGCTGGGCCGCCGCCGAAGCCTGCGCCTGCGATGATGTCTGCTACACCATCGTTGTTGAAGTCGCCTGATACAACTTTGACAGGGCCGCTAAATCCAGGGAAAGGAACTGCGGTGCCTGTGGGTTGGCCGGTTGCAGGGTCATAGAGAGTTACCGTGCTAGAACCACCAGAGGAAGTTGCAGGTGGCGTACCTACCACCAACGGTGCTGTAGGCGTTGGTGTTGGTGTAGGCGTAGGTGTGGGTGTGGGTGTGGGTGTTGGTGTAGGTGTCGGTGTCGGTGTAGGCGTTGGTGTAGGATCAGCGGCTTCGTAGGCGCCAATGCTGGGTGCGGTAGAAGACCGGGAAACGCCGCGCTGATCCAAGCCATTGATGGGTGCTGCATTACTGATGGTTGCATTACCAGTGGCAATTGCAACACTACCATTTAGCAGGGCTAGAGTTTGGGTTGGGCCACCGTTATTTTGTAAGGGTCCAAGGTTGATTTCTGCGGAAGTTTTTGTGGTAGCCCAAGAAAAGGTTCCTGTGGATACAAGGTTATTGGCCGCAGTCGAAGGGGAAGTAACGTTTACGATGGCGTTGTTATTGCTGGCGTAATCTCCACCACTGGTGCTGTTAGCGATGATGGTGTTGGCAATGTTGAGGGTGGAGCGATTGTAGATACCGCCGCCATTAGATGCAGTGTTGCCAGAGAGGGTGGAATTGGTGATGTTTAGGTTTCCTCTGTTAAAGATGCCGCCGCCGTCGTTAACTGCAGAATTCCCGGAGAGGGTGGAATTGGTGACGGTGAGGGTACCGCTGCTTCCGTTGAAGACGCCGCCGCCGATAACTGCAGAATTGCCGGATATGGTGGAATTGGTGACGGTGCCTGTGCCACCGTTATAGATACCGCCGCCGCGGCGAAGTGTATTAGAATTACCAGAGATGGTGGAATTGGTGACGTTAAGGGTGCCATTTCCATTGTTAATGCCACCGCCGTAGCCGGGAGTAGAATTGCCAGAGATGGTGGAATTGGTGACGTTAAGGGTGCCATTTCCATTGTTAATGCCACCGCCGTTTCTAGCAGTATTGCCCGAGATGATGGAATTGGAGACGTTAAGGGTGCCAGAGTTAAAGAAGGCTCCGCCATTGCCAGAAGAATTATTTGCCCCGGTAACAGTTACGCCGGAGATGGTTAAATCAGCACCTGTATTGATGGTGAAGATACTAAAGTTGCCTTGGTTACCATTAACGGTAAGCGAGGAAGCGCCAAGGCCTGTGATGGTAAGGGTGCCTGAGGTTGATGAATTTAAAATGTTTGGTAATGCGGAGACAATGGTAATGGTGTAAGAGCTTGAACCAGATAAGCTGAAGCTGATTTGATCATCACCTGCGGTAGCGTTGGCATCGATAATAGCTTGCCTTAATGAACCAACACCTGCATCAGCAGTGGTGGTAACTTGAATACCATAGGAATAGGCACCAATATCGGAGGTGGTGCGATTGATACCGCGCTGATCCAAGCCGTTTACAGGGGCTGCATTACTAATGGTTGCATCGCCAGCGCCAATTGCGGGGCTGCCAGTTAATAGTGCCATGGTGAAGGTAGGGCCACCATTATTTGCCAAAGGGCCAAGAAGGGGATCAACTGCGCTGGCGCCAGTAGTTATAGAACCATCTTCCACAATGTTGTTGGTTGAGGAAACGGGTTGATTCCCAGCAAAATCACCATTGGTGCTGTTAGCGATAATGGTGTTGGCGATGTTCAGGGGGCCAAAGTTAAAGATGCCGCCGCCATGGTTGGTGTTGGTATTTGCAGTATTGCCAGAAATGGTAGAATTGGTGACGGTGGCGGTGCCAAAGTTATAGATGCCGCCGCCAAAGTTTGCAGAATTGCCAGAGATTGTGGAATTGGTGACGGTGGCGGTACCGCGGTTGTAGATACCGCCGCCGCCGATGCCGGTTGCAGCAGAATTTCCAGAGAGGGTGGAATTGGTGACGGTGAGGATGCCGCCGACTCTGTTTTCGATGCCGCCTCCCACGCTTGCGGTATTATCAGAGATAATAGAATTGGAGACGGTGAGGGTGCCAGAGTTATTAAAGCCGCCACCATTATTACTGTTATTTGCCCCGGTAATAGTCACGCCGGAGATGGTTAAATCAGCACCGGTATCGATGATGAAAATACCAAAGTTGCCTTGGTTAGCATCAATGGTAAGCGAGGAAGCGCCAAGGCCATTGATGGTAAGAGTGCCTGAGGTTGATGCATCTAAGATGTTTGGTAATGCGGAGACAATGGTAATGGTGTAAGAGCTTGAACCAGTTAAGTTAAAGCTGATTTGATCATTACCTGCGGTAGCGTTGGCATCAATAATAGCCTGCCGAAGCGAACCAGCGCCTGAATCTGAATTGTTTGTTACCGTGAAGCTACCAGGTGTAGGTGCCAAAGAAGTTTCAGTCACTTGGGCAGAGCCAGATACATAGTTAGTTCGGGTGGTGGTAATGGTAGCAGTGGATGAAGTATTTGCTGCTACACCGCTTACTGTTACCAAACCTAAACCATCAATAGATACGGTGCCACCTGCAGTGGCGGTTCCGCCATAAGTAAAGGCTCCGTTGTAGTTGGTTATTTGAACGGTGAAACCATCAGCAGTTGCAGTTGGTGTGCCAAAGGCTGGTGTGTTCGCTGCACCAAGAGGTGTAATGCTTTGGGTCGCAGAGGTCAAACCGTTAGAGGCAAAGGTAAGAGTGTACGCAGTTCCTGCAGTGCCACTAATACCAACACCAGAGAAGGTTGCCACGCCGTTTACTGCATTAACCGTTGTAGTGCCCAAGGTTGTTCCGCCACTGCTTACCGTCATGGTAACAGTAGAATTATTAGTGGTTGCGGTTGCGCCTTGAGAATCTTGAAGAGTAATTACAGGTTGAGTCGTAAAGGCTATACCATTGACCGAGCCTGCGGCACTAGTAGTCAGGCCCAATTGGCTTGCAACTGGTGCAATATATTCGAAGGCGCCGATGCTGGGTGCGGTAGAAGATCGGGTAACGCCGCGCTGATCTAGGCCATTTACAGGTGCGGCATTACTGATAGTTGCATCGCCAGCACCAATTGCGGGGCTGCCAGTTAATAGTGCCATGGTGGAGGTTGGGCCACCATTATTTTGTAGGGGTCCAAGGTCTGGATCACCGGTGATTTCACTAGTTCCCGGTAAAGATCCATCTTCAACAAGGTTGTTGGTATTAGTACCGATGGTACCAGTGCCGGCGTAATCTCCACTGATGGTGCTATTGGCAATGATGGTGTTGGCAATGTTGAGGGTGCTACCGCTACTATTGTAGATGCCGCCACCATCGAAAGTGGTTCTAGCAGAATTACCTGAGAGAGTAGAATTTGTAAGCGTAACGATGCCGTTTGTGCTTTGGTTAAAGATGCCTCCACCTATGGTTATGGCTTTATTGGCTGAAAATGTTGAATTACTTATGTTAGAAGTACTATTTGAATCATTAAAGATACCGGCGCCGAAGTTTGCAGTATTGTC
>Ga0209296_1001011_pt1 | contig 22846 bp, 18 predicted proteins | sample S_130206_EF_Meta_FD_187319 | JGI IMG/M metagenome (GOLD analysis project Ga0209296, IMG submission 187319) | Freshwater microbial communities from Lake Simoncouche, Canada to study carbon cycling - S_130206_EF_MetaG (SPAdes) (version 2) | ecosystem: Environmental > Aquatic > Freshwater > Lake ...
GTAGGCGGCCTCATGGGTGGAAGCGGTTGGCGGTTAGATGAGATGACGGCGGGGAGAGTTGGATGGAGGATGGGGGATAAACGATAGGGATAGGTCAAAGGCGGGGAGAGGTTGGGGATGGTGGGACTTTGGGATTGTTCAGGACTTGGGTTTGGCGGTGTGAGGTCTTTTCCTATCCGCTAACCGCCAACCGCTAACCGCTTTGACCCGAATTTTCTCTTCCCCCATGCGTCGCGCTCGGGATAGTCGGCTTTGTCCATGAATGTCTTTTCCGCCGATGTCGCGCTGGCCATCACCCGTCTCGGGCTGCTGATCCTGCTCGGTTGGTTCATGGCGCGGCAGGGATGGGTCGGGCCCCATGCGCGTCAGCCGCTGATGCGCATGATCATCTGGGTCTTCTTTCCGGCGATGATTTTCTCGCGCGTGAGTGGCAATCCGCTGATTGCTTCGGGGTCGCAGGCTCTGCTCTACCTCGGCGCGGGCTTCCTGATGATCGTCACCGGCTATGCCGTTGCGACCGCCATCGGCGCGCTGTTCAAGGTGCCCGCTGGTAAGGCGCGCCGGACGTTTGCCTTCTCGGCCGGCGTGAATAATTTCGGCTACCTTGGCATCCCCGTGACCGCGGCGTTATTTAATAACGACGTCGTCGGCGTACTGCTCGTGCATAACGTCGGGGTCGAGGCGGCGGTGTGGACGGTCGGGGTGGCGATGCTTTCCGGCGACTCCCTGCGGCGCGGGCTCAAGAATCTTCTGCAGCCGATGACCGTCGCGCTGTTCTTAGCCCTAGCGATCAATTTTGCCGGCTTCGGGAAAAGCACCGCAATCGTCTTCGCGAGCGACCTCTGTCGCACCATCGGTGACTGCGCTATCCCTATCGGTACGCTACTCACCGGCATCTACCTCCATGAGATCATCCAGGACTTCCGCCTGGTCTCGGATGCGCCGGTCTCTCTCGGGGTGATGGCCGTCCGCTGGCTGGTCATGCCGTTCCTGGTCCTGACGGCGGTCGGTTTCTTCGTTTCCGATGAGTCTTTGCGTAAGGTCATGCTGGTCCAAGCGGCGATGCCCTGCGGTATCTTTACCTTCCTGATCGTGGAGATGTTCAAGGGCGAGGTCCTGGTCAGCCTGCGTTGTTCGGTCATCACGATGCTCTGTTGCCCGTTGGTCACGCCTCTGTGGCTTTACCTAGGCGCCCGCTGGCTCCAGCTGGCCTGACCATCCTTTACTTGTGGGCGGGGCGGGCTAGTCTGCGGGGGCTTTCCCTGTGCGTCCGTTCCTCTCCCTCATGATGCTTTGCCTGGCCGGCTGCGCGACGTATGTCGACCGAGGTCCGCGCGTCCGGGTGGCGGTGGAGGAAGGCGATTATGAGACCGCTGCGACCGTCGCCCAGAACTTCGCGGCCGACGAACCGAAGGACGCTTTGGTCTGGAATCTCGACGCCGCTGCCGCGCTCCGGGCGCAGAGCAAGCTCAAGGAAAGCGCGAAAATCCTGGAACGGGTCGAAGCCTCCTTCCGCGAAGAAGAAGAGCGACCGGGTTTCTCGGTCACCGAGGCGACGCTGGCCAGTTTTTCCAACGGTTATGCCGAGGCGTATCGTCCTCGTCCGGCGGATCGTATCTACGCGTCCACTTATCAGGCCCTGAACCGGATGGAGCTCGGGGACGTCAACGGCGCCCGCGTCGCCATGGCCCGTCTACGCTTTGTGCAGCAGGCCTTTGGCTCAGGTCAGCTCTACGTGAAACCCAAGCAAGCCTCAGGGAAGTATGACGTCGCCAAGGCTTCGCAAGACGAGCGGACGAAGGAAGGCCTCGGGATGATCGAAGAGAACCTCGCGAGCCTGACGGCCGAAGGCGCCTACGACGACGCGTTCAGCCATTGGCTCCAGGGGATGTTCTTCCTTCGCCTCGGCCAGGATCCGTCCGATCGCGAGAAGGGCCGCAAGGAGTTGCTGGCCGCGACACAGCTCAACCCGAACAACGAGGCTTTCCGTCGCGACCTGAAGGACGCCGAGGCGCCGGCCAGCGAAGGGCAGAGCATGATTGTCTATGTCGTTTCCGAAACGGGCATGTGTCCGGATTGGTATCAGCAACGGATCGATATCCCGCTATTCATCGTCTCCTCGCGCGTGCCCTACGTGAGCGTCGCCTTGCCGGCGATTCGGCCCTCGGGCCTGAATTATAATCTTAAGCTCAAATTGGACACCAAGGAAGTCGCCGTCCCGTTGGCGAGCCGTCCGGACGCCTTGATTGCGAAGCACTTCGAGGCGGCTTTACCCGGCATCAAAGCCCAGGCTTTCACCTCCGCCGCGGTCAAGGCAACCGCCAGCTATCTCATCAATAAATCCTCCGAAGAGGCGGCTAGCCGCCCTAATTCAGGCTCAGGTGCCGTCCTTTGGTCGATCGCGACCAAAGTGGGCACGGCGATTTACACGGTCGGTACCACCAAGGCCGACCTGCGTAACTGGTCGAGCCTCCCCGCCCGTTTCTCGGTGGCCCGGCTGGATGCCAAGCCTGGCCAGAAACTCACCGTGGTCGGGCATCCGGAGGCCTCCCTGACGCTACCGGCGGGCAAGGTTCTGCTTGTAAGCCTCAAGTCCACGCAGGAAAATCTCCCCGTCGTCCTCCGCTGCACCCCTCTCGTCCCATGAAACAAATCCTGCCTCTCCTCGCGCTCGGCCTCCTAGCCGGTTGCACCACGATTCTCGAGACGGGGGACCGCATCGAGCGTGGCCTGACTCCCCCTGATGCCGTCAACTACGCCACGACCAAACCTGAGGGTGGTTTCTCGACGCAGTTGAACGACAACCGGATCGGCAACAAGGTCGAGCTGCTCGCGGCCCGTAAGTCTAAGACCGACGGCGGCTATACGCGCGTCCAGTTCGATCTCCGCAACGGCTCCTACCTTCGCCAGACCATTAACGTAAGCTTTGAGTGGCTCGCCGCCGACGGCAGTGTGGTCGAGAGCCAGCCCAACTGGATTGTCACTCCGCTCGAACCTGGCGCCCTCACCACCGTCACCGCGACTGCCCTCAAGGCTCAGTCCGCTGAGTGCCGCCTCCGTCTTATCTCTCGCTAATCACTCCCATGAACAAACTCTCCCTCCTTGCCTGCGCGGTCCTCATCGTTGGTTGCGGTACGCCCGCCACTTACAAGGACCCCAATGGTCGCGAACTCGTGGTCAGCCTCGACAAGGTGAATATTCAGGACTTCGCCACCGCCGGCGCCCAGATGCTCCAGTCGATGGTCTCCTCCCCGTCCTTCGCCAAGGGCGCGCCGGTGCTGCAGCTCGGCTCCGTCACCAACGACACTGCCGATAACTTCGACACCGCCTTGCTGCTTTCGAAAATCACCGTGCCCCTGGTCAACGCCGGCCGCGTGACGTTGCTCGATAACGATGCCACCGCCAAGGCCGCCCGCGCCGAGTCCGGCTCCAAGGCCAATGTCCCCCACGCCGAATACGTGCTCAAGGGTAAGATCCTGGAAGACCGCTCTAATGCCGGCAGCACGCGCCAGAGTTCGTTCGTGTTCCAGCTGACCCTCGTCGAGGTGAAGCGTGGCGTCGCTGTCTGGACCGAAGAGAAGATCGTGACCAAGCAGGGTAGCAAGAACGCCGTCGGTTTCTGATAAACCGTCGTCAGCATTTGACCTTCTTTCGACCTGCATCTCCCTCCGGTGATGCAGGTTGATTTTTTGATCGTAGGCCAAGGCCTGGCGGGCTCGTTGCTCGCCCAGGAACTCCTGCGTCGCGGCCGCACGGTCCATGTCGTGGACGATTGCTGGAAATCTTCGGCTTCGCAGGTCGCGGCCGGCCTGATGACGCCCCTGACCGGCCGGCGCTTCACGCTGACCAAGGACTACCCCGAACTCTTCGCCGCAGCCAAAGCCCGCCTGACCGAGCTCGGCGTCTTTCGCCCTATCCAAGTCTATCGTATGTTCGTCGATGAGGAGCAACGGGCTAAGGGACTCAAGCGGACCGAGTGCCGGAGCTGCCAACCATTCATCGAGCGCGTGACTTCCGCTCAGGGTGAACTCGATGCGGGCCTGACGGACGCATTCGGCGGAGCCTTGATGAACGGCGCCTGGGTCGACCTCCCGAAGCTTATGTCGGATGTCCGGGCCGAGCTGGTGGACGCCGAGTGCCTGACCGAGGCGACCTTTGATCCCGCCGATGCCGTGGTCACCGCTGACGGCGTCACCTGGCGTGCGGTCCGCGCGGGGGCCATCATCTATTGCGACGGCTACAAGTCTGCCCTCCGCGGTCCGTTCAAATATCTCCCTTGGCAACCGGCAAAGGGGGAGGCCATTACGATTCACACTTCCGTCGCCGATAAGCCTTTCATCCTGAACCGCGAGGGCTGGGCCTTGCCCCTGGGGCAGGGCGTCTGGCGCACGGGCACCAATTGGCAGTGGGATCAACTCGATGAGGCTCCGACCGAGCCGCAGAAGGAGAAATTGATTCGCCGCTTTCGCAGCTATTTCGGACAGGAAGTCCAGGTCGACGTCACCGCGCACATCGCCGGCGTCCGTCCGTGCACCTCGGATAATCATCCGTTCATGGGCACGCATCCGCAGCAGCCGCGGACGCACCTCTTTGGCGGACTCGGCCCGCGTGGCACCGTCTGGGCTCCGCTCATGGCCGACGAGATGGCCGCCTACCTTTGCGAGGGCAGGGCGTTGCGGAAAGAATGCGACCTCGCGCGGTTTACCGCGGCGTAGGCTTACTTCTTCTTCGCCTTGGCGACCTTAGCGGGCTTGGCGGGCTTCGCCGCGGCCTTGGCGACCAAGAAGTCAACGGCGAGTAGGTAGCCTTCGAAGCCTAGGCCGGTGATCACGCCTTCGCAGGCGGACGCCGTGACGGACTTGTGGCGGAACTCTTCGCGCTTGTAGATGTTCGAGATATGCACCTCGACGGCCTGCATGCTGCTTCCGGCGATGGAATCGCGGAGAGCGACCGAGACATGGGTGTGGCCTCCTGGATTGATGACCAGGAACTTCACGCCCTTGTCGGCCCACTTGGCGATCGTATCGATGATTTCGCCTTCGTGATTGGACTGGAAGAAGCGGGTCTTCGCGCCGGCGGCCTTGGCGTGCTTCTCGATCAGCTTCTCGAGGTCGCCGAGCGTCTGGGTGCCATAGACCTCCGGCTCGCGCTTGCCGAGTCGGTCGAGGTTAGGGCCGTTGATGACGCCGATTTCCATGGAGAAGGACTAACGGCCGACGCGGGTCTGGGCAAGATATGAAAAAGGGCGACTCCTTGCGGGGTCGCCCTTGGTTTCGCTGGCCGATCCCTTACTTCAGGATCTGGCGGAGGACGTAGGGCAGGATGCCGCCGTGGCGGTAGTATTCGCCTTCGATCGCGGTATCGATGCGCGCGATGAGCGCGGCCTTGTCGACCGTGCCGTTGGCGCGGCGGATGACGAGCGTCACCGGCGTCTTCGGCTTGATCGGGCTGGAGAGGCCTTCGAGGTCGAAGGTCTCGGTGCCATCGAGGTTATAGGAAGCGGCGTTCTTGCCGTCGGCGAACTCGAGGGGCAGCACGCCCATACCAAGGAGGTTGGAGCGGTGGATGCGCTCGAAGGACTGTGCGACGACTGCGCGGATACCGAGGAGGGCGGTGCCCTTGGCGGCCCAGTCGCGGGAGGAGCCCATACCGTAGTCGACGCCGCCGAAGACGATCATGCCTTCGCCGCGCTGCGCGTAAGTCTGGCAGGCGTCGTAGATCGCCTCGACCTTGCCGTCGGGCTGGACCTTCGTGAAGCCGCCTTCCTTGCCGTCGGCCATCGCGTTCTTCACCTGCGTGTTGGCGAAGGTGCCGCGGGTCATGATGCGGTCGTTGCCACGGCGCGAACCGTAGGAGTTGAAATCCTTCTTCGCCACGCCCGCCGCGAGGAGGAACTTGCCGGCTGGAGTCTCTTCCTTGAAGGCGCCGGCAGGAGATATGTGGTCGGTCGTGACGGAATCGCCGAGGATGGCCAGCGGACGCAGCTTCGCGAGCGTCGGCACCGGAGGAGGCGTCATCGAGAAGCCCTTGAAGAACGGAGGCTCCTGGATGTACGTGGACGATTCCTTCCAGCTGAAACGCGCGCCCGTGCCGCCTTGGACGCCCTTCCACTCCGCGGTGGCGTTAGCGAGGGAATCGACGGCGTACTTCGACTTGAACATCTCTGGCTTGAGGCCGCGGGCGACATGGTCGGCCACTTCGGCTTGGGTGGGCCAGACGTCCTTGAGGAAGACCGGCTGGCCGTCCTTGCCCGTGCCGAGTGGTTCGTTGTCGAGGTCGATGTCGACGCGGCCGGCGAGAGCGAAGGCGACGACAAGGGGCGGGGACATCAGGTAGTTCGCGCGAACCGCGCCGTGGACGCGGGCTTCGAAGTTACGGTTACCCGAGAGCACGGAGGCCGTGACGAGGTCGCCCTGCTTGATCGCGCCTTCGATGTCGGCGTCGAGCGGGCCGGAGTTGCCGATGCAGGTCGTGCAACCGTAGCCGACGAGGTTGAAGCCGAGTTGGTCGAGGTAGCTAGAGAGCTGAATCTCGTTGAGGTAGTCGGTGACCACGCGGGAGCCGGGGGCCAGCGAGCACTTCACGTTAGGGTTCACCGTGAGGCCCTTCTCGACGGCCTTCTTGGCGACGAGGCCGGCGGCCACCATCACGGAGGGATTCGAGGTGTTGGTGCAGGAGGTGATCGCGGCGATCACCACCGAGGCGTGGTTGAGCGAGCGGCCCGTGGTGCCGACAGCGGCGGAAGCGTCGCGCGCGGTCGCGGCCATGCCGAAACCGTTCTTGTCCTTCGGCGCGGTGAACAGAGTGTTGAAGGACTCCTTGATCTTCGGGAGGTCGATGCGATCCTGCGGGCGCTTCGGGCCGGAGACACAGGGGACGACCGTGCTGATGTCGAGGTCGATGGTCTGCGTGTAATCGATGCTGCCGGCCTTCGGGATGCCGTAGAGGCCCTGGGCCTTGTAGTACTCCTTCACCAGCTCGATGTGCGACTCGTCGCGACCCGTCTGGCGGAGGTAGTCGAGGGACTTGTCGTCGACCGGGAAGAAGCCCATCGTGGCGCCGTATTCCGGGGCCATGTTGGCGATCGTGGCGCGGTCGGCGAGCGACAGGGCCTCGGTGCCTTCGCCGTAGAATTCGACGAACTTGCCGACGACCTTGGCCTTGCGGAGGATTTCCGTGAGGCGGAGGGTGAGGTCGGTTGCGGTGACGCCTTCGCGGAGGCGCCCGGTGAGGTTGACGCCAATGACCTCGGGCGTCTGGAAGTAGACCGGCTGGCCGAGCATGCCCGCTTCAGCTTCGATGCCGCCCACGCCCCAGCCGACGACGCCGATGCCGTTGATCATCGTGGTGTGGGAGTCGGTGCCGACGAGGGTGTCAGGGTAGAACACGCCGTCCTTCTGGAAGACCAGCTTCGCAAGGAACTCGAGGTTGACCTGGTGGACGATGCCGATGGCCGGAGGCACGACGCCGAAGGTCTTGAAGGCCTGCATGCCCCACTTGAGGAATTCGTAGCGCTCGGTGTTGCGGCCGAATTCCTGGCGCAGGTTCTCGAGGAAGGAGGAGGCGCTGCCGGCTTTGTCGACCTGTACCGAGTGGTCGACGACGAGGTCGACCGGGACGAGCGGTTCGATGATGGCGGAATCCTTGCCGAGCTTGGCGACGGCTTCGCGCATGGCGGCGAGGTCGACGAGGAGCGGCACGCCGGTGAAGTCCTGGAGCACGATGCGGGCGACGACGAACGGGATCTCGGTGTCGACTGGCTTCGCGGCGCTCCACGCGGCGAGCGTCTTCACGTCATTCTCGGTGACCGCGACGCCGTCGCAATTGCGCAGCACGGATTCGAGGACCAAGCGGATGGAGACCGGCAGGCGTGAGATCTTGCCAAGGCCGGCCTGCTCGAGGGCGGGCACGGAGTAGATCTGCCCGGACTTGCCGCCGGCGGAGAAGGGGCGGAGGGCTTTGAAGGGGTCTTTGAGGGCCATGGTGATATGTGGGAAGAAAGGGGTTGGTTGCCGCGGACGGGCGGGCAGGTAGCCAAAAGCAAAGAAGGCGGTCGGGGCAAGCCCGACCGCCTTCAAATAAGCCTAGCTGACGATTAGGCTTCGACGGCCTTCTTGATCTTGGCGAAGTTCGGCATGGAGGCCGGGTCGCGCTTCACTTCGGAGTGGATCACGTTGCCGGCCTTATCGGCCACGAAGACGGAGCGCTTGGCCACGTTGAGGAGGCCGGTCTTCTCGGGGATCACGCGGGTGTCCTTGACCTTGAAGGCCTTGAGGGCGACGCGGTTGAAGTCGGAGACGAGGGTGAGGTTGATGCCAGCCTGCTTGGCCCAAGCTTCCTGGGCGAAGGGGGAGTCGACCGAGATAGCGATCACATCGGCGCCGAGCTTCTTGTACTCGTCGAGGAGGCCGGTCACCTTGCAGAGTTCGTCGGTGCAGACGCCCGTGAAGGCGAGGGGGACGAAGAGGATGACGGTCTTGCCCTTGCCGACATTGCGGCGGAGGTTCACGTCGACCAGACCGGCGTCGGTCTTCTGCTTGAGGGAGATTTCAGGGAGAGGCTGGCCGAGTTTCAGGGGCATGGTTTAGGTGGGTAGGGGGTGCGACGCCGAAATTGGTCGAAAAACAGGGGCTTGCAAGGATGGAGGCGGCAAAATGCCATAAATGACCCTTTTTTAACAGAGGATAGGGGATTTTATAAGAAAAATAGCCTGAAAGCTGATTATTCAGCATCCTTGGCTAAGCCCAACCTGCGGAACCACTTACGTTGTTTCCTGACCAGGGCCCAAGTGTCGAGGGTGATGCGTTCGGCCAACCCGCTTGCTGCCACGCGTTTCCCGCCCTCCAGCCAGTCCATGACAGCCCGATAGCCCACAGCGCGTGAGGATGTCAGTTCGGGGTCCAGATTTAGCGCCAAAAGGCGTGCGGACTCCTCGATGATGCCATCACGCAGCATGGCGGTCGTGCGGGAGGCGATCCGGGCCTTCAGCTCATCATCGGGACGTTCGAGGAGTTCGCAGGTGACCTGGTGGTCGGCGAAAGGGCCGCGTCGGGTCAGGAACTCGTCCCGGAGCGAATCCAAGGTCCGGCCGGAGGCCAGGCGGCGTTCGAGGGCCTTCGCGATGCGGATGGGGTTCTGGGCATCGAGCCACTCGGGAAGGTTTTGCCCTTCGATCTCACGCAGGCGGAGGAGCATGGCGCCCAGTCCTTGGCGCTGAAGCGTGCGGACCTCATCCGTGATGGCCTGCGGGATCTCGAGTTCGTCGGTGACTGGTCCGAAGAAGGCCGCTAGGTAAAAGCCGCTGCCGCCTGTGACGAGGATACGCTTGCCGCGGCCATGGGCGCCCGCGATGGCTTCGCGGGCCATGTCGACGTATTGCGAGACCGAGTATCGTTCCGAAGGGTCGACCAGGTCGAGGCCGTGATGGCGGACGCGGCGCTGTTCATCCAGCGTGGGCTTGGCCGAGCCGATGTCCATGCCGCGATACACGCAGACGGAATCGCACGAAATGATTTCGGCGGCGTTCTGCTCCGCCCAGCGTAGCGCGGTCTCCGTCTTGCCGACGGCAGTCGGCCCCGTCAGCACATGGATCGCTGGCGCGGACGGGGTCATCCGGCGCGCTTCGCCCAATCGAGGCAATACGACAGCAGGATCAGCGCGGCGGGCGAAGTGAGCACCATGCTGTCAATCAGGTCGAGTGCGCCGCCGATGCCGGGAATCGTCGCGCCGGAATCCTTGGTGCCGGCGAGCCGCTTGAAGACGGATTCGATGAGGTCGGAGGGGATGCTGAGCACGGCGATCGGCAGGGCCATGACGGCCGCCTTCCAGGGTACCATGAAGGCGATGCCGAAGGCGTCGCGCAGCAACCAAGCGAAGAGCGCGGAGGCGCCGGCGGAGGCGGCGAGTCCGCCGAAGCAGCCTTCCCAGCTCTTGGCGGGGCTAATGGTCGGGGCGATCTTATGCTTGCCGAACGGCACGCCGATGAGGAGTCCGCCGACGTCGGTGAACTTCGTGGCGACGAAGACCCAGACAACGTAGTAGAGCCCGACGGACTGAGCGGTGAGCAGGTGGCCGTCCTTCATGCGCGCGATGGCGATGAGCGAGGCCAGCATGAAGGGAAGATAGGCGAAGCCGTAGAGGGTCGGGAAGCGGCGGAGCAGCGTCGGGACCTCGCCGGGGTGGCGCAGCAGGGAGAGGAGGTGCAGGCCGACGAGCAGCGCGCCGCCGGTCAACAGGTAGTTTGCGCGGGCTTCTTCGGCCGCGAGGAAGAAGAGACCGAAGTGCAGCGCGAAGCCGGCAACGATGCCGGAGACGTTGGGCCGGCCGACGCCGGGGATCGCGCGGACCAGCTGGTAGAATTCATACTGTGCGGCACAGATGATCAGTGCCAGCAGGCCGAAGGAGGCTTGTTCGGCGACGGAAAAGAAACCGCCGACCCAGATGACGAGTCCGACGACGACCCAGAGGCCAATGGTGCTGAGGGCGCGGTCTTTCATACTTGCGCGGAGGTCTGAATCTGTTCGCGGGTCTGGCCGAAGCGGCGTTCGCGCTTGGCGTATTCGGCGAGCGCGAGCTGGAGCTGCGCTTTGTCGAAGTCGGGCCAGAAGACGGAGGCGAAGACGATCTCCGCATAGGCCGACTGGAGCAGGAGGAAATTGCTGAGGCGGAACTCGCCCGACGTGCGGATGATGAGGTCGGGGTCGGGCATGCCAGCGGTCTGCAGGCGGGTCTCGACGGCCGACCAGTCGACTGCATCCGGCTTGACCTTGCCGGCGGCGACGTCGGCGGCCAGCGACTGCGCGGCCGCGACGATTTCCTGGCGGGCGCCGTAGTTGAGCGCGACCACCAAGGTGAAGGCCGTGTTATCCTTGCTCGATTTGATGACGTCCTCGAGCGGGATGCGGACGAACTCAGGGAGGGCGCTGATATCGCCGATTACCCGGAGACGGACGTTACGTTTCTCGAGGCGGGCGAGGTGCGCCCGCAGGATCCATTCGCCGAGCTTGAAGAGGCCGCTGACCTCCTCGAGCGGGCGTTTCCAGTTCTCGGCCGAGAAGGCGAAGACGGTGAGCGTGCCGATGCCGCCGTCGATGCACGCGTCGATGATCTCGATGAGCCGTTCGGCTCCGCGGCGATGGCCTTCGAGGCGGGGGAGTCCTTTGGCGGCGGCCCAGCGTCCGTTGCCGTCCATGATGATGCCGATGTGACGCGGCGGCACGGGATTGACGGAGACGATGGGCGCAGGGGAGGACACTTGGCCGGAGAATGTTCTACCCGACTCGGCCGTGGCAACCGCGAATCAACGTTCGTCGGCCGCGACCAAGACGCCGGGGAAGCCGGCCTTACGGGCGAGTTCGCAGACTTCGAGGAAGCTCTGCATGGTGAGCGAAGCATCGGCCTTGATCAGGACGGGACGAGCGGAGCCGCCCTTCGCGGCGACGCGGCGGAGCTCCAGTTCGAGGCCTTCGCGGTCGACGACGCGTCCAGCGACGACGAATACGCCGGCACCTCGGGCGGAGACCAAGGTCACCGTCAGGGAGGTCCGGGCCATGTCGCCGGAAATCAGCTTCGGCGTCTTCATCGTGGGCGAGACCGCGCCGGCACGGTCATCGAAGCCGACATACATGCCGGGGGCGAAGACGAACTCGGCGGAAAGGACGTAGGTCAGCGCGGCGCAGACGAGGGCGAGGGCCAGCGGTACGAAATCCAGGCCCTGTTCGGCCGGCCGGACTTTTTCCAGGACTCCGAGGGGTGTCCGCATCTTAGCTCTGGCGAGGCTTCTCTTCGGGCAATTCGTGGCGCACGAAGGTGATGATGGAGTGCGCGGCGATCTCCATTTCGGTGACGATCGAGCGGACGCGGCCGACGAGGAAGTGGTGGGCCATCGCGCAGGCGGCGGCGATGACCATCGCGAAGCCCGCGGTGGCGAGGGCCGCCTGGACTTCGGTTAGGAGGCCGTTGGCGGAGGCGTAGACACTCCCGTCGCGCAGGGCGGAGGCGAGGTTGAAGCCCGAGAAGATCGCGCCGGCAAGGCCAAGCAACGGGGCGACGCGGCCGATGGAGGCGATGGTGCCGAGGCGGCGTTCGAGCACGGGGAGTTCGAGCAAGGCGGCCTCGGTGGCGGCGGCCCGCATGGCGTCTTCGCCGCTGCCCGAGCGGAGCAGGGCGGCTTTTACGACGCGCGGAACGGGACCTGGGGATTCCTCGCAGGCGGCGAGGGCTTCGAGCGGCCGGCCGGCGCGCAGGTTGTTGCGGACGCCCTCGATGAAGTCGGAGGAAAGCACGAGGCCTCGGTGTAGGAACATCGCACGCTCAACGACGAAGACCAGGGCAAGGAAGGCGAGCAGCAGCAGCAGCCAGACGAAGGGGCCGGCGTCGAAGGGGAAAGAGAAGCGGCTGCTCATTGGGGCTTGGAAGGATTGGACGACGAATTGCGGAGGGTCGCAAGTTTGCTTTCGGCCGTGGACTGGCCCGGCAGCCGTGACTGCGCGGAGGACTGTCCCTGGTTGGCGTTGAGGATAATCTTATAAGCCGCGATGGCCTCGGCTTGGTCTCCGTCCAGTTCGCAGGTCTCGGCCATGAGGAGAATCGAACGGGAGAGCCATAGGCGCCCTTCGGAGGAGAGCTTGCCGGCGGTGTCCGCGGCGACGCGGGCGGTCGCTTCACGCAAGGTGATCAGGGGGCGGAGCAAAATCTTGCGGGCTTCGCCGCGCGTGGCGGTCGCTTCGAGGCCGGTCTCCGTTCGGGAGCGTTCCACCAGTGTGAGCGCCCACTTGTACCACGCTTCGATCTTCGTGTCGTCGGAATCCTTGGCCCAGGCTTCGGCGATGCGTTCGTAGGCGGCGGTCGCGCGGGAGACTTTCAGGCGGTCTAGCTGCCCGTTGCGATCGCGCCGCAGCTGGGCGAGGCCGAAGAGGGAGTCCGCTCGAGCCATTTCGGCCTGCGGACGGGAAGGGTCCGTCGGCTTGTCGCGGATCAGGCCTTCCAGCACGAGTAGGGACTTATCGAATTGGCCGAGCGAGCGGAGGATCTCGGCGCGACGAAGCGAGACGCGGAAGAGCAGGACGTTCTGAGGGTAGGTCTCGGTGAATCGTTCGAGGAGTTCGACGGCGTCCTTCAGTTTGTTCTCGCCGTCGGTGGGCGCTTGGAGGGCGGCTTGTTCGGCGGCTTCGTAGAGCCCAAGCGCCGCGAATTCGGCCAAGCCAGCCTGACCTTGGAATTCCTTGGCGAGGGATTCGAAGCGCGCTTGGGCTTCGGCGTTACGTCCGACGGACGCCAGATGGCGGCCTTCGATGAGATAAGAAGCCGCAGCGGCAGGCACCTTGCCGAACTGTCGGCGGAGTTCGACGAGTTCGTCGAGTCCTTTGGCGGCGCCGGCGTTGAGCGAGGTGCGCGCCTTCAGCAGCGCCGCGTGTCCCCGCAGTTCCGGCACGGCTTTGCTCAGTTCGTCCGGCGTGGCGCCGGCGGGCAGGTTGGAAAGTTTGCGGTCGATCTCGGCGGCCAGTCGGCTGGCTTCGGCTGGATTATTATTCGCAATGGCCAGCAGGGCCCGTTGCCAGGTGAAGCGGAGTTCGTAGTCGACGCGGGCGCCTTGGGTCAGCGGGCTGAGCCGGGCAAGGAGTCGTTCGGCCTCGAGCGGGTGGTGGGCCTTGCGCATGTCCTCGACGAGGCTCCAGATCGCCGACCAGATCGGCTCCTTGGTGCGAGTGCGGTTCGAACGGGCGGCTTCTTCAATCACTTCCGTCGTGCGGTTCCAGGCGCTGATCTCGTCGCTCGTCTCGAGCAGGCTCAGGATGCGCTGGTGGAAGGCGTCTTCGGAGATCTTCGTGTCGGCCGCATTCTTCTGGAGCACGGCGTAGGCTTTTTCGGCCAGCACAAAATCTTTGGCGAGGAAAAGGCAATCGGCGGCGGCGATACGGAGCTGGGCGCGTTCGGGGTCGACGCTGCTTTCGGCCAGCGTCGTGAGGTGCGTCGCGGCGAGGCGGTAAGAACCGTCGCCCCAGGCCGCGATGGCGAGCGTGCGGGTGGCTTCGCGGACAAGCGGGCTGGCGGGGACGTCTTTGAGCAGGTCTTCGGCGGCTTGGCGGGCCTTCTCGCGGCTGCCTGCGAAGAGCATCAGCTGGGCGCGGGCGAGATGAATGGAGTCCAGCACCATCAGGTCGCGTGGGCAGTAATAGGAGAGTTGCCCGGGGTTGCGGCGGAGCAGGAAGTCGTTCACCTCGTTGGCGATCGCCTTCGTGTCGACCGGCTTGGCCGGATCTGTTTCCGCACGGGGGTCGGCGGCGGCGACGAGGGCACGCAGGGCCGTGAGCCGGATCGCAACGTTGGCGGGGTTACGGGCGGCGTTCTTAAGGCTCTCGCGCCCTTCGACGGTATCGGCTCCGCGGATCAGTCCGGCGAGAAGATCGGCTTCCGCTTGGCGGGTGGGAGGCAGCTTTCCGGCGTTGGCCAGGGCTTGGGCGGCGCCTTTGGCGTCCTTGAGGTGCGCGAGAGCCAGAGCGAGATTACGGGCATAGTCGAAAGCGAGCGGAGTGCCTTTGGCATCGGAGGCCAGGTCGCGTAGCGCCGAGACGGTGCGCTGTTCCACTTTACCGGCCACGATCATCGCACGGTAACCAAGGACTTCGATGCGTTGACGCTGTTCTTCCGAAACGGCGGTGCGGGAGATGGCTTCCTGCGCGAGGTTGATGGTGAGGTTGTCGCTCTCCGCGCCGGCGACCATCCAGCGCAGCGCGTGACCCCAGGCGATCTCCTGAGGGGGGAGGGAGACGATGTTCAGTTCGGCCGAAAATCCGCGGGCGCCCTCGATGTCATTTTCAAGCAGTGCGATCAGTCCCTCGCGGAGAGACTTGCGGCCCGACTTTGGTAGAAATTTCACCGTCGCCTTGGCTTCGGTCGTGCGCGTGCGTTCGATGTAAGCGGCGGAGAGGCCGAGCCCCGCCTGTTCGCGATCTTTATCGCTGAGCTTCGGGTCGGCGAGCAGCTGGGCGTAGAAACTGGAGGCCGTCGAGGAGAGTCCTGCAGCCAAGGCTTGGTCAGCCAGGCCAAGAAGCAACCGTCGATCTGGCTGGTCACCCGGGCTGACGGGCGCATTGGCGGTGATCAGGTTGGGTGGGAGGTCCTGCGACACGACCTCACCCGGCAGCGAAACGCCGAGGGCGAGGAGGGTGGCCAGAGTGAACCGCAGCATCGCCCCGACTATGGTCGGAGCGGGCCGGCGGGCAAGAGGCGAGTGCCGGCTCAGGCCTTGTCGAGACCGAAGGCCGTGTGCACGGCGCGGACGGCGGCGTCGGCCTTGGCGGGGTCCAGCGCGACGGAGATCTTAATCTCGGAGGTCGTGATGAGCTCGCTGTTGATGCCGACGGAGGCGAGGGCCTTGAAGAGGGTACCAGCGACGCCGGGGTGGGAGATCATGCCGACGCCTACGATGGAAAGTTTGGAAATCTCACCGGCGGAACGGACGGAGCCCGAGCCGAGCTTCTTGAGGGTCTGGCCGACGACGGCTTCGACGCGGGAGAATTCGGCGGTGGTCACCGAGAAGGTCAGGTTGGCTTTGCCGTCCTTGCCCAGGTTCTTGATGATCATGTCGACGCTGAGGCCGGCTTCACCGAGGTCGTCGAAGAGGGCGGACAAAGCCTGCGGGCTGTCAGGGAGGTCGTTCACCGTGACGCGGGTCTGCAGGCGGTCGAGGGCGACGCCGGCGATAGCCGCGTCTTCGAGGGTTTTGTCGATGGCTTTCACGATGGTACCGGGTTGGTCGTTAAAGGAGGAACGGACCTCGAAGGGTACGTTGTATTTCTGGGCGAACTCTACCGAGCGGGACTGCATGACCTTCGACCCGCTGGAGGCGAGCTCGAGCATCTCCTCGTAGGAGATCTCCGGTAGCTTGCTCGCATTGAGCACGATGCGGGGGTCGGCGGTGTAGACGCCGTCGACGTCGGTATAGATCTGGCAGAGATCGGCCTTGATGGAGGCGGCGACCGCGATGGCGGTGAGGTCCGAGCCGCCTCGGCCGAGCGTGGTGACTTCACCTGCGTCCGTGCAGCCTTGGAAGCCGGCGACCACGACGACCTTACCTTCGTCGAGGCGGGCGAGCAGGTCGCCGCCGGTGATGCGGGTGATGCGGGCGCGGGTGTGGATGTTGTCCGTGAAGATGCCGGCCTGGGCGCCTGTGCGCGAGACGGCGGGGACGCCGATGGCGTGGAGGGCCATCACCGTGAGGGCGATAGTCTCCTGTTCGCCGACGGCCATGAGGACATCCATCTCGCGTTCGTCCGGTAGTTTGGAGAGGGCCTTGGCGCGGGCGATGAGGTCGTTGGTCACGCCACTGCGGGCGGAGACGACCACGACGATACGGTTACCCTTGGACCACTGTTCCTTGATCTTGGCCGCGACGTTCTGGATGCGGTCGACAGTGCCGACGGAAGTGCCGCCGTATTTCTGGACGATGAGGGCCACCGGGAGATCAGGATTCGGGAGAGAAGATGCGGAGCACGACCGGCTCCTCGAGCACCGTCTTGAGGCGGCGCAATTCTGTCAAGACCGCGGACATCTTGCGTTCGCTGACGGGGTAGGTCGAAAGGGTTACCGTACCGCGACCCTGGTTGGGGTGTTCATACTGGATGACGCGGGCGATCGACACCTTGTGCTTCGAGAAGATGCGGTAGATGCCTTCGGAGACGCCGGCCTTGTCGAGCAGCGAGAGGCGCAAGTAGAAGGGCGAGACGATCTCGTCGATCGAGGCCATCCGCAGCGCGCGGCCGGCCTTCTCGCGGGCGGCGAGGGCTTCGGGCGAAAGGGCCTGCGGGATCGCGCCGGTCAGGGCGGCGATGGCGTCGACGATGTCGCCGATGACAGCGGAAGCGGTGGCGTCGCCGCCGGCGCCGCGGCCAGTGAGCGTGGTGGCGCCGACGACGTCGCCGCGGAGGGTGATGCCGTTGTTGACGCCGGAGACGCGCGCGAGGATGTCGCGGTTAGGGACGAGGGAAGGGTAGACGCCGACGGTCATCCAGTTGGCCTTGAAGTCACGGCGGATGACGGCGAGGTGCTTGAGCGCGAAGCCGAAGCGACGGGCGAAGTCGATGTCGGCCGGGCCGATCTTACGGATGCCTTCAACGAGCGTGCGCGACGAGGGCGCCCACTTGCCGTGTGCAAGCCAGGCGAGGATGGAGGCCTTGTGAAAAGCGTCGATACCGTCGACGTCGAGCGTCGGGTCGGCTTCGGCGTAACCGAGCTCCTGGGCCTCCTTGAGCGCATCGGCGAACGAAAGGCCGTCCTCGCCCATGCGGGTGAGGATATGGTTACAGGTGCCGTTGAGGATACCGACGATCAGCTCGAAGCGGTTGGCGACGAGGCCTTCGCGGATCGCCTTGATGATCGGGATGCCGCCGGCGACGCTGGCTTCGAAGAGGAACTGGCCGCCGTGCTGGCGGACGGCCTGCATGATCTCGGGGCCGTGCTCGCAGAGGAGGGCCTTGTTGGCGGAGACGACGACTTTGCCGAGGCGCAGGGCGCGGAGGGTGAGTTCGCGGGCCTTGGTGGTGCCGCCGATGAGTTCGCAGACCACGTGGACCTTCGGGTCGTCGATGATCTCGTTGGGATTCTTGGTGAGCTTCGAAGCCGGGATCTTGACCGCGCGCTTCTTCTTCAGGTCGCGGACGGAGGCCTTGCGGAGGTCGAGCTTCACGCCGAGGCGCGATTCGAGGTCGGCCTGCTTTTCATGCAGGTGCTTCCAGACGCCTTGGCCGACGGTGCCGAAGCCGAGAATACCGATGCCGATGGTGCGAGGGGCGGTCATTGCGAAAAGGTCAGGCTTTCTTGGCGAAGCGGTTCTCGGTGCCGGAAAGCAGGCGTCCGATATTGGAACGGTGCGTCCAGACGTTGAAGCCGGCGATGGCCGCGGCGAACCAGAACTCGGATTGGCCGAACTTCAACGACGTGAAGTGCGGCAGGAGCCAGCAGGAGAGGGGCAGCGAGACGCCGAGTATGATTGAAGCCAAGGAAACGTAGCGGGAGAGCAGGAAGACGAGACCCCAGAGAGTGGCGCCGATGAGAATCGGGACCGGCAGTAGTACCAGCAGTCCGCCGATGGTGGAGGCCACGCCCTTGCCTCCCTTGAACTTCAGGAAGCAGGAGAAGCAGTGGCCAAGCAGCGTGCCGACGAAGCCCGCGACGCAGACCACGAAAAAGATTTCTTTGATAAAGGGGTCGTTCGGGTTGATGCGGAGGAGGAGATAAGGCAGTCCAGCGCCGATAAAACCCTTCAAGACGTCGAGAGCGAAGACGAGGTTGCCTGGGCCCTTGCCGAGCACGCGCTTGACGTTGGTGGCGCCAGGATTTCCAGAGCCTTCCTTGAGGATATCGACGCCATGCTTCTTCGCCACGAGCACGGCGAAGTTGACGGAACCGATGAGGTAGCCGAGCAGCGCGAAGATTCCGATGGCTGCGAACATCGCTTACGCTTCGATCAGTTTGGCGCTGACGATTGCAGGATTACGCAGAATCTCGGCGATGGCCGCGGCGCCGGGAGCCGTGTCGAGCTGGTAGACGGCGAGGGCGTTGGAGCCACCGCTGCGGCTGAGGGCCATATTGGCGATGTTCACGTTTTCCTTGGCAAGCAGGCTGCCGAGGGCGCCGATGATGCCGGGCTGATCCTGGTTCTCGATGAGGAGGAGTTTACCTTCGGGGATGAACTCGAGGGTGCGGCCGTTGATCGACACAATGCGAGGGGACTGGGCCTTGCCGATGACGGTGCCGGCGACGGAGACAGACTTGCCGCCCGCGAGCACGGCTTCGACGAGGATGAGTTCCTTGTAGTCGGCTTCGGCAGAAGAGCGGACGGTCTGGACCTCGACGCCGAGGGCCTTGAGCTTGCCGGGAGCGTTCACGTCGGTGACGCCTTCGACGATGCCGCGCAGGTAGCCGCGCTGGATGGCGCGGGCGATGGCGTTGGCGCCCTGGTCGGAACCGGTGCCAAAGGTGGTGAGGCGCAGCGATTCGATACGACCCGGAGCGGCGAGCTGGCGGGCGATGGCACCGAGCTTTTGCGCGAGGGAGAGGAACGGCTTGATCGCGGCGAGGGTCTGCGAATCGACAGAAGGCAGGTTGACCGCGTTGGCGGGCGAGCCGCCACCGAGGACCGTGATCGCGGCTTCAGCGACTTCGACGCCGACGTTCTCCTGGGCTTCGGCGGTGGAAGCGCCGAGGTGAGGGGAGAGGTGGGCCTTCGGAAGGGAGCGGAGCGGGTGGTCCTTGGCGAGGGGTTCTTCGACGAACACGTCGAAACCGCAACCGCCGCACTTGCCGGACTTAAGGGCTTCGGTGAGGGCGGCTTCATCGACGATACCGCCGCGAGCGCAGTTCACGATCTTCACGCCTTTCTTCATCTTGGCGAAAGCGGCTTCATCGACCATGCCTTCGGTCGCGCCCTGCTTGCCCTTCTCGATGAGGGGCATGTGGACGGTGATGTAGTCGGAGAGAGCGAAGACTTCATCGAGGGTCGCGATGGACACGCCGAGGGCCTTGGCGCGGGCTTCGGTGAGATAAGGGTCGTAGGCGACGACCTTCATGCCGAAGGCGAGGGCGCGCTTGGAGACTTCGGCGCCGATGCGGCCGAGGCCGAGCACGCCGAGGGTCTTGCCGAAGAGCTCGGAGCCTGAGAGGGTCTTGCGGTCCCACTTGCCTTCGCGCATGGACTGGACGGCTTCCGGCACCGGACGGGCGAGGGAGAGGAGGTGGGTGAAAGTGAGCTCGGCGGTCGCGACGGTGTTACCCGAAGGGGTGTTCATCACGATGACGCCACGTTCGGTGGCGGCTTCGACGTCGATGTTGTCGACGCCCACGCCGGCACGGCCGACGCAGACGAGACGATGGGCGGCGGCGAGGACTTCGCGGGTGATCTGGGTCTCGGAGCGGACCAGGATGGCGTCCACGTCCGCGACGAGGGTCAGGATCTGTTCAGGGGTGGAGCCGTAGGCTTCGACTACCTCATAGCCGGGCTGGGCTTTGAGGAGGGCGACTCCGGTGGGCGAGATCTTGTCAGCGACGAGTACCTTGGGCATGGCGATAGCGTGTAAAAGTTTGTGTGAGTCATAAATGCCCGCCCAAGGCAAAGGCAAGCACCTACCCCCGTTTGGCTGTCATAGCGGGCTTAGAGCCGACGGTGGGCATAATCCGCCAATTCGTAACAATCCGGGCTCATTTCTTCCAGAAAACGGCAGGGATCCAACGGGCGGTAGCCTTCGCCGGAGACCGCGAAGCGGGGGGCGAAAAGGAATAACATGTTCTCGGCCCGGGTGCAGGCGACGTAGAACAAGCGGCGCTCTTCCTCGACATCACCCTCGTCGATGGCGCGGGTGAGGGGCAGGAGGCCGTCGGCGCACCCGAGGAGGAAGACGATCGGGAACTCGAGGCCCTTGGACTGGTGGATGGTGGTGAGGCGGAGCATGTCCTCCTCGGGCTCGGCTTTCTTGTCCGAGGATTCGCCGTTGAGGAGGGCGACTTGGGCGACGAGGTCGCCGACGTCGTCGAACTTCGAGGCGAAGCCGATCAGGCCTTGGAGATCCTGTTCGCGTTCTTTCCAGTCGGGGAAGATCGTCTTGATGAAGCCGCCGTACCAGCCCTCGATGCAGACGCGGACCGTCTCGGCGGGCGTCCGGGCGAACTTAATCGAATGCGCGTCGGAGGCGGCGACAAACAGGTCGGGCGCTGGTCCGGCAGGGCCGGGCTTGGCCTTCGCGGCTTCGAGTCCTTCGAGCATGTCCTCGAGCGTGATCGTGAGATCATTGAAGTCGTCCTTGGCGGTTTCGGGTACGCGTTTGAGGACGGTGTCGGCGCGCAGCGCGCGGACCATGCCGCGGCCTTGGGCCTGCTCGGCTTCGCGGGCGGCCTTGCTGATCTTCTCGGCGGCGACGGGCCCGACCTTCGGGAGCAGGCAAAGCAGGCGGGAGAGCGCGACCTGGTCGAGCGGGTTGTGCACGAAGCGTAGGTGCGCAAGGATATCCTTCACGTGAGCGAGGTCGAAGAACTTGTGGCCGCTGGTGATGACGAATGGCACGCCCGTCGCATTGAGTTCCATCTGCAACTCGAGCGACTGGTAGTGCGCACGGTAGAGCACGTGGATGTCCTTCAGCGCATGCCCTTCGTGGTGTAGCTGCATGATCTTGCGAACCACGAGCTTAGCCTGCTGTGACGTGTCGCCGACCGTGAAGACCGTGGGCTGGGGTCCGCGTTGGCGGACGGCCTTGAGGCGCCGGTCGAAACCTTCGATGCGCGGCCGGTGACTGAGGATTTCGTTGGCGAAGGCCAGGATCTCGGGCGTCGAACGGTAGTTCGTGTCGATGGTGTGAATCAACGTGCCCGGATGGCGGTTTGGGAAGGCCACGATGTTTTCCCAGTCGGCACCACGCCAAGTGTAGATGCACTGGGCGTCATCGCCGACGGCCATGATCTGGTGCTCGCTGGCCAGCAGGTCGATGATGCGGCTCTGCAGGCGGTTCGTGTCCTGGAACTCGTCCACGAGGATGTGCTGGAAGCGCTGGCGGTAATGGGCGAGCGCGGCCGGATCGTTCTCGAGGACGTAAAGCCAGAGGCTCAGTAGGTCGTCGAAGTCGCAGAGGTTGCGCTCCTTCTTCGCAGCCTCGTAGCTCGTGCAGAACTGCATCAGCTTCTCTGGGCCGCCCTTCATCCAGTCGAGACGTTCGGCGAGGACGTCCGGTAACGGACGTAGCGTATTGCGGGCGTGCGAATAGGCGTCAAGGATCACGGCCGCCTTTGGGTTCGTCTTGTCCTTGATGAACGCACCGTCGATCGACTTGACGATCTCGGAGAACAGGTGTTCGGATTCCTTTTGGTCGAGGATAGTGAAGTCGGGTGAGCGCGAGGCTACGGCGGCGTTACGGCGGAGGATGCGCTGGCCGATGGAGTGGAACGTGCCACCCCAGAACTGGCCGCGCGGAACCCCGGTGAGATCCTCCACGCGTTCGAGCATCTCCTTGGCGGACTTGTTCGTGAAGGTCAGTAGCAGGATATCCCAGGGCATAGCGCCTTGGTGCAGGAGCCAGGCGACGCGATACGTGAGGGTGCGGGTCTTGCCGGAGCCCGCCCCGGCTAGCACGAGCGCGGGTCCGCGCGGTGAGGTCACCGCGGCGTACTGCTCGTCGTTGAGCTCGCCGCGGAAATCGACGGGAGGCAGGCCTTCCACGGCTTAGCGGGCGGGTCGCTGGCGGCGATCCATCAGGCTGAACTTCACGACTTGTTCGTCGGCGCGGTAGGAAGAGCGGACCAAGGGACCGGACTCGACGTGCTTGACGCCGGCGGCGAGCGCGAAGGCCTTCCACTCGGCAAACTCTTCGGGCGTCACCCACCGATCGATGGGGGAGTGTTCCTTGCTGGGCGAGAGATACTGGCCGATGGTCAGGATGTCGACGTCGGCCGCGGCGATGTCGCGGATGAGCTGGGCGACTTCTTCCTTCTGTTCGCCGATGCCGAGCATGATGCCGGTCTTGGTGATGAAGTCGCGGGACTTGGCGTGCTTAAGCACCCAGAAGGAGCGGTCGTAGCGGGCGGTCTTGCGGATCGGGCGCTGGAGGCGTTCGACCGTCTCGAGGTTATGGTTGAGGATATCGGGACGCGCGTCGAGGAGCGTGTCGAGGTGCACCTGTTCTCCGCGGAAGTCAGCCGGCAGGACTTCGATGGTCGTGTTCGGGCAACGATTACGGGTAGCGCGGACGGTCGCGGCCCAGACGGAAGCGCCGCCGTCCTTGAGGTCGTCGCGGGCGACGGAGGTGATGACCACGTGCTTGAGGTTCATCAAGGCGATGGATTCGGCCACGCGGGCCGGTTCGCC
>Ga0209296_1001013_pt1 | contig 22788 bp, 41 predicted proteins | sample S_130206_EF_Meta_FD_187319 | JGI IMG/M metagenome (GOLD analysis project Ga0209296, IMG submission 187319) | Freshwater microbial communities from Lake Simoncouche, Canada to study carbon cycling - S_130206_EF_MetaG (SPAdes) (version 2) | ecosystem: Environmental > Aquatic > Freshwater > Lake ...
TAAAGATGACTCGATCCATATCGATACCAAAGGACGTAAAGTATCCTTCAGGCGTGCCGAACTCTGAGTCATAGAATAAAAGAACACTATCAGGATACTGCTTCATATATGCAGACGCCATAAGGAGAGAAAAGGCGCTCTTGAAATGCTTTGACGGACCTGCCAATACAGTAAGTCCTGGTGTCAAACCACCATCAACTTTACCTGATAGTGCTACGTTCACCATTGGAACGCTAGTAGGAATCATATCCTTGTGACCATAGATCTTACTGTCTGCAAGAATAGATGTTTCTTTGATTGTAGAATTTTTAATAAGACGTGCAACGAGTGACATATTGTTTCCTTAACATTTACTTTTCAAGCACCCAATTTAACTTATTGTAGTGTATTTCTATATCTTTGTCAATACTAAATTTATTGACAATAGGAGTCATTTTGTAGTTAGGTTTATTTAAATGATAACCGCCGCCAACAAGAAAACCCGTTTTATTCAGTATATCCCAAAAGAAATCAAACATATTATGTATTACATTTTTATGATGTTCTTGCGTATTTGCTATGATGTTGTAGTAAATCAAATCATACGTTTCTGTAATTTTAATTTTAGAAGCATCTATATCAAATAAATTACATTCTATGAGATTAAAATCAACATTAAACAAGTCGCAGTTTTTTAAGAAATTATCTTTTGTATTGTCAATATGATTGTTTCTATAAAATTTGTTGTTGCGGTGTATAAATGGTTCCGACCAGTTATCTATCAAATCTATTTGACTATCAGGAAGAAACAATTTAAAACATAATGCCTCAAATCCTTGTCCGCTTCCTGCTATTAATATTTTACTATTAGGTTTCATAAATTTAGACAAATTAAAAAACAACAAAGCATCATCCCAAGTTCTAAATGATGCTACTGTGTTATAGTAATTTTCTAATTCTTGTATATATTTCTTATCTATTTCTTTATAGAAAAACATTACGAATTTAACTTATCATATAGTCTTTTGATAAATTTGTCAATATCTTTCTCACGATTAGGCCAAACAATATTTGGCTTGTCAGGATTTTTCTTTAAGTTATTAAGTAAAGGCAACACCATATCAACTATATCCTGTGCCTTTGACTGATGCTTTTCAATTGTTGGTTCGAGATCGTCTGAAAATCCAAAGTCCCATTCGTCATCTTTAATGTCTTTAATATTAGCCATTGATTCTTTCCTTCTGTGTTAAGAGACAGGTGATACATGAACATGAAGTAACAGGACATACTGTTGGCTCATCATGCAATTTAAAAGTTCCTTCATATATATTGCCTAGAACTGCTTCTTTGTTTTTTACATCAAAACATCTTTGAATATTTCCATTATGTGATATAGAAAGATGATTATATCCTGCAGAACAATTCCATCCACTAAAATCTAAACCATTACCGTAAAACAAACCCATCTCACTATCAATATTTTTTTCTATTCCTTTATCATCAAATAGAGATATTTTTATCAATTCAGCATCAGAAATATATTTAGATGATCTTTGTATTTCTTCTAATTGATTAAACATCTTGTTAGTAAATTCTTCATGGATTTTTTTACCAACAAAAATTGTTGTGGTATCTTTTTTCTGCGGCGCATTATGCAGGTAAGGTTTCATTTCAAAATATAGACCCTCACTTTCAAATCTATGAAAAAGACCTATACAATAATCTATGTCTTGTTCTGTAGGATTCACAACTTTTCTAATTATAATGCCGACACCTTTTTCTTTTAAATATACTGCTTTTTTTATAAAAAGATCTATATCTGCAAACTCATGGTGAAAACTTGCAACAATAAAACGAGCGTTTGCTCTGTTTGATATCTTTAAAAATTTATCCCACCAAGATAGTGCAGGACTTAGATTTGTGTTAAGTAATAGATTGTTCTTAATACGAGTATCATCATTACAAAAATTCTTTATAACTTTTGGTAGAAATTTATATGCTGTTGGTTCGCCGCCTGTAAATAAGATAGTCAAACTTTCAAATTTTCTTTTGTAGATCTCATCCTTTAAATCATCTATGAATAATGAATAGAAGTTGAAATTTCTAAAAGGATATGTCCCAGAATGAACTGCTGGCCAGCAATAACTACATGAGTAATTACAGAAATTGCCCAAACTAAAATTGACTAGAAAATTCTTGTTGTCTATCATAATATTGCCACCGACCTTGACAATATTTTGTGCTACTTTATTCATCCAAAGAAACTTTCTAAATTGCTTGTCTTCTCGACTTGCCATCCGATAGCATCGAGAATTGTCTTGAGTGGTTCGACAAATGATTTTTCATACTGCAAGTCGTAGTCGATATATCTATCCAAACCAAATTGTCTTGGCAAATCGCCTGGACATGCAATCACGTTCTCCTTCAAAGGATTGGGCATCTTCATATAGCAGAACTTGATCTTGTCACCATTCTTAATTAGAGGATAGCGTGATTCTAGTTTAGAATCCTTGATCAGTTTGTTGTAGAGCAATGCACCACGGACATGGATCGGCGTTGCTTTGATATATATTTCTGTCTTGCTTTGATACTTCTGCGGATGTTTGACACCTCGTGGGAAAGCAACTTCCTCGAAAGGCAACTGTCTAAACTCATACTTGAACTTCTCAATGAATGAGATGACTGTGTCCTCGTCCTTTGTCATAATCAGGTTGAGACACTTCTTAATGTTATCACGGCACGCCTTTGGGGTCGAAGAACGCACTGCCTCGATGCCCGTCATCTTTAACTTTGCTTCTGTATAAGCAACACCTTCATTATTCCAGACATTGAGGATGTAGCGTTTCTTTGCTGTCCAGATTCCTTTGTCAGCAATTGCTTCACGCTTCATGACCATCTTTTGTTGGAAGGCATTAACATATCTGCTAAGAGACTCATAGCAATCAGCAATAAACGGTTCAAACTTATTTTCACAAGCCTTGTCCAAGAACTCGACAATCTCAACAGTCGGTCGTTCTTTAATGCCAAGGTGATTGACCAGTTGGTCAAGCGTAATATACATGCTATCCGTATCGCAAGCAATGACATAATCATAGTCCTTCGTCTTAAATAATTTATTGAGATATCTGTTCATATCACGTTCCATCCATTTGATGGACAACTGACCAGACAGTGTGATTGATTCTGCTAACTTATCATCAAACCATCTGAACCATTCATTGGACAATGCACCATAAGCAGAATTCAACTGAATCTTCTTTGCCAACTGCATGTTGTGATGGCGAGCAATGAGTTTGATATTTTCTTCACAAGGATTTGCCTCTTGCGCTTTCTTTGCCTCGATCATCTTTTCTTTATATACGACTCGGTCGTTATACATCTTGTGCATGAGTTTAGGCAAGAATCCGTCTCGCTCACGCCCGAACATACAACCAGATCCACAGACAGTCACGTTCTGTTCAAACATATAGTTCTTGATTGCAGAATTGTCTAGGTGACCATTGAGGATCTTCATCACACCTTCTTCACCAACGATGTCTGGGAGTTGTCCAACATATGTTTCTGGTGAGATGTTATACTGCATGATGAGATGAGGATATAGTGAGTTCAAGTCGAAAGACACAACCCAATTATACATGCCAGGTTTTGGTTCCTTGACGAACCCGCCAAGGATAGAATGATCCTTACGAATCTTTGTTGGTTGTGGAACAACTACACGCTGGTTGATGAGATAGTTATGAATGATAACATCCCACAACTTCACAGAAGTGAAGGCATCTTGATAGTTAACCTTAGCATCATAGGCAATCGCATATACCTGTTCAATGAACTTCAGTTTATCATCAAGTCGATCAACTAGATCAACGTCTCGGATGTTGTATTCAACAAACTTCTGAAAGTCACGCTTATACAGATCAAACAAAGAATCATACTCTGAATAATCCATCTTGCGCTCGCCTAGTTCAACAGAACAGATATGGTCGAGGCGATATGATTCCTGGTTCGAGAATGAAAACTTCTTGTAGAGCGGCATGTAGTCAAGGATTGTAATTCCTACAGGAATATATCCTTTCTGCGTCTGTGTCCCAATCAACACTTCACGTTCTTCGAGCATGTTCCATGGCGACAACTTCTTTGCCATCTCAACACCCATGAGGCGCTTGATACGGTTGACGATATACGGAATATCGAAGAACTCAACGTTCCATCCCGTGATAACATCTGCATCAATTGAACGCCAGATATCTAAGAACTTTGTGAGGAGAGTAACTTCATCCTTGCATTTTGAATATCTAATGTTAGGATTGCAAGATTCATAGTCGCCACAACCAAGTGCCCAATACTTGCTGCCAAACTTCATAGTGATTGCTGTAATTTCTTTGTCCGCAGATTCGATTGACGGGAATCCTTCGTCTGCGGCAACTTCTATGTCAATATTAAGTTTAGAAATAAGTGATACATCATAGTCAATATCACCGGGATAATAATCATTGATAAAAGGATACAGATGATTAGTGAACCCGAAGATGTCAAACCCATCAACATCCGTATAACGCTTAACAAAATCCCGAGCGTCAGAAGGGGAAGCAAAATCGATACGATCAACTGGGCGTCCTTGTAGTGTATGCCATGGCGACTCACCTGTCTTTGAATTCAAGAATAGGTAAGGTTTACATGGAATAGATTGATGGATACGCTTGCCGTTCTCGTAACCACGAAGCAAGACGTTGTTGAAATGTAGTTGTGCGGATGTATAAAATTTTGTCATGTTGTATACTAACATCCTTTGTATAATAAATCAACTTAAAAATAATGGGGGGATTGCTCCCCCCAGGTATCTTAGTAGTATTCGTTCACTTTAGATTTTGCTCAGTGAATGTTTACGAGCAATATATTCAATATCACAGCGAGCAATACCTAGATCATATAGATCACGGTTTGTCAAATGATTGAGTTCATATACTGTCTTACGATACTCAAAGTATCTCTTCAAGTATCTTTGGACATTTGCTAAGATTGTAAGCAACATTATTCTTTTCCTTCTGCTAGAAATTCTTTTTTTGCAGGAGGAGATGTTTCTGACTGTGGATCATTTATCACAATCTTCTTTGGTTTCTTATGCTCTGGAATAATATTTTCCAACCAAACCTTAAGCATGCCATTCATTAGTTCAGCATTCTTAATCTCGATTGAGTCAGCAATATTAAAGTGACGAGTAAAAGAACGGTCAGCAATACCCTTGTAAAGATAAGCGCCACTTGCATCATCTGTTGATGTTGTTTCACCAGCGATTGTCAAAGTGCCATTAGCAATTTCAATATTCAAGTTTTGCTTACCAAAACCTGCAACTGCCATTTCGATAACATACTTGTTATCATCTACTTTAGCAATATTGTAGGGCGGGTAGTTCGGGATTGCTTTGGCAAGTGCAGTATGTGCGTCTGCCATACGCTTAATCATGCCATCATATCCAACAAAGTATTTGTCGAATTTAGTCATATCTCCGAAAAGATGATTGTGATCAATTTTAAAAGTAGTCATATAGACCTCCTATTAAGCAAGGTTGATTTAGGATTAGTTATAAATATGTAGTCCCAAAAGGCAACTACATAAATATATATATGATATTTTCCTTTATTATGCAACCAAAAACGTATAGCTGATAGAGAAAAATAACATGGCTGAAGATACTAACTCAGAACACTGGTTAACATCAAAATGGCGTCCAGCAATGGGCTGGATGTATATGGTTGTCTGCACGATGGATATGGTTGTCTTTCCAATCATATGGTCGATTGCTCAGGTGATCACCAAGCAACCAATCACTCAGTGGGACCCATTAACTCTAAGAGGTGCAGGTCTGTTCCATATGGCAATGGGTGCTGTTTTAGGGATTGCTGCATTTGGTAGAACTCAAGAGAAAGTTGCTGGGGCGTCTGTTGTGACAGTTCCACCACCTTCAAGTCCTTCAACTCCTGACGTAAGTCCTCAACCTGTTTCTGTAGCAACATCAATTGCTTCTGTGTCCACTGAAGTTCAACCTGTAGTTTCTTCAACTCCTGATCCAACAGAACCTCCTCTAGTGTCATCTAAGATGGCAGAACGCATGGCACGCTTTAAGAAATCATAATGATTTGTGATTTTTAAGATTACTATTTGAGTCAACAAGATTTGCGGCAAACATCCTTGCCGCAAATTCCCATGAATATTTTGTTGCATGATCTACACAATCTTGTCTGTTCAACCTCATTGCTTTTGATACAGCATTTCCTAAATTTTCATCCATCACACCTGTCTTGTGTGTTAAGATATCCTTTGGTCCTGTCACATTATAAGCAGCAACAGGTGTGCCGCAAGCAAGTGCTTCAATGATGACTAATCCGAAAGTATCTGCTTTGCTAGGAAAAACGAAGACATCTGCATCTTTATAATACTGTGCAAGCTCTTTACCTTTTTTATATCCAACAAATTCTACTTTCTTATAAAGATCTTTTAGACGTTCTAGATCAGGCCCATCACCAACAACAACTTTCTTAAACTGTGTTGAGTTGACATTAATTCTTAAGAAATCTTCAATACTCTTTTCCTTAGATACACGACCCACATAAAGCATCGTCTTTATAAATTTACTGTGATCTAATGATGGCGTAAACTGCTCAAGATCAACACCTCGTGTCCACTTAACAAGATTCTTGAATCCACGTTCTGCTAATTCTTTTTCTAAAGATTCTGTTGCAACCATCACACCAGAACTTGCAGAATGAAACCATTTAAAATACCAGTATGTCATCCATGTAGGTATCTTGAAATAAGCATGAAGGAATTCAGGAAATTTTGTGTGGTAAGATGTTGTGAACTTCTTGTTGTTCTTGAGGCACCATTTACGAGTTGCAAGCCCGATAGGACCTTCAGTCGCAATATGGATATAATCAGGATTATATAGACTCACATTCAATTCTAATTTCTGTTGATTGATATAAGCAAGTTTGATCTCTGAATAGAATGGCATATCAATACACGGAAAATCATTAGGTGTGATAAACATCACATCTGGGATGTATTCTTTTATCTTCTTTAGTGTAGTGACAACCCCATTGACTTGAGGTTCCCAGGCATCAGTTGCTATTAATATTCTCATGTTTTTTTACATTCAGAAATGACTTTGAAACTGTCAAATTTTAATTTATATTCTAGTGATTGTCTTGCCTTGAGACATTGCTGTTCTGTCTCAAATCTAATCGAGACACGACCAGGAACGTCGCTTGGATTATTAATGTTAACCGCTAGTATCAATAGTATCCACATTATCGCTAAGTTCCCAATGGATTAATTCAAACATTCCATCTTCATGCTCAACGAGTGCTGTGCAGGATTCTACCCAGTCTCCACAGTTCATATATTCAATATAATTAATTACAGAAATATTAGCCTGATGAATATGTCCACAGATGATACCATCAACGTGTTTAATTCTAGCGTAATTCGAGAGAGAATTTTCATAGTTACCTATAAAGTTGACTGCCTCTTTTACTTTGCCTTTCGCCCACTTTGATAATGACCAATACGGTAGTCTAAAATAAGATCTAATCCAGTGTAGTGCTGTGTTAATATTAAGTAGTGCAGTATAAGCCCAATCACCGATATGAGATAGCCACTTCATATTCATAGTAACAAGATCAAACTTATCACCATGAATAACGATATATTTCTTACCAGAAACAGATTTGTAGATCATCTCATTATGAAGTTCAACAGTCCCAAAAGAATGTTCTAAGAACTGTCTCATAAACTCATCATGGTTGCCGGGAATATAATAGACTTTTGTTCCCTTACGAGCCATACGAAGTATCTTCTGAATGACTGTAGAATGTTCTTGAGGCCAGTACCAACCCTTTTGCAAGCGCCAACCATCAAATATATCACCAACAAGAAATAAATTTTCGCATTCTAAATCTTTAAAAAAGGAAAGAAGTTCGTTTGCTTTCGAACCTCTCGTGCCCAGATGTGTGTCTGAGATGAATACGCTTTTAAATTTCATGAGTGTCTCCGCTAACAATATTTATAAATATTAACGAATTTGGTAATGATTTGACTATTTTTTGTTTATGATTTGAAATATACCCAACAAAAAGGTAGGAAAACAATGTTACCAACAGATCCAAAGAAGGCAGCTCAGCTTGGTAAAGCATGGGGTGAGGTTCTTGCAGAATCAATCTTTGGTGTTGCTGATGTTCTAAGAGACGGCAAGAACATGAAGGCAGCAGCTAATTCAAAAGCAAAGCAACAGAATGCTGCTGTTGCTGCTAAGAATTCAGTGACTCGTGCAAAGAATGAGGCTAAGTTAAAAGAGCAGCAAGAAGCTGCATACATGAACATGAGCCATTCAGAGCGTGAAGCATATAAGAAGATACTACAAGAACAGCGTGTTTCTACTACAGTCAAGAAAGCACAAGATGATGAGATGATGGGTGTTGGTCATATCCTCCTTATCATCACAATAGTGCTTGCGATCTTTGGGGGAATGTTCTTTGGCGCTGTTGCTCTTGGTTTAATTCATAGGTGATATAATGATAACAGTTACAGATCTAGCACGTGATTATCTAACATCGTTTGATAAAGATATAAGAATTGAAGTTAAAGGAGGAGGATGTGCTGGCTTTAGTTATGATTATAATTTCAATAGTGATGAGCCTGACCCTCTTGATTTCATTGTTGATCTGGGATCTGACAGGAGATTGATAGTAGATAAAACTAGTTTATTGTTTGTAATAGGAACACAATTAGATTATGAAAAGAAACTTGGTTCATCTCAACTAGTATTTAAAAACCCAAATGAGAAAACATCTTGTGGGTGTGGAAAGAGTTTTAGCGTATAATGAATATGACTAACTTTGGAAGTCAAAATGATATCTGGGCTTTTGGTTATAGGTTACCTATTGAGGCGGCCATATTTCTTGGAACACTTTTTGCTTTGTTATGCGTTGCCGCACTATGTCAAGCAAACAAATGGTAATAACAATGGTAAAGAAACCAGTTCGTCATAAAAGAATATCTAAAACTATCGAGGTAATACCACCTCCTGCTCCTCCTGCTGCATCTAAGAATGTGATGGGATTAGGTGGCATTGCTATGATTCTTTTGACTAATTATCAAGCTGAAATTAAACAATCACTATCAATATTATTTGGATTCGTAAAATGAAGTACTTAGATAAGTTTATCGAGATACCTAAACTACCTTTCATCCTTAGCGGTATAATCTTTATTAGTAGTTTAATATTCTTATCAACTAACAAATATACTGCAGAGCAAGCACAGATTCAGCAACGTGCTATGGCATTTGCGTTTCTTGTAGGTAAGAGCAGCGATGAACTTACCATGTATGCAAGGTATCATGTAACAACAAAGAATCCTGTGTGGCGTGAGAAGTTTGAGGAAGTTCTAAAGATTCGTGCTGGTGAGATGCCTGACAAGAAGGGTGTTCAAAAATCTTTGGTTGAAAAAGCAAAGGAGATTGATTTTTCAAAAGAAGAACTTGATATCTATGAGAGTGCAGTCAAGCAGTCAAACATTCTTGCTGGTAGAGAAACTGAGGCATTCCAATTGATTGCTAATTTAAGATCTGGTAAAGCATACAATGCTGAGATCGATGAGGTCAAAGCGCAAGAGCTAATGTTTGGTAATGAGTATCAGAGACACAAGAATGAGATCATGGTAACGATAGCCAAGTTCCATGATACAGTAAAGAAAAGAACAGACGAAAAAATAGCGCTATCAAACACCATTGAGTGGTCTTTGGTAACGCTAATTAATTTGTGTCTATTGCTTCTTGTGATGGCACTTAAGCATAAAGAAGAACTTGAAAGAAAACCCGTTAAGCGAGTTGTTAAGAAAAAGAAACCTGTAAGACGAGTTGTCAAGAAACCTGTTGTTGTTACTTGAACTTATCTTCTCTATAGTTAATCATGTTTTCAGGCGATGCTTCTTGATAGTCATACCTATCAAACGTATCATGGTTTGTCTTGCCCAGAGGCATAGTATTGAATGAAAGGATGTGTCTTACTGCATTTGTCATAGCTAAATTATTCATTCCTGTGCTATGTTCTAACCAAGAAGGAAATATATACAAACATCCTTCTTCAAATTTAGTAGTATGACTACTTTGTATTTTTGTATGCGTTTCAGGTTTCATAGCGGGAATTATATAGTTATGGTATTTGTGAGTGTTATAAAAAATTGTTCCAGAATTGTATGATGAACCATGTAAGTAATAAACACCCGCAAGAAATGAATTGCCGTGAGTATGTCTGTGATGAGAACCATTGTTAATATGTCTTGTTGCCCATAATCCTGTCATCTGTATATTTGGCAAGAATCCTAGATCATCCATAACAGATTCTAAACTAGACATAGAAAAATCAACAAACGGTTTAAAGACATCTTCTTGATGAAGATTTGGTGCTGTGAAATTTAAAGCATTTCCAGGCGATGTATTTTTCTTATAAATTTCATCATTGCTAAGATATTGCATAAAAGAATTTTTATATTCTTTATGATCTTCAAATTTAAATTTATAGAGTGGAATAGAAAATAACTCAATACATTCCATAATTAATCATCCTATTCATTATGCAACTGCCTTCTTCACCTTGAAGTTGAAATATTTACCATCACGGTTCAACAATGCAACATCACGTGTCCAACGTTTTGCATCCTGTTCTGTAACAAAATAAACACGATCTTTGATTGTTAAACCATTAAGGTTGCCTTTGGTGAAATACTTTTCAAATTCCACAACAAATTTATAACCAGAATCAGCATAGATAGAAGACATATTCGTCACTCCTTTGTTGAACATTAATTATAATACGATATTATATTTATTTTGTCAACCAAAAATATCAAGAAGAATGATAAAAAAAATAGTGAGAATTGGTATCCAATTCATCAGTAGTAAATATCCTATGCCTTGTATCATTTGAACTGTGACTCGAATAAGTTATTGTCTTTCCCGCAGAACTTAGAACATACGAGAGGTTTACCTTCTTTAATAGAATTTAACTTCCATCTTTTTTCTAAATCATAGAAGTAATCTGTATTCATTATTTCTTTAATAGAATATTTTTTTAAATTTATTTTATCAATATCAAACATTGAAGAGTTTTTATATATCTCACCACCAATCCAACAACAAGGAAATAACAATCCTTGTGCACTAATATATATTTCTTTTAATTCTTTAACTCTACAATTAATTTCTATAGAATCAAAATATTCATTGTCTTTAACAAGCACTTTAGTATTTTCATTAAAGTGCTTTTTAGGTGGTTTAATGTTTATGTCTTTAAATTTTTCAAACCTGTAGGTTTTCTTTAATCTAAAATCTTCAAATCCTAATTGTTTTGATAATTCTCTTGCCTGTTCAATTTGGTGTTCATTGTGTTCAAAAACTATAAAGTCCCATCTTGCTTTTCCTCCATGATCAATGAAAGTTTTAGCTGAAGATATTACACGGTCCCAATTGACACCTACTCTATAGATATGATTTGTATCTTCTAATCCATCAATGCCAAAAACAATATAAGAATGCCCATCATCTAAAAGGCTTGCTAAGTCAATCCAAAAATCTGAATTTCTAGCACCTGCATTTGTATTGATGCTTATTTGAATTTTTGGATTTGTATATTTAAAATATTCTACAATCTCAATGCAATCTTTAGCAACAATAGGTTCGCCAAAATTTCCACATAATGTTATATTTTTTAATTCTTTGATAAATTCTTTTGGAAAAATGTTTTTAATATCTTGTATTGAAAGTTCAGAATTTGTTAACAGTTTATTTCCTGTCCTAATACACATAGGACAGGATGCTTGGCATTTTTCTGTCAATTCAAGATGAATAGATTTTATTTCTTCATACTTATACATTACAATTCCTGGTGGGGGCGGTAGGACTCGAACCTACACTCAGACCGTTATGAGCGGCCGGCTTCACCTTTAAGCTACGCCCCCTTCTAGGAGATACACACCAACGCCGTCATAATCTTCACCTTCAATGATATGGGGGAAACTATTCATAACTTCGGTGTGCGACCAATCTTCTTTGATATGTTTCTCATACGGATTTTCATACAATGCATCTTGTTTCCAATGCACTACAGGAATACTGATTGCTGCATATCTAGAAACTTCAAGAACCTTAGCGACAACTTCTTGTGCTTCTTCCTTTGTCATATGCTCTAAAACATCACCCATGAAAGTAAGATCTACAGGAGCAACTTTACTGTAGTCAAAAGTCCTAATATCTTCTACAAAGACCTCATCATACATCTCATGTAATTTAAATTCTTCGATATATGGTTCCCATACCTCAACAGCAATCCAGTGACTATCCTTGAGGGCTGTTGTATACTTATCAGTCAAAAGAATATGATACGTCCCCATGCCAGCGCCAAGATCTAAGATCCTCTCTCGAGGAAGTTGCAACCTGTCAATCCACTTTGCAATGACTTTCTTGTTTGCCCATCTACTGTGCGGCATTAAAATGGCACCTCATATATCTCTCCTAGTTGCATACGGCGTTCAAGTGAGTTGATGTCTTCTTTGAGAATAAGTTTCTTGATTTGATCATTATCCCATTCTGCTTCATAATACTGCTTCAACAAACCATTGAGTTTGTCCTGCAGTGATGGGAATGGTTTAGGATTACGCTCATAGTATTCAGACATATCATTCTCACAAATTGTTGGTGCGCTCGGTGGGATTCGAACCCACAACAAACAGATTTTAAGTCTGTTACCTCTGCCAGTTGGATCACGAGCGCAATTGTTTATTTATTCACTTAATCTTATCCTTCAAGAGAGAATCAATAATTGCTTTGTGATCTAACAGCGCAAGACGCAACTGGTCGTTGTCCTTTTCAATACGTGCTTGCTTTGTGCGGTATTGTATTGTTAGAATCTCACGGGACAAGAATGCATCATATGGAAGAAGAAACAACAAACAAACAGGCCACAAAGAAATCATGGCACCAAAGAATCCTACAAGGAATATCTGTGTTTCTCGGTCGTATGCTATGTGAAGCCAACTCATTTCATATCCTCGACTATCTGTCTATATCCTGCCTGTGATGGGTGTATGCCATCCTTACTCAAGTTTTTAATATAGATTATTTTGTCATTATTTGCAACCGCTATTTTCAAGACGATCCTTTGAATCTCAGGTTTGATTGCTGGCATAATCCAATAGACGTGCTTTGCATTGACCTTAGCACGAGTCGCTTTGAGTTCTTTTTCTGTGTTAACACCTGAGTGGTCATTTGACCCAAGACTAATGATTGCATGCTTATACTCCTGCATATCAACTGCGGGACGAGACGCATAGTCCTTGTTCCATTGCCAGGTGTTGATGCCGCCCTTTGCAAGAGAGATGCATTGCTGCAGGACAGACGAGGTCCCAACAGCAATGCTATCTCCTAGGATAAGACAATCCATCATGCCGCTTCCTCAAAGAAACTTTCTAAAGAAGCACCAGGTTGTGGTTTATTAGGATTGTTGAATACGGGTTTCTTATAGATTTTCAATCGAATCTTTTCTTGATAATGAATTCGGTTTTCTGTGCTTGAAGACCACTCAAGATTTGACGGATGATAGTTCATTCTATTAGAATCTAAATGATTGATTTGCATTTCTTTAAAGATATAATCTTTGATATTCTGTGGAGTATTATCCCAATCTTCTTGAGATACTTCTGCAGGTTTTAAAAAAGGAATGAATGTTTCTGCTACAATTCTATGAACTGCAACACCTCTAGGTTTACGTAATCCACTACTGTAATCCTGCAACTTAACTCGTGGATAACGTTTTGACTCATCATACGAATAAGTCATCTTTTCACCAAAAGGCCAAACTTTGGTACTATAAATTTGACCCGCATTATCAATGTAGTAATCTTCTAAGACATTACTTTGATATACACAAGGAACAACATTGTGTATCTTATGTTGTTCCTTGATCATTTCTATTGTATTTGGTTGCATTATAATATTCCTGTGTATTGTGTGTAAGTTGACATTGTATTGATTATGTCATTTTATCAATACAATGTCAACCATGAAGTTATGCGACCATAAACTCTTTGCTCTTTCTGCCAGGAGTCGCATAATCTTTAAATATTTTTGTCTTATATGTATGGCAACATCCACACAATGTCTGCAGATTTTTTGGACGATTATCCCACGGTTTTCCATTTATGTGATCTACTTCTAATTGATCGTTAATCATAATAGTCGTGGTGCATGAAAAACCTAGACGACCATCTAAGTTTTCACAATAATCCTTACGATATTTCCTATAAGGATGTGTTGAGTTTTTCCAATCTGCTACAGTATCAAAACCTGCTTTTTCTGCTGCTATTTGATTATTATATGCAAGATATTCTGCATACGTATCAAATCCTGCATTTAATGCAGTTTGACGCTGAATGTGTTTTGTATATTCTTTCCCAGACGAAAACCCTGCATTTTTTGCAAGAACATCTGTAAAATCAACCACGCCGTGTTTCTTTGCAACTTTTGCTCTGTAACATGTTGAACATTCAGAACGATACCTAGGACTTCCGTCCTTGTAAAGTTTACCTGCAATTTGCTTTGGTTTGACTTCGCATGTGATGCACCGAGGACGATCATCCGGGTGCGGGATCATTGGATTAACGCCATACGCCATTGATGTTAAGCACATATCAAATATCCTGTGTGTTGTGTGATATTTATTATATTAAGATTTTTTAATTATATTGTCAACCGTTTATTTTATTCTGTCTGTAGTTGTATCTTCATCTGTTCTACTAATACAGTCATCTCACGAATTCTTATTTCTAAACTATGTATCAAAGCAAAATTCATAGTGACTAGTTTTTTATTCTGTTGTTGAAGATCAGCAAATTGCTGATCTCTATTGTAGTCGTGTATAGCATCATTATCAGTCACTTGCGGTCACCCATGATATGTAGGAGGCTAGTAAAGATATTGACAAAGTCAAGATACAAGTTGAGAGCACCCATCACTCCTGCCTTCTCCTGTTCTTCACCGTATGATGAACCATAGTTGTCTTTGATCTGCTGCATGTCATACGCAGTGAATCCGACAAAGATCACCACACCTAAGATGCTACAAACCATCTGAACTGCTGAGCTCTGCAGAAAGATATTGACAAGACCTGCCAATACAATCCCAATTAATCCCATCATCAGGAGAGAGCCCATCTTACTAAGGTCACGCTTGGTGGTATATCCCCACAGCGCTGTGGTTCCAAAGGTTGCTGCACTGATAAAGAACACTTGGGCAATAGACGCCATCGTATACACAGCAAAGATGCTGCTGAGGCTCAATCCCATCAATCCAGCAAACACCGCAAGACAAACCTTCGCTGTGTGAGCTCTCATCCCATCTAGCATGTAGCTCATACCAAGTGCCATTCCTAGAGGAGCAAGGATCACTAACCATTTGATTGGGCTTCCCCAGATAGCAGCCATGATCTCAGGGCTGATCCCCACACCATAGGCAATCATACCGCTGATACCTAGCGCCATAGTCATATAGTTAAACACGGAGAGTAGATACGACCTGAGGCCAGCATCATACTCCGCATACGAACTCGTCTCAGTACTAATCCATGGATTATTCATATCGTCTACTCCGTTCCCGTTGATTTACCTGTATACTCATTCAGTCACCACTCGTTTCCATTCACCGCCATAGGACTTTAACCAAAGATTGCCATCTTCGCCAACAGCCATCGAAACCATTTTGGTTGGATCAGTGGTTGCCCAACCATCTAGTGTTAAGAAATTGCCAGAATTGCCATGAGCAATTTTTCTTGTCTCTTTTTTGGTTGCCGACAACATAAAAGAAGTTTGTTGGTCATGAGGCTCACCTTCAGGTTTTGGTTTTGCAATTGCATTGACTGCAATAAAAGGTGAGAGTGCAAATGCTGCAAATAATCCACGTCTATTCATCGTATCATTCCTCTACTTGTTTATAATGTTCAAGAGATTTGTATGGCCTGGTAGTTACCCTAAGAACAACAATCGTACCATCTGGTTTGTCTGATACATTCGTATGTATTTGATTATATGTTAAGAGGTCAACATCATTGTCGATCACAGCCGCCTCGCCGATAAGTTGTGCTAGCTCATAAATTTTATCTTCAATAGCTTTTCGTTTATTAGTCATCACTCTACTCCCACTTCATATTGATCCAATCGGTGTCCTCAGGCATCAACAACGCATGTTCCTGATGTTCTTCTTTCAAATGATTATATATCCCAGCCATCGGCATCTTTAGCATGTAGGTTTCTGGATGACACCAATATTCTGATCCTGTGTGTCCATGGAACACAAAGTATTCTTCGTCTTTCCAGTCAACCTTCTTCTCGACTCGAGTGATCCCACTGTTCAGGCGCCAAGCACTGCCGCCTAGATACCCACCAGACCACCCGGCAAGGACCTTGTAGCCCTCTGGCAACTTCAGCACGACCCAGCAGTCAGGTTGGTAGTAACTCATCACTCACTCTCCTCGATCTGATCATATGCTTTCTTCAGGATCTTATGGATGGTGTCAACTGCATCACGGAATTCTAGATACTCATCAACCCGTATATCGACTATCTGCGGTTTCTCTGTCCATCCCCATTCTTCCCAGGCATAGTTTTCTAGTAACTTTGCATCTATCAAGTTAGGGCTATCACCGATGCCACTAGGAATTTCACCATCATCACCAATCACATTGTAATCATCTATATATACTTTCATCACTTACCCCCTGTTGCTTTAGCGATTACGGCTTCTGCCTTGGCGATATCATTTACCGACAACTGGTCATGCCAACGCACCATGTGTTTCAACATTTCTACCAACTCAGCGTTTTGCTCCTGCAACTGTTCAATCTCGGCGATCTGACTCATCACATACTCCCATTCATTTTATATAAGAAAAACATTACAGAAGAGACACCAGCAACCCAGGCAAGAGCCTGGATCGCCTGTAGCAAATTTGGACCTATCTCGATCATGCTGCCTCTGCAAATTCTACTGCCTTTTCCAAAGCAACCAACTTACGCTTGCGATTGTCACCATACCAAGCACTCTGCAGACGAGTTTCCTGTGAGTGACCGAGAACGTGGTCGACAACATAGGTAGTCGCATTGAATGCCTGCCAGAAAGAATTCTTACCGAATTCTGCACCAGGTTGAGTTTCGAGAACCTCAAAGGCCTGAGTCGCAGGACGAGACATGATTGAGTTGTCTTTCTTGGTCAAAGAAGGAAACACTTCCTTAAGATACTCAACGACTGATTCTGTTGTGTATGTCTTGGATGCCAAGAACTCTGCCATATCCTTGTAGGTGCCGAGTTTCTTAGAAGCAACACCAAGGGTCTGCTTTACTAGTTCGGGATTGAAAGCAGAACGATGATTGAGGCGAACCATAAGATCAGACTTACCCGCAAGAGAAAGGGTAAGAGTGTTGTTGCAAACAACACGGATAGGGGTAAAGCGAATATCAATGCAACGACCATACTCATGAGGATTAGAGAAGAGAAGGTAAGAATCAATTTTGTCGCCTCCTAAAATCTCGAAGGAATCTTTCACCTTTGCGAGAGCCCAAACATTTTTGCCCTGCTTGAGCGAACCAGCAGTGTGCATTTCCATGTCACCTTCCATCACAAAGTCATTGAAGAACTCAAATGCTTGGTGATTCTGACAAGGTTTCCAGTCATCAGAAACCATAGACAGGATAGAATTATCTGACGAGCGAACCAGTGCCTGTTGACCAGTTACGATCTGCTCGCCATTGATATTGACGAAAGAGGGCATCTTGTCGACTGTCCAGTCAAGACCTGCTTTGACCAACATCTGATCAGGAGTCAAGTCATTGTGAACTGGAACACCTAGACCATGCCAAGGCGTTTCACCTGCATATGCCATTGTTTCTACTTCATGTGCCATTGTATTAATCCTTTTGTATGTGTGTTGTTGATTATTTGATATTAGATTATTTTAATAAAAGTGTCAACCATTATTTTAAAAAGATTCGACACTAAGAACTTGATTGAAGTGAACGAAGTAACTCGAGCGACCAGCAGGTCCACGGAGATCTTCTTTTGTGTAGAAGGTTCTAACGTCAAAGCCTTCATAGTGCATGGTCTTATATCTGCCACGACCTTCATTGAACTTGTTGCGATAGATACGACCCACTCGGCCATACTCAGTGCCGTATTTTTTGCTTTCCGAAAGAATAACGATAGAACCTGGACGGACGTCCTCAGCAGTAATTTTGATCTTCTTCATAGTCATTTCCTCTTAGTTAGAAGTGTAATCTGTGCGGAGAATCTTGAAGTCAAACTTATGAACTTCGCTCGGATCGAGCATCAGGAAGCATGTCCGGGCAAGGTCCGTCGCTGCTTCTGGGTTGATAGCACGGAAAGTTTCAATGCATTGGAGCGAACCATTTTCGTAGGTCCCGATAACGAAAGTAAACTTTTGCATTTGTATCTCCTTTAATTCATCCTATAATTAAATATAAGATAATTTAATAAAAGTGTCAACCATTATTTTAAAGAATAATTTGACCATTGCAGAAAAGTTTCGTAATCCGTTCCCACGCAAGGCAATGCTCGACCAAGGAGTGAAAAGTTCCTGCTTTGAGGACTTTGCCAGTCGCTTTGTGTTTTGCAATCCAGTTGTTGGACCGATAGATTCTCCACTCAGTTTCAATCTGCTTGAGTTTTTCGTCTGAGACATTATCCATTTGTATCTCCTTATTTCATTCTATAATTGAATATAAGATCTTTTTAAAATAATGTCAAGCGAAAAAAACGGTTGATTTCTTAAAAAAATTGTGCTATGTTAACAACATGATAAATAACAAAAAGGAACCAATATGCTACCATTCAGACAGTATCTAGAAGAAAAAACTTCTACCCTACACGTCTTCGACATTGACGATACGCTAGTTCATTCGACTGCTAAAGTTCATGTGAAAGATCAGCATGGGAATACTGTAAAGAAACTTTCTGCTTCTGATTACAATACGCATAAACTTGCATCTGGTCATCATTATGACTACAGAGAGTTTAAATCAGCGGATGTATTTCACAAGACATCTCGTCCTATACATAGCATGATCAAAACAATCAATGCTGCTCATGCGACTGTTAGGAAGAATCCAAAGAACAGAACGGTAATCAATACTGCAAGATCTGACTTTGATAATAAAGATAAGTTCCTGCATACTCTGAAGTCACACGGGATCCATCACATTGATAAGATTCATGTGCATAGAGCAGGTAATGTGCCAGGTGAAGGATCACCAGCACACAAGAAACTTACTTTCATCAGACAGCATCTTGCAAAGCATCCATACACTCATGTGAGGATGTATGATGATTCTCATGAGAATTTACACGCTTTCTTAGGATTAAAACATGAATATCCGCATGTCCGTTTCCATGCCTACCACGTTGGTCATCAAGGTAAGATGTCTAAATTTACTGGTTGACAATTTTATTAAATGATCTTATACTTAGTATATGATCGGAGATAAGGAAATGAAACAGCGTTCAGTTACTGCTAAGGCGTTAGCAGATTCAAAATACCGCCAGCGCATTGTCCTTGCTAAAAAGGGCAAAGGGTCTTATTCACGTAAAGGCAAAAAGTCATGCGTAAAGTAATTATAGGTCTTGCTGCAGCGATTGTTGTTTTCGGTGCTTGTTCTGCAGAAGCACAGCATCGCCATCACGGTGGCGGCGGTCGAGGTTATAATGGCGGCGGGCATCATCATCAGCGCTCAGGCAACGGATGGGTTGCACCTTTAGTCGGAGGTTTGGTCCTCGGCGGAGTGTTGTATGGTTTGAGTCAACCTTCATATGCACCACCTCCTCCTATGTATATTGAGCAACCACGCCATCGCAGATGCTGGGTCGAACCAGTGTTCGATAGATATACTCAACAGTATCTAGGTGAACAGAGAGTTTGCCAGGGTTATTAAAAAAAGCGCCTCACGGCGCTTTTTTATTAGTTTCTATTACCAATTGTATATTTAGTGACTAGATTCCATTTTGATTTTTCTTTGAATGGTATGATCTTAACTTGGTTGAGAGGAATTATGTTTGATTCTACTCTGCTGTAATCAATAACTTCAACTAGTTCCCATTCATCTAGCAATGCTACAATCCTATTGCGTCTGCCAAGATCGCCTTCAGAAAGTGTTGCTTCTTTACCATCAAGTAAAAATAGTTCCTTGAAGTGGACGATATAGTATTTGCCCTGCTTGTGCAGGATATGGCAGGATTGATATAAGGTATTGTCTTTCTTAGATGCAATACCGATTCTAGATAGTGTTTCTTTTACTTTTAAGAAATCTTCTGAATTATATAACCTCACCTCTATCAGTTGATTTAGATCGAAGCTCATTACTATTCCCACCTTTTATTATTTTTATTTTTATAAGGTTGAGTTGTTCTTTTGTGAGCACACTGAGATATTCCTGTGCTTTAAGATGACCAACATTATAATATTCCATCACCGCTTTCATGTCACTAGAATCTTCACTTTTCTTGTGCCATTTTGAAAAGCGTTTACCGGGTCTGATATTATTTATGTAATAAGCGTTTTGCATTTCATTGGGTAGAAATGAACGCATATTCATCTCATTTGCATGTAGAATACAATCCATATAGAATGAAAACCCACGGTTAATCTGCCATGAATTGTATTCTTTTGCTGCGAGTGATGGGTTATCGGATTCACGGATAAGATCTCGCTTTGTCTTTCCGTTAATGGCATTGATAAAATCAAAGGGACTCATCAGCAATCTCCTCAGGTGCTTTAGCATAGGTTTCAAATTCAGAAATGCATTTCTGACAAAGACGCATAGTGATCAACCTATGAATGTTTGGATTCTTTGTGTCGATTGTAAACTTCGCATGGAGGTGATATGTATCAGGTGTGATTGTTACATCACACCCCTTACACGTTCTAGTTTGAGTTGATTTTTCCCAGACACTTGTATGCATCAGACGAACTCAATATCAATCATAATCTGAGTCAGCGCTGCTGCTAGATTGATTTCTGGGTTTGCGACAAATGCTGCTTTGTATTGATAATCTGCCATGATCACAACAAGCAAACCACGACTTGAAGGTTTCACATAGTCATAGATCTGATCATACAGTTTAGCAAATATCTCATCAATTGTTAAGTCACCATTATCCACGATCCACTTACGCATCTCCTGCCATTCTTTCTTCTTAAGAATAGAAATCAATGCCGCAAATGTTTCTGCTGGCATGTTAGCAAAGATACCTGTGTCTATTTGTCCATTGACGGAATATCTTTGTAGTTCATTAAGAACCCGACGCCAATCAGGCATGTACTTAGAAACAAGAGTGCCAACAACAGTTTTATCATAGGTGACTCCTTCGGTATCAAGAATATTTATGACACGCTTGAAGAATTGAGCAGCAAGTTTGGGTTGTTCTGACTTTGCAATCTTGAACTCGATAGGAACACATCTTGAATGGATTGGTTCAATAATCTTATTCTTGAGATTACATGTAAGGATGAATCCACAATTAGAAGAGAATTCTTCCATGAAGTTACGAAGTGCTGGTTGCACTCGCCAGTCAAGATAATCTGCTTCATCAATGATAACATACTTACGCCCACCTGCAAAAGAAACAGATGTTGCAAATGCAGTGATATCTGTTCTCAACGTCTCGATATTAACATTGAGCGATCCGTTGAGAACGATATAGTCAGAACCCAATTCTTCAAGCATCGCTCGAGCGACTGTTGTTTTACCAACACCCGCCGAGCCTGCAAGAATGAGATTAGGAACATCTTTTTGGTCAACATAACCTTGGAATGCTGCTTTCAAATCAGCAGGTAGAATTGTATCCGCAACCTTTTGTGGACGATACTTTTGTGACCATAAGAATTCCTCACGCATTATTATTCTCCAAACTTCGAATCTTTTTCCGCAGCAATATAGTAAACATTCACGCCAGATGCTGAAGTGAACTTGGATATCAATTTACTAGATATTTTAACATTATAATTGGAAGAAATCAACTTAATAATGTTGTCTGCTTTAAAAATCATGTTGAAGGTTAGATCAGTAGTAGTAACATCAACACTATATTGATCAGAAGTAATGTCTTTAGCATTTGTAGCAGCAATAGAAATCTTACCATCCTTTCCAATGATAGAGATTTCTGGCAACTGCAAGACGCTTCCTGCACGAATAACTTTCTGCAGATCTTCTTGCTTGACTTCGAATTCAATCTCTGCAGATGGGAAATTTAATTCCTTTTCTGGAGGAGCAATGATCATTGATGGATCAGCACAGGTATAACTCAATTGCTGGTTGTCTGAGTTGATAGTGATCTTCTTATCAGAAAACTTCAACTCAGGTTCATTGAACAATGATACAACACCCAAGAACTTATTCAGTTCATAGATTGCAAACTGTTGCGGAAAATTCTCCGCAATAGTTGCACGAGCAAAGATAGATTTTTGTGGTGAACATGTAGAAAGTATGCTTCCTTCACGGATAAGAATAGAAGGATTGATTGTCGCATAGTTTTTCAGAATGTCTACGGTATTTGCACTCAATTTCATAATATATAACCTTTTTTCACGAGATGATTTTTTTCATTTCTTCATCTGATATTCCACGACGAAGAGTATAGGAATTCGTTATGCGAATCCTATCTTGAGTAAATGTGACGATTGCACCCGTTGAAAGCGCAACCG
>Ga0209296_1001014_pt1 | contig 22773 bp, 2 predicted proteins | sample S_130206_EF_Meta_FD_187319 | JGI IMG/M metagenome (GOLD analysis project Ga0209296, IMG submission 187319) | Freshwater microbial communities from Lake Simoncouche, Canada to study carbon cycling - S_130206_EF_MetaG (SPAdes) (version 2) | ecosystem: Environmental > Aquatic > Freshwater > Lake ...
CAGCAAATTGCGAATGCCAATTAAGCGAACTTGAAGATTTTTCCATGTTGGAAAATCGCCAAAACATAATAACTTACACTGTTTTTCAAACTCCGAAGCCAGAATGGCACCAAGTTCCGGAGGTGGAAATAGGGCAACACTTTGTTCGAAACTCATGTTGGGCGGGGGCACATAGCTTTTTTCAAAATACTTTCTACTAATTCGGTCGTAATCGGACTTGATCATCTCGTATTCTTCGGAACCTAACATAGCAAGAACCTCTGGGCGATCCGCTAAACAAAATAGGTCATAATAATGCCTAGCATAACTGCCAATTCCTAGGCCGGTATTTTGAAATGTATCGACCTTCCCATGAATAGCGAACATTTTTTCGACAAAGGTTCTGCGGAAATGTAGAAGACGCATCTTGAAGCTTCCTTCATCATCTGCCCCCAAAGTAACACCTGTTTCTTGAAGAAATTGCCCAACATAAGACTGAATCTGAATACTTTCGGTAGGCTCTTTACCACTTGCTGTTCCTGCTTCCACAAGTACACGGTTTCGAATATCGCCTATACCTGCAAACCGTTGTTGATACTCAAATCGATCATTACGCCCAAATCCACCAATAGTCTGGCTTTCTTTTGAAACAAAGTTTAAAGCAGGGTGTTTACTTATGGCGTCACGCAAATGTTTTAATTCACGGTCGATGGCGTTCTTTCCCAATTCTGGGTTGAAAGCAGTTGGATCAAGGAAGATGTCAATGTCTTCAGAAAATCGTTGGATCAAATTCCAACCCTTCGACAAACTAGTACCACCCTTAAAGATAACTTTAGAACCAGACTCCTGCTCAATAACCCGTAAGGCCTCCGTGACATAATAATCCTTTTCAATAAGCGCTTCGCGCAACCCTCTTGCACGGAAATAATCAGCAGCGCGGATAACAGCTTGTTCGAAATCTGGGTGCTCAAATAATTTCATCAGAATTGCGCTCCTTCGCCTGCCATTCCTGTGCATAAGACAGCGCATTAAGAATGCCAAAATCAAAGCGTGAAAGTTGATTCAAGCTGGTTTTCAATTCAACAAGTTTGTTTTTAGGCTGACCAATTTCTTGGCCGATTGCTCCAAGAAGGGCACGAACACGGGGCGGTTCCGATTCAGCAACTTTTAACAATTTCCCAAAAAGCCCTGGAGCCATGAAGTGTTCAAGCAGTTTTTTTTTGGTTTCTTTAGCAGACAGTTCACTCGAATCGCCACGATTGCGAAGAAAATCTAGAAGTGCAGCTTCAGTTTGTGAAAGATTACGCCAAGCTCCGGGCCTTCTTGTATGAATGATTGTTTCTTTACCAACTATCAAGCGCGGAAGGCTTGAGCCATCGGTTGAAATTTCCGCCTTCGCAGGATTCTGTGTTGTAAAGCCAAGTAGGTTTCCAGCGGCGATTCCTGAAAGATAGATCCCCTTTCGTAGAACGGGAAGAGATCGGATCTTTGAAATATTTGGTTTGCTTGGGCCGAAAGCTGTCTGCTTGGCTCGATAGTAAAGCCCCTTTCCCAAGCGCTGGATCATCCCCGTGCGTGTCAATCGGGAAAGAGTTTTGGCTAAGGCCGGAAAAGGCATGCCAGAAAAATCTACAAAGCGCCAAACCCGTTCACCGCCTGATTGAATTCGTCTACGGACAGTATCCGCAGTTGTGGGTTGATCAAAGCCAGATTTAATTGCATTGCTCCTCATATAATAATTATTGTATTGACGCGCAAAATTGTCAAGTTTTTTTGGTGTAAAACTTGACACAAGGTTGTAATTATTTGTGTATAAGGAATTCTAATAATCCAATTATAAAGGTAAATCATGATTGTTTTTGCCATTTCGTAAACCAACAACAAGTACCGCTGATAGCTAAAAAAAAGAGGCAGGGGTGCTGCCTCTTTTAAAGATCAAGATTTTCAACACCAAGATCATTTCCTTGATCTGCCATCAGGTATTTGAATACCCAAGGTTGCCAGATACTCTTTGAGTAGCAGTTTCACACTTCTGGCACAAAGCCCAACCACGGCCCCTATCTCTTGATACTGCTTCCCTTGGTCATAAAGATCCTTCATTTCATCAAGAAGCTTTTGCTTGCTCTCTTTCGGGGTGGGCCTTTTCAACCCCTTGGCATCATGCCCCATCCATCGGGCAATAAAATGGGTAGGAAACTTTTAAAGTAGTTCGGTTTCACAGCTCGACCGCAAATTGTGAAAAAGTCTGGGCCAACACTCCAACCCAGCGCAGTGTGTGGGCTTAAAGACATTGATAAGAGGGGTGAGAGTTGGGAGAAGTAAAAGAAAGCAAAAGAAAAAGTCACTGGGCCAGCACCAGCGGATTTATAACCGCCGCTCAATAAGAAGTGGTCGGCTAAAAGGCATCGTAGGTGGGCTGGAAGGCAGCAGCTTTTATGAATCTTTAAGCCTACTCATTGTTGAGAAGAATGATCCTATAATAAAAGAACCCCGCAAGGATCTCTCATCCCGCGGGGTTCTGGTGATTCAGCATCAGTTATTACTGGCTAACGAATACACCTCTTTCATCATTCTTGTCACCCGTGAAGAAGTCCATTAGCAGTTCCAGACGGAACCCAACAAAGGCTTCAACGCGAGGTCCGCCATTAGGGCCAGCACCAGCGAGAATGTCGAGAACATTGTCGCCGTTGGCGTCTGCAAGGGCAACCCGAACGCCACCGGTAAAGATTGCATCAATGACTTCGCCGTTAGGCTTGGTGAAGTCTGTGAAGGCCATGGTTTGGCCATCGAGATTAAGAGTTTCGTAATCCCAAATTTTAATATGAGGCCCGCCACCAAAGCCTGCGCCAGTGATGATCTCGTATTTTCCATCGGAGAGGTAATCGCCAACTGCGACATAAACCCCACCCGAGAAGTTAGAGGCGTAAGCCATGAACTGCTTGATCAGTGAATGATCGGTGCCGTTAAAGACTTTAACATGAGGGCCGCCGCCTTTACCCGCACCGGTGACAATTACAGGGAAGCCAGAGCCATCGATATCGCCGACGGCTACGCTTACACCACCTCTAAAGTTAATATCGTAGGCCATGAAGGATGAAGTCTCGGCCCCTGTGATGGCGTTAAAGATTTTGACATGAGGGCCACCACCCTGCCCTGCACCGGTGACAAAATCAAGGATGCCATCGTTACCAAGATCACCCACGGCGACAAAAATGCCCCCGTTGAATGCTCGATCGTAAACTTCGATTTCCATGGTCTGTAGACCAGTTGCACCATCAAAGACTCTAAGGATTGGCAGGCCACCTTCGCCCATGGTTGCAATGGTTTCGAGGTTTCCATCGGCATTAATATCTGCACGCGCGATGCGAACTTCGCCCTGCCAGTTTGCAAAGGGAACCAGTACCATGGAAGGCGTAGTCGTACTAGTTGGATAAATGTTGACAGTAGTACCTGGGACAGAGCCTGTGCTAGTACCAGTTGCAGCAAAAGATGTAGGCGCTGGCGAAGGAGGGTTGGTACCCGGGGGTGTTGGAACCGATGGGTTTGGTCCACCTGGGTTGGTGACAACAGTGGAAGCCGGGTTGCCAGGGTCCCTTAGCCTGTTGGCAATGGGGTTGTTATCGCCGAAGGAATTATCCGTGAGGGTGAGGATGATGGCATCCACTTTGCCATCATTGTTGAAATCCTTGAAGCTGGCCCCATCGCCACCCGGTGTGCGCTGAGTAAAGTCATACCAACCCGCCGTGGTAATGGGTACTCCTGCGAGGTCGGTGAGGCTGATCCCCGCATCGAAATAGTCCGACAGTGTGCTTGCGGAAATTAACTTGCGGTACAAGTTGAAGCCAAGCCCGGTGGTTGGGATATTGGCCCTAGAGATATCAATCGAAACCTGAATCTGGGTGCCATCCCTGTTCGGGTCAATGTCATTCAGGCCGGTACTGACCAGGGATTCCACGGTGAAATCTAGAAGGTCCCATGGCTTGTACAGATTGGACTGATCCGCAACCAGGCCATTGGAACTGAGAACACTTATCTGAAGCAATTGCGCCAGCGGATCCACATTGCTCATCAACTGTGCCAGTGTTGAGGTTGTGGATGGGTCGAAAGCCGTTGCATTAACAACCATGGTTATGATGGCAGCGCTATTGGTATTTTGCACGGTATCGGGGTTGGTGGCCGTGGCGAAGTCCTGCTGGGTTTTCCAAGCCAAGTTGGAAACCGAGGCCTGTCTGTTATCGGCGGTACCGTCCTGATTAAGGTCACCGTTTTGATTACCCCCCAGATTCGCCAATGCGTTTTCGCTCTGGCTTGTAATACCATCGCGGTCTAGCGTATCCACTGGGTTAAAGGAAAGCTGCAGCCTAGACCTGTTGCCGGAGGCATCGGTCACATAAACTTGGAAGGTGTCGGTACCCTGTACTCCCTGTGCCGGGGTATAGGTGTAACTGCCGGTGTTCACATTCAAGACAAGGGAAGACTCACTGGGCAGTGGCAGGTTGAGTAAAATTAATACTGGATTATTAAGAGTGTCTGTTTCGATGACTATGCCTTCAGCAATGCCGAAGGTTACCCTCTCGCCATCCACGTCAATCCATGTGCCGTCCGACTGAAGCCTTGGGTTAACCAACTGCTGGGTGTTTTGGTCCAATGACAGGATGAACATCTGGCCATTAAGGACATTGGCAACCTGAAGGTTTCCTGTAACGATGCCATCCTGGGTTGAACGCAGCCCCTGATCATCAAACACCACAGGCACGCTATTGATGTTGAAGAAGTTGTTTGCACGTTTGGACGGTGAAGTTTCGTTGGCGTTCTCATTGCCATTCTGGTCGACGAGCTTGATCTGGTAATCACCGGATGCCTGTGAAGAGGTAAAGGTGATGACATAGAAGCTGGCCGGCTGGTTGAGGTTGCTGGTGTCCGGTGTTTCCACGACGGTGTAGCTGTCTGTGGAGATGATGCCAGAGGGTCCAATAAGCACCAGTGTCTGCCCGGGTTCGCCCCTGAAAGTAACCACGGGCAGGGTATAGCCGGTGAATGGTGTGATGCCGATATCACCACTTGGCGTGGTGGTAATACTGACGAACGTGGGGCAAGGTGGGCCAGACTTGTCCACGGTGAAATTCAACAGATAAGCCTGCGAGACATTGCCTGCCCGGTCGGGTGCGGTGATCGAGAAGGACTGGCTGGAACCATCGACCAATGCGGAAAGTGCGGATTCCGGTATGGTGACGGTCGCCTTGCCCTGGAACACCATGCCCGTGTAGGTGGCGTTGTTGAAGGTTACCGTGACGGTCTGCTCATTCTCAATGCCGGTAATTACGATGGCCAGTTTGGCGGACTGAGTGGAACTCTTCTGGTTCAGGATGGTGCCAAAGGATGCCAATGCGCTGGTGATGACCGGCGCAGTCATGTCCACCACCAGATTCTGTGCCACAAGGTTTGAGGGGTTGGAGCCCTGGTAATACAGGTTCACGGGGTAAGTACCATCGGTGAAGGCAGCCCGGTTGCCGGTGACCACGATTGCGGTTGCGGTATCCAACGACCAATTGCCTAGGGAATTGACAATGGTGCTATAGGTGACCGAGTTGATAACCACCAACAAGGTATCGCCTGCATTCGCCTTGCCAGAAAGAATCGGGAAGGATTGATTGGTTAAAGATGCGGAAACAACCTCCGGGGTGTTGCGATCAAAGGTCAGGGTTTGGGTGCCGGTGGCGCCATTATTCTGGTTGCCAGCGGCATCTCTGGCATTCGCAACAATCTCATAGCTTTCAGCATTGTTGGCAAATGGCTGGATGGAACCACTCGTAGGAACCGCAGTGCCAAGGTCCAGCGTCCATGCCCCGTTGGCATCGGCATTCACGATGAAAGTTGCGGGGCCGGAAATCGTGGTACTGTTAAACCTCTGGGTAACCACCACGGTAACAACGCTGTTTATCTCGGCGTTGCCAAAGATCACAGGCGTAGTGTCACTGGTGACGATCGGACTGGTAATGGCTGGTGCGATCGGCGCGGTAGAATCGATCACCACGTTGATGATGCCCGGTTGCGAAGTGTTGCCAAACGAATCGGTAGCGGTTACCGCAACTTCATACTTCCCATCGGCCAGCACGGCCATGGGGGATTGTCCACCCGTTGGATTCACGGTTGCCAGGTTCACCGACCATGCGCCAGTGCCACTGGCAGTGGTGGTATAGAACAGATTATTGATAAGCAGAGAGATGGCACTATTGGCCTCGGCGGTGCCGGTGATACTGGGCCTTGTATTGCTGGTGACTAGATCGCCTAGCACGCCAGAATCACTACCGCTGGCAAGCGTAACCACAGGTGCGGCTGGGGGCGTTGCATCCACGGTAAAGGTTAACACGGTGCCGCCGGTATTCGGCGCGGTTCGGTTGCCGGCGACGTCAATGGCGACAACCATAACTATATAATTGCCATCGGCTAGGGATTTCAAGAAACCGCTATCTGGTGTGTCACTGCCAAGGTCGATCGACCAGTTGGCAGGCTCAAGCTGGTTTTCGGTATTCAATCCGCTGGAGGTGGTTTTATAAATGGTTGTGCTACTGTTGGAGCCAACTCGAATAATGGTCAATTCAATCTGCGAATTAGGCTCAGCCGTGCCGCTGAAGAAAGGTGTGCGGTCGTTGGTGGTAGGTGCCGCCACCAAAGTCGGGTCCACCTGGGCAATGTTCAGGGTGAAGTTCTGGATAGCCACTTCCCCAGTATTGTTGCTGGCCACAAACCTCAGGCTGTAGCTTCGATCGCTGCCAAAGAGCGGTGTTCCGGAAAGCACCCCGTTTTGGAAACGGATGCCCGCTGGAAGCTCGCTTACCAGCTTCAGGTTTGGCGCTGGGAAACCCGCAGTGGTCAGCGTGAAACTGTTCGTGTAGCTGCCAATGGTGAAGATGGTGCTGTCAGGGCTGGTGAAGGAAGGTGGTTCGTTGATCGTCAGGTTGAAGGTCTGGGTGGCCGCCGTGCCGATATTATTAACCGCCTCAAGCACGAAGGTGTACGGGGTGACCTGGCCGGTGCCCACTTCAGGGGTGCCGGAAATGGCCCACACGGTTTCGTTGTTCACCACGCTGCTGGTGATGCTAAGTCCATTGGGCAAAGTGGAATTATTGGCCACGCGGAAGGTAGCCGCGGGGAAACCCTTTGCGGCAAGCCTAAAGCTTTCGGCTGCGCCAGAGGTGAAGGTGGTGGTGTCGGGGCTGGTAAAGCTAGCAGGTTCGTTCACCGTAAGGGTAAAGTTCACGCTGGCATCCTGGCCAAAATCATTCGAGGCAACCACGGTAAAGCTGTAGATTCCACCTGTTCCCGTGGCGGGAGTGCCGGTCAGAACGCCACCACTGCTTAAGCGCAATCCCTTGGGCAGAATCCCCAGAGTGCTGAAGGATGGAGCGGGGAAACCGGTCGCAGTGAAGTTAAAGGTACGGCTGGTGCCAATCAGGAAGCTATCCGAAACTACCGAGGTGATAGTAGGCGCCTCGTTCACTCTCTGGTTAAACTTGGTGCTGGTGCTAGTACCAAAGGCATTGGCATTGCTGGTGTAGACTGCGGTAATAAAGTGGTCACCATTGGTCAGCGCACTGGTCTGCAGGGTGGCCACGCCGTTTACCAATGTGACCGCAGTGCCAAGCTGGGTACTGCCATCAAAGAAGGTGACAGTACCGGTTGGTGTGCCGCTGGCCGCACTTACCGTTACAGTAAAGGTAACCGCACTGCCATTGGCTGATGGGTTGGCGGAGGAAGCCAGCACGGTGGAGGTTATCTGGGTTTCCAGAATCTGCTTGGAGATACTGCCTTCGCTGGTCGAGGTAACCCCGTTATCGCCGCTATATTTGGCAGTAATATTCTGGGTGCCTGGGTTGGTAAAGGTGGCAGTATAGGTGGCCACGCCGTTCACCAAAGTAACAGCGCTGCCCAACTGAGTGTTGCCGTTGAAGAAGGTGATGGTGCCAGTAGGCGTAGCCCCTGCCGAAGTGCGGGCCACGGTAGCGCTGAAAGTCACTTGGTCGTTCTGATAGGCGCTCGCAGGTGTGGCAGTCACGGTGGTGGTGGTGTTCAGCACCACGCTGTGGCTGAGAACTGAACTCTCGCTGTTGGAGAAGAAGGTCTGTGGGTCGCCCGCATATTCTGCGGTGATGTTATGATTGCCTGCAACCAGATTGCTAATGGTGAAGGTCGCCTCAGAGTAGTTGGTGCTGGCAACGGGGGTTGCGCTCACAGTACCCAAAAGAGTGGAACCATTAAAGAAGCTGACATTAGCCGAAGTGGGCGCGGGGGCATTGGAACCAGAGGTGTTGGTAACCCGTGCCACGAAGGTCGCCGTGCTGCCAAGCAGGGTGGATGCTGTGGAAGAAGTTACCGCGGTGGCGGTGGTGGAGTTCACCACTTGGTTTACCACGCTACTGGTGCTGTTGGAATAACTGCTATCGCCGGAGTAAATCGCCTTGATGTTCAGGCTTCCCGCTGGCAATGGCACATTCGAGTTACTACCGCTGTTCACCAGCGAGGTATAAGTAGCCACGCCGGAACTCAAAGTCACAGGCGCTCCCAACGGGGAATCATCGAGGTAGAACTGCACGGTGCCTGTTGGTGTACCTGCGGAACCACTTACCGTAGCCGTAAAGGTAACTGCGGTGTTGTAAGCCACCGCGCTATTTGCGGAACTGCTCAGCGCCGTGGTCGATGTCGCAATCACCGACTGGCTGATGGCGCTGCTGGTGCTGGTGGTGAAAGAATTATCACCATTATAAACTGCGGTGATGCTGTGCGGTCCAGCAGAAAGAGTGGAGGTGCTGAAAGTTGCCACCCCATTATTGATGACAACACCCTGCGCTATTATGTTGCTGCCATCGAAGAAATCCACAGTGCCGGTGGCATTGGTGCTGATGGTCGCAGTGAAGGTCACGCTGGACTGGTACGCTGCGCTAAGGCTTGAACTTGTCACCGTGGTGGTAGAAACGGTTCTCACTACTTGAGTGACGGTACTGCTGGTAGATGGTAAAAACGCAGTATTGCCAGAATATTCTGCGGTAAGGGTACGGCTGCCGGAAGCCAGCGAATCGGTGATCAGAGTGGCCACACCGGTGCTGGGGTCAACCTTGGCGGTACCGATCACGGTGCTTCCATCCTTGAAGGTCACGGTTCCGGCCTTCTGATTCGAGCCACCGGCGACGGTCGCCGTCAGAGTGACTGGGGTGCCGGGGTTCACCGAACCATTCGAGCCAGATACCAAGCTTACACTGGAGGCAGCTTTCGCAATCTGAATCGTGAATGACTGGTTGGTGCTGCTGATACCGTTATAGGCCTTCACATCCACGGTGAAGGAACCGCTGGAACCATCTTCAGGGGTGCCGGAAAGAACACCCTGTGCGGAAAGCACAAGCCCCGCGGGTAGCGCATCGCTGGTGCTGAAGGTGAATGTGTTGGGGTTGCCAATGGCAGTAAATGGGAAGCTGCCCACGGTGCCAATGGTAAAGCTGGTGCTGGTGGCGCTGGTGATGGATGGCGGGCCAAAAACCTCTAGCGTGAAGGTCTGAGTGTCGGGATTGCCAACACCATTGGAGGCATTCACACTAAAGCTGTAATTGCCAGCAAGCGTGGTGCTGGCGATCGAGATCAGCCCGCTGTTATCAATGGTCACACCGCTGGGCACGTTTCCAGTCAGCGTGAAACTGTTCGCTACGGGGGATCCGGTGGTCCTCACCTGGAAGGTGCTGGCAATACCATTGTGGCCGCTGGTTCCGCTGGCACTGGTGATAGCCACGGGTGCGTTCACGGTAAGACTAAAGGTCTTCCTTGCGGTCAGGTTTTCACCGGCAGAGGCAATCACGGTAAACTCGTAGGTGCCTTCGGTGCCACTGACGGGTGTGCCGGTCAATATACCGGAGCTTGAAAGGGTAACACCCTTGGGCAGTGCATCAATCGTGCTGAAGGTGGGCGCGGGGAACCCAGTGGCTGTGAACGTGTAGTTTGCCACATTGGAACCAATCACAAAAGCAGGCAACGGCCCCATGCTGGTGATGACAGGTTCCTCGGTCACCGTCAGGGTGAACACCTGGTCGGTAAAGCCGGTAGTGTTGGTCGCACGCACGGTGAAGGCATAGGTGCCACCGGTGCCGACTGCGGCAGTTCCGCTAAGCAAACCCTGCGCTGTCAGGGTAATGCCGTTGGGCAGGTTGCCAGATTGCAGACTGTAGGTAATCTCCTCGGGTAAACCCTTAGCGGCAATCTGGAAGCTGTCGTTATTGCCCACCTTGAAGGTGGCGCTGTTGGCGCTGGTAAAGGTCGGCGCCGTGTTGATGTTGGGTTGAATAACCGAAGGGTTAATCGCACCGTTAAGGCTAAACCCATTCACCGTTTCATTTGCAAAGTAGGCGTAAAAAGTCCTGTTGTAAATATCGTAGGTCGCAAAAACAATAGATGCATTAGTTGATGCAACATTGCCAATGTAGCTGTTGGTGGAATTGACCTTCCCGTTGGTACCGAAGTTACCATCAAACAGTGTTGCCGCCCCGACATTCGTCAGGTTCCGGGTTGGATCATCATAGCTTGGAGTATAAAATATGACGGTACTATTTGAATTTAACAAGGTAGCTTTTTGCCCAACCTGGTCGTTGGGCGAGGTTCCAACAAGGCTGTTTTGTTCACTAATCACTCCCACCAAACCGGTGCTGCTGTTGCCAAAGGTCACGGCACCCCTCTTTTCATTCCAATATGGGGATAAAACCACATAATTGCCATTGTCAAAAACTCTGATGTTAAGTCCAACATAATCGTTAGCAGCGCTTCCGACTAGCGAGTTGGCTGAACTAATGGTTCCGGTAAGCGGCGCTGTTCCATTTACCCAGGTAACGGAGCCAGCATTGACCATCCCATTTACGCTGCCAAATGGTCTGCTAACAAGATAATTGCTGGAGCCTTTCAATTGATGGAAGCCTATACTTCCCAATTTATCGGTGGTCCCCACCAGACTGTTGGAAGCCGAGATGCTGCCAAAGGTTCCCGTGGAACCATTCCCCCAAGTCACCGCACCGGCATCCACGATACCGCTATTATCCCAACCGGCTGACAGAACCACATAGTTGCCGTTTGCCAGAGAATTTATTGTAGCACTTAATAAATCACCGGTTGTGCTGCCCACAAGGCTATTGGCAGCACCAATCACTCCGGTGGTGGGCTGACTGTCACTCATCCAAACCATGGCTCCCGCATTTACAACATTGTTGTTGTCCAAATATCTTAAACCATAAACAAGATTACCGTTGGAGAGCACTATAGGAGAATTGTCGTAAAAATTTCTCCCCTGATATGAACTTTCTAAAAAATCATTTTGCTTGCTGCCCACCAGGCTGTTGCTGGCACTAATGTTGCCTATTACACCGGTAGTTCCACTTCCCCAGGTAATCGCACCCACATCCGCCGTGGTACTGCTATCCCACAGGGGTGTGTAAACCACATAATTGCCGTTGGAAAGTGCTAACGCACCAACACCTGAGAATTGGTTTGCCGTCGTGCCCACCAGACTATTTGCAGAACTTATGGTTCCGGTAATCGGCTGGCTGCCATTTGCAAAGGTCACCGCGCCGGCATCCACCAAATTTCCATTATCCCACTTGGGGGCTAAAATCAAATAGTTGCCGTTGGAAAGTGGTGTCACTTGGGTTGACTCAAATTGCTTTGCAGTGGTACCAACAAGGCTATTGGCAGAAGTGATGGTTCCAGTGATGCCTCGATTGCCATCCACCCAGGTGTACGCACCGCCATCCACAACAGTACCATTATCCCATAAAAAACTTCTAACGATATAATTCCCATTGGCGAGTTCCGTTATTTGGTTACCAATATCATCTTTTGTTGAACTTCCCACTAGGCTGTTGGAAGTGCTAATGACACCGCGAACACCGGTCAGGCCATTTCCCCAAATGGATGCACCAGCATCCACCACAGATCCATTGTCCCAATTGGGCAAATTGATCACATAATTACCGTTGGCTAGCGATTTATAATTAATATTAGCACTGTCATTCTCGGTGGAACCGACCAAGCTATTGGTACTGCTTATGGCACCCGTAAGCCCAACACTGCCATCCACCCAGGTAAATGCCCCACGTTTTAAATTCCAATTATTGCTGAAAACCACAAAATTACCACTCGGTAACAATAAAATTTCATAGCCAATACTGTCAGATAAATTGGTACCCACCAGACTGTTGGAACTGCTTACAGCACCAGTAATGCCAGTAGTACCATTACCTAAAGTCACCGCGCCAGCATCCACCACGCTGCCATTATCCCAATAGGCTGATGCAACCACATAATTGCCGTTGGATAAAATCTTAACATTATAGCCAACACCGTCATCTTTACTCGTGCCTACCAAACTATTGGAACTACTTACAACACCGGTAATGCCAGTAGTGCCATTCCCAAGTGTTACTGCACCGACATTTTGGGTCGTGCCATTATCCCAATTGGCTGATTGAACCACATAATTTCCATTAGGCAAAATATTTACACTATTACCAACATAGTCACTTGCGCTTGTGCCGACCAAGCTGTTGGAACTGCTTATAACACCGCTCACGCCGGTAATTCCACTGCCCCAGGTTACTGCACCGACATTTTGGGTCGTGCCATTATCCCAGTTATACGCACTAACCACATAATTTCCGTTGGGGAGTTTTAAAACATACCCTTTCATAAAATCGCCAGTTGTTGAACCAATGAGAGCATTGCTCGCGGAAATAATGGCCGGGCTTTGCTGGTTTAAGCCCCAGCCCGTGGAAGCATCCACAAAAACAGCAGCCCCGGCATCTGGAACCGTGCCATTATCCCAACTAGATAACAGTAGAACCGCATTCCCATTATCCAAGAGTGTTACAACCGCTTTATCAAAGTCACCTTTGGTGCCTCCACGAAGTGAACTGATCAAATTGCCAGTGTAACCGTTATACAGGTAGATGGCACCCTTCCCCTCGAACGCACCGGGGGCAGTTACCAGCACATTGCCGGTTGCCAGTGGATAAATGTTATTCCCAAATTGATTGTTGACACCCGGGTTCGGGTCAGCATAGGGGGTGCTGGAAACCGTTGCCGTAGGCACGCTAAATCGCAATACATAATATCCGCTGGTTTCCACCTGCGTATTTGTATTGGTTGCGATGAACTTAACCAGATAGGCACCCCGCTCATGCTGGGGAACAGTGCCGCGCAGTTGCCCAGCAGAGGTAAGAAACATTCCCACAGGTAGCGTGTAGCCCGGTGCAAGCCGGTAAGTCTTGCCGCTGGTGCTGCCCTCGATGTTCGTGGAAAGATAAGTTGCAGCAGGCGCAGCAGGTTGCGTGTTGGTGTTTAAAAGGGTGAACGCCTGAGTGGCGATGCCTGCGCTATTAGTGCTGACAATGTTAAAGCCATAGCTGCTTGCATTACCTGTGGGGGTTCCTGAAAGCACACCCGTAAGCGGGTTCAGGCTGACGCCCGCTGGCAGCGATTGCAGACCAGAAATTTGCAGATTATCTAAAGTATGAGAAGAAAAACCCGCAGTGCCAAAAAATCCAGTCGAGCCGGCATTAGCCCCAAAGCCAAACTTCCAGGTAGACTTATCCGCGCTGGCGTAACCTGAAACCAAAAGATTTTTAATCACATGGGTGCTGCCAACGGTAACCGTCAGGTAGCCTGGTTCGGTCATCGTCACACTAATCTTTTGAAAATTAGGAGCAAAATTTATTCCTGATGGATTTTGAGTGGTAAGCACAGCACCATTAAAACTTACCGAAATAGAATCGGTAACATCGTCATTAAAAGTAATGGCCAAACCGGTAGTTCCAGAACCCGGCAGCAAATCACCAAAGTCACCTATCGATGGGCTTTGCGGTATTACCCCATAGTTCAGGGTGGTAGCCAATCCGTCGTCAAAAAAATGATTACTTGCTGCATAATCAAAGCTGACGCTAAAGGCGGATGGGCTAGTAGTGCCCAAGGCGGGCAATACCAAATAACCTTGCTTTGTACCCTCAGGATTCAATTCCAATCTCCCGCCCCCAGTCACGCTGGCATCGCCACCGATCTGCCAACCAGTCGGCAGCGAAGCCGAGGTAAAATTACTCTCGAAGAAGTTCTGCTGGGTGCTGTAGGAAATACCTACCGAGCTGATGGAAAGATTATCGATTTCATGACGGTTGGTGAATGTGGCGGTGCGTGCCCCAAAACCAAACTGCCAGGTGTTCTTAACCGTATTGGTATAGGCTGAACCGAGATCCACAGTGGTGATAGCTTTGCCATCCATCCAGAGGGTCAGCTTGCCGCTATGATCCACCAACACTTCCACGGTTCTGCCGCTGATGGATTCGATGGGCGTAAACACAGTGCCCAGCAGGGTGCCGTTGTAACGGATTTCCACCCGATCATCCTGGTATTCCACAAATCCAATGGATAACCCAGAGGAAAGAATGGATAGCTCTGAATTAGTTACATTGGCATAGGTGGCTGGCACACCATAGTTAAAGCTGGTGCCATCCGCACCGCTGCCGCCTGTGGCCAGCAGATCAAACTTTGCGTAAAAACCATTCGGATTGTTCGCCCCCAGTGATGGCAGAGTCAGCCAACCCTTCTGGTTGCTGGTGGCACTGGTTAGTTGCATGGCACCATTAACAATGGCTGCGTTGCCCTGCGTAGTCCAGCCATCGGGCAAGGCCAAAAAATTGCTGTTAAAGATTTCCGAATTGAGAATCGGGCTGTTTGGATCGTTCGCGGAAACAGTGTAGGAAAGCGCACTGTTTTGGGTAAATAGCGTGACATCGGGTGTGGTGAATACCGGAACGCCGGTCACCCTCATGCTAAATGCCTGAGTGGTGGTGCCAGATGAATTAGTGGCATTTACCGTGAAAGCATAAAGGCCGGAGACAGTTGGTGTGCCAGAAAGCACACCGTTGGCAAGGTTAATACCTGCGGGCAGGTTGCCCGTAATCGAGTACGTGGGGCTGCCCGTTGCCAGCAGATCAAATCTGGCAGGCGTGCCAACCGTAAAGCTGGCCGTATTCTGGCTTATGAACAATGGCTTGGCGTTCGATGGTGTCACCTGCACGGAGGTGGATGCAACGCTATCGCCCCTGATGTTCACCGCTTTCAGGGTGATGGTGTAGGCGATGTTGTTGGTCAGGCCGGGGATCACCACGGGCGATGTAATATCAGCAGGGCTTAAAGGCGTGTAGGTGGTGCCGTTGATGCTGTACTTGTAATTGGTGATGGGCGAGCCACCATTATCGGAAGCGTTGAAATAAATGGTCGCCGAGGCATTGCCCGACAAAGCCGTTAAATTGGTGGGGGCTTCGGGCACGGTGGATACCGGAGCAACCGTAATGGGCGCAGATTCCGCTCCCGTAAGGTTGACACTGTTGATGCCACGCAATTTCACCAAATAAGTTGTGCCATTGGTCAAACCGGTGATGGTAACGGGGGAACTTGAATCCACCGGGTTGAAAGGCGCCCAGGGGGAATACGAAGTACCGCCGTTCGAGGAAATCTGATATTCGATGCTTGTGATCGGCGCACCACCATCGGTAATGCTAAAACTGATGGTGGATTTGCCGTTGGAATTAGCAACCGAGGTGCTGGAAGGCGCGCCCGGTGCACCAATCGGCGTGACACTTACCGCGGTGGAAGCGGTGCCGCCTCCGTAGATGTTCACACCCCTTAACTCGATGGATAAGGCACTTCCACCCGTAAGACCCGTGATGGTGACCGGCGAAGTGGTACTCGCAGGGTTTAACGCAGTCCAGATGCCGGTGCCAACCTTGTATTCGTAGTTGGTAATTGGTGAACCACCATCTGCAGGAACAGTAAATGCAATGGTGGCAGACCCTACACCCGGAGTAGCAACAAGATTCAACGGCGCCAGCGGGGCGGATAGCGTGGTAAAGCTTATCTCATTGGAGGCATCGCTATAGGGATTCGCGCCTTGGTTAACTGCATACACCGCGCGCAGTCGCACCGAATTATTCGTGCCAGCTATCAAGCCGGTGAGTGTCAGTGGTGAAGTGGAACTACTTGCGTTCACCCAGCCGGTATTGTTCAAGTTGTATTGGTAGCCTGTGGGGCTGCCATTGGCTTGGGTAAAAGGCACGCTGGCGGTAATATTGATAATATTGGTAGCGCTGGCCAATATAGGTGCAGGCCCTGCGGGGGTGGGCGGCACCGCTGTGGGGCTTAATTGTACCGAAGCAAAGGGGGTATAACTAATTATCACAGTAGGGGGCTTACTAGTTTCAAACTTGTATTTTGCCCTAACTTTAAGCGTGTGATTAGTGCCGTTAGTAAGCCCATACACCGTGCCAGTAGTGCTAAGACCTTGGGTAACGATATATGGCCCTTCGGGCGGGGTGGTGGGTTGACTTTGGTATTGCGGCAAGAAAATTCCGTCTAGAAAATATTGGTATTCATTTAATGTTGTTACTGGGACAAAAGAACCCTGTTCATAATTAATAACTGGCAAGTTATAAGAAGCTGGCACCGCAGTGAAGTTAACAATGGCATTACCATTACCATTGGTGGCACCAAGGTTGGTTGGTGGGCTTTCAAAAATTTCTTGAGTTCTATCACTTACAGAAGAACTGCTACCAAGTTTCAAAGGTATGAAATTTACATTCGAAGAAAAGCCATTATCCACAAAAGCCACTAAATCCTGGGTTCCATCCTTATTGGCATCGCCAAGGGCAAACCCTGAGAAAATATTGCCATTTATTTGCGTGCTTTCCCGAAGACTGCCATCCCCGTTGCCCATGCTAACCACTATTCTTGAACCAGATGTCAGCACATCCAGATTGCCATCACCATTGAGATCTGTAATCTCAAACTGTTTAATTGACCCGGCATTTGTTGCCTTATTTACCGCGGGTAAAAAGGTACCATTACCATTGCCCAAAGCAATGCTGATATTGTTTCCAAGCGCATTCAGCGAAACCAGATCCAGTTTGCCATCGTTGTTCATGTCGGCCAGGGCGACCATCTTGGTGCCATCACCCAAAGGAACCGAGGTTGGCGTTACAAAGGCGCCATTGCCATTACCTAGCAGAATAGTGGCGGAATCTGTCTGGTAATTGGCGGTAACAATATCCATGTTGCCATCGCCATTCACATCACCATTGGCCAGATTCACAATGCCCACACCAGTTCCCGGTGAAAAGGTGGTTTGAGCCTTGAATCTTCCATCCCCATTACCCAGCAATACACCCACAGAACTGGAGGTGGTAGAGCCATTGCCTATCTCGGTGACAATGTCCAATATGCCATCGTTGTTCATGTCGGCAAGCACAAAGTTGATGTTATTTGCCGTGCTGGCCACCGAGGTAGGTTCCTTGAATTTGCCATCCCCGTTGCCCAATAAAATGGCAAAGTTGGCGGTTGTGGGTAGGGAAGCCACAATATCCAATTTGCCATCCCGGTTGATGTCGGCCACCTGAATACTGTAAGGCCTTGTGCCTTTTGTTAAAATGCTAGTGAAGGTTTTGAAGGTACCATTGCCATTGCCAAGATTCAGGATCACCCCACCACCACTGCTGGCATAACTGGTGGTAAGAAGATCCAGATTGCCATCACCGTTCATATCCGCCATCTGTACATCACGCAGTGTATTACTACTACCCACATTGATATTAACAGTATTTGAACTAAAATTGGAAATATTGCTGCCCCCGTTGGCAAGCAGGACGCTGACATCCGCTGAACCATTATTGGCGCAAACGATATCTAGTCTGCCATCGCCGTTCACATCGCCCAAGGTCACGGATCTTGCATATTTTCCCGCTGCGAAGTCTGCTTTTGGTTTAAAGGTGCCATTGCCATTGCCCAAAAGCACGCTGACATTGTTTGAGCCACCATTAGAAGTAATGATGTCAAGTTTGCCATCGCCATTCACATCGCCCAAGGTTACGGAGGTTGGAAAAGTTCCCGTGGCGAAGTCTGTTTTGGGTTTAAAGGTACCATTGCCATTGCCCAATAGCACGCTGAAATTGCTGGAATTTCTATTCGCGAAAATGATGTCGAGCCTGCCATCGCCATTCACATCGCCCAAGGTTACGGAGGTTGGAAAAGTTCCCGTGGCGAAGTCTGTTTTGGGTTTAAAGGTACCATTGCCATTGCCCAAGAGCACGCTGGCGGTGTTGGCAATATTCGTGGTGATGATATCGAGTTTACCATCGCCATTGACATCGCCCAGGGTCATGGAGTTTGGATTAAGTCCCGTGGCAAAGTCTGTTTTGGGTTTAAAGATGCCATTGCCATTACCCAAGAGAACGCTGGTGTTATGGGAATTATAATTCGCAGTGATGATGTCGAGTTTGCCATCGTCATTCACATCGCCCAAGGTTACGGAACTTGGTCCCAATCCCGTGGCGAAATCGGTCTTTGGGCCAAAAGTGCCATTGCCATTGCCCAAAAGTACGCTGACATTGCTGGGGCCACGATTCGCGGTGATAATATCCAATTTGCCATCGCCATTCACATCGCCCAGGGTCACGGATTGTGGAGAATTCCCCGTGGCGAAGTCTGCTTGGGGGCCAAAGGTACCATTGCCATTGCCCAAAAGTACGCTGACATTGTTTGAGCCAGCATTCGCACTGATGATGTCGAGTTTTCCATCGCGGTTTACATCGCCCATGGTTGCGGAATTTGGCAAAGAACCGACAGAAAAAGTTTGCTGGGGGGCAAAGCTTAGCTCCTGGCTGATCGTTGCATTCGAGGCAAGGCTAACTTTGATTTGGCCAGTAAATGTACTCACCGTGGGGGCCTTGGCATATTGTGTAACATTCAGCAGATATTCGGAGGATGTTACCTGAGTGACCGTGGAGGTGACAGCCGATCCGGTTAAGGTTCCTGCGATATCCACAATAGAAAACTGAAAATCGCTGGGATCCACCCCGGTTACCGGGTAGCTGAAAGTAACCTTGTAGGAAGGTGCTTCCGTAAATGTGCCCATATCTTGAGCATCACGACTGTAAAGCGGTTGAATGTTGACGCCAAACGGCGTTTGCACAAACGGCACAGCAGGCACCAGCCTGTCTTCCAGGTGCAGCAAGCTTGGCTTCTGGCGCTCCTTGTTTATCTTTTTTTTGTTCACAAAGCGTGAGAATTTGTTTTTGAAAATCTTGCGAATCCAGGAATGATCAGTCATAACAAAATCTCCATTGCTGCCTTTCTAGCAGCCGCCCAATAAAATCAACCCACACATAAGTGATGCGCACTTTAAAACGCATCACTAAAAACAAGCTTTAACTTAATGTTTTCATCAGAGAAAAACATAATCCATAATACGATCGGCATTTATGAATTGTTTATTAAAAACAAATGATTTTTATAAATAATGATATCTTTTTAAGAAATCTTACTGCTACAGCAACTGCAACCCATTAAACCATTATAACTTACGCCATTTATGGGGATTTTAAGAATGTTTTGATCTTTTTCAAAATTTTACCCCTAAAATGGCCATAAACTATGACAACTACGGCAAACACGCAAACTTTACCGCCCCAGAAACATTTCCCAACACCCTTACCCACCCAACACACTTACCCAATTGATCACCACAACCCCGAATACGCGTATTAACCCTAATCCACACATTTTCTTGCCTGTTATTTAAATAGATCTGCAAAGCCCTTGGACTGCGTTTGATCTTGTGTCAACACTCATCGAAGGCAGTTATCTTCTAAGCCCATGGAAGGCAGTTATCTTCCAAGCCCATGGAAGGCAGTTATCTTCCAAGCCCATGGAAGGCAGTTATCTTCTAAGCCCATGGAAGGCAGTTATCTTCCAAGCCCATGGAAGGCAGTTATCTTCTAAGCCCATGGAAGGCAGTTATCTTCTAAGCCCATGGAAGGCAGTTATCTTCCAAGCCCATGGACTGCGCTCCATGGGGCTTTTGCATTTGATTGATGAACGCAAAATGAAGAGCCCTACCCCCCCAGAATTTGGATGGGCTTGAGGGCATTAAAAAATGGTAGAGGAGTGAAACCCAAGAAATAACATAAACGGTAACGCCCGATAGCAACTTTACCTATTCCTATAAAAAAAGAACCCCGCAAGGATCGCCCATCCCGCGGGGTTCTGGTGATTCGGCAGCAGTAATTACTGGCTGACGAATACACCTCTTCCATCTTTCTTGTCGCCCGTGAAGAAGTTCATCAGAATTTCCAAACGGAATCCGACAAAGACTTCAACACGAGGCCCGCCAGTAGGGCCAGAACCAGCGAGAATGTCGAGGACATTGTCGCCGTTAGCATCAGCAAGGGCAACTCGAACGCCACCATTAAAGATGGCATCGATAACTTCGCCGTTATCCTTGGTGAAGTCAGTGAAGGCCATGGTTTGGCCATCGAGATTAAGGGTTTCGTAATCCCAGATTTTGATATGAGGGCCACCGCCAGCGCCAGCGCCGGTGATGATCTCGTATTTTCCATCAGAGAGGTAATCGCCAACTGCGACATAAACCCCGCCCGAGAAGTTAGAGGCGTAAGCCATGAACTGCTTGATCAAGGAATGATCTGTACCGTTAAAGACTTTAACATGTGGGCCACCGCCAGGGCCTGCGCCGGTGACAATAGCAGCAAAGCCAGAGCCATCGATATCGCCGACAGCTACGCTTATACCACCTCTGAAGTTAATGTCGTAAGCCATGAAGGATGAAGTTTCGACTCCAGTGATGGAGTTAAAGATTTTGACGTGGGGGCCGCCGCCATTGCCAGCACCAGTGACAATATCAAGGATGCCATCGTTACCAAGATCACCGATAGCGACAAAAATGCCCCCGTTAAATGCTTGATCGTAGACTTGGATTTCCATTGTCTGCGCGCCAGTTAAACCATCAAACACCCTAAGGATTGGCAGGCCACCTTCGCCCATGGTTGCAATGGTTTCGAGGTTTCCATCGGCATTAATATCTGCGCGAACGATGCGAACTTCGCCCTGCCAGTTTTCAAAGGGTACCAGCACCATGGAAGGCGTAGTCGTACTAGTTGGGTAAATGTTTACCGTAGTACCTGGGACAGAACCCGTGCTAGTGCCCGTTGCAGCAAAAGAATTAGGTGCTGGCGCAGGAGGGTTGGAACCCGGGGGTGTTGGAACCGATGGGTTGGATCCACCCGGAGGCGTTGGGAAATTTCCAGTGGGGGTAATCGGATCAACAACCGTGTTTTTAATCGGGCTATCATCACCAAAGGCATTATCGGTCAGGGTGATAATGATGGCATCGATCTTGCCATCGTTGTTGAAGTCTTTACCAATTGCACCATCGCCACCTGGAGTTCTTTGGGTGTAATCGAACCAGCCAGCGGTGGTGATGATGTTGCCATCAAGATCAGTAAGAGTGATGCCAGCATCAGCGTAATCACTGATGATATTAGCGCTGACAAACTTGCGATAAAGGCTGAACCCTGAACCACCCATTGGGATGTTTGCCTTAGAGATATCAATGGATACTTGGATCTGAGTGCCATCTCTGGTGGCGTTCACATCGTTAAGCCCCGTGCTGACGAGGGATTCCACAGAGAAATTCATAATATCCCAAGGCTTGAAATACTTGGATTCATCTGCTGCAACACTTGAAAGCCCACTAACAGAAACTTGAAGTATCTGGGCCAGCGGATCAACATTACCCATGAGTTGAGTCAGGGTAGTAGTTGTTGCAGGGTCAAATGCAGTTGCGTTGACAACAATACAAATAATAGCTGTTGGGTCGGTGTTTGCAGCGGTGTTGGAATCTGTTGCTATCTGGAAGTCTGCTTCCTTGCGCCAAGCCAAAGTGGAAACCGAGTTTTGCTGACTGTCTGGTAATCCATCTTGGTTGAGGTCGCCAAGTAGGTTGGTGGCATTACCAGATTGGTTGACGAGACCAGCAAGCACGGATTCGCTGATACTAACGATACCATCACGATCAAGTGTATCTCTGGAATTAAACACAAGCTTAAGTTGGGTTTGATTGCCGGAAGTGTCGCGAATGGTAACTACGAAAGTATCAAGGCGATCGGTGTTTGAAACAGGGGTGTAAGTGTAAGCACCGGTGCGGGGGTCGATTTTCAAGCTGGCGCCATTGATTGAAGCTTCGATCATGGTGGGGTTGCTGAAACTGTCTCTTTCAACAACCGTGCTGCCAGAAAGGCCAAAGGTAAGAGTTTCGCCATCAAGATCAATCCAAGTGTTGTCTGCCTGTTGGGGCACATTAAATGTTTGGCCATTAAGGGTGTTCTTAACGCCCAAGTTGCCAAAGGTGCTGCCCTGAGCGGTGGAACGCTTGTTAGGCATATCGTAAAGAACAGGAATACTATCGATGGTGAAGAAGTTCTGAGCGCCTGGGCCATTGGCGTTTTCATTACCATTCACATCCTGCAGGTTGACTTGATAACTTCCTGAGGTTTGGTTGGTGGTAAAGGTGATTGTGTAAAGCCCGTTGTTATCAACAACGGTGTAGTTGGAAGGATCGACAATACCATTAGGGCCATGGATGACGATGGTCTGGCCAGCTTGCCCGCTGATTACAACGGTGGGGTTGACCACACCCGTGAATTGATCAGCAGGGTTGGGGTCAGTTGAAGTAGAAGTAATGCTGACAAAGCTAGGCCTTGCTGGGCCTGTTTTATCAACAGTAAACGGAACTAGAAAAGGCGTTGCAGCATTGCCTGCCAAATCAGTTGCGGTAACGGTTAACGTTTGGGAAGACCCATCTGCAAGATTTGAAAGAATCGCTGCTGGGATGGTGATATCCACTTTGCCGTTAAAAACGGTGCCGGT
>Ga0209296_1001015_pt1 | contig 22770 bp, 59 predicted proteins | sample S_130206_EF_Meta_FD_187319 | JGI IMG/M metagenome (GOLD analysis project Ga0209296, IMG submission 187319) | Freshwater microbial communities from Lake Simoncouche, Canada to study carbon cycling - S_130206_EF_MetaG (SPAdes) (version 2) | ecosystem: Environmental > Aquatic > Freshwater > Lake ...
ATACATACAAGTATTATGTTCCGTTAAACCGTGAAGACCTAGACTTCTCACAAAAACTTACTGGTACGGGTTCTGGATTTTCTACTAAAGGAGGATCCTCTAAGCGGGCGATGGGTTCTACCAAAGGCGTTGTAGATATTTTTGCAAATATTGCAATGCAACGAGAGCGGGCAATCATACGGGCAGAAAAGTCCAAGGTTGGACGGGCTTTATACGGCTTGGCAATAACTAATCCTAATCCTGATTTTTGGCTACCGGTAAATCCGGATGCGGTTAAGAACAAATCTAAATTAATTGCCGAGTTAGTTTCTTTAGGCGTTGATCCAGCAGATGCAGCAAACATAATTGCAGAGCCAAAGACTCCGTACATTGATCCTCTTACCGGATTAGTATCCTATCGAGTTAATCCAATACTACGCAATAGTGATAACGTATTCCCTATTCGTGTAAATGGTAAAGATAGATATATATTCTTTAATCCAAATGATCCACGGGCTTTGAGGATGGTATCTTCATTAAAGAACTTGGACGCTGATCAGTTAGGTATTACCTTATCTGCCGTAGCTGCGGCAACAAGATGGTTAGCCTCGGTTAATACGCAATATAACCCAGTGTTTGGCGCATGGAACTTTCTCCGTGATACTGGAGCTGCGCAAGCTAACTTAACTACAACACCTATTGCCGGCAAGCAAATACAGGTCAATGCTGGAATTTTACCCGCCCTACACGGGATATACTCCGCCCTAAGAACTGGAACGCCTAAAGGTAAGTGGGGTAATTTGTGGGAAGAGTTTCAACAACAAGGTGGACAAACAGGATACCGTAATCAGTTTGCCAAGGATAGAGAACAGCGCAATATTGTTGAAAGAGAATTAAACAAGATTAATTATGGCATACCTAGAAAGGTAGCCAATTCTGTATTCCAGTGGTTATCTGACTATAACGATTCAATGGAAAATGCAGTGCGTCTAGCGGCTTATAAAGTTGGTTTAGACAATGGCATGACCAAGGAAAGATCCGCAAGTATGGCCAAGAATCTAACGGTTAACTTTAATCGTAAAGGTCAAGCCGGACAAGTTGTTGGTTCTTTGTATGCGTTCTTTAATGCTTCTGCTCAAGGTACTGCAAGATTAGCACAAACTTTAGCTGGGCCAGCCGGTAGAAAGATTGCTGCGGGCGGTATTATGATTGGGGTTATTCAAGCTTTAGCCCTATCTGTAAGAGGATTTAAAGAAGACGAGCCAGAGGATTATGTAAAGGATAAGAACATTGTTATTCCGTTTGCGGATGGAACATATGTAATGATCCCAATGCCACTAGGACTTCATGTATTCCCCGCATTTGGTAGGATTATTACTGAAGGTGTTTTAGCCTACAGAAGAACTGGAAACGCAGACGCTGGTAAGCGTGGTATTCAGTTACTAGGTGTAATGGCTGACGCATTTAACCCGCTCGGTTCAGGATTTAGTACGCTTGCGCTATCTCCAACATTAGCAGATCCTATCTTTGCGCTTTCGGGCAATAAAGATCCCTTTGGAAGACCTATAGCTAAAGAGGATAGAGGAACTAATCCTACACCCGGCTATACACGATCTAGAGATACTGCTACATCTGTTAGTAAGTGGGTATCTGAATTTCTAAATAAGGCATCTGGTGGAACTAAATACCAAAAAGGTGCGATTAGTCCAACGCCCGATCAATTAGACTTCTTAGCCGGACAATTAACCGGCGGAGTTGGTCGTGAGATTATGAAAGTTGAACAGGTTATTGAATCTAAGTTTACCGGTGAAAAAGTTCCGGAATACAAGAAGCCTATCATTGGTAAGATTTACGGGGATACTAAATCAGATCCCGCTATTTCTAATAAGTTTTACAGAAACATTACCAAGATGGCTGATTTTGAACATGAAATTGTTGGCCGCGCTAAGAATAAAGAGGATGTTCAAGCTTTTATCAAGGAACATCCAGAATCTGTTCTGTGGAAAGGTGCAAACAACGTAGAGAATGATATCTCTGAGCTAAACAGAATGAGACGAGAAATGCGTGAGCGTAAACGTCCGAAAGAAGATATAGAAAAGTTAGACAGAAAGCGTTATGAAATTATGCAAATGTTTAACAACCGTGTTGAGGAGTTAGAAGAAGGTCGTTCTCGAACAGCCAAGCGATAGTCTTCCTGTGGGCTTCATCCCACATTTCTACACGCTCTTGTTTCGACATTTTTGTGCCTTGATCTAACTCCATGTGGCAACCGTAGCAGAGCGCTGCAATGCGATAATCGTGGGCTTTGATACCACGCCCTTTCCCGTCACGGAGCTGGTTACTGTGCGCCGCTACTACCGTCCCATCCTGAGTCCCGCAGTGTTGGCAGGGGGACTTCCTTACTATCTCTAATAGCTTCGTGTTTCTGTACATATATAGCCCCGTTTATTTCGGTTAAGACATACCCCATCGAGGCATACTCTTTTTCAACATCTACCATCGTCATCTTCATAAATGATCCGTTTAGCAGTTGGGTAAAGTTTCATTATTAATTTAGCATTAATGGATATAGGTGTTCCATTTTCATCGTGAAACCGAACATACTCATTATGGTCTACAATACCGGTGCCATCTTCAATATACACTCCATCATCTAAAACAATCATCATTTCTCCTTAAGGTTAGGTGGCCGGATATGTAGATTACTTGCCGGCCTCAAGCTATTGAAGTTTAGATAGCACAACATTATTCAAGGGGGGCGCTATCTAAAGTATATGCGGATCATATCTACAAGACTACCCGCCAATACTACATATGAATCCCCCTGTTTAATTGCTTACACCTCTTTTACTTTTTACTAATTCATTAACTAATTTTGTAATATCGGCATTAAGTACTGTAAAGCTATTTACTTTTAGGTAACTAGATGATAGACACTGCCCGCTAGGTAGGTACATAGTGCCGGTAATGATATCCATAAAGCGTAATCCAAATGTTGATAATTCAGGCGTAAAGTGCCTTTTACCAAGCGGAGTATCGCCAACATAAATTTTCTTATCTTTTAGCCAACTCTTCATTACAATTTTCCGTGGACTAAATAAAGGAAAACACCTGTTTGTTAAAGCATAAGTAGAATCACTCACGGAGCGCCCTTTCTAGCATAGCTATTTGATATTTTAAATCTGTAATTAAATATTGCAATTCATGAATTACTTTATCTTTAATTAAACACTCGGCCTGTAGTTCGGAAACAGCTTTATAGTATTCAAGTTCTGTCATATGCCATCGCCAATTCTTGAATAGCACTCTCAATCTTTTGTGCGGAAATTAATATGGATGTTGTACGCAAATCGTAAGCCATTACTTGTGCTAATGCAATTACATCCGCAGCAGAATATTTTATATCTTCTTTGTCCAACAAATTTCTAGCATAGAAAAAATAATCTTCTGCTGTAGATTTTGATTGTGAATATAACGTATCCCATCCGGCTTGTATATGCTCACTCATTTAGTTCTCTCTTTCTTTAGGGTTTTACTTCGAATTAAGTGCTTTTGATGCTACGGAAATGACAAGGTTTAAATGTTCAATCTCTTCCTCATCCTTTTGTCGTTGTTTCTTAATGGCAATATTCCAAGCACGTTGCCAAGCAGACCAAGCAACCTGTGCGCTTATGTTGGCATAAGACTTACCTTGATGGGCTAGTGAAATCTTACCATGTGCCCATTCTTCAAAATCTTTTTTCATTCATATTCCTTATTTACGGCAATACGGACACTTGACCAGTATGGTTAGTATCTTTGATTTACAGTGTACGCAAATGTAGTTGGTCATTTTTCTATATCAACCCATTCCCAACCAAACATTTCTTCGGTGTTTTTAATCTGCTCATCCGTAGGTTTTTTGGTAACATTAATAAAACAATTACCGCCAATACACCATGAGCCAACATAAATTGGATTAAGAGGTGCAAATTTTAATTCTGTTTCACTCATTTCTCACTACCTTTAACCATCTTACAAATTAGTCGCCATTCCTCAAACGTTGGCAAGATGTCAGGATTCATTACAATTTCTTTATTCATTTCTCACTCGCTTTCTCTAATGCAGAGTTAATAAACCGCTCAAGCCTTCCATATAGGTATGCTTTGTTTAGTTGCCCCACAGTAAGTCCTTCAATGGTTAATTCTTTGTTAGTAATCCACCCTTCAAAATCTTCGCCAATGGTAACCTTAAATTCAGTAGATGATGTACTAACTGTACAAGTTACACCGCCATAAGATATACCAGACTCTTCACTCATTTTTTACTCCAATAAAATAATTTAACTACTAACCTAAACCATAAAGGTACATTAGGTTTATCTTCCTCAACCTTAACCATTTCAGGTTCTCCATACAAACTTCTTGGGTCATGCCAACCAAATGTGTATCTCTCTTTCATTTTTCAAGAGCCTCCTTTAAAACTGCTTTTGCAAAAGCTATTGGATCCTTACGAAACTCATCCGTTCTGTTTGCATAAGCTAAGTCAAATACTAAATCAAGAATTTTTATATCTTGCTCTTCAACCAATTTACGCAACGCTTCTATTTCAATCTTTTGTTGACTGATAATGTAATCCTTGATGTGTTTGTCTACCTCTAAACTGCTTGGAGTAACCTCTAAACTTTTTGGATCTGTCTTTAAATATAGGCCATGTTTGGCAAGCATTTCCTTTATATGATTGTGCGTACCTTTTGCTAGATTTGGCAATCTTAACAAATTTGCCTCGTACAATATTAAATCTTCTATGGTTTTTATATTTGTGTGATATTTCAAACAGTTCATAGCCCTAACGTTTAAACCTATAGCGCTTATTGGTAATTTAATATCTATCATCTATTACTCCTCATTGTTCGTTTAGCCTCTTCACATAACTTAGCGTAATCCTTGGGTACATCCGGATGCCAGCCGCCCAGCAGTAGTTCGCAGTTCAGCTTGTAGACTTCTTCTCTACGGCTCACCTCGGTTAGATAAATAATCAGCCCGCAGAATATAATCCACATATATACAATTGGCTTTATAGATTTCATATAATCTCTTCTGTATCTTTGTGGCTTGACCGTCTACCACTTAAATCATACGAAAAGGTTTTAACCAGCCCTTCGCTATTGCGTATCACAGATATCCTACCCTTGGCCTTACCGGTAGTAACATACTCATGTTCAGTCCACTCGCCCCAAGATGTGGTGCGTTTGATTAGATTTAAATCTTTGTTAAATATCTCTCTTGACCACCTCATGCCGTCCTTATAGACTAGCTCGGTCTTATCTGCGTTCCACTTAACAGTTCCCTCTCTCATATTAAATCCTTTATATTTATCCGTTTATTTTTTAAATAACTCTTAATCTTCCTGATTGCCATCTTCTCAATTGAATCCACTTTACTTCTGCTAATCCCCAACTCGATTGCAACTTCGTTCTGCGACATATGATTATTATTATTCTGCGGTGCTGGCTCCTGATTCTTTTTTGTCATACCTTTTCTTCCTTATAGAAACTATTCCAGCGTCTTCCTTGTTGCGAGCAAGTAACATTTCATCAGCAAATCTATAACAGTCTTCCGCATTTGCTCCCGTCATAGATTTAAACATAGCAAAGCAATTTCTCAAATCATTTTCATCCATATTAATCAACTTTCTCTAACATTTCCAACTGTTCAATAACCGTATTATCTATATACCTACCCTTAACAGCTATCAAGTCTAGGTACTGTATCTTGCCAACAGTTTTAACCGCATCACGAATGGCTTGGTTGTAGCCAGCCCTGTAAGGTTTACTGCCGTCAAGTATCATGCAGATAGCATCACGAATTAAGCCGGAAGCTTTACGCTCTTTGGCCAACTCGCTTATCCTGTCGTGATACTCTTTCGGTAGATAAACGCTGTACGGGATTAAATTCTTTACCTTTTCCATGCTTCAAATCCTTCTCTAAATTTTATAAATGCGTTGCGGGCATCTTCATTCGTCTTTAACTCCGCCCGTGAACCTACCTCAAAGTAATACTTAAACCACTCCACGCACTCTCCCTCCGTAGTTATGATCTCGTTACAACTTATCTCCACATAACTCCAAAACTCTCTATCCCTACACAACATCCCAGCCTGTGCTACTGCCGGATGATGTTTCTTAAATTCCTCTCGGCTTATAGGTCTTTCGTCATCACCTATCCTTACCATAACAACCATGTATCGTGCGCCTACAAAATCCCGCATAAGGTCATCAGGCAAATCATCAGGATGAACAGCAACCGTTAGTATGTAACCATCTTTCGATTGCTTTAAGCCCGTCTTAACGCCCTCGAACTGGATTGTTTCCAAGCTTATCCTCCAAGTATTCTATGATTCCTTTAAGCTTATGGCATCGAATAAACAGATTGTTTGATTCAGTATTTAGCCGATCAACTTCTTTCTTGTGATCCTCCTCTAACTGGTCATACTTTGTACGCCACTCTAAACACCACTTACGGTGTTGTTCGCTCTCTTCAATTTCTTTCTCAAGAGCTTTCTGTAAATTCTTGGCCAGCTTTTCCCAATCTACTGGATTCTTATTCGTCATAAGGTAACCTCTCCTCTTTAGGCGCTTCTTTCTGATATGTGTTTACTTTCAAAGATAAGAACGTGCCATTGCGAGAATCTCTCTCCCACGCATCAATCTTAACCGTCACCAGCCCTCGTGAATTGTCTAGTAACGCTCTTAGGTAATCTCTGTCCAAGTCTATCTGTCCGTAACGGTCAGGGGCTTTAGGATGTTTCTTTTCTTTTGCTGTCCACAGAACGCCTGTATTTGGGTAATCGCTCATGCTAATTCCTTTTTCTTTGATTTAAATGCTGATAATAATTCTGCGTATACTTCGTTGTGTTCTTCTTTCAACTTGTCGTAGATAACTCTGTTCACCTTGAATATCTCATCTACATCTGCGGGCGTGTTTGTAATGCCAAGTAATGTAGAGGTGGCCAACTTAACAGCATCCTGAAATAAATCATTCGTGGATACAGTAATCTGCCAAGATCCTTCCTTACCGCTAATGACTTCTTCCTTAACTTCCTTAACAAGGGGCTTTACCGGTTTCTCATTAGTAATCTCTTTGCCTGTCTCTTTACCAGTTACCGCATCTAAAGAATCATGCTCACAGATTTCAAATGCCATAGTCCATAAATAACGCCTTAAGTAAGTCTGCACCGCACCGAGGTTCTGCACTTCATGGCAACCCTTTAACTGCGCTGAAGACATAGGCGATGTAAAGGTAGTAAACGAGGTTGCAACATTCGGTTCTACTGCGTCTATATCGTGGAAGGTTAAATACGCTGTATCCGGTGTAAACGATACAATCCCACATAATCCCACTTTAAGACATATCTCCTGAATTTCCGGCAGGAAGTCTGCTAACTCAAAATACTCATAGCCAGCAAATTTATTCTTACCTGACTTTGACAACTTAGTTCTTTGGAGCTGTATGCGAGCCTCCTGTAACTTTCTATATATACTCATTTTTTCATCCAAAATACTGCAACAATTAATAAAATAATCCCACCTAATACAAACGCATTTTTAATCATCACAAGGTTGTCTTGTTTCTGCGCCCGACCACTAAAGATTAAAGCCCTCTGTAGTCTTAGCATATCCATGTCATCTATCATCTGCGGTTTAGGGGATTCGTTATATCTCGATCCAATCTTTATACCGGTGCGGGTTGTGTATGGCGTATTCATTCTTTCACCTCCGGTATTGCGTGAAATTTATCCTTTGCCAATCTTTTTCCATGAATCCATTGAACAATAACCCATGCACCTTTAGGATTATCCGTTTTCATTTTTACATAACATTCAATGGCATCGCTTAACTCTGTATACGCACCGTCATTGATCCCTGTTTTTGTGTCCCAAACTATATATCCAGCGCTCATCCTAAACTCTCCAAGTATTTGTTAGCAAACTCTTCTGCGTAGGCCAGTAAATGCGGAGTGTAGTCTCCAAAAACCTCTACATTTTCCGTCCATTCTTTATAATGATATGAATTGCCGGCTAATGCCACCATAAAGTCGTACACCATTTCTTGTCTAGTTTTCATACTATCTCCCTATAAATTCGTACATGTATCCAGCGTATTCATCTTGTCTTAAATGTGCTGGCTTATGATAAAACACTCTCTTCTTTAAATCCGCATCAGTTAAAAACGACCTACTACTTTCTAAAGATAACTGTGCAATAACGCTTTCTAACTTCTCATTTACTTTGCCCAACATAGGATCTTTAGTCTGCCTCGCTACCGCCTTTAACATGGCTTTCTGTCTTTCGTTAAACATCTTTCCTCCATTCTTGATACTGTTTACAAAACTTATTAACTGGACAGAATGTGTCGCATCTTGTCCGCTCACCAGCCCGCACCTCTATTTCATAACCCTTACCGAGTTCTTCCATCTTTGCTTTCGCTTCTCCTTCATCTGTAAAAACGTTTGTTGCTCGTTTATTCCCAACTTTCTTAACCGCATAAGAAGTCTGTTTTTCCCACATTTCGACAGGTGTGCAGAGAACATAATCTTCCCCAGTTTCGGTGGCGAGATACGCATTGGAATGTAGTCCGATCCTTTCTTTAATAAAAATCTCACGGGCTTCGTATGTCCACAGTGGTATATCAAGAACCTTGACAGGGGCTTCCGGATAACCCTCTTTGTTTTGCGCATCTCTTCTACTCCAATCTCTGACTATGGCAATGATCTCAATCTTCTTTACAGGCACTTTCTTTACACTTTCTACTAGCCAAGCATAAATATTTAACTGTTGTTCCCACTCAATCTTTTCATTCATTACCGCCCACGCACCGGTAGTCTTGTAGTCGGAGACAATGATGCCGTCCTCTTCTACTCGCTGTAAATCAATTGCACCGGAGATATTCCAGCCGTCTACTTCTGCGTGTAGTCTTTGCTCAATGATGTGGTTATCATCCTTGCCAAGTTCTAATATAGAATGAATAGCCGTGCCGAATATAGCCCATATCCTGTCCGCTACATCCTCCTCCAAATCCTCCCAATGAGTCTTCCTCAGTTGGGCAATTTGTGGAGGCATGAGTAACTCAGTAGCAGACAAGTGCGCCTTACCTTTTGAGTAAGTCGGCCTTTCTAAAACATTCATAAATGTCTGTGGCAAGTTAAACTTGTTAGTTAACTTCATAGACTAACACCGGCATTGGTCATTGCTTTACGAATATAGTGAAGAGCATCCTCACCACCAGTTGAACTAACTAATAGTTTTGGATTGTCAGCAAAATGCGGGTTAAATAACTTATGCGCCCGTGCCAACAGATCAGACTTATTGTTCGGGCTAACAGACTTGTTTGCCACCTGTCTTAAAAATGATTGTGCTATAGGTGGTAACAAATCATATCTAAGATTAACTAAGTTAGAATACAACTCAAAAACATACTTCCGTGGTGCGCCATCTAATACCATAACCGTTGCCATTGTTCTTACCGGAGTGGATGCAACAACGGCCAGTGTTGTTGACGCTTGATGTATCATAATATCGTGTAATTCAGCAATACCGCTATCTGCCACAAGTAAAATCTGTTCGGCACTTTGAACGGAATTGTTAGACATAATTGAAGTAATATTTCTACATACTTCAGCAGTTTTCTTAGACAATCCAGTAATCTCAGAGTATGAACGCTTAACTCCAATATCTAAAACTTTAAACGCATCAGAACTAATGCCACGGTATACGGCAAGCATTATTGGTTTATTGGCTGCAATGATGGCGTATAACTTATGTTGTCCATCAATCAATTTACCAGTAGTGTCAAACGCTACACCTTGATGCGTTAATACCCACTCTCCCCGCTTTATAGCACCGGCAATGGAATTAACCCACCACCCACGCAATCTACGGTTATCTGTGTTGTGTTGCAAATACTCGCTGGCACGTTTAGGCGAGACGAGTTCTACTTTCATAGTTAGCATACTTCCTCCTTTTGGTTACGTTGTAATACAATCCATTTACAGAATAGCAAATCTATTTTCAAATGTCAACAGGTTGTACCCATATATTTTCATGTGTTGCAAAAGGAGCAAAAATGGCCGGTGTATCCCCTACCCAACGTAGTCTAAAGATTATGCGAGAGCGTGGTTATCATTGTGAGATAGTAGAAAAATGGAATAGTTTTGTAAAAATACGACAAGACCTCTTCGGATTCATTGATGTTCTATGCCTTGGCCAGAACGAGATTGTTGGTGTTCAGACCACGACTAGCGCACATATGGCCGAGAGGATACATAAGATTAAAGATCATCAGAATTATCAGGCGGTAGTAGATTCGGGCATCAAGATACTGGTGCATGGCTGGGTAAAACGCACGAATGGTCGGTGGGAATGTCGTGAAGAATTAGTATAGCTATGGATACCTATGGATAGCTATAGACACTAAATGAGACAGTATGATACTATATGTCAACAGTTCTCTCTGTTAGCACTCCTCCGTGCGAACCCTAATGCCCTAGACTAATCCACTAGGGCATTTTCTACTGTTAGCCTAACACTTCCTTACAGCAAACCTTACACCTAACACTTATTAAATTAATTAATAACCATTTAAACCATTTAAAACACAATTAAAAACCAACAATTTTTTAAAAGTTATGGTATATTGTAAATATTGCGAACTGATAAGCGCTAAGAATCCCTTAATAGGTACATTGATAGGGTGTTTTAATAAGTTACTGAGCTAACTTACATAAACATCTTTCTTATCAGACAATGTATCTTTTAAGGGATTTTTTTATTGGTCGTAATCGCAGAACGGCGATACAGATGGTTATTCCCAGCTACCTTACATGGGAACTTGCTAATGACCGAGCAAGTAAATGAAACAGGTTGCGCTTGTAGTGTATACACGGGGCGGCGCAGTGGAACTTAAATGGGTATCCACACGAACAGAACATGATAAAGGTGATGCTAAGCTAGTTTGGCCGACTAGAGTTGACAGGCGTTCTGGAAGATAAACATTACCTCAGGGAGCAGTGGGAGCAATCCGGCTGGAAGGTGGTTAAAGACTATGTTGAGTTGCAAGGCATATCACCATCTCGCCCCGTGGTTAACACCGTTTATCTACAGAGATGACAAAGTATATATTCATGTGTTATAATAAGTGTGGTAAAGTATAACGGCAGGGGATTCTGCTTAACATAGAGAGAGAATATGAAAATAGAAAATATAGTAATTAACGCTGAGACGCAGAGGCGTGAAATCAGCGAAGAGGTAGTAACTGACTACACCGAGAAGCTATTAGATGGAGTTAAATTCCCGCCCGTAGAAGTGTTTACAGACGGGAAAATTACTTGGTTAGTGGACGGGTTTCAAAGACTGTTAGCGCACCAACGGGCAAAGATAACTGACATTGAAGTAGTCATTCATAAGGGAACGCTACGGGACGCTCAGTTTTATTCACTTGGAGTTAATGATAAACACGGCAAGCCTAGAACAGTTAAGGATAAAACAAATGCGGTATTAATTGCCCTAGAAGATATGGAATGGAGTCTATTGAGCAATAGGGAGATAGCCAAGGCGTGTAATGTATCGCATACATTTGTAGCAAATATTAAGAAATCCTTAGAAAAACCAGCAAAAAAGAAGCCAAAAAAGACACAAAAAAAGCCGGAAACGCCCGCAGTTAAAGGCGCTGAGGTGGCAGTGGCAACGTTGCCAGCCGGTGAATATGATCCAAAGGAAGATCAAATCAGCGAGTTATCTGTAACCAATCAACAATTAGTGGAAGAGAACACTAAGTTAAAGGATAAAGACTTAGTTGTCAGCGAAGATAAGGCGGTGGTGCTGGACGAAATTACCGGCTTGCGTAATCAGATTAAGGCGTTGGAGGCAGAGTTAAGGGCGGTTAAAAACTCCCGTGATCAGTTCCAAAATAAGAATCTAGAGTTAATAAAACAGGTAAAATATTTAGAGAATAAGATTAAGAAGTCCGGATCGTAATACCGAAGTTGGGCGGTTTCCCATCAGGAACGGAGAGAGAGTATGTTGCAGTTGCGAGAGCATCAGTTGGAAGTTGTCGAGAAATTAATAGAGGGATTTAAAGAACACCGTTGTCAAATACTATATGCTCCTACCGGATTTGGTAAGACAGAAGTAGCGATGGCTATGATGTTAGAAGTATCTAAGCAGTTTAAAAAGACTGCCATGATACTTGACAGGGTTGTTCTCGTTGAGCAAACCAGCCTACGCCTAGGTAAGTATCAAATCCCGCACGGGGTTATGCAAGCAAACCATTGGCGCAAACAACCACATGAACGGATACAAATCTGTTCTGCCCAAACCTTAGAAAAGCGCAAGATTATTCCTGAGATGGAATTATTAATCGTGGATGAATGTCATGTCCGGCGCAAAGGAACGCTAGAGTTAATAAAGAATAACCCCAACCTAAAAGTTATAGGGCTTACTGCTACGCCTTTTACCGATGGGCTAGGGGATACATATACTAATGTGGTCGGCGCATCCCCTACTTCTGAGTTAATACAAAAGGGCTGGCTAACTCCTTTGAAAGTCTATATCGCAAAAGAAATAGACATGACGGGCGCAAAGAAGAACTCGTTTGGTGAGTGGGCGGAAAGCGAAACCACAAGCCGAGGCATGAAGATTACAGGGGATATTATTACCGAGTGGGTTAAATTGACCTACGCAATATATGGTGGCCCCGCTAAGACTATAGTGTTCTGTTCGGGGGTTAAGCACGGCAAAGACTTAGAGGCCAAGTTTAATGAGGCGGGGTATAACTTTAAGTCTATATCTTACCGAGAGGATGACGAATACAAACGGATAACTATTGAAGACTTTGCCCGCCCTGATACAGATATTGTTGGTCTTATTGCCACAGACATTCTAACCCGTGGGTTTGATGTAAGTGATGTGATGATAGGCGTATCCGCCCGCCCGTTTAGTAAGTCGTTCTCTAGCCATGTCCAGCAGATGGGTAGGGTTATGCGCCCGCATGAAGGTAAGGAGTGGGCATATTGGCTAGATCATTCCGGCAACTATTTAAGATTCCGTAAAGAGTGGGATGAGTTATATGATGAAGGAGTCAAGGAGTTAAAAGACGGAGCAGAGTCTACTAAAAAAGAGCCAACAGAAAAGGAAAAGAAACAATCCATATGCCCTGCTTGTAAAGGATTATGGACTTCAAGCACAGATGTTTGTAACGAATGTGGACATGTCCGAGAGTCTAAAGTAATGTTTGAATCCGTGGCTGGAGAGTTAGTCGAGTTGGACGGGGTTAGTAGACAGGCAAATACAGATGCATCACAGTTTTACGCAGAGGTTCTTTACTATGCAAGACTGCAAGGATACAAGGATGGTTGGGCAGCATACAAATATAAAGAGAAGTTCGGCATCTTCCCGTCCAGATATCTAAGTAGCATTGCGCCACAGCCACCTAGTAATAAAACATTAGGTTGGATTAAATCACGCAACATAGCATACGCAAAGGCCAGACAAAATGACATTTGAATCGTTTGCAAAAAAACACGGGCTTATTATTGAAGATGTTGTAATGGATAAGTGGATGCGAGTTCCAACTCAGGATAAACCAAACAAGCGTAATGGTGCGTATATATGGGATGGTAGGAATGGCGCAATCATTAACTTTGCCAAGCATGATAACCACATAATCTATAAAGATGATGTGACTAGGTATGACCCGCTTATCCAAGAGAAGATAAGGAAATCAGAAAAAGATAAACTTGATAAACAACTCAAGGCAAAGAGGAAAGCGGTCTTCATTGTGACTAGTGCGGTGCAATCAGCGCATCCGTATTTAGAAAAAAAGGGATTTAGCAAAGGGCTTGTATGGAATAGCCTTTTAGTAGTCCCGATGCGGATTGATGGAGACTTGGTGGGTTGCCAACTCATCACGCCAGAGGGTGATAAGAAGTTTTTAACAGGGCAAGTAACTAAGGGTGCGTCTTTAGTCATAGACAATAAGGGTAGGGATATACTCGTAGAGGGATTAGCCACGGGCTTGAGTGTCCGGCAAGTCCTCAAAGAACATAACAAGAGATATACAATTCACATTTGCTTTTCTGCATCTAATATGCTGGAGATAGCCAAGGGTAAAGATAACCCGCTAGTCATCGCAGACCATGACGAGATAGGAATAAAAACTGCCCAAAAAATCGGGCAGTATTGGCTTAGTGATACAGAGGGGGAAGACTTCAATGATGCGCACCAGCGTGGATATGTAGGTAATATTATTGCATTGTTGGAGTGAGTGGCTGGCTTGCTATAGCACCTCCCTCCGAGTAATAAACATTGTCCACGAACAGGGCGTTTTGAATAATCTTATGTGCTAGTGCTTGCGCTTTACCATCTGCACCTAAAGACTCTGCCGTGATGCTGACATTATCACCTTGGTCTTGCAAGTAGATTATAGTTAATCCCACAGAACTCCTTTTAGGTATTTCCTACCCTTTTCGGTAATTCTACACCTCTTTTCCCGTGTATCTGCGGGCTTTTCTATTATGGTGATTAGGTTAGCATCCTTTAAAGATGTTAGGGCTTTGTGGAGTGTTGCTTGCCCGCCTATGCCCATGTCCCTACCCTGTTTAATAATCTGCATCACAGTCGTGCGCCAATCATCTATTTCGAGATAAACAATATCCAACAGTATCTCCGCTTGCTGGCTTATTCCTATTTTCTTTCGATGCGTAAAATGTTTTATAGGATTCATTCAATAGCCCCGCTTGCACCTTCAATGTAGTTTTGTTTCTTAACATCGAAAAAACTAAATGTTTCCCATGTTTTTCCATCTTCAGACGGGTCGATTACCATTTCATAACTTCGTGTATTAATCCAAAAATTATGATGTTTGCGTTCTTTCTCTTCCGCACCTGATTTATCTAACATATCGCTAATTGCGCCATCTGTTCCATCATTAATAATAATCCAATACTCTTGCTCAAGATTAAAGATTAATGTAATGGTTACACGATTGGTAAGCCTTACATGATGTATTGTTGCTTTCATACTTCCCCCCTAATTAAATCATCTAACACGCCCATAGCCTCACAAGTGCAACTATCTGCACAACCCATTAATGATTCAATATGTTCATTTTCTTTGCAAGCCCAATGATAAACATCTGAAAGTAAATCCTGTGCTTGTTCTAACTTTTCCATTAACTCACTATGCGTCATACTTCCTCCGTTCAAGTTCATCTAAAATTGCGTGTTTTATAACGATATCTTTTACACTAAAACTTACTAGCGATATCTCTTTTAATAATCCTTTTAATTGTTTAATGGTTAAATGTTTTAAGTTCATACTTCCTCCTCAACAACTTCATCCCAGCACCAACTACAACCACCAATGGAATAGTATTTCTGTCCATTAATTTCTTCTACGCCAAAATATTCGTTGTAGTCTTCACTCTTTGTAAATTCAACATCGTTGTAGATAAAAGAATCAGTCTCTTCGGAATAGCGTAAATTGCTTGGCATCTGCGCCACGATTTCTAATGCCACTTCCTTGGTAAAGTAGGGGACTGCCCATCCATTCCAAGTATGGCCATAAGTTAATCCCGTAAACCAAATTTCTGGCTTAAACCCGTCAGTCGTAAAGTAAGTTTTTCTAGGTTCATTCATCCTTAATCTCCCGTGCGTGTTCACTCCAATCGTTTCTGTCCCATACCCGCCCGTTGTAACTCATGTATCCAAACTCTTTACCATCTTTGAATACCCGTGCAGTCCCCCAATTCCCAGCACCCAGCCCGTTATCATCCCGCCAAGCAAAGACTACATCCCGCAAATCGGTTAGTGTCGGTGCGGATAAAGTCTTGGGCTTAACTCCGTAAGGCGGTGCGTCAGGATTCTGCCCGTGGTCAGGATTGCCCATAATGCGTGGTTTAACTTGATACATCTTCTACCTCCCTATCCTTAAAAAATGTAACTACCATATTGCCCTCGTCATCCCAAGACATAGCCCAATGCGTATGCCCGTATTCTTGCTCGCAATACTCGTCTAATAAATCACTATTCATTTTTACCCCTTTCAATTGTTCACATTCCATACAAACATATTCAAAATCACAAATCAGGCAACTCATAAAACAGATAAATACTTTTTTAACACTTCAAAATCTTCCTGTGGTATTTCTTTAAATCCGTTATCGGATATCAATGTCCCATAACACCAATACCCATCATGGCTTTTATCCCAATCATCATCATCACAACTTCTCCATTCCTGTGCGGTTTTATTGGCATACGCATTAGGATTCCTTGCAACAGAAAACAAATACTTTGTGTGATACTCAAACTCCCCATTTGTTTCTTGAATTTCACCTATGTAATATTTCATACTAACTCCTCTAACTCAGCCCGTAACTCTTCTAATTCGGCCTTATACTTCGCACAAGTCTCCTCACAACCCTCACCCTCGATTTTCTCGATTAGTTCGTCAATACTCTCTTGTAGATGTTCTATATCCCACTCAACCATACTGCTGGAGATACAAAATATTTGGTCAATCTCATCGGGAATGTTTTCAGTAACCCATTTAGAATTACCTGTAATGTCGTAATGCTCGTCATACTCATCAGACCACGCCCCGCAGAACCCCATACCACTTTCATAGTAATAAGCCCTTATAGTAAAGCCGAGATAAACTAACTTCTCGAAAAACTGAATAGGCGGACTCCATGCGCTTAAAAAAGATAAGGATATAGAATTGGCAGACTCTTTATATACATTACCATCGCCACCCCCGCCCGACATACCTACATCCCACTTGCTACCCCAATGAGACACTTGCCAATCATACCAATCCTTAGAGCCAAACCACTTACGATTAAGGGTTTGTTTCAACTCTAATAACTCCTGTTCATATGTTCCCGCACCGCAAAAGCCCGCTACTGTATCATGTAACTCTTTAGGACATGGATGAAATTCGTTCATTAATTCGCCACGCATAAACGCCTGTTCTGCTCGTTCAATCATGGACGCATCATTGTGTTGTAAATATACTGTGTTATCGCACCAATTAGGCATTTTGTAACTCCTTTATTTCGTTAAAAGTTATAGACATTTCAATTTTGTAACCACCACTTTCCCAAATTTCCAACCACTTCTTTTCAGATAAAACTTCACAAATTTTTATTTCTAAAGCACTCTGTAAACTGTCATATGCTTCATAACTAAAAAAATCAAGTATTTCAGTCATTTCTACTTGGTTTAAAGTAAATTTAGGCATAGCGTTTAATCTCCTCTATTTCAGTTATTTGAAAATCATGTCCGTCTGTTACATCCCCATAATCAAAATCAATTTCTCCGTCATAAATCATTTTTTTGATTTGTTCGGGAGAATCCCCCTCTACTTCTTTCATGTAATAAATTACTTCACTTGCAAAAGCATAATATTTAGGCATTTGTAATCTCCTCTGTTAAATTTCTATCAATACATTCGTTTAGTAATTCTTCATATTCGTAATTCTCATACCCTTTTATCCCCGTGCGAAATACATACGCAAGGTAGTCAGATGCGTCATCCCTGTCAAAAAATGATTCAATATCAGAATCAATTAATAAACTAATTAAATATTGCCTAGTCATAATGTCCACTCTATGGTTTGAAAACAATGTGATACTTCCCCGTCTACCCAACTATCATTTGATTCCCCGCCTTGCTCGTGGATACTCATGCCCCGCTTGATAGCATCTTGCTCGGTATGAGCCTCAACTTCGTAAACATGAGTCCACTCTTGCTGGCTGGAAACATATACTTGAAATGTCTTCATTTAAACCCCCCATTGTTGTAAATTTCTAACCCAAGAATCATAGTTAGAATGTTCTTCAATAAAATTAATCTTCTTACCTTGTTTCTCCATCTCGTTTAAAAAAATAGGTAGGTCGCAGTCTTCTTCTAAATAGGCCTTGTTGCCTTTGACATACGAATACCGGCTAATCTGATTGGCTATTTGTAATTCGTTAAGTAAATCTATTGATACTTCACCCCAGCCATGAGCCGGATCGCATATAAATCTCAAGTCCATAAAACCCCCTATAAAAAAGTGTTTAAATAATTTTGTTGTTCTGTTTCAGTTTTAAACCACGCAACATCATACGGAAAATCATCATCGTCATAACTGTAAACACCATAAATAAACCCGTTGTTATCATCCCCGTAAAAGTCCTCTAACTCCTCATCAAACCAATTTACTTTTCTATGATTCGTTACCATAAATCCTCCAATAAATGTCTTCTAAGTTCTTCACAACGCAAGATAAAATCATCCATTTCTCTTTTTTGCATACCTCTACATTCTTTATTTTGTAAAAAGTTAATGTAATGCTTTATTGAACTATCAATTATTTGCTTATCTATAACATCCATATACCCCCCTAGTTAGTAAAACATGAATTAAAAAATACTCTACACCCATGATATTTACTAATTTCATAAATGTAAAGTGTTTTTTTAACTATTCGCAAAAATAACAACAAAACTAAAATAGCCTGTTACTACGCCTAATATCGTGGCTAGAATCCAATCCCATGTCCCGTTCATGCTTTCACCTCATAAAAATCTTGTTCTTTGCCGTTCATGGTTTTTTTGTCTGAATGGGTTAGCCCTATATAGTAATCATTAAATTTTGAATGGATTAAGTATTGTCCTATGCTATCTTTTATAACCTCGTAATTATCGTTATGCCAATACACTTTCCCGCCTATTTCTAGCGTATACATAATTTCATCTAATGTCATGGCTTGTCCTTTTTAAGTTCGTCAATTTGTTTCTGTAATTGTTGAATGGCTAACCTACATCTATCCTGTTGCTTTTTATCCTTGGAATTGTTTAATACATGGGTTTGCCAATAGATACTGTTTTCTAGCGTTTTAATCATGTTAATACCTCTATCTCGTGGTATTGGCTAATCCCGTCTGATAGGTCTAGCCTGTCCCCTTTATTGAGTTTTAATAATAAGTGGCGGTTTTCTGCGGTATACCCGTTATCATCATTAAAGTAGTGAAATTCTTGCACTTCGAAATGGTCAAATTCTAGGTATTTGCCAGCACTACCCCATTTACATAAATATTTAGTCATAATTTTCCTCTAAAGTATCAAAATAATCATGCTCAACAATTCCGTGGTCTAAGCATAAATCCACGAATTTATCCGCTAGTTCTTTATTTGAAATAATAGCGTCAATTAATAACTGCTCAAATTGGCATCTATCCTCAAACTCTATATCTTGCCCAGCCCAATCAAAATTATCTGTTAATCGTGCTATGCAAGCGTAAACCCAATTATCTAATTTAATATCAATCATTTCAGGCTCTCCTCATATTCTTCGATTGATTCGGCTTCAATATCTACAGTAGAAAAAGAATCCGCTTCATTAAAGCCATAGTTTTCTACTTGCTCGCAAGCGTTTTCTTCTGAATCCGCTTCAATGGTGTAAATAATTTCCATCGTTTTGATAACTGTATATTCCATGATTAAACCCCTTTTAATAGATTAAATAGTTCGTTGCGGGAATCGTCCCATAAACTGCACCAATAAATAAAATCCCCGTTCGTTTGCGCTTGCTCTGCGGTTAGTGGTTCGGTTTGTTCGTATTCGTCCCGTTCAATTTCTTGATGGTCATTAAACACGGGTAAGTAGATATTTAATAGCCTTTTAATGCGCCTATCATTCTTAATAAGTGTGCGGTTAAATTCACAATCTGCAAGCCCGTGCGTCTCTATTTCCTGTAATAAACTCATGTCATGTCCTGTTTAGATAAAGTTTTAAGGATATTTCTTGCATTTGGTGGCGTAAATTTGGATAACCTTTACTAAACCATAAGACTAACAAGCGTTCCGTATCGTTTAAAAGTGGGCTTTTAATAACCCGTTGTAATACTTTATCGTTCCAATAATTGCCTGTTGCTATGTTAGATAAGTGCTGGCTCAGTCTGATATATTTCATTGTGTCCTTTTCTTTGCCCGCTTTTTAGGGCGGGCGGTTAGTTTAATAGTCTTGCAAGTAATCTTCTAGTGAAGTAATCAATCCATCGAAGTCCTCGGATTGTCCTAAAAATTCGGCTAACATAAATACAGTTCCCGTATCCGTTCCAAAATCATCCGCTAGATTTTCTAAATATTCCGTGCGGTTCTTAAAGCCGTTTTCTACATAAACATTCATATAATCCCCTCAAGTGTAAGATGCGAAATAGCATCACATAACCCGCTAATGGCGGGCTATATGCTGATATTTAAAATTGTTGGTATATTATTGTTTGCCCGTCTTTTAACTCGCCTAAAATCGTTGTGTTATCGTTTAAATAATCAATAACTGCTTGCGGTATATCTTCGGGGTTTAAGTCCTCATCATTTGCAATATTGTAATCTTTGGCTATCTCTTGATATGTTGCCTCGGCATATTCGCAACATAAAGCGATAACATCTAATTCGAGCTCTGTGCTTGCGTCTGAATAAAACTCTTCCAAATAATCGTAAAGAATCTCTAGTCCCTCGTAACTGAAATTATCAGGGCGCATTTGTTGGAAAGCGTCTCTAAAATCGTTTAAATATACAGTTTGTTTCATGTTTTTAACTCCTTGCTGGTTGGGTTTGTGAAATATGGAAAACTGCAACATTTTTAGGGCGTTTGTATTCTGTCCCGTCTTTTGCTTTCATGTTCACCCAAGTTAATATTTTTACGCCCGTCTCATAGCGTTTTACTCTGCGCCCTTTGGCGTTCCATGCTTGTAAAGTCAATACATTAACCCGAGGATGGATATCCTCGGCTGGTAATCCCTTAGACTGAAAGCCCGACATTATGCGGTCATAATTCATCATGGAAGTGCTGGAAGTTGCCCGTTCTAAGGCTATTTGTGCATATTCGTTCATATTGTCCTTATGTATAATTTAAATTCGATACAGTCCGCATAAAGCCCGCTTACTTCGTCAATGTCAAAATAACTATCTTGCTCATAATCGTCTAGCATTAAATCCATAACTGTATTTTCTACGCCCATATAGTTATTAAGATTATCTAAAAATTCATTAAGTTCTTTTTCTTCGGCATCATCTAAACCCGAATAATCCCCGTTCACAATTGCGCTTGCGTAATGGCTGGCTATATTAAAAGTGTAATAATCATTCATGTTTTAATCTTCCTTTGCGTATTGTTCGCATTTATCAATATAAGTTGGTGCTATTGTTTCCCCGTAAAATTTGGCAAAATTAAAAAGTGCATCCTCTAGTTTTCCGTCAAGTTCGCACCTTAAAATTTTGGAAGTAATAAAAGCACTTGCCATCTTTTCGGTGTATCCTCTTTCCATTAAGCCCGCTATAATCCCGCTTAGAATTGAATCCGCTACTCTTGGATAACTGAGGGCGGGCGTTCTATTAGAATCGTCTAAATTGTCCATTGGTTTAAAATAAATCATGCTATAAACTCCCTTGGTTGGTGGCTGGTTTCCCCGCCTATTAATTAATATCCTACGGACTGCGCCCACAAAATAATTTTGTTTAATGTCGGCTCATTGATTGGTAAAAAATTACCCTGTTGGTTTTCAATCCCGCCAAAATCCTCGGCTAACGCTAGACTGCTAGAGTAATCATCTTTTTCGATATAACAATTATTCGTATCGTCATATTCCATAAAAGTAATCGTAAAGCCGTTAATTTTTGTTGATTTATCCATCTTGATAACTCCTTTGTTTATATGGTTAAAATGACTACAATGTATAACTAAACTACTAATTCATGTGTAGATATTATCATATATAACGGGCTTGTCAATACTTTTGTTTACTATTTTTGTAATTATTTTATAGGGACATTCCCTAATGGTTTTATATACAGTAAAGCCGGCATTGTGTTTAGTTCTAAGATGATGGTAGAATATTCTTACTTTATACCCTAGGTAATGAATGATGATTGATAAAAAGCCCGCCAATAAAATTAAACTGAATAGGTCTCAAATTAAGGAAGGATTAAAACAATTCCCTATAGAGTCTCTAATAATGGGAGAGGGTAAGAAAAGAACACTCACAACAAAACAGAAGGGGTTTATCCGTGATGTGGCAAGCGGGGTTACTAAAGCGCAAGCATACCGGAATAACTACAATACACGGGCTAAACCTAAGCAAGCGGGAACGGAAGGATGTAAGTTATCCGCCAAGCCTATAATAAACGCAGAAATCGAAGCGTTTAGACTAGCATTGGAAGCACAGGCACATTATGAGGGTGCTAACCTCAAGGCGTTAATATTGCACCAATTAACAATCCACGCCCTCAGTCCGGATACGCCACCGGCAACCCGTGTCCGTGCGTTAGAACTGCTGGGCAAAAGTTACGATGTCGGCTTATTCGTGGAAAGAAAAGAGATAACTACAATCAATAGTTCGATGGATGCTAAGAATAAACTAATGAAACAATTAAAGGATGCACTCAGCCGGAACGCCATAACTGTAGATTATTCGATGACGGGTGAAAGTCTACTCGATGAAATTAAGGGAACGCCCACGGCTAACCAATCCGCAGAACCGCAGACGCACCGCACCCCAACCCCCCAAATTGACCGCACCGACACGCCAGCGGATATGCATACTATTCCACACGCTAAATCACCACAAATTGACGCACAACCTATTGATTCTATTGAAGAAAAAGAGCAAGTGGCAACGTTGCCAGATGACACAAACAACATTAACAATGATGCGCAAGATGTTGATTCTGAAGGAGAAGTGGGGGTGGGGGTATCAATTTCTACGGAA
>Ga0209296_1001016_pt1 | contig 22761 bp, 44 predicted proteins | sample S_130206_EF_Meta_FD_187319 | JGI IMG/M metagenome (GOLD analysis project Ga0209296, IMG submission 187319) | Freshwater microbial communities from Lake Simoncouche, Canada to study carbon cycling - S_130206_EF_MetaG (SPAdes) (version 2) | ecosystem: Environmental > Aquatic > Freshwater > Lake ...
GAAGTGTTGAATTTTTTCTGGTTTAATAGTACCTATCATGGCTCGTGGTCGTCCCGCCGTCCCCAAGGCCCCCACCAAGTTTATGAATAAGAAGCACCGCGTCATTATGATGACTGCGGAGGGCAAGTACCTCGTCAAGACCGACAAGGGCTCCGCCTACAACCCCAAGGCTGCCTACGTGAAGAGCCCGGGTGGCACCGTGCGCAGCCTGGCCAACTCTGGTGCTCGTGTGCCAACCGCCATCCGCCCCAAGGCGGTGCGCAAGGTGCGCAGCAACCGCCGCGTCGCCCGCCCCCACGTGCAGGGCATGGGCCTGGCCCGCATGTTCCGCACCCCCAAGGTTCGTGGCCGCCCACGTAAGGTGCGCATGAGCCCTGCGTGGAACCTGCCCAACCCTGGCCTGCGCAAGGTGCGCAAGAACAAGGGTGTGAAGCGCGGCCCCCGCGGTCTGGCCCTGCTGGCCCGCACCATTGCCAAGCTGTAAAATAATCTTTAAATATAGTACAAAATGAACGGTCCAGTTATGCGTGCATACCGCAAGCGTGTCGCCCGCAAGGGACGCAAGGTCCCAGCAGGCTCCCCCAAGGCCACCTCCTTCATGAACATGAAGCGTCGCGTCATCATGAAGACTGCCCAGGGCAAGTTCATCGTGAAGACCGACAAGGGTATCAAGTACGCGCCAAAGGCCAAGTACTACAAGAACCCCCAGGGATCCACCGTGAACGTCAAGTACGTCCACGGTAACGTGGCCATCCCCAGCCCCATCCGCCCCAAGCTGGTGCGCAAGGAGCGCAAGAACAGCGGTGCGGCTCGTGGCAAGTACGCCGCCCGCGTGCCAGGCGTGCGCGTGCACCACGTGAAGCGCATGGCTTACATCGGTGGTATGATGGAGGGCTATGCCCCCAAGCGCCCAGTCGGCCGCCCACGCAAGCATATGGTCAGCCCGATGGGCAACATGGGCCTCGCCGGCCTGTTCGGTGAGAAGGCGCCCCGCAAGAAGCGCGCCAACTTCGGCATGAAGCGCGGCCCCCGCGTGGGCAAGAAGACCCTGCGTGCCAACCCTTTCGCTGCCCTTGCGTAAATTTCTAGATAAAAACATTTATCATAAACTACAACAGAGGCATGTCGTCCGTCGGTAATCTCGTCCGCGTATGGACTGACGTAGGGTCACGCAAGCCTGTTCCACTCCTCGCCAAGATTGTTGAGGAGAATGGTTGCATTTTCACCATCAGATACCTTTCCGAATCTGATGATAAAATATGGCGGTACGAGGAGGATACGTACGAAGTTGATAATGACTCAATTTCAGAGTACCTTAAAACAAGTGACGAACATGACGTGGGGTTCAAGCCATTTGATGATGGATTTGTAAAAGTTGAATCAGATGACGACTATGTGCCATCAGACGAAGATGAAGAGACGGATGACGATGACTCACTCTCAGACGCTTCAGAAGATCAGGACGAGTTTGAAGACGATGACGAGGAGGATGACGAAGTAGATGAAGAGGAAGAGTCAGAACCAGATGAGGAATAATGTAGCCTTATATTAAATGAAAACCCAGAACGTTCTGTTGTACGCGCTTATTCTGCTAGCCCTGTGGCTGATGTTTGTCCGCAAGGCGGATGGTTTCTGTCCAGCATGCATGATGGCTTAAAAAGATTTCAACTCTTAATATAAATGTCTATTACTTCAACGTTTGTAAAGGCATTTGACGCGTCAAACGAGTCACACGTCAAATGGCTAGCTCACATGTGCGACATCGCAGAGGCTTTGAGCCCCGAGAAGCCGTCTATGCTCATGGATGAGATTAACAAAAACCCTTTGAAAATTAAAGTTGATGCGCGCGACGCGCTTGATTGGCCCCATATTCATTTTTGTTTGTGCGCGGTATATGCCAAGGCTGTTTTGCGAGGCGGTGGGCACCTCATTCATCGTCCTTGATGAGGGTGTCAAGTCGCCATAGTTCGCCAATACGCTCGCGGTAAAACTCAATATCCGCCTCAAATTTGTATACATTTCCGTCAAAAGCGTATCCCATATTTTTCCTATTGACGATATTCTCAACACCAATAAAATTCAAAAAATTCTTTGTGCAAATCATCTCAAGCTCGTCAAAGTTCCACTTTTGGATATAAGTGTGCATAAGCACATCATCGGGATTTGAGGACCTAAGCATCAATGAGCCCGCCTGCCTCGTCTCAGGCCACTCCTTTTGAGCAGTAAAATGCGCCTCTATCATTTTTCCAATCAAAAACGCGTCATCCCAATCTCTGAACCCAACCACAGAGGTCTTGTCCTCCTCTGTGAGTTTTAGGGTAAAGGCGTGATTGGGATGCGTATGAATTGTAAAAAAGTTTTTTGGTTTTTGATTCGTTTTGGTCGTGGACTTGGGTTTCTTAGGCGGGGCAGCAACTGCAGCTGCCAGGACCAACATACAATACATGCTGGTCAAGTCTTTAAAAAACGTGTCATGTGCCAGCCAGGGTTTGGGGCTCTCCAAGAAAGTCACACCTACTAACAAGAGACAATGGCTTCCGAGTGCGCTGTGTGCTACAACGAAGAGGGTTCCTTCCAGAAGCTGTGCTGCGGGCACACCTTCTGCAAAAGCTGCATAAAGAACTGGTACCACAAGGGTGCTTGTGGGTCTTCATGCCCTATGTGCCGCAAGCCTATGTATTGGCGGGGGTTCCACCAGATTCGCGACACGTGGGACCGCGAGGCATGGGAGAGCAAGTGCGCGGAGGTCTTCAGCGAAGCACTGGATGAGCGCTTCGCGGAAGCTCAGGAGTTTGCTGAATCTTTTCCAGCCAAGTGGCGGGCAAGAATATTCAAGGAGGTTATTGACGACTTTGCGGATATTGAAAGGACGTACCGCTTCCTCAAGAGCGAGTGTGTGGACCCCGAAATTATGGAGGATGCGTTTTACTGGGGCGACTACTACTCGGACAGACACATGAACCAGTACTTGTACCTTGACGAGCCCCCCAAGGAGACTGTGCCCACAGTACAGTCCCGGGGCCGCGGGAAGGGGTTCAAGCGCGCACGCGCGCGGCAAGACCCCTGGGTCACGCTAAGCTTTTACATTGAAGTTTAATTTGAAAACTGATTCGCCACACTCTCAAAGAGTCCTCCCGCGTTGAGTCCTAGTCCAAATACCACTCCCAAAATCATCAGAATAAATCCAAGCACGAGTAGGCCCGTGTTGCGCTGAGCCTTTGGCTTCTTGTTTTCCCGCGTCACGAGGATGAACCCTGGAATACCGAAAGCCAAACCGAGCAGGAGTGCGCCTGAGATGGCGGTGAGGCCACCAGCCGTGCCTGCAGCGCTCGCAAGAAAGATGCTCTTGTATTTTCCCATTTAATCTATGTTAATTTTTTTTCCGGAGCGCACAAGTCGGCTGCCAAAAAACACGAGCATAAAAGGCACCAACACAAACACGAGAATTCTAGCCCATTCTGGATCAAGCCCCAAGTTCTGACGGGCTCTCCGATAAAGAGCCCCATCTGGCGTCTGGACTTGCACGTTTCCAGACCCAGAGTCGTCTATCCACTCGGATTGATAATTGAAAATCATGTTAAATGCGGCAAGCACCATGATCACTCCTAGGGCTTGGGTGTGATGCTCCATTTTGAGAGTAGGGTCTGCATAGTCTAGTAAAAATATAGTCACGAGTATAGAACCCCACTTGATGAGCATACCCTGCTCCGGGCCGAGACCATGGAGCCACCTGAGCCACGGTCGGCTCGTGAACACGAGACCCACGAGCGCAAACGCTAAAGCGAGACGCAAGTGGATCATCTTATTTTTACTTAGAAATTAGTATGGCACCCCATAAAATCGTAAAAGGAAAAGACCTATACTAATTATGACCAACGCCACATATTGCATGGGGTGGTTGAATCTTTCTCCTAAAATGAAATAGGCTGCAAGAGACTCAAGTATACCCGAGATGCCATCCCACATTCCGTTTACGAAAAGGATGTTACCACCCTTCAGACTTTGAATTAAAAAGAAAATTACACCAACATATCCAAGAGAACCCTGAAGGAAACCCTTGGCCGTTCCTTGGCGGGCAAACTCCTTGAAACCAAAGTCTCCCAAGATTTCTGAAAGTGTTGCCCATACGACGCTGAGTGTCGTCATGCCTGATGTTAGTAGATAAAAAAGGCAGGCGTGTATCTAGTACAATGGAGGCAATTGAGGCTGTTCTGGAGCTGGCTAAGGAGCGCGATGAGCTGGCTAACGAGCTTGAGACCTATGAGGACTGGTTTGAGACGATCGTGGGCAAGCGCGCGACGCTGAGCGTCAAGCACAAGAAGACGACGCGCTTCATTGAGTGCGTCGTGACCGAGTTTATTCAGGGTGAGGGGTGGGAGCTGACGAGCGAGGAGGACGGGGACGATGCGGTGTATATGGTCACTTTTGATGACCTGTTCAACGGTAAGATTTCATTCAACATCTAAAATTTCTCATAGAGTTCGCTACAAAATTGCTCAAGGCCGGGAATAATCACATTCTTCCATAGTTCTTCATCACGTGTAATATCATGACTTAATACCTGGTTGTTGTACTGCTCCACCAAACGGGCATGTACAAGACCCAGCAACTGCAGATACACCTGGACCTGAATCATCTCGTACTCCACCACCCGACGGAACAAACGATTTGTACGGTTCTTAATTTCCACCAAAATTCGGGTTCCATCCCGTTCCTCAATTCTGTCAATCTTTCCAATGACTACAAACTTTGTGTCACCGATGGTACACACTTCGTAGTTGTAGAACGCGTCGTCCTTCACGAGACTGACGTTCTCCTCCTTGGCCACCTTGTCGGACGTCTTGTCCTCCGATCGGGTCCCATGTGACGTGTAAACCTTGGAACGTAGGTGCTCAATCACCTCAGCCTTTTGGTCAGCACTCAATTTTGAATCGGAATTGATCTTTTCACGAGCCTCACTAAACACAGTCTGAACCTGAGCAGAGTTGGTAGCCTTGATGGACACGGCAGCCGCAAGCACCCCCTTGGCCTCATCAGAGAGGGCAAGAGCAGCCTCAGCCTTGTCCCGCTTGGTTTTACCTACAAAAGTCTCTGGGCTATATTTCTTCCAAAGTTCGTCTAGAACCTCATGACGTGGCTTGTACTGATTTTTCCCCAAAATTGCAGCAATCTCACTTGCTTTGAGGACGACACGAGTAGGTGCCATTTATCATATAAAAGGGTTGACCTCTAAGTAACTAAATGTTGACTCTGGCGGTGGCAAGACCTACTTTTTTCGCCAAGAAGGGCCATGACCCACGTCCGGGGAAGCGGTCTAAACTCCGCCCCAAGGATGTTGAACAGGCTATTCATCAGGCCCGGAATCTGTGTTATCATTTTGAGGACACCCCGGCGTGCAAGGTGGCATGGGACCGTGTAGAGGAGCTCTCGTCCGAACTGGCACGTCAGCGTGAGGAGAATCTACGTATCAAAGCTCTTGCCGAGGAAATTGAGGAGTTGTGCGCAGATGACCCAATGCAGTGCCGTGAATATGATGTCTAATAGTAATAAGGAAAAATGACAATAGCAAAAAGACCGGTAACTCCTATTAAACCTATAATACTACGAACTACTTTCTCTCTTCCACCCCCACTGTATGCAACAGGTACAGGTACTATGATATGTTGAGGCTGAACTGCATGTATCGGAACAGGCAAATCAGCCCTGCACATAGGGCACTTTACCGTGTAACACTGCACGTGCACCATCTTTTTACAACACCCCATGTGAACCACAGTTCCTGATAAAGGTTCCAGACATACTGGACACTCGGAGTCCATATACTATATACTTTGCAAATAATGGTCAAGTGCTTCATAACTTGTTGAATTTTTTGGGAGACGAATTTTCTTCCTAAATTCGTTCTGAAGTTCATCCCTCAAATCTGAAATTATACGCGACTCTTTTTCTTGATACTCGTCAGTCACTTCTGGCCACTCTGTTTTCGGACCAAAATTAAGAACTTGAATAGAACGCAGTCTAGGCACATGACGTGATACTATCGCGTCAATCTCAGGGGGCGTCAGGCGGTCTCTGTATTTATGGACCCGGGCCTTTTTTTTGAGGAATGTTTCCATCCTAGGATCTTCTAACAAAAAAGGTGTGTTGTGTGGGCATAGGGTACCAATTTTGTTTCTAAATTCAACTTAATGGACGGTCGTGAGCAGAAGCGTAACTCGGCCAAGAAAAACAGTGAGCACTCGGTATACAGTAAGAAGGCTGTACGGGCAAAGGAGGCCCTCATTGAAAAAAAGTTGTCCTGTCCGGGGCTAAAAAGCCCGAAGGGCAAGGGCAAGTAAACTCAATGGCTTCCCTCAAGACTCCCGGCCTCCAGTTCTACGCCGAGCAGGTTGACCCCTTGTACCCCACAATGTCAACCTATGGCATGTTGGATCTGGAGGGCGGGCCTAAACGCAACGACCTCTATGTGGTTTGCCTAGATGGTTCTATTCAGTCCGTCCACGAGCCTAGCCGTCCTATTGGTTGGGAGCTTATTGAGGAAGGTGATGACTGGTACTACCGCGTAACTCAGACGAACCACATGCGCAAGCGGTGCGCCGTCCGGTACCATAGCCACACGGACGATCCACCCGTGGGCCATGGCCGCATCGGGTCGGTGGTGGCGATTGAGACTCCACAGTTCGCTGAAATCACCGAACAGAATGATGATGGTGACGAGGTGACGTCAATCTCCAAGATCGATCAGCTCCTCGCACACTGTGCGGTGATGCTCGGTGATCCCGAGCAGACTGCAGTCATGGCCAAGTTTGCAGAGGGGAAGATGAGCTACGCTGAGATGCGCGGACGGTGTGGCTAAATTTTGTTTTTAAATTGTAATGAACGTCCCATCTTGCAAAACGTGTCGCTATTTCGTCCCAGGTCGTTACCCCCGTACAGATATGTGTTCCCGTTTTATAGCGTATAGAGGGCGAGGAAAGGTTGTTTACGAGTGGACTGATAGTGTTCGGTTCAACGAAAATAAATGTGGTCCTAGTGGCCGCCTCCATATTTCAAATGAAAAAATCAAGTCTTATGAGCGCCAAGAAACGCTTTTGAGTTTGTTAAACGACGACGAATAAAAGATACGCACATATTAAGTGTATGGATAGACGCACTTGCGTGACTTTTCGGGTCACTGTTCGCCGTGTTGTTCGGCACCCTTTAACAAAAAAGACTATACGTTCTGGGTCTTTGCTTCGTAAGCACATGGTAAGAGGCGCGACCTTAGGCCTCTTTCCAAGTACTGTAAATGACGTGGTGGTTCACCATGCCCAATTGAATTTTGGAGAAATATTACACGTGACCCAAGACACTATGACCATCGCCGGTATCAACGCGGTCATGGCGGTGGCGTCGACTCTCGCGAAACTGTAAACTTCACGTTGCGAGGGGGGTACACGACATTGAACGAAACTCTCAGGCGGCCAATTTTATCATCAATTTTGAACCCCTTTGATGGAATGATATAATCCTCACGAGGATCTATGACCCCCCAATCTGCCGTGTCAATTTCTATTGGCCCGTCAAAGTGAGGAATTTTGATCTTTTTTCCGTTTACACTTTCCACGAATGGAATTTTTGTAGACCATACAAGGTCCATACCCTGTCTCATAAATTCTGGGTGGTCCTCAATTTTGATGTGAAAATTAACATCACCAGGTTCTTCACCCTGATTTCTTGGCTGTTCTCCTAGACCATGACCGGTCATGACGGCTCCATGAGCCACCCCTGCAGGTATTTTTAGTTCTAAATTGAGAGGCTCTTTTTTCTTCCCTCTTTGACACTCCCCACACCCATGGGACACCCCACCCTCCCCACCACACATGTTACAAGGTTGATTGAACATCATTGGTCCCATCTGGTGGTGGATCTGCCCGCGGCCATGACACTGTTGGCACTTTTTCTTACAGTTGAAACACGTCTTGTCTAGAGTGACCCGAAGGTTCTTGACCGTCCCGCGGTACGCCTCCTCCAAACTGATTTTGATTTCATGATCAAAATTTGAACGTTTAATAGGACCGCGCTGGGCGCCACCCCCGAACCCCCCTCCAAACATCTGGGCAAAAATGTCGGGTGGGAAAGGGTTCCCACCCTGCTGAGGGCCCTCCGGCGTCCCAAATTGGTCATAGTTCTGACGCTTCTGGGGGTCCGTGAGGATCTCATAGGCCTCTTGGACTTTTTTGAACTTCTCGGCGTCACCGCCCTTGTCGGGGTGGTGCTCGCGGGCAAGTTTGCGATAGGCCTTCTTGACGTCTTGGTCCTGCGCATCTCTGGGGACCCCTAGAATATCATAGGGCGACTGAGAATTCATTCTCAGACTCTAATTTTAGATACAAATTAGTCCTTTACTTGGAGCGCGACTTGCGCTTGCGGACGGCACTCTGAATCTTCTTGGCCGCCGTCTTGGGGCTCGGCGTCTTTTTCTTGGCGGCGACCGTGACGCGACGCACGTTCCGTGGATAAATGGGCCCGCGAGTCAAGGGGTTGCGCGCACCTGGAATGGGCACCTTGGGGTTCATCATCAAGAGGTTATAGTCGTTCTTGAAAGCTGTTATGAGCTTACGGAAGGTGGCCTTGTTATAATAGTTTGTACGACCTGTCGTACGGTTCTTGATCTCGTACACAACCGTGTTCTTGGGGAAGTTGAGAGTAATTGGGTTGACGTAATTTGCTTCCAAAATTACACGGGGTATACGAGGCATCGCTGCGACTCTTGAACGCGCGACTGAAGCTTTTTTGTTCGCCCGGTTTTTCTTGAGTTTCATAATGGCCTGATGTTTGGCCAGTGCCGCCGCAGTCGGGGGCATTTAATATTAGATTAGATAATTTAAACACGACGCCGTCTGTTTACAGCATTCTTGCGTCTCTTTAGTGCACCATAATAATCGGCGTAATTTGGATATTGCCGCGCGCGTTGATTGAGAACCTGGTTCATACGGACGAATTTGTTCACGCCATGAGTGTCCAAGAATTCACTGTACAATTTCTCAAAATTAGTGCTAGCATTGGCGTTTACTGCATTTACAATAGATGTTGCGTTTTGTAGAGAAGTGTTGAGGCGGGATTGTACGGCCGCGACGACTTGACCTTGACCAGCTCCCATGGCGCGCGACTGTCCACCAGTGTTCTGTGACGCTGTTGGTTGGCCACCGCGCAAACCCCCGATCGCCACCTGTATTTTATTGTTGGATCCTCCCGCGCGTGCGAGACGTTGTCCAAAGTTCGCCAACCACCGCGCCTCGTAATTTACCCTGTTTCTATTATTACCCCATGCTTTACGCGCCTTGTAAAGTTTAGCCATGGTGAAATTTTGGGGTCGCAAATTTCCGCTCAATCTTGCGCCAAGTTTTTCAATTGCAGGGAGGCGCGTGTTCAGTAATATGGGTTCATTCGGGTTATTTCTGATCGCCGTCATGTACCCAACCATAGACTCGAGGAAAATACGGTCAACCTCCGTCATGGCCATACCAAAGCGTTTTTTATCAAGACGGAATATGGCGCAAAATTTGTCAAGATTCACCTTTGAAACCGTCATCGTGACCGTCTCGGTTGGCGTCAAACGAACAACGGTTGGGTTCTGCTGAACTGTAAATTTCGCATTGTTTACGTTTTCCACACCCGCTGCGAGAAACACAGCTTCTATTTTGATATTTTTTATTGATGCCCATGGGTGTTGGCCGTCCAAACGCACCTGTCTGAACATGTAATAAATGGCGTACATGGAAAACCGAAGTTGAGCCATCTCTTTGCCTTTTGCACCAGCCGCTTCACCCTCACCGACCTTCACTTCTCCTATGGTGAAAATTATAGTAGATTTATTCGGGTCACCGTAATTCAAAATAGTGATTTTGAGCATGTCAGATTCGGCAGCGGTCGTTCCTTTAGAACCTTCGCCTATATTACTTTTTGACACCTGATTTGCTTGTGCAGAGGAAAGGCCCATTTTTTGCAAAACTCCTGCAGCCACTCGTTGAACTCGGGGCTTGTCCACTTTGAAGCCGTTCACGAGCCATTCGCCGTCATGTGTACATATCTGTCTAAACGCGGGCTTGTAAAAGTTGGAAATGGCACCTCGCGTAAGTGCGGGTTCTGCTATACCTGCGGTCTGTGGAACATTGATACTATTTCTGGTTCCGTTCTTACCCAAAGCACCCCATAAATTCGTCATTTCTCTGTTCACATTAGTAGCCGCCATGGCCGTACGGTTCGTTGACCAGAGACTTCTCGGGATGACTGGGATGGCGGCCACTTTTGGGAGAAAGGGTGCGTCCTCTGCAGCGCCACCACGCCCCGTTGTTATGTATCGCATTCCGAGACTCGTCACTAGGGCTGTATAGACCATTTCTTTCGTAGGGACCGAGTCGGCGTTTGTGATTGGCAAACCTCTTGCCCGCTTATTCACACGCCGTGCCCAAATACGACTCTGGATATAGGGCTTGATATTTTTCACTACATTCGCGTAGATGAGGTTATTTTTACCAGCAATTTTACTGATATTGATACCTTCCTTGTTGTTGTTCGCGTTTCCGTTTCCGTTCACGTTTACTTTCGCCGCCGGTGAGGGTTTCTTGGCCGTTCTGCGCGCCTTGGGAGCGGACTCATTGATATTTTTTCTCCTAGCTATATTCGCTGCAATTGCAGTGGCACGCTTCACTCGCTCGGCAGCAGGTGGTTGCGCCTCCAACTCTTCTCGGGTCCTCTTAGAAGACATTCCTACTACTGAACCTAGATAAAAACTTGACCCTTGGAAGAAGTACCACCGACAATGGCTACTACTTCCAAGACCCTGATGAAGGCACTTGACCGCGTGACCGACCTCAAGGCTGACCTCAAGGAGGCGAACGCCGAGCTGAAGGAGGCTGTTGAGGAAACTCCTCTGTATAAGGCTTTCCTTGATGCCATCAAGGAGACGCTTCCGGACCAGGTTCCGGAGAAGGCCGCGGCCGCAAACGCGTTCAAGCTGACACTGGCGATGCTGACGAAGAAGGAGGAGGCGGACGCCGAGTAAATTTAATAGAATGCCCAATTTGTGAGATACTTTCTGTTAGGGACGAACTTGACGTTCCAGACTCTTTCGTTCGCATTGAAGCCCTGAATCTCCATGCGGCCCGGTGGCAAAATGTGCTCACCGAGGTGTGAATAACGGAGTCTGCTATTTGGTGTAATTTTTATATAAGGTGTGTTCTTGTTCAAACGGACTCTAAGAACAATACCGTTTGGACTATTTTTGAGTGCAAAAACTCTAGCCGTCTTGCGTCTGTTTGTCCACGAGGACGGTCCGTTCTCACCCTTTATCTTATTTGGATTGTTAATTGAGAGACCTCTATAAAGAACGAGCCCATTCGTGCGGGGTGCGTTGTGTATAAATCTCCTACGAATGTTCACCGCCATTTGGCGCGTGTTATTACTTGTGTTGTTCGGCCCGACCGTTTTGGATTTTGAACGGATACCCTGTGCAATTTTAGTTCTTGTCCAAGCGTTTATGACGTTGATCTTTCTGAGTTTGCCACTAGGGGTCCTAGGAAGGTGGGCATAATTCTTTTCTTCACGAGGACGCTTAAGACCCATACTAGGGGCCCTGAAAAAAACGTGTATTGTGTCGGGCAAGACCATCAGAACGGATGGTCAAGTACCCCAAACCAACCACTACGATGGCCTCCTTCCATGTCCTGCCCAGCCTTAACACCGACCTGGCCAACACCAACGCCCTTTACGTCAACCCTTCCGACGCGACGACCCCCTATGTCAAGATGGGGCGCTTTGTCTACAAGTGCATCCCCCACCCTGACGTGGCGCGCGGTACCGTACGTATGAACGCCATTGCGCGCCGCGCCATCTACCCCTCTGAAGAGGTCATCCTTAAGGAGTACATGGTACCCATGACTGGAGGCCCCAAGGGGGTGAATGTCCAAGCTGAATTCGTCAAGAGCAAGCCGGGTCCCATGCCCGCCAACCTCCCGAACACCGTCCGCAACATGCTTGAGGGCTTGGTGGTTACGGAAGGTCAAAAGCTCACCTTGACGCATGGAGACGACGCGATCCTTATCCACGTGACGGGAGTGGAGGCGCCGGGTGTCATCACCATGAACACCGAGGTCAGCCTGATGTGGATCGCCGTCTGAAAAAAAGTGTGCTGCGCGGCCCAAGTGAGTGTAATAGCTAGTCAAAGTTACCCTAAACAACCATGTCTCCCAACGCCTATGTCCACTGGAACGATGAGAAGCGCCTCCTGTACGGCTTCCAGGGTGAATACGAGAATGAAAAGCCCTGCTTCACCTGGACGTACTCCACGTTTGAAGAGTATCTAGGCGAGGCGTGCACCCCGTCCATGTACAGTTTCTTCACCGACTACATCTGCAATGAAATCTCCAAGGAGGAGCTCTATGAGATCCAGGGCGGCGACTACTGCCCCGGGCGTCTTGAGGAGGAGGCTGTAGACGCGTACTTTGAGCTGCCGCTGCAGGAGCGCATTGACTTGCACTTGCAGGAGATGAAGAACCTAGAGGCTGAGCGTGACCGCGCATCTGGCAAGGAGACAGCCTTCATTGACGCGCTCCTTGACGACGCGTGCCCATTTGACGTTGCGAGCCCCATCTACGTGGAGTACTGCCAATGGTGCCGCGAACAGAAGGAGAAGTGGACCAAGATTCACTTCAACCTGTGCTGCCAGCTGGACGAGGAGACTGACTGGCGCGGTGGCCACGAGGCGGGTGAGTCAGATATGGAGACTGACGAGAACTACGACGCGATGGCGGAGTGACGGGGGGACTCGTCACCCGAGACTAAAATACTTGCAAACTGTAATGGAGCCAACTCTTAACGTCAAGAACCTGTTCGGCGTCCCGTCCCGCAACTGGCCCGTTGTCAACCGTGGTAGCGCCATAAATCGCGTCCAAAAAATCCTCAAAGCGAACCACGTCACAGGTGTCCCAACCCACTGGCCCAAGATTTATTACGGTCAGACCCGTGCAAATTTGAATCTAAATAGGACATACAGGAACACTAACGCACTGACACTCCCCGATGGAGTGTACCTCTATCTCATAGAGTACAATCCCGAGACCAACAGGTACCACAAGAGTTTCGTCAGGGTCCACAACCTGTTGGAGGCTGGCTCGCGCCACTTCCAATTGCCAGTCAGAAATCAGGGCCGCGTCATCTTGGCCGCTGGTGAGCTCTCCAAGGAGGGACGGGTCATAAAATTCAATCTGGAAAGTGGCACATATACTAGAAACCTTATGGCAAAAACTAAAAACTATATGAACAGTGCCAACTATATCCGGCTTGTGAAGAATGCTCTACGGAACATGAATGCCGATAAAAACTATGTGACTAACATTTTGATTCCAAAAATACCAGGGTCTCTCCAAAACCTTTTGAACCGTGGGAACCTGAGCTTCTATCATGGAAGCCCCACAAATAAGACGAGGGCTCGTGTCCTCGCAAACTTGGAAAAGGCTGGTCTCAACACAAATAGTGCCACGAATTTGATTCGTAAATTAGTGGCCCCTAAAAATTCGGGTGCTGCCCGGGCCAGCCCACCAAGCCCAAAAAGAAAGGCAAGTAACAATAATGGCAACGCCTCGCGCCCCACGCAAGTCAACCGGCGGAGTGGACGTTCAGCTAGAAGAGTTTGAGACCGACCTCCGTTCCTCTCTAGAAATCCAGCTCATCATGAATACTCATATGGTTGAATGGAATGAATTGGATCGCATGTCCGACCATGATAACGAAGCTATCCGGCGCGTCATAGACATGTGTTTTGAGGACATGAACCACAGGTACTCTACAGCTCCACCTGTCATGGCCATCCTTGAACACTGCCGAATTTTGCTCCAAAATGTGGTGTGGGCATCCATGAACGTACCCTGGCCAGAGGTCCCTGACTTGCATATTGAGCGTGTCTTGGATAACACAATGGAGGTTTACAACCGTGTCATCTATGCCCCTCTCCGCACAGAGATGATCATGACGAACCACAATGTGGAGGTTCTGCAACGCACGTGGCGTCGGTGCATCACAGATCCGTCACACCCTGTTTGCCGCCGCCGGCTTGAATACGAGTTCAACGACGCTCTTAGAGATTTGAACACATTGTAATGTAATGTACTGGACTCTATTCAAGATTATAGTGCTCACGATCGTCCCTCTGCCCGTTCACCCCAAGATTACCCGTCCCGACCCTCAAAAGAACTTTTGGAATTTCTCATGCGACGGGTTCACGTCGTGTTTCAAGATGGCGCGAATTTTTTACACCGATACACTTGCGGCTAAATACTTGGTTGAAAAGTCCGACTAAGAATCTCGCTCCCAAAAACTCTGAAGCTCTCCAGGGACAAAAGCTCTTTTCCTTTTTGGAATTGAAATTGGTTCAGACGTTTTGATCACATCATCGTCCGCCTGAACCATGGCATCCTTTTTTGAATTTTTGAGTAAAATGAGTTTACTAGATATTGAACCTGCAACAAATCCCAAAAAGAATTCGTACATGGGGTTTACGCTCAACAAGGCTTTAAAGTAAAGCGGTGCTCATCAAGTAATGCAGTCAGAGTGCAACAAGGAGATCATCCAACTCATTGAGTCGCGTATGGAAAAGGGCCGCAAGCAGTACGGTCACGGTCTCCTTCAGAATGCAGGGTATGACTGGGTCAAGGAGGCCCTAGAGGAGGCTCTAGATCTTTCCATATATCTGTCTGCAAAACTCATTGAAATTCGTGCTCTGTCACCGCCTACCACCGATGACCTTTCAAAAAGCGTATAGAAATGAACGCTTCTCAAGTTCGTCGGTACCTTCGCGATTTTCAGGATGAATTCAACCACTCCACGGGAGCCTCCCGTAACTCAATCACGTCAGCGGGGTGCTTCTATGACGAATGGGCCCTACTCATAGCCCTCGTGACGGGTGTAACCCTCGCAACTGTCCACAGGGACAATGTTCTTGAACTGTATTCAATCTCCAATACATGTGCCATAAAGTGTAAGATGATACTAAATATTAGATGAACATATTTGAATGTGACAAAGATTGGGAAGTCGGTAAGGTGACAAAATATCGGAGACTAAATCCACTCGGTGAAGATGCATACCTCATGTCTGACGGCACTGTAATCCTTGACGAAAACAAAATTATAAAAGCTCAACGAATTTTCATTCATAATTACTACAAACCGGGTGGACCATGGGGACGGATGATGACGGCAAAAAAAGCGTCATGTGATGCCCAACCTTATGAGTCAATCACACCGACACCAACCTAAAATGGCTTTCGCAAACACCAACACCTTCAAGAAGCTTGTCAGTAAACGCAAGCCTACTCAGCTTGAATTTTATTTGAAAAATGGAGCATCTGAAAATATAATGAGTCTCGTACCCTTGTCAAATAAGGCATTTGGTGAGGGTATGCAACGTATAATACGCGAAATTTTCGGCTGTGAATCCTCTACAGACACTGGTCACGACGCAGTGTACAGGGGTCATAATATTGAAGTCAAGTCTGCACGGTATTGGTCAGGAAAGCTTGACTGCAAGTGGCAGCACATCATGGACGACCACAACTACAAGTGGGTTTTGCTAGCTCTGGTTGACTTTCAGGATCTGAAGTTTTGGCTCGTCTCCAAAGAGACGATTCGCGCCCACCCGGAGGTTTTTGAGCAGCAGGGTAATGCAGAGGGGCAGGGACGCTGGTGCTCTATGAAGAAGGCCCTTCCTCTTGCGCACCCTGTGGCGTCTCGGGAGGATCTGGACCGGATAATCGCTTCTGAATCAGTGTAACATAGTCAGCATTTATCTCAAACGCCGTCCAGGTGAGTCCCAAGTCTCGCGCCGCCACGCACTCGCTCCCCGACCCTGCAAACGGCACAAGGACCGTACAGTCCGGTTTGCGTGCCGCTTTCAAAAGTCTGGTGCACAATTCAAGGGGCTTTTGAGTAGGGTGATCAACCCTCTCCTTCTTCCCCGCGCCGCCCGCCAGCGCTGGCACCTTTATGACGTCACGGGGCATCGCACCCTTATCGTTTGCCGTGTAGGTGGTCTCCTTTTCACCCTTTGAAAACCTCCCCTTGGAAGCCTTGCGTGATTTCCCAGCTGCGTTGTTGAGAAACGTGTCCGTGTAGGGTTCACGCACGTCATCCAGGTTGAAGTGGGGTCTGTGGCCTTTTTTCCAGACGCACAAAATTGACTCGTGACTTCTCTGCCAGAACTTGGCGCTCGGGACCGTCTTGTTGGTGTAGTGCCACGCAAGCCATCGCACACGGGTCTGGTCCTCAATACACGCCACCTGTATTTGTGCCAAAATTTCAGGGAAGCCATAAATGTACATGGTACCATCCGGTGAGAGGACCCGGAAGCACTCGGTGATCCACTCCTTGGACCACTTGAGATAGTCGGACATGACTTGCTTGTCAGAATCGTTTCCGAAATCCTTTCCAATATTGTAGGGTGGGTCGGCTATGATGACTTGGACAGAGTCACTTGCCATCCTTTTTATTCCTAAAATACAGTCCTCATTATGAAGGCTCATAATATTTCTAGTCGTGTACTTTTTAACAGGGTCTGAAAAACCTGTCAAGTGTCGGCCACGGAGAACCGTCCGTTTCTAAATGTAGATGAAATGGTCAACACGTTCGTCCCGTTTGCAGATGCCGAGGCGTGCGCACGGGCCCTAGACTACCGTCGCCTCGGGAAACAGCGTTGCGAGGCATATCAAATATGGCGGGCCCTTATGGGTATCACAAAAGGATGGGTCAACCACCCTGCGACCCTTATGTGGAAGGGTCACACATGCTTTCTCGCCAAGTATATGAACACTATGATTGACGAGTGGGTAGCCCGTGGGTATCGCAATTCTATGCAGAAATTACCTCATTGTAGTAATCCACGAGCTCCGTGGTGGTGGGGGTGGGCCCCTATCCATATGTCGCACCAAGCGGCTCTGAACCGCAAGAAACCCGATTGGTACCATTTTGACGTGGGCACCTGGGCAGAGTATGGATACGTGTGGCCCTCAAAGGTGCCTTTGACCTTGCGGATCCCGGAGCCAGAACCTATTAAGGTTTGCGAACCTTTGTAAATAAATGATCAACGCACGGACATTGAACCAGCGGCGTTACCTAGACCTCCTGACCAACCATGTTCCGGTTATCGTGAGCACCGGGCCGGCTGGTACGGGCAAGACCCTTTTGGCGTGTCAGGTGGGTTCCAAGGCTCTTGTGACTGGAAAGGTTCAGCGTCTTATTCTGACTCGGCCGGCGGTGAGTGTGGACGAGCAGCATGGATTTTTGCCAGGTAATTTGAATGAGAAAATGGAACCGTGGACCCGCCCCATGTTTGACGCTCTGTACCGTTACTTTCCCGTGAAAAAGGTGAATGAGATGATTTATGACCAGAAGATTGAAGTGTGTCCACTGGCCTATATGCGTGGTCGTACGTTTGACAACGCGTGGATTATCGGAGACGAAATGCAAAACTCCACACCGAGTCAGATGAAGATGCTGATTACTCGTATTGGAGAGGGTTCAAAGATGATCATCGCGGGGGACGGGCAGCAACACGACCGTGGGTTTGACGTCAACGGTTTGGCTGATCTTGTGGAACGTATTGACCCCGAGTCTGAGAGCATCAAGCACTTGGTGTTTACAGAGGATGACGTGGTTCGTGCGGAGGTTATCAAGGAGATTCTTCGGATGTACCGGTGATATAATTTTGTAAACAAATAGTACATGGGGGCCAACTACGAGCGTCGTCGCCTCAAGAACAAGGCACGCAATAACCTGTCATGGGGTCGTGCGGCACCTTGGCACCTTGAGTTTTTCGCACGCGCCCAGAGAAACGGGTACGTGTCAAACGTAAATTTGAATAAAATTGCGAATGCGCTTGCTAAAGTTCACAAGACTAATGTTAAAAATGTCAAGCACGCCATCATATCAAACTTGTATAACAGTCTATCAAACAATACTATTCTGAAAATGATGACTCAGAAGCGTGGAGGGTCAAAGGGTATTGTTTTCCGCATGCGTCATGGGATCTAAAAAACGCGTCACGTGCGCGCCAAGGTCCTGACCCTTACTAGACCAATTACCTACAAATGTCTGCTATCCACCTTGCTTACCAGGCTTTCTATAACGGCTACGCCACCCCTACTCAGCTCTACTTTGTAGAGTTTGCGGATAAAGCCCTCGCAGAGGTTGACAGGGTCCGTGATTTGACGGAACGTGGCAACCGCCGTAAACTGCGCGTACTTGCAGAGACTATGGTTCGCAACTATATGAGCGATGGTGGTCCCGATGACCTGGACGCTGCTATTATTCACGCATATTCAAGCGACCGTGAGGAGACTCACAAGCCCCTCCTTGAAATGGTGGAGAAGCTGGTGACGCCACCCTAAGACGAGAAACGCGCTTAGAGCCAAACGCCCCCTAAAACATAATGACGACTCTCCTCATCACCAACGACGGTCAAAAATTCAGTGTAGAGCAAGCATTTGTAGATGCGTGCTCTACGCTCAAGATGTTCAAAGAGGATACTGACGGTCCAGTGCCTTTGCCGAACATAGAATCAACGACCCTTGAGGTGATTCTCAAGGGCCGAGTCCCATACTTTGAAGACCCGCGTGAGATCTTTCCTCTCATGCAAGCGCTTGATTACTTGGGTCATGATGCTTTTCTAGATGACTGCGCCAAGTCTGTTGCTGAAGCCATCAAAGGGCTCTGTCCCGACGAGATTCGGAAGATTTTTGGCATAGAGAACTCGGCCCCTATTTTGTAAATGCAAATCTACGTCATCCGTGATATTGAACACGATTGCAACCTCGTCTACGTCAAGACGCGTGAGGAAGCTATCCAGATCTGTGAAGAGCTACCGGACGTCTTCACGTGGGAGCCTCTGGAACTATTTATAGGCGTGTCCCGTATGTAAATGAATGGATGAACTCGTCCGCCAAAACTTTGGACCCGGTGAGAGCCTATGGAACCCCAAGTGTTTTGACAGATTATATACGATTCGGGAGGGTGCGAAAGTCATGGCCTTGTGCACCCTTCAGAAATGGGACGACAGATGGATCCTCGGGGATCTATGCGTCGCTGAGAAACGCAGGGGTCTTGGGACCCAACTCGTGAATAAGGTTATATCAAAAGTCAAAGAGCCTATATGGGTGGATGCGAATGAAGAGTCCAATGGAATATTCGCCAAGGATCCAAGGTGGCGCAGAACGGATGACGCGCCTTGGCAACCGTCTGGAACGGCGTGGCTATTAGAGACGACGCGCGCGTGAAGAATAAATGAGCCTCTCGGCCCTCTGCAAGGTTTGCCTGTACTACAACCACGGTGACAAGACGTGTGGCCGCTCCATAGTGGCTGCAAGCAAGGGAAAAGTCTACCACGACTACGCCAAGGCTGTCCGTCTTGACGATACCCGTTGTGGACCAAAAGGCAAGTGGTTCACAGAGGTTATGGGTCCCGATGGCCTAACGAACAAGTCACCGGTTGAGGAGTTATTTGAGTCTTTTGATATTTAATTTACTTGAAAATACTATTTTGCAGTGCCTCGCGGTACGCAATCACTAGCTCATCGTGCTCTCCGTTCATACCCTTGAACCGAAAGCTTGAATCTAAATTCTCAAGGATCACACGGTCCTGCTCAACGATCGCCTTTCCCATGAGCACAAACAGTGCCGACGGGACGCCAAAGTTCTGGCTAAACCCGACAAACATTTTGGTTGTAAATTCATCTAGTGGGCACAGGGTCACATACGTCATGAGCACCTTGTCTCCACGGACCTCCACGTCACTCCATGTCGTGTATGGGAGAACAAACGCGTGAAAGTTGTGCGTGGTAGAGAGGCCGAACAGTTTGGTGGACAAGGCTTCACGGTTAGGCACGTAGTCAAACTCTATGGTGTGCCCTCGGTGGACGACGTTCGTGGGCTTTTCACTGGCCGTACCGAAACCAAGCGGATTTGCGTGGACCCACGACGCGTGACACGGGTCTATACCGTTTTCTATAATCATCTGTGCCGACTGCTTGATAGTAGTTTCAAACCACATGGTGTCAAATTCAGGATCTGATACGTGCGGCACCTCGGGCGGGTCCGGCCCGTCCAGGCCTTTCGGACGGACCCACAAAAGTCCATCCTGATCTTTCTTGTCAAAGTCAATCTGAAGGAGCTCGGCGCAGTCGTTGCCCCACGGCTTGCACAGCTTCTTTTCCGTATACTTCCACCCATGATACGGGCACTCTAGAGAGCCGTCCTTGAGCACCTTGCCACCTGCGAGCGACGCGCCGCGGTGCCGACACGCGTCCGACGTGATCTGGACATCGTTGTTGTGATTACGCCACACGACGTAATTACGACCCGAGAGAGTCACCTTGCGCGGCTGAGTGCTCAGTGTTGACGTGCGCGTCAGAGCGATCCACCCCTCCATACTTGAGACGCGTTGGATATTTTTAAGTCGGGCTCTAAATAGTTAAGGCTTTTTTGCGCGTCTATAGGAAATGATATTCACTTGGCTAGAAGACGATGAACTTCGCGAAATCGGGTGGAGCGACCATCATATATATTCGGGTCTCGTGGCTCAGGTGGCTGCGTTCTTTTTCGTGAAGGACAAGGATGACGTGTACAACGTCCGGCGGAACTTTATCAGAGGATCGTACGATTTTGAAGAGAATGTCACGTTCCGCGGCGAGGAATGGGCGGCTCTCATCACAACCTGGATTTAAAGGTGACCGGCCTTAAAAACATAAGATGAACATCGTGGATCGCGTGGCGCGCTTTGCAGATATTGACACGCGTAGGGTCCTCGGTATCCCTCCCGGGAGACTCCCAAAGTCTGACTTTGTTCCAAGGCCCATTGAACCCACAACCTTCAGATACTTTCCAGCGATCAAGAAGCTTGTGTACATCAACTTTGACGAGTCGTACGACGTGTACACGTGGGAGGTTTATGATAATATTGTACCCGTGGATGATAACGAATGGGGCCATGTGTGGAGCCAGGTGACACCGGGAAGACAGAGGGGCGTCTGGCGTGGACTTGACGATTTCATGTACTTTGACAAGCCCAGTTTCCTTGGGAGATTTAACTTTGCGGGCCAGCCTGAAATAATCTCAGGGTAAATTAATGCCGTCTGCGTTTCAGAAGGCGAATGCCACAAACCAGGCTGAAATAAAGAGACTGGAACAACTTATAGCAAACTTGCAATTTTTGAACACTCACAGACCCCGTGATCGTAGAAATAACTACAATTGGATGTTCCATTGGGAGAATAATCACGGTAACGGACTTTCAGAACCTAATATCGAGCGTATTCAACTTGCTAACCGCGAGCGCAAGACGAACCCAGGAAACTACAATATTAATAAACTCCAAAAAAATAAATACGCCATCGGGACCAAAAGAACTGCACGTCATTGGATGTATGGTTACGTCCCGAAAGTAGGAGCCAATTGGGTCGCTAAAAGAGGGAGATGGGTCCCGCCTAATCTTCCAGTCAATGAAGTTGAAGAATTCCATCGTGTTGGAGGACCCCGCAGAAGATTGTTTAACTCTCGTGGAAACCCATTGGTTCTGAATAAAGCCGCCAAGGGAGATTTGTGGCGTTCCGTGCTCGCGAAAGAAGGATCTCTCAAACCCGTGTCTGGTAAGATCCCAGTAGGTTTCACACCTAAAAAACCTGTACGTTCATTTCTCCCAACTCTTAAAGAACTCGCGTGGGCGGCAAAAAGTTCAAACGAAAACTTTGAAACCGTGAAAACAATGAACAATAAGCAGCTTAAACTTCTTTCAAAGGTGGGTCCTATAAACTGGACCCTTTTGAAACCGAAGAAGCGAGCTGCTCCTCTTCCAGCGAATAACCTAACAAAGTACAGACGCGAAGCAGCGGCGCGTGTAATCGGGAAGGCGGCGAAGAAATATCTAAAGAAAAAGCCAAGTCAGGGTCCATCCCCGCGTTCATCAGCGACCCTCGCGCGACAGGCAAACCTTGGCATAATGGGTGGGGCTCGGCGCTCACCAGGTGCTGCCAACAACACGCGCATCACGTGGAGCCGCAAAGCTAACGGTAAGATTAATATTCATAAGACGCTCGCAAATCTGACTTTGAGCATTCCACAAACAATGAAAAATCTACTTGAAAATATGCCTGAAAATAGGGCTATGAACGTCATTCGCCAGATGGCTCGGGAGAGATAATCTCAGCCTAAATTAATGTCAACCCGTAGTAATTTACTTTTGAAATATTTGAAGCAGGGTTCGCCAAAAGTTACGCGTCGAAACGCTCTCTTAAAAGCAACAAAAGGTCCTACTCGGCGCGATGCTCTTATGAAACGCATAGGTCCAATCCTCCCTTACATTATCACAGGGTACAAGAATACCAAGGGGCGCCCCTTCTATGTGACGCTTAAAGGAACTTATATTGTTCGCGTGAATGGCAAATCGGTGTACGGACGCAAGTCAAATTCGTGTCATGTCCCCGCCAAGATCCGCTCGCGCAAGTGTAAGAGCAACAAAGCTTAGAGCCACCTCGCGTGTACCCATTAACTCAATGGCTAACCGTTCCCTCGTTTTCCTGCTCGATCGCTCGGGGTCCATGGAGACGTGCTGCGACGACACCATTGGCGGATTCAACTCATTCGTCAAGGATCAGGCGGCTCTCGGGGGCAAACTCACTCTGATTCAGTTTGACCACGAGATTATCACCACCTATACCGACGTGGAACTCAAGGATGT
>Ga0209296_1001018_pt1 | contig 22709 bp, 29 predicted proteins | sample S_130206_EF_Meta_FD_187319 | JGI IMG/M metagenome (GOLD analysis project Ga0209296, IMG submission 187319) | Freshwater microbial communities from Lake Simoncouche, Canada to study carbon cycling - S_130206_EF_MetaG (SPAdes) (version 2) | ecosystem: Environmental > Aquatic > Freshwater > Lake ...
GCCAAGATTTCTCAGTTTTCTTGGCCCGCAAAGAATCCGGTGACTGAATGGCGGTGAAGTTCGACAAGAAAAGCCAACCGGACGACGCCCAGGCGAAGCGGGACGCAGCTCGGTACGAGGACATCAAGTCCAGAGACGAACGGCGAGCCCGCCGCGTCTCAGCCGCCGGCCGCGACATCGGCCCGCCGCCGGCAGTCGTCGATCCGGCCCGACGCGATTCCTGCCGGCTCGACTTCCGGCTGTTCTGCGAGACGTACGCCGCCGAGTCGTTCCCGCTGGCGTGGTCGCCCGACCATCTGACCGCGATCGCCAAGATCGAAGCGTCGGTCCTTCGCGGCGAGCTGTTCGCCTTCGCCATGCCGCGCGGCTCAGGCAAGACGACGCTCTGTGAGTGGGCATGCCTCTGGGCACTGCTGAACGGCCACCGGCAGTTCATCACGCTCATCGGCTCCGATCAGGCGATCGCCGAGCAGATGCTCGATTCAATCAAGTCGCACCTCGAGCAGAACGACCTCTTGGCCGACGACTACCCAGAGGCGACCTATCCGATCCGGGCGCTCGAGGGCATCAACAAGCGGGCACGCGGTCAGCTCAGTGAAGGGAAACCGACGAAGATCGAGTGGGGTTCCGATCAGATAACGCTCGCGTCAATCCCAGGCGGGGCGTCTTCCGGTGCCGCGGTCCGCGTGGCCGGCATCACCGGCCGCATCCGAGGGCTCCGGCACACCCGCCCCGACGGTAAGACCATCCGCCCCGACCTCGTGCTGATCGACGATCCGCAGACCGACGAATCGGCCGCGAGCCCCTCGCAGTGTGCCACCCGCGAGCGGACGCTGTCCGGGGCGATCCTCGGCCTCGCCGGCCCCGGCAAGCGGATCGCCGGGCTCTGCACCGTCACCGTCATCCGCACCGACGACCTGGCGGACCGGCTCCTCGACCGGCAGAAGCACCCGTCCTGGCAAGGCGAACGCACCAAGTTGGTCTACGAGTGGCCGGACGCCGAAGACGATTGGAGTCAGTACGCCGAGCTGCGGCGTGAAGGTCAGCGGGACGGCACCGGCACCGGCGCGGCCGACGATTACTACCGGCAGCGGCAAGCCGCGATGGACAAGGGCTCACGCGTGGCGTGGGCCGAGCGGAAAGCCCCCGACGAACTGTCGGCGATCCAACACGCCTGGAATCTGCGGATCGACCGCGGCGAGGCAGCGTTCAACGCCGAGTTCCAGAACTCGCCCCTGGCCGACGACATCACCACCGACAAGCTGGACAAGCGGCAGCTCGCGCTCAGGGCGACGAACATCGCCCGCGGGATCGTGCCGGCGGGCCACACGAAGCTGACCGCGTTCGTAGACGTGCAGGACCGGCTTTTGTACTGGCTGGTCGCGTCGTGGTCGGAGTCGTTCGGCGGGCACGTCGTCGCCTACGGCAGCCACCCCGATCAGGGCTCGTCGTTTTTCGAGGCCGGATCGGCTCGGAAGACGCTGGCTCTCGCATCGCCAGGGGCAGGGTTTGAGGCGGCACTACGTGCCGGCCTCGACGAGACGGCGCGACTGCTGCTGGCCCGCGACTGGCAGCGGGAAGACGGCGTGCCGATGCGGATCTCGCAACTCATGGTCGATGCGAACTGGGGCCAATCGACGGCGGTCGTGCGGAACTTTGCCCGGTCGTCACCGTTCGCGGCGCAGATCCTGCCGAGCCGCGGCAAAGGGGTCGGGGCATCGGGGACGCCGATGGGGCCGCGAAAGAATCGCGGCGATCGGTCGGGGCTCAACTGGCTCGTCGGCAAGACCGCCGAGGGCACGCAGATCGAAGCCGCCTACGACACGAACTTCTGGAAGACGTTCGTCTCAGGCCGTCTGCGGCTCGGGCTCGGCGATCCGGAAGCGATCATGCTGCACGCCGGCAACCACGAGATGCTGATCGAGCACCTCGTCGCCGAGTTCCCGGTTCGCGTCGAGGCCCGCGGCCGGAGCGTGGACGAATGGAAGTCTGTCGCCCGCGAGAATCACTGGTGGGACTGTCTTGTCGGGTGCGCGGTCGCGGCATCGATCATTGGCCTTGAGCCGGCTGCCAGCGAGGGCGGATTCCGGAAGCGGAAGAAGGTCAGCATCCCGACCGGCCCTGACGGCAAGCGGGTGATCGTGACCAAGCGCCACAAGGCGTAGCCACACCCCCTCTCGATCCGTTGCCGTCTCCGCGACTGTGGAGGCATGAGCGACGAACTTGCTTCCAAGATCGACACGGTGGCGCAGGGGCCGGCGTCTGTCCGCACCGACGCGGGCGAAGTCGTCGCGCAGTCGATCCCCGACATGATCGAGGCCGACAAGTACCTCGCCGGTCGAGCTGCCACGGCTGCCGGCAATCGCGGGCTGCGTTTTAACAAGTTGATCCCGCCGGGGACCACCTGAATGGCGAATCGCACCGCACCGAAGGCGCGAGCGAGCCGCAAGGCACCGGCTGCCCGTGCGCCCCGGCAGGTGACGGTCGTCAAGCAGGCCGTCCGCGCCCGCTACGACGCCGCGCAGACGAGCGACGACGCTCGGCACTGGGCCAACGCCGACTCGCTGTCGGCGAACGCCGCTCTCGTGCCTGAGGTGCGGCGGATCATCCGCAATCGCGCCCGGTACGAGCGGGCGAATAACGCCTACGTCCACGGCATCTGCACGACGAAGAGCAACGACCTCATTGGCATCGGGCCGCGGGTGTTGCTCTCGACCGGCAATCCGGTGGCTGATCGTGCGATCGGCCGGGCTTGGTACGACTGGTCGTGGCACGTCCGCCTGGCCGACAAGCTCCGCGTCGCCACCGAGGCGAAGTTCCTCGACGGCGAAGCGTTCGCGCTGCTGTTCACGAATCCACGGCTCGACTCGCGCGGCGTGCAGCTCGATCTGCGGCTCATCGAGGCCGATCAAGTCGCATCGCCGGCTTACCAGTGGCAGCAGACGGTGTCGCCGGACGGGTCGCTCGTGGACGGCGTGGAGCTTGACGTTTACGGGAACGTGATCGCGTTCCACGTCCTCAAGTCGCACCCCGGCTCTAACTACCTCATCGGCGTCAACGAGTACGACCGCATCGCCGCGCAGGACATGCTGCATTGGTTCCGCTCGACGCGCCCCGGCCAGCATCGCGGGATCTCTGAGCTGGCACCGTGCCTCCGGCTGACGGCGAACATGCGGCGGTACACGGAGGCCGTGATCCGCGCCGCCGAGATCGCCGCCGACCTTGCCGCGTTCGTCCACAGCAACTCGCCCGCCGCCCAGGTGGACGAGGTGGACCCGTTCGCCGCCATCGAGATCGAGAAGGGCACGCTCACCACGCTGCCCGAGGGCTGGGATATCTCCCAGCTGAAGGCCGAACAGCCGACGAACACGCACCAAGCATTTACGCGGACAATCCTCGGCGAGATCGCCCGCGGCGTGAATCTGCCGTACCACAAGGCGGCTTTCGACGCGAGTTCCTACAACTTCTCTTCCGCTCGCCTTGACGGCTCGCTGCACGATCAGAACGTCCGCGTGGACCGCGACGAACTCGAGCGATCCTGGCTTGACCGCATCTTCTCCGCGTGGCTCGATGAAGCTCTGCTCGTCCCCGGCATGATCCCAGACGACCTTCCACCCGTCAGCGAGTGGAACTGGCAATGGGTTTGGAACGGCAACGACGGCATCGATCCGGTCAAGGAAAGCAACGCCACCGAGACGAAGCTCTCGACGCTCACAACGTCGCTCTCCGCCGAGTACGCCCGGCAGGGAAAGCAGTGGGACGAAGAGCTTCGGCAGATCGCTGCCGAGCGGCAGTTGATGGCAGAGCTTGGCCTGACGATCGGCAATCGGCCGTCGCAGATCGTCGTCCCGCAGTCGGACGCCGTCAACGCTGCCGCCGTGCCGAGCGTCGTGGCCGCCGAGTCGTACCAGCCGACCGCCGAGATGCGAGCCGAGGCCGAACGTGGCCTCGCGTGGCGTCGTGAGTTCGGCCGCGGCGGCACTGAAGTCGGCGTGGCCCGCGCCCGCGATATCGCCAACGGCAGACCGCTCTCGCTCGACACCGTCCAGCGGATGGCGAGTTACTTCGCCCGTCACGAGGTGGACAAGCAGGGGCAAGGCTGGAGCCCCGGCGAGGACGGCTATCCGTCCGCCGGCCGCATTGCCTGGGCGCTGTGGGGCGGCGACCCCGGTCAGGCGTTTGCCAATTCGATCACCGAGAGGGCCAACGCATGACAAATCTCTCGCTCCGTTCCGCCGTGCAGTTCCTTCGCGCCGACGCTGACGGCGAGGGCGAAGGGCTTTCGACGCCGCGTATTCCGCGGTTCTCGATGGTGGGCTACACGGGCGGAATCATCCGCCAGATGTGGAGCCGCGAGCCGATCGTCATCGACCTTGCCGGCATGACCGTGCCGTCGGTGATCCCGATCGTCTTCGGGCACGACTACTCGCTCGAGGCCGTTCTCGGCCAGGGCACCGGCACCGTCGGCAATCAGCTCGTCATCGAAGGCGCGATCCTCGCCGCCGGCGAAGCGGCCATGCAGGTCGTGCAGCTCGGTGACCGCGGCTACCAGTGGCAGGCATCCGTTGGCGCTGACGTGGATGAGGAATACCTCGTCGCGTCGGGCGACACCGCACAAGTCAACGGGCAGACCTTCCAAGGTCCGGTCCGAATCGTAAAGCGCTCCACGCTGCGGGAGTGTTCGTTTGTAACCCTCGGGGCCGACGCAGCGACGGCCGTCACCATTACCGCCAAAACGGCGGGGGAGTCTCCTATGTCGAATGAGACGCAGGCCGCCGTCGAGGTCATGCCGACCGGCCCCGATGTTCAGCAGACCGACTCGATGCCGACCGGTCCTTCCGACGTGGCTTCGGCCGCGCCGAAGGTCGATCTCGCTTCGATTCGTGCCGAGGTGGTCGCCGATGTCACCCGCGAGGTGAAGGCGACGCTCCTCAAGGATCTCCGCGACGTTCGCGGCGGGCCGTCGATCCACGCCAGCAAGCCGGCTCTCGACGACGATCAGGTCACGATCGCCGCCATGCAGGTCGTCGGCGGGCTCGGCAAGCAGATCGAAGCCAAGTACGGTGATTCGCCGATGGTCGAGGCCGCAAACAAGCGGTCGCGCACGATCGGCCTGCAAGAAGTCCTCGTCAGCGCCGCTCGCAAGGGCGGGTATGACGGTGTCCACAAGGTCACGGCCGGGAACATCGGGGTGATTCTGCGGGCCGCGTTTGCGACCCACAACATCTCCAACATCCTCGCCGCGACCTACAACAAGTATCTCCTCAACGGCTTCGAGGCCGTCGAGTCGGTGTGGGATCAGATCTCGCTCGTGCGGCCGCTCAACGACCTGAAGGCCATCACCGGCGTTCGGCTCGACGGCGGCTTCGTGTTCGACGAAGTGGCTGGCGACGGGCGGCTGAAGTCGGCGGATGCCGGCGACGCGACCCGCACGCTCCAGGCAAAGACCTACGGACGGATCTCGTCCATCACCAGGGCGGACATCATCAACGACGACCTCGGGGCTCTGACGGCGGTTCCCCGCCGGCTCGGCCGCGGTGCAGCTCTGAAGTTCAACTCGGTGTTCTGGACCGAGTTCCAGGTCGGTGCGACCGCCAACGCCAGCTACTACCAGGGTGCTACCGCTGGTGCCGGCAACGCGATGGCGATCGGCTCGGTCGAGACTGCGTACGCTGCTTACCGGTCGCTCAGCGATCCGGACGGCAACCCGCTCGGCATCACGCCGAAGATCCTGCTCGTGCCGGTCGGGCTGCGGATCACTGCCGACAAGATCCAGACGGGCAACACGCTGTTGGCAAGCTCGCTCGGCTCGACCTCGAGCCGTGTCGTCGAGCCCCAGGCGAACGTCCTGGCCGGAAAGTTCACGATCGTCGATTCGGCTTACCTCACCTCGTCCACGACGTGGTGGCTGTGCGCCGACCCGAACGATCTGCCGGTCATGGAAGTCGGGTTCCTCAACGGTCAGCGGTCGCCGATTGTCGAGCAGGCGGAAGCCTCGTTCGACACCCTCGGCATCGAGGTCCGCGGGTACTTCGATTTCGGCGTGAGCAAGGCGGAAAGCCGCTCGTGCTACCGCATGGCGACCTCCTGAGCCGTGCCAGCGTAATCCGTGCCCGGCGGGCCTGGGATGTCCAGGCCCGCCGGGGTGACGCTCACCACAAACTCCAGACAAACGAGGCTCTTCGATGGCAACTCTGAAGCAGAACATCGGTGACAGTTGGGACTACACCCCGTCGGCCGCGAAGGCCGTCGGTGATGTGGTCATTCTTGGCAAGGTCGTTGGCGTCGTGTGCCGGCCGATCGCTGCCAGTGCCAAGGGATCAATCGCCGTTCGCGGCGTGTTCACCTTCGACAAGGTGACCGGCGGCGCTCTCACCGCCGGCTCTGTGGCCTATCTGCACTCCAACCTCAAGGTCACTGGCTCCGCGACCACGACCGGCATCGCCGGCCTCGTGGCGGTCGATGCGGCTGCCGGTGACACGACGGTCGATGTGTCGATCAATCACGGCATGCTCTACGACTTGAACTCCACCGGCCCCGCCTGAGCTTGATTCATCCCGCAAGCCGCCGGCGGTCGCCTCTCCTCGGGCACCGCCGGCGGTCTTGTGTCTTGGAGGTGCCCCGTGGCTGACATGCTTTCCGACGGTGCCGCGTGGCTCGCCGACCAGTTCGCTGCGTCGGCGTCGCTCACCGTGGCATACAAGCGAGGCGCGAACTCTTCGCAGTTCGTCGCCACGATCGGCAAGAGCATGTTCGAGTCGTCGGGCCAGAACGGTGTCACCGAGCAGTGGGAGAGCAGGGACTACATCGTCAAGACGGCCGACCTGCCGTACGGCGAGCCGCTGCGGGGTGATCTGATTGTCGAGGACATCGGCGGCGTGTCGGTGTTCTACGAGGTGGCCGCGCCGAGGGGAGTGCCGCTGTTTCATTACGGGGACGCCTTCCAGCACCTCGTTCGCGTCCACACGAAGCGGTCGGACCGCGATCAGACGTACATTATCACGGACCAGGGCGAAGAGATCGTCGTGCCGCTGACCGCTCAAGGGTGACCGCATGCCGCTTTTCAAGCGCGTTGACCAGTTGCCCGCGGCGACCGGCGTCACCGGCACCGACTTTCTGATTCTGTCGCGGCCGTCCGGCCCGACGGGCACGGTCGGCACGCGGGCGGCGACGCTGTCTCAGCTCCTGACGTTCCTCAACACCAACGGCGGGGCCACCGGCCTGACGGGTGCAACCGGGACCGCGGGTGCAGCGTCCACGGTGACCGGGCCGACGGGCGTGCCGGGCAGCAACGGTGCGGCCGGCAGCAACGGCGCGGCCGGGGCCACGGGGCCGACGGGCGCGGCGGGGGCCGCGGGCAGCAACGGCAGCGCCGGGGCGGCTGGCCCGACCGGCCCGACCGGAAGTACCGGTGCGGCCGGCAGCAACGGAGCGGCGTCCACGGTGACCGGCCCGACTGGTGCGCCGGGTGCCGCGGGCAGCAACGGCGCGGCAGGCGAGCAGGGGCCGACTGGCCCGGCTTATCAAACTACCGTCACTGGCGTCTCGCTCTCGGGCACCGGCACATACAACCCGCTGACGATCGACGGCGCGTTCGACGTTTACTACCTCACGCTCGCCACAGGCGCGGCGATCCAGGCTCTGAACATTACGGGGCCGACTGGAACCACAAAGCAGTTTCTCGTTATCGGAACCACCGGCGCGGCGACGTTCAATCACGCGACGGGCGCGAACGCCAACGCTCAGTTCGGTGTTCCGTGGGCCGGGTCCATAGTCGCGCCTGCCAACGGCGGCAACGTGGTGGCGCAGTACGACGGCAATCGCTGGCGGGTGATCTGATGCCGCTCCCGGTTTTCGTTTCAGAGACGTTGCACCACGAAGCCATCGACTGGGCCAAGCGAGTCTCGGACAACGGGGGCACTATTTCCTCGAGCGTGATTCGTGCCGTGAGCGCATTTTGCGCCGCAGCGGATTCAACTGGCCCCGGCGGTTTTCGATCCGCCATCTACCGGCTCAATCCGTTTGCGGGCGGCAACCTCTCTGGCTGTCTCGTTCCGCTCTACCGTGGGCCGACGTTTGGCGGGACCACCTTCGGAAACGCGACCGACACTAACGTCAATTTCGTTTCGGCCGACTTCGTTGAGACGGGGGCAACTGGCGGGCTCAAGGGCAACGGTACGAACAAGTATTTGCAAACGGGATTGGCGTCTAACAGTTTGCCTTCAGCCACCAGCGTTCACCTGTCTGCGAGCGCGACCCAAGCGGCGACAGCCGGAAACCCTGTCTTTTTGGGCTCGTACAATAACACGACGCCCGGCTTGCTTGTTCTCGACGATTTCTGCTCGTTCAACGCGACGGGGAGGTCATACCGTCACGGAAGTCTCAGCGGTGGCCAGTTTCCTGTCGTGTCGTCTCCGGGGGCGACAGAAGCTCACGTCATCGGCACTAGGACAGCGGCAGCGTCGGCCGCGATCTACCGCGCGGGTTCGTTATCCACCACCAACACAACCAACCTTTCGACAGCAAATAATGCTTTGGGAATGTTTGTCTTCAACGCCAATTTCAATGGCTCTCCGCTCTCCGGGCAATTCTCGGCCGGTCGGCTTCGCATATACAGCATCGGAACAGGGCTCAACGCCACGCAGGCCGCCGCGTTCTCCGCTGCGGTAATCCAATTCAACGCTGCCCTCGGGAGGTGACGCGATGCTTTTGCGTGACCTCTCCATGCCGATCTCCGAAACCGATGCCCGCGGGCTTGCGCTGGTGTTTTTGCCCGTCCTGGCCGCAAGGCTCGGCCAACTCCATGCCGCTCACGGAAGCACAAATTGTGTTCCGGTTCCGTTGCCGCTCACCGATGGGCGATTGATGCTGTGCGCCGACGTTCTCACCGAAGTGAGGCCCGGCGGGCTCCTGGCCGCCATGTGGGCCAACGCCGATCAAGCCGTCCTCGGGGCGAGCGTGGAGGTGATCCCGTGGCATGAAGCGGTGGCGATGCTGCCAGAGCCCGACCCGATTGAGTGGGGATGAATATGTTCGACCTTTTCCGCAAAACCGACCCCGGCGCGATCGCCGCTGGCGTTCCCCGGTCTTCACGATGGCCAGCCTGGGTGAAGGCGTTTCTCCGCGGCAAGGTGTGCGCCTGCTGCGGATCAAAGGGCCCGCTGACTGGCCACCACAAAATCCCGTTCCACATCCGGCCAGACCTAGAGCTTGTCGAGAGCAACGTGGCTCCGATATGCGACGGCACGGACTGCCATCTCGTCATCGGCCACATGAAAGACTTCAAGCTCTACAACCCCGATTTCGACGCCGATGCTGCGGCCTTCCTCGCCAAGCGGCTGGCCGCAAAGAAGGCGCAGGGTCGCTGACGCACCCCCTCCGCTCCCCCCGCCCCTCCCGGCACGATTGCCAGCCGAGGAGGACCGCATGCAAGAACACCTACACGCCTTGGCAATCCACGCCTTTTACTGCGGCGAGATCGACACCGGACGACGAGCAAGCGACCGGCTTTTGAACAGGCCGCTGCCGGACGACCTTGAGCGCCAGGCTCGGGCGAATCGCACGTGGTACACGCCGCTGCTGGCCGAACTGGCGTTCCACACGCCCCAGCGGATCGAAGTCGAGCCGGCGCACGCCGGCTGGACGACCTTTAACCCGACGATCATCCCCGACGGCACCGGCCTCTTGGCGATCGTGCGGTCGAGCAACTACCGGATTGACGCGGCCGGACGCTACGTGATCCCGCCGGAGGACGACGGGGCGATCAAGACCGAGAACATCCTCTGCCGGATCGACCGCGACGGGAACGCTTACGACCGGCGGGTGATCGTCCCGCCGGCCTACGAGCCGAACGGCTACCCGGTCCACGGCCTGGAAGACTGCCGGCTACGGCGGACGCCCCGCGGCGTCAGCGTCTCCGCGACGGTCCGCGACGCGGCACCCTGGGCAGGGCAGTGCCGGATCGGGGTGGCCGATCTCGACGTGGGCGAGGCCCGGCTGCACGGGCTTCGGGTGCTGGAATGGGAAGGGCTCCAGCCTCACGAGAAAAATTGGATGCCGATCGACGGCCAGGACGGCTGGATGTACGCAGCCAACCACGGCGGGCAGACGGTCACGGTGGCGGCCGACGCCGACATGCCGGGCGTCTACGAGGTGACAGGCCGGGGCGCGGCTCCGCACCTCGCCAGGGGCTTCCGGGGCGGCGGGCAGCTCGTCCCGGTCCGCGGCGGCTGGCTGGCGATCGTTCACGAAGTGGCGCACATCGAGGACGGCCGGCGAGCCTACGAGCATCGCTTCGTGTGGTTCGACGCCGGGTTCACGCTTCGCCGGTGGTCGCCGCTGTTCTCGTTCAAGGGCACGAAGTCGATCGAGTTCGCCGCCGGTCTGGCAGCTCTGGACGGGCAGATCGTCGTCGCCTTCGGGGTAAACGACGCCGAGGCGTGGACGACAACGCTCGCAGAGGAGGACGTATGCGATCTGCTCCAGCCCATATCGTGACCGGGTACGTCCGGCTCAACAGCGAGCATCGCGGCCACGAGCGGTACACCGATCTTGGCCAGCAGCTCGTTGATGTCGGGCTTCCGACGGTCGCGTTCCTCGATCCGTCGGCAGTCATGCGGTCCCGGCCCGGCCTGCTGCGGCTGCATGCGTCTCTTGAGCGCTGCTGGTACTGGCAGGCGTCCGACGGGGCCGGGCTGCCGGACGGCACGGTGGGCAAGGACACGCGGGCGTTCCTGAGCGTTCAGCACCAGAAGACGGCGTGGCTCGCCGACGCTGCCAGCTACTCCGACGCGGAAGTGCTGCTCTGGATCGATTTCGGAATCTTCCACGTGCCGGGCATCACGGCCGACGGCATCCGACGCCTGGCGGAGCGTGCCGGCGAGCGGTGCCGCGACCGGGTCGGCATGGCGTCGATCTGGGGGCCGCCGTTCGCACCCGTGCCGCCGGAGAGGGTGGCGTGGCACTGTGCCGGCGGGGTGCTCGCCGTGCCGCGGAACATGGCGTCGTGGCTCGACATGGCGGTACGGATTGAGGCCCAGCGGCAGATCGAGGCCGGGCAGGCTACGTGGGAGGTGAACACGTGGGCCAACGTCTGGCGGCTGCACCCGGATTGGTTTGACTCGTGGCGCTGCGACCACAACGGCACCATCCTGGCGGGCTACCAATGAACGACTACGTCGTGGTGATCCCGACACGCAACCGCTACCGGCTCTGCCTGCGGGCGATCCGGTCGGCGCTGACGCAGACCGTCCCGCCGGCGGAAGTGTTCGTCGTGGACGACGCCTCCGACGATCCCCGGTATCAGTGGCTTGAGGAGATCGTCGGCAGCCCGCGGCTGACGGTCCTCCGGCGAGCCGTGTCGAGCCGCGAGGAAACCGGGGCGGGCTTTGCCGTCGGGACCGTGCGAAACGAAGCGATCCGGCACGTGCTCAAGATCGGATTCTCCGGGTGGGTGGCGTTCCTCGACGACGACGACGAATGGCTGAAGACGAAGGCCGCGGTCCAGTTCGCGGCCGTCGGGTCGAACGGCCGGTACGGGGTGCTGTGTTCCAACGCCTTCAACCGCGATCCCGCCGGCGTTGTCAGCGGCTACCACCACGGGACGCAGGGCGTGCAGATCACCGACACCACCCGCGACGTGACCGCGATCTGCCGGGCCATGAATCCCGTCATCAACTCGACCGCGATGATCCACAGCAAGATCGTCGAGCGGTTGGGCGATCAGCAAGCCGTCGGCTTTGGCGAGGACTGGGACTACTGGCAGCGGGCTTCCAGGCTCACCGGGATCATGCGGGTCGAAGAGCCGCTGGCGTGGTACACGGTCGGCAATCCGAAGGAGTACACGCTATGAGGATCGGCGTTTACGCTCTCGCCAAGAACGAAGCCAAGCACGCGGAAGCGTGGGCCGCGGCGACCGCCGACGCCGATGTCCGCGTGGTGACCGACACCGGCTCGACCGACGGCACCGTCGAGCAGCTCCAGGCGGCCGGCGTGACGGTGGCCCGGTCCTACGTCGTACCGTGGCGGTGGGATGTGGCGTGGACGCAGTCGCTCTGCAATCTGCCGGCCGATGTCGATGTGGCCTTCCGCGTCGATCTCGACGAGCGGCCCCAGCCCGGCTGGCGAGCGGCAATCGAAGCGGCTTGGGACGGCAACGCCAACAACCTCGTCTACGACTACTGGTGGTCGATGGACGACGCCGGCCGTCCGCTCCTGCGTTTCCACTGCGATCGGGTCCACGCCCGGTCGGGATTCGTCTGGCGGCAGGCCACGCACGAAGGGCTCGTCTGCTGGTCGGGCGAGAAGGTGCAGCGGAAGTGCGACGGCCTGGTGGTCGAGCACCACCGGGACAAGAACAAGGCGCACAAGACCGACCTCGATTTGCTGAAGGTCGCGGTCAACGAGTCGCCGGCCGACGCACGGGCGCGGTGGTACTACGCCCGCGAGCTGGACTACGCGGGCATTCCTACCGCGGCGGGCGAGTTCGCGGGCTTCTTGAAGATGGCCGGCGGATCGCCGACGGAGCGTGCCTACGCTCTTCGGCGGCTGGCGTCGATCACCGGCGACGGGGCTTACCTCGAGCGGGCCGCGAGGGAATCGCCGGGCGAGCCCGACGGGTGGGAACGGCTGGCGCTTGCCGCTCACCACGGCGAAGACTGGCCGCGGTCGCTGGAGTTCGCCGAGCGGGCAATTGCCTCGCCGGTCAGCACGCACGCCACAGACCCGCTGGCGAAGGCCAGGGCGTCCGAACTGGCGTCGATCGCCCTTTGGCACCTCGGACGCAAGGCGGACGCCCTGACGCATGCCAGGGCCGCTGCCGCACAATTGCACTGGGACGAGCGGATCGTCGGCAACGCAGCGGCAATGGAGGCGAGCCTGTGAGCATCCAAGCGGACATCATCACGGCGCTCGTCGCCTCGCTCGACGCGGTGACGTTCACGGCGACGGCCGCGACGGTGCTCGTCGAGAGCAAGAACTTTCCAAGCTACGACATCGAAGACCTTGCCGACCCGGTGATCTGCGTCACCGACGGCTCAATTGAGTCGGAGCGGATCGCCCGGTCGTCTCACATGCGGGACTACGCGGTCGAGATTTACCTCGCCCGGCACACGCCGGAAGAGGCGGATTGCGACGTGATGCTTGAGATGCTCGAGGAGCTGCTGGGCAAGCTCGAAGATCACAACTGGCCGGGGATCACGTGGCCGACCGGCGTCACGTCGCCGCAGACGATTGTCGTCGAGAAGAATCCCGGTGACGCTCTGCAAGAGCGGAACGTGTGGCGGGCGGGGATCGTCGTGACTTTCAGGGTGCCGAGGAGTCACTGATATGACATGGATGATGCCGAAGCAGCGGGCGACGATCACCAGTGCCGGCGGCATCAAGTTCGACGTTGATCTGTCGATGCTGGAGCCGTCGGAAAAGCGGGCCATTCGGAAGGCTCAAAACATCACGCTCTTTAAGTGGGCGGAACTGAAGACCCGCGTAGGCACCGGGCGAGCGAAGGCGCTCAAGATCGCCGGCATGGAAGTCCGTCGGGCCACTCAACGCTCGATGTCCGTCCGCAAGGAACTGACGTTTCCGAAGTTCATCGACGGCGGAACGAAGGACGGCCGGCAGATCGTCATCAAGCGATACCAGATTCCGAAACCGGACCGCGTGACGAGTTGGAAGACCGACAGATTCCCCAAGGGATTTCTGCGGTCGGACATCATCTCCGACTACGACTCGGTCACGCAGTCGGTGGTGATTGGCCCGCGGATGGCTCCGTCGATGAACAAGCTGCACGAAGTCGGCGGCAGCGTGTCGCTGTGGTTCACGCCTGGCTCGGTCATCCCAAAGCGAGCCCCGAAGAAGTTCGCCGGGGCCGTCTTCGGCACCCTGTCCAACGAGCCGAAGGGCGTCCGCGAGTTCGTGGAATACCGCCGCGGCCGGCGTCTGATCTGGGGCGAGAGTTTCTTCTGGGGCCGTCGCCGGGTGAAGGGTCGTCGGTACATGGGACAAGGCGTCGAGAAGGCCGGGCCGAAGATTCCGGAAGCGTTCCGCGACTTCATTTCCGGCCCGGCGTCCGGCGGTCAGAAGCAGCTCAAGTTGTTCTGACCCGCCACACCCCCTCCGGCCTTGCCGCCCTGCCGCCGACGATAGAGCCACACCCCTACGCGGAGGCTCTCATGGCCGGCGAAACGATCGTTCTCGGCAAGAACGTCACCTATACGGGGATCAGCAACGTGAGCGACGGGTCGATCACGACCACGTTCACGGAGATCGACAAAACGAAGGCGGGCGACACCGAGCGGACGATTCTGCGCGGCTGGGCCGAGCAGACGCTCGACCTCACGTGCATCGACGCGCCGGGCGTGTCTGTCGGCAGCGTGGTCGCCGTCAGTGCCACCGGGGCCAACGGCCACAACCTCTCTTCGGTCAAGTTCCTCGTGACGAGCGTCAGCCAGTCCGAGCCGCTCGACGACAAGGTGACGTTTTCCGTTTCCTGCACCCGCGGCGTCCAATAAGGAGCGATCGACATGGCAGTAGCTCTCGGTCGGGACGGCGGCGCACCAACGGGCGGCAACGGCGCGACCGGAATCATCAACGTCACGTGGAACCAAGAGGTAACCGCGATCGACGTGACGCATCGCGGCTTGGTCAACGCGAGCGGCATTTCGTTCAAGGCGGCCACCGGCGGATTCGTTACCCGCGTCGCCGAGATTGAGTGTCTCGACGCGACGGCCGTCATCACGAGCCTTGCCGGCGCTGGCACCGGCTACGTCGTCCTCAACGTCTCGGAAAATCGGCCGCTCGACGGGCCGGTCACGTTTACGTTGACGGCGAAGAAGACCTCCTGACCACGAGGGGGCGGCATGGCTATCTCTCTCGGGCGTGACGTTGTCGTAACGTGGGACGGCGTGACCGTTCCCGGCGTCCGCGACGTGCAGGTGAGCGTTACCGGCACCACGCGAGAGATCACGCCCTTTGGCAGCCGGGCGACGATCTCATACCACACCGGCTACGGGGTGTCGATCAGCATCGACACAATCGACGACGCCGCGGCGACGACCGCCATCGCGGCAGCCATTGCCGGCACTGAGATCGCTGTCGTGCTGGCCGGCTACTCGTTTACGGCGGTCGTCGCCAACGTCTCGGATGCCATCCCGCTTGATGACAAGCGGCAATGGTCGATCCAGATGACGAAGACCCAAACAGGACTGCGCACATGAGAGAGTTTCGGGACGACCAGGGCCGCCCGTGGCACGTGGCGCTGACCGTGTTGTCGGCCGCTCGAGTGAAGGACTTGGTCCGGGTGGTGCTCCCGCCGAAGACGGCCGACGAGCCGACCCCGACCGAGGCGGTGCCGTTCGATCTGATCGACGCCGGCGAGATCGCCAGGACGTTTCAGGTCTTGCGGTCGAACTTCTCGGCGCTCGGCGAGACGCTCGCCGCTCTGCTGCTGCCGCAGATCATCCAGAAGGGGCTGACCAAGGAACAGTTCCTCGACGCTCTCCGCGGCGAGTCCCTCGAGCAGGGAGGGCTAGCAGTCGAGGAGGAGCTTGTCGGTTTTTTCCCCCCGCGCCTCCGCGGCGCGATCGCGGCTCTGTCAGCCAGGATGAAGGAGCTGGCGGATCAGATGATCGACAACGCGGAGGCGGCTATTCGGGCACCTGGGCCGTCATCTGGGAGTGCTGCGGAATCACCGGCCTCGATCCAGACAACCGAACCCTCCGAGAGTTGACGGCGGCGAGGGACGCTCGCCTTGAATCCGACTGGTGGCACACCGCACAGCAGATGGCCCAATTCGCCAACGCAAATCGTGCCCAGGGCAAGCCGGCGATCGACGCATCGAAACTGAATCCGTTCACGACTGCGAAACCGACCTCGAAGCGAGAAGCAACGCAGGAAGACCTCGAAGCCTTGTTCGGTCCCGCCGGAGGCTAGTCCATGAGTGCATCGGCAGTTCGCGGCGGTCAGGTGTACGTCGAGATCGGTGCCAACCCGTCGAAGTTCCTCTCAGCGCTCTCGACGATCAACACCAAGATCGCCGATGTCGGCATGACGCTGGAATCGGCCGGCATGGGCATGGCGGCGATCGGGGCGGCGATTGCCGGGCCGATCCTTGCCGTCGGCGGGGCGTTCGTCGAGCGAACCGCCGAGATCGAGAACATGCAGCGGGCGCTCAAGGACGTGGGCAACGCTGTCGGCGAGGCGGTTGCGCCGGCGTTTGTCGGCATCGCCAACGTCGTGGCCGGGGCCGCAAAGGCCGTCGCGAAGTTCGTCCGCGACAACCAGCAGCTCGTCCGCCTGGCCGTCGCGGTCGGCGGATATTTCACGTTCTGGGGAACGGCGACGTACGCCCTCGGCTTCGCCATGACGACGCTTTCCCGCACGATCGCGGCGTCCATCGGGCCGGTCAGCGGGTTTCTCGGCATGGTCAAGGGTGCGGCAGTCGCTGTCGCGGCGTTTGCCACCAGCGGGCCGGTGTTAGCAGCGGTGGCAGTCCTCGGCGGGCTGGCGGCCGGTGCGGCTCTGGCTGGGGTGGACTTCCGCAAGCTCGCCGGCGTGATCGGCAACGCCTTTTCCACACCGATCGGCAATCTGAAGGCCGTGTTCGGTGATCTGCTCGACACCGTGAATCTCACCGTCGAAGGCGTTTACCGGGCGATCGCGGCCGGCGACCTCGCCGGGGCCGTCGATGTGCTGTGGGCCGGCTGGGCCGCGGCGTGGGCTCGAGGCGAGCAGGCGATCATGGGATCGCTCGACCCGTGGATCGAGGCCGTGCAGAACGTCTTCTCCGACATGAGCGTCGGCATGGCAGCCATGTGGGATCAGATGTGGACGGACATGGCTACGAGCGAATGGGGCAGCTACATCCTTGGGGCGATGGACAACGTCCTCAATTCGATGGCTGCCTTGTGGGACAACACGACCGGCTTGATCCAGAAGGGCTGGACGGAGATGTGGCGGCGGGTCGGCAGAGTCTCCGACGAGGCGGCCGCGGCGGAGTTCGCCCGCATCGACGCAGCCAACGCTGCCAACGCCGAGCAGCGTGGCCGCGACCGGCCGGGATTTGCCGGCCGGACCGGGCTGACCGACGAGCAGAAGGCGCAGATGCAGCAGGAAAGCCGCGACCGGCAAGCGGCGATGTCGGAGGATGCGGACCGGCTGCGGCGTGAGCGTGCTGGCCGGACGGCTGCCAACGTCGGCACCCGTGCCCAGGCAGTGGCGGAAGCCAACAAGAATCTCCAAGACCAAGTCAATCGCTTCCCGGTGCCGAACGCTGTCGCCAATCCAGAGTCGTCGATGAAGGCGACCACCACGGCTCAGTTCGGAGCGGCCGGACTCAGCCAGATGGGGGCCAGCTCGATCCCGGCGCAGCAGCTCGACACCCTGAGAAAGATCCGCGAAGACCTTAAGGCGGCCGCGATGGCCGGACAGGTGGGTGTGTAATGGCACTGACATGGGTGGAAGACAGCACCTCAAGGTCGGCAACGATCTTCCGTCTCGGGCGGAAGGACGCAAGCACTCGTACCCGCGTTTTCAACGTCTTCGGCACCACCAACGAAGACGCTCTGCACGCCTCGGCAAACCAGCAGATCACCGCCCAGTATCAATACTGGCAGTACCCAGGCCAGCCGACCGTACGGCTGCGATCCGAGTCCTACAGCGTCGAGTACCAGGGCGATGATTGCTGGAAAGTGACGATCGCCTACGAAAAGATCGGGGCCGACGATTCGTCGCAGGTGGCACCGCTCAAGCGGGCTCGGTCGTTCGACACGACCGGCGGCACGCGACACGTTACCAACGCGCTCGACATGAACAACGGCGACGTGGGCGAGCGGAAGTACGGGCCGGGCGGGCTCAACGACGCGGCCTCGTTCAAGGGTGCCATTAACGTCGATGACAACGGCGTAAACGGCGTCGATATCGTCGTTCCTGCACTGTCGTGGACTGAGTCCTACGACGTGCCTTCGGGCTACGTCACCAACGCCTACATCAAGAATATTGCCTCGGTCACCGGCAGCGTGAACAAGGAGGCTTTCCGTTCGTTTCAGCCGGGGGAAGTTCTGTTCGTTGGGGCTTCCGGCACGCACGAGTGGGACGAGCAGCGAGGCTACGGTCCGTGGTCGCTGTCGTTCAAGTTTGTCGCCAATCCCAACGTCGGGCAAACGCTGCCGAAGGCGAAGATCGGCGACATCGCCAACGTCGAAGCGTACGGGCACGAAGTGGTGTGGGTGCGGTATGCAACGGACGCAGACGCCACCAAAAATCAGCTTGTCCGGCTGCCGGTGGCGGTGTACTGCAACCGCGTCTACCCCGACGGCGACTTCTCGAAGATCGGGATCGGTGTGGCATGAGCGACGGCGCACCCAACCGCATCAAGCCTGGTCCGCTCCGCGGGCAGATATCTGCTCGAGCGTGGAACCGCGCCCAGGACGCTGCCGACATCGTCCTAGGCGATCGGTACGGGCAGGCCGGCGAGGCTCAGATCGACGGCCCTAAGCCCTACACACCGATCCTCGCCCGCAACTCAACCACCGGCACCGTCAACCGCTGGGGCGTCCTCTCCGTCGCCGGCGTGGTATTCACGCCCTCGGGGGCGACCGGCAACGCCACGCAGCAGTTTCAAGATCAGCCGGTTCTCTCCGGCGGCTTGCCGACTGGCGGCTCGTCGTTCGTCGTTGCCGTCGAGCCGATCGCGGCCGGCAAGATCGGGCGGGTGGCGGTGGCGGGCGTCGTGCAGGCGAAGATCAACGTGGTCAGCGAGTCCGACACCTTCGCCACTGCGAAGGACGGCGACCTCACGCAACTCACGTCGGCGTCGAGCGGGGAAGCCACGATCCTTTGGAAAGAGTCCGGCACCGGGGCGGGGAAGTGGGCCATCGTGCGGTTCGGGGCGGCCGGGGCGGCCGGCATCCGGCTCGGGAAGGTGACGGGAACGTGGAGCAAGAACGCTACGGCATCGGTGACGCATTGGAAGGGCGACGGCTCGCAGGCTGTCACCGGGACGAGCGGGCCGGCGAAGTTCACCGCGATCAACCGGGCTCAGACGGTGACGGGGCCGACCGGTGGATTCTGGGTCGGATGCGAGAGTATCGACGGGACATGGCACCTTGAATGGTCGGAGTGTGCTTGATGCTGCTCGGAGGAAAAGGCGGCTGCCAGCAATGCACGTGTGTGCCGTGCGAAGTCTGCACGCGCACCTGCACCGAGCCGCACACCGGCACCGCGTTTGAGCCTGTCTACACCCGCTTTTTTGAAGGCGTTGAGATGGGCAATCCGGCCGACGGCTACCTCTCGGCATCGGGCGACAACGACACGTCCGACCCTTACAACGGCATGGACGGGACCGGCCCGTGGTTTCAGCAAGTCGGCGGCGGTTTCAGCGATGGCGGCAGCTACGGCGGTGGGACGCGGTTTCCTTGCACGTATCGGTTTTCTTTCTGGCGGAGTAGCTACACGCTCGGGGTCGGCACGATCCCGCCGGCATCGACGGCGCTCACCGAAAACGTCATCACGGTGACCGTGTCTACGGGCGCGGTGGTGTTTCCCGATGGTCGCGTCTTTACTGCGGCCGACGGCCCTGTAACGGTTGCATCGGTGCCGCTGGTGTCGGGCGGCGCGTTGGCGGCCGATCCGCGGACAAACGACGGAACGGTATCGTTTGCTTTGCAGTGCCAGAACGTCGAGACGACGTTCAGCGTTCAGGCGAGAATCCGTTGGGCCACGCAAAAGCGGCAGCACGTTCTGTATGGGATCGTGCGGGAGTGCTACGAGGAGGGGACGCCGTGCGCGACGGCGTGTAGTGGGAGTGCTCCTCCAAACACGATCTACCTCGAGATCAAAAACGTATCGCTATCTGGTGGAGCGACTGTGGCCGGATTGGCCGGAACGTACGTTATGACTCGCGCTCCTAACTTCTGCGATCTTTGGGAAAACTATGCTGACCTGACGTGCAGCGTCGGAAGTTTTTGGGGATATCAGGAGTACATCGTTGCCAGCTCCATAAGGGTCGGCACAATTGCGCAGTCAATAAGACGAGTGGTCACGATTTCTGGCGTGTCCGAGTGCGTTCTTGCGACTTTGAATTGGTTGAATACCACTCCTGTGCCGATTTGCGGAACAGGAGTCATCAAGAGCGGAACCGGAGGGCAGATCACTTTTGCCAACGGTGCCGCCACCACAGGTACGTTTGACTGGGAGATTACCGCATGAACTGCGACCTCTCCGCCCCCGACGCCACTTGCCCCCGCTGCGGCTTCGTGTCGAAGGTCCGCGGAGCTATCCGCCAATGTCGCAAGCCGCTGCCGCCGCCCTGCGGCCCTGGCTGCCAACTCACGCGCTCGCTGGCATGGTGGGGAATCCGTGACGACGGGAAATGCGGCTGCGATTCCTACGCCGCCCAGATGGACGCCTGGGGATGCGACGAGAGCTTCCGCCGGATCGAGGAGATCGTCGAGCACCTACGGCAAGCCGCCGAGAAGAAGGGCTTGCCGTTCATCGCCACCGCGGCCCGGATCATGGTCGGCCGCGCCATTGAAGCCGCCAGGGCTGAAGCCACACCCCCGCCGGGGTGACCGCCCCCACCGTCACGATTGACCGCGGAGGCGAGCATGGCGAAGCGAACCTGCACGGTCCACATCGGCGCGAAGAAATGGAAGATCCGCGTCTGCAAGGTGCCTGCCGACCGGCTCGGCGACTGCAACGACGAGACGGGGACGATCCGCGTCTCAGAGAAGTTGGTGGGCGTGGACTTCGTTGAAGTGCTGCTCCACGAGTTGATTCACGCTCGCTGGTGGTGTCTCGACGAGGGCGAGGTGACGGAGTTCGCGGAAGAGGCGTCGGCCGTGCTAGAGGCGTTCGGGGTGACCCGCGAGGAGGACAACGATGGCTAGACGCCGCACCTATGACGGTGACGGGATCACGCCGATTGTCCGCCGAATCGTCGAGGCACACCCGGACGCGCCGGCGCGGACGCTCGCCCGCCGGATCGTCGCCGAGACGAACGGGGCACTGACGCTCGAGCAGGCCCGCACTCGGGTGCGACTCGCTCTCGGATTGTGCGGGTCCGCCAGGCGGAAGGAAGCCCCCAGCAAGCAACTGCACCGCGAGCCGCGGCCGGCCGGCACGCTGATGGCAATGCCGCCGAGCCAGGCCGAGCCCTGGCTGCCGTTCGACCTCGGGATCGTCGGCAAGGTAGGCATCCTGTCTGACATCCACGTGCCTTACCACGACGAGACGGCGCTGCGGGCCGCAGTCGATCACCTCCAGGGCGAGAAGATCGACGCCTTACTGCTGAACGGCGATTGGGCAGACTTCTACTCGATCAGCCGGCACGAGAAGAATCCGAAGCACCGCAACTTTAAGAACGAGCTGCACGCCGGCCGCGATCTTTTGAAGTGGATGCGGCAGGAGTTCCCCGGCATTCGCATCGTCGCCAAACTCGGGAACCATGAAGAGAGGTGGGAATCTTGGCTATTCCAGCACGCCCCCGAAATCAGCGACGACCCGATCATGGGAATCGACAATTGGTACGGCTTTGAGCGGCTCGGGATCGAGTTGGTAAAGGACAAGCGGATCATTCTCTGCGGTGCGTTGCCGGTGCTGCACGGGCACGAAAAGGGCAACGGGATCAGCTCGCCGGTGAATCAAGCCCGCGGGGCGTTCATGCGTCTGCATCACACCGTGCTCGAAGGCCACGGGCACCGCACCTCGACACACTCTGAGCCCGACATGATGGGATCGGAGACGGTGTGCTTCTCGACAGGGTGCTTGTGTGACATGCGGCCCGCCTACGCACGGCTGAACAAATGGAACCACGGCGCTGCGGTCGTGGCGGTCCACGCCGACCGCTCGTTCGACGTTGAGAACTTCCGCATCCAGGCTGGCAAGGTACGCCAATCGTGACAGACGCCGACCTCGTTACGATCGACCAACGCATCCAGAGGGCCGGTGCCTCCAACTGTTGGACGGGCACACTCGGCTCTCTTGCCGGCGATGCTCGGCGGCTGGTGCGACACATTCAGGAGACGCGGCGAATGGCATGCGAATACCCGGTTGACCACATCCTGCAAGGCGAGCGCGAACTGAAGCACTTCCCCGGCGACGAGATCGAGCCGGAGGCGACGTTGATCGAGGAGGCGGAAGGCCCGCCGGTGGCCGTGCAGCTTCTCGACACGGCACGGGCCGCCGTCCTCGACCGCCACCGCGTCTACGGCCCGCCCCAAGAGCATTTCCAAAGGACGGTGGGCATGGTCAACAGCCTATTCGCCTCGGTGCTGCGACGGCCGCTGACAACGTCCGATTGGGCTCGGATCATGCTGCTCGACAAGCTCGCCCGCGACCTCGGGCCGCGGCCCCACCCTGACAACGCCGTTGACCTCGCCGGCTACGCGGCATGCCTCGCCGAGTGCCAAGCGTCCGCACCCCCTGCGGACGGCACGACGTGAGCCGTAGCGTGGGGGGAGGTGGCACATGATCTCACGGCCGACGCACTGGCGAACCGGTCCCAACGGCCGGGAAGCGGTGGCATCCGCCGGGGACTTCGTGTCGCTCGAGCGACTGCTGACAGCGGGCGAGAAGTCAGGCCGCATTACTTCCCGACCGGAACGAACGGACCGCGAGATCGAGGTGATCGCCTACCGGCTGGGCTGGACGGTGGCCGAAGTCCGGCGGGCGATAGCACGGGGACGCACGGAGATCTTCGATGCCTGACTCTCTCG
>Ga0209296_1001019_pt1 | contig 22707 bp, 18 predicted proteins | sample S_130206_EF_Meta_FD_187319 | JGI IMG/M metagenome (GOLD analysis project Ga0209296, IMG submission 187319) | Freshwater microbial communities from Lake Simoncouche, Canada to study carbon cycling - S_130206_EF_MetaG (SPAdes) (version 2) | ecosystem: Environmental > Aquatic > Freshwater > Lake ...
TATATGTGAGTTGTGTCTCTTGAAATATTAGTCATTTTCTATATATATATATATTTGAGATATTTTTATTAATAATATTATTATATTATTATATATTAAGTTATTTTATTTATAAAAAAATTAAAATATTAAAAAGAAATTTCTATTTGTTAAAATATTGCATTTTAATGTCGCGAGATAATTTACTTGTAAATTATTAGTAAATAATAGTTAATATTTTACTTGTATATTGTTTTTACAGCATTTACTGGTATAATACTATTAAAAATGAATTCATTTTTAATAATAATAGTATAGTAAAACAACAATAAATGATTTACTTGTAAATTATCATCTAAGTATTTACGTGTAAATTATCATCGCTATCATAATACACACTAATATCATCATCATTATCCATTATATCTAATAATTTTACAATTTTTATTTCATCTTCATCAATTTTATATTTTTGTAATTTATTTAATTTAAACAAATAAAATTTTGACCTATAACCATCGCCACCGCGCATATCTTTAAAGTATTCTTTCTGCTGTATCATTTCTTTTAATTCATTAGTTGGTATTATATAAAGAGTATATAAATTCTTTTCTAAATTCTCTATACAGAAATGACAAAAGTAATCTGCTTTAGTTGCATTGATACCACTTGGTAGATTATTATAGTTGTATTCAACACACATATTTTTAGTTTTAAAACTATATGTTTCACTTTTAACTTCATATGTTATCTTCTTATTACATTTAGTAATTTCGATATCCCAGTCTTTGAAGTTTTTCATATCAGCAGATGTTCTATATGTATCATAATCTAAATACTTCAATAATTCTAATTCATAAAACTGACCTTGCGATAAACATTTATTAAATTTACTCATTCTATATTATATTTAACAAAGATAATAATTTACAAGTAAATAAACAAATATCATTTTTTTATTTATTTTTAATTTAACAATATAATATAAATTATAAAATATTAATTAAAATAATTTCTGTTATAAATATATATATACTCAAAAATGACAACACGAATTTTAATTAACAATCTTAATAATCGAATTAATAATCTTCAAGGTCAAATTAATCAAAATAATGATGATGCTTTACATAATCCAAGCACTGAAGCGTTGAATATGAATAGTTTCGGTATAAATAATGTAGCATCATTGTCTGGAACTGGTGTAGCATTATCTGGTATTGAAACAATAGATGGTGCTGGTATTAGTCTTAGTGGTATTAATACACTATCTGGAAATAGCACTAACCCTATTACATTATTGTCTAATGTGAATTTGAATAATAAAGGTATTATTGGTGCATCTACTATAACTGGTTCTCATATTGATATTACTAATGTTGATACATTAATAGGTATTGGTAGTAATAATATATCTGTTTTATCATCAGTTGATTTACATAATAAAAGTATTTTTAATGTTAATAATGTAGCATCAAGTAATGATTTGTATTTACGAACAAATCTGGAAAGTTCTACAATTAATTTAATGACTAATCAATTACAAGTAGGGAATAAGAGTGAAATTTCTGTTAATCGCAATAATGTAAAAATAGGAACATATGACAGTTTTGGAACTAATAAAAATATTACATTGGATTTAAATAATAATTTAACATTTAATGGTGGATTTCAAAATATTAATAATCCATTAGGTGATATACATAGTAAATCAGTTGTATTAACACCAAATGGTGGAGGCGGAATTTCTTTTGCTGATGGAACTATTCAAACAACGGCAGGAGGACAAGGGGGTGGTGGTAATATGAATAATCCCAGTTTAGTAGATTTATCAATGTCAAATAATAATATTGTAAATGTTAATGAATTAAGCCATCCTTCATTACTAAATCTAACTACAAATGAGGAAAATTCTATTATTGATATATACACAAATAAAACTGGTTTAACTGGTTCTGCAACTGAAATATTTATGGATAATACAAATGTATATATTGGTTCATATGCTACACCTACAAGCGACCCTAAATATATGTCATTAGATTTAAATAATAATTTAACATTTACAGATGGAGACCAGAATATAACAAATTCATTAGGAAAAACACTAAGTAAATCCTTTGAATTAACACAAGGAGAAGGGGGAGGTGTGAAATTTCAGGACGGAACTGAAATATTCACATCTAACGGTATTTTTAACAATCCAAGTAGTGAAAATTTAGATATGGGTAATAATAGTATTATTAATGTTAGTAATATAAATCATTCTACTGCTATGAAAATTGCAACAAGTGATGAAAACTCAGTTATTGTTATGAAAACAAATGATGATGCAAGTGCAGGGGCTTCGGGACAATTAACAATTGGTAGTAGTTTTATATCATTAGGAACATTTGAAAATCCAACAGCACAACAAAACAAAATACAACTCGATTTTAATAATAATTTATCATTTGTTGGTGGATTTCAAAATATTTTTATGGATGAAGGAACAAATTATTGTAAATCTGTTGAATTAACACAGGGAGCAGGGGGAAATTTGAAATTTCAGGATGGAACGACACAATCAACAAAAGCAGGTCAAGTTGATAGTGTTGTATCAGGAACATATATTGATGTAGATAATACAGACCCTATAAATCCTATTGTTAATCTAAATCTACCACAACCAACAGCAGAAATTACAAATCAAGTTTTGAAAAGTGATGATGCTGGTGTAATTTCTTATACTACATTGGGTATTGCTCCAACAACATTTTATTGTAATACTGAAAATATACCTAATTTATATACAATTTTAGAAACAATAGGTGCAAGTCAAGGTTGTCAAATAATTATGTCTTCTGGTTCATTTGGTTCTTTAGGATTAACTATAGACCACGATAATCTCGCTATTATTGGACCCCGATGTAGCCCTGCTATAACTGAAATTATTGGTTCATTATTAGTGAATGGAACCCGCATAAGGCTATCTAACGTTCAAATTGATGGTATTGCAACATTATCAGGTAATGGTTGTAGATATTCAAACTGTGATTTTACACAAAATACTGTAATTGGTAGTGGTAGTAATACAAGTTATATTACTGTTGAAAATTGTGAATTTGTTAGTGGAAAAACTCTAACTATTAATGCAACTTTTAATTTACAACCAATTACTTTTATTAATTGTAATTTTGATGGTTGCACTATAGTTTTAAATAGTAGTAGTCCATTACAAATAGGCTTTAATAATTGTTCTGGTTTTACTGCACTACCACTATTAACTAAATGCACATTAGTAGGTTTAAATGTGGTTATAGTTGGTTCTACAATAACAACAACTAATACTATGAATAAAATTATATTAGGAACAAATAGGGGGACACAGGGGCAAATTTTAACTTCTGGCGGTAGTGGTAATGATACTTGGACTACTATTTCTTCTGGTAATATGTCAAATCCCAGTATATCAAATTTAGATATGAATAATTTTAATATAAGTAATGCTGTTAATATATCTAATAGAACTGGGACAACAGCAAGTAATAATTTTACATTAACAAATGCAGGTGGAGGAAAATTGACTTTTGCTGATGGCACATTCTTAGATAGTAAGCCAGTTAATACTTTTGTTTCTCCTGCTGATAAAATTTTAGATATGGCTGGTTATAATATCTCAAATGCTCTTTATGTCAGTGGATTTAATAATGAATTATTACTAAAAAATAGAGTATTAAATTCTAATAATTTATTTAGAATGAATAACACTTCAAAATATTCATTATGGAATGATTGTAATGAAATAACAGGAAATATAACAGAATTTGTATCAAGCGAACAGTCAAGTAATGGTTTTGAAATAAATCATAAAAATCCTACATCCATTGCTAAAAGTATGAGATTTTATACTGATACTGATAGTATTATGAAAGTAAAATTTGGTGATAATACAGTGCAACAAACAGCATATACAGGGCAATTTGTTCCTATTGCTACTTCTACACTAAATTTAAATAATAATGATATTACTAATGTAAAAGACCTAACTTTAAAATCTGGTTCTAATGGTAAAATTACTTTTAGTGATGGTAGTTTTATGACAACAGCACCATCTGGTAGCACTGGCTTTGTAAATCCTGCGGAAGCATCTCTCAATATGAATAATTTTAAAATTTCAAATGTTCCAAATATTTATGGTATAACTAACTCAATTTCAATAGGTAATAGAGAAACAAACACTAATAATTTATTTTCTATGTCATTAGACGAACAAAGTCAGGCTTGGACTGATGCAGATGAAACAACAGGTGTATTTACTCAATTTGTTTCACACGCTATAAATACTAATGGATTTCAAATAAATCATAAAAACCCAACTTCTACACCTAAAAATATGAAATTCTGGACTGATACAGATGGTATTATGAAAATACGATTTGGTAATAATACAGTTCAACAAACTGCATATACAGGACAATTTATACCTAATGCTACTACTGATTTAAATATGAATAGTAGGGATATTGCAAATGTTTCAGGGCTTTATAATAATGCAAATTTTACAATAAGTATAGACCACGGTGGTCTGGCTGGTAATAATAAAGTATATATGGATTATACAGGAATTGATATTGGAACTTATTTATCACCGAATGAAACTAATTATAGAGGTGTAAAATTAGATATTAATAATGATTTAACTTTTACAAATGGTGATATGAATATTAATAATACTGTAGGAACAACAACCAGTGCTAATTTTACTTTAACAAGTGGAGGTGCAACTGCAGGAAGGCTTACTTTCAGTGATGGAACATTCATAGATACAAAGCCTACTGGTGGCGGAGGTAGTGGCTTTGTCAATCCTGCTACCGAAAACCTCGATATGAATACATATGATATTACTAATGCAAATCTAATAACTATTAAAGCAAAAGACAATCATACAACAGATTTATTCACTGCTACTAATTTTTATGATACACCAATATTACGAATAACAACAGGACAAATTGAGGGTTTCAACGGTCAAATTGCATTAAATGGTTATAATCCATCTGTTTTTAGTGCTGGTTTAAATTTATCAAATGTTTATGGATATCAACGCAATGGAGTAGAAATGGGAGGGCAATTTTCACCTGTTAGATTTACAAGTGTTAGTGATTATCCAAATTTTCCTGATAGTAGTAATACAAATTTTTGGAATGTTAGAAATTTTAGAGCATTCGAAACATACCCTAATAGTGTTGATGCAAATTTTGGTGGTGGTTCATCTGGTTCAACTATTTATATAAACAAAACAGCCTTATATAAAATATCGTGGGCTTCTACTGTGTATGCTTCTATATATAGTGCTACAAGAATTGTAAATTATTCAGGTATTTTAGGAGTTGGTTCAACTACTACTGATGATGGAGTAGCACAACGTAAAACTTCAACAGGTTGTGTTATAGTTTCATTAACAGCAGGTTCAAGTTTTTCATTAGAACATTATACGCAGGTAGGAGCAACATATGGATTAGGAACCAGTCAAATTTCATCAGGTAGTCAAACCAATTTAGATTGTTGGCTATTAGTTGAAACAGTATAAAAAGTTTTATAAAAAAAATATTATATTATTATATATACCAAAAATGGATTTAAAAAAAAAGAATAAAATTACAAATGAAATTATAACAGAAATTGTTAATAATGATACACGCGATGTTAGTGAGATTGAATATGATGCTATGGGTGATGATGATATTAAGTTTTATTTTCCAAATAGTAAAATTATAACATATCCAGATTTAAAAAAATATAAAACTATTGAAGAACTACTACCACACGAAAAAAGCCATATTTTTTTATTATATCTTAATAAAAAAAACAGCGGACATTGGACTTTACTTAGTCATAATAATAATTGTTATGAATTCTTTTGTAGTTATGGGTCAAGTCCATCAACACCTCTAAAATGGCTTGATGCAGATAAAAGAAAAGAACTAAAGCAAGACATACCATATTTAGATTTTTTACTAAGTAATACAAAGAAAAATGTTATATATAATCCTATAGACTACCAGAATAACAAGGACTTGAAAATATCAACTTGTGGAAGACACGATTGTTTTAGATTAATGTGTATTATTAAATATAATCTACCATTAACTAAATATTATGAAATTATGAAACATTTAAAAGAAAAATTGAATATGAGTTATGATGAAATAGTTGCAGATTTTATTAATAAAATGTAAATTTATACTTTTTATATTTTTATTTCTTTAAATTAATCTTTTCTTTAAATCATTTTTCAATTTAAAGATAAAATTATTATATTAGTATATATTAATATAAAGAAAAAGTATATTAACATATTGATTTAAAAATGCCTTCAAATAAAAATATTAAATATATTACTAAAAAAGATATATTACAAAATATAGAATTTATTAAATGTAAAATAGATGAAAATGAATATAAAAAATTAGAAGCAATTTATTTAATGGTTTATAAACAATTAAATGATTTACAAATTAAGAATATATTAAATGAAAGTTATTTATTTTAGACAGTTATAGTAATTGGTGATGTTGTTATGGTTTGTTGTTGTAATAGTTGTAATTCTACTTTTATTTTTTCAATTTCTTCGTTATGTGTTTTATGCATAATATGCTTTAATGTTTTATTATGTTTTTGTTTATTCTGTATTGTATAATGACCCTTGCATACATTACATACTATTTCTTGTGTATATTCTGCTTTATGTTTATCATAATGTGTCTTGTTATATTGATTTTGATTATAATATCTTATTTTTACTTCACCATTTTTTAGTGTGTATGTATGTTTTACCATTTTATCTACGTTTTCAATGTTTGACATTTTATTATATAATAGTATAATATATTTTAGTTTTTTCTTTATATTAATATATACTAATATATAAATTTGTTTTAAATTAAAAAATTAACTTGTAAAAAAAATATTATTATAATATTATATTTAGTAATCAGTAAAGTTTTTTAGGGTGTTTTTCCATTCATATTATGATTTTTTACACTCAAAAAGTGCTAAAAAAAATAAATATTTTTTCAACATTTTTATATTTTTTTGTGTTTTTTCTCGTTTTTTGACGATTTTGAATGTAAAACTAACAAATATGTATGTTAAAAAATGTTTAGAGATTTATAAAATCTTCTAATAAAAATAAAATCTCTAAACATTTTTTTATTATAAATAATAAGAAATAATAAAAATATATATAAAAAAATATTCTTGATTTTTTACAAGTTCGAACGCAAATATATAAAAAACATATGTTATAAAATGTTTAGAGATTTATAAAATCTTCTAATAAAAATAAAATCTCTAAACATTTTTTCTAAATATTTAGTAATATTTCAACTAAAAGAAAAAACGGAAAAAATGGAAAAAATAAAAATATCATTTTCTAAAGGATTTTATTGTATTCCTTATTTTTGTATCATAATAAAAAATTGAATTTTATTTTTCTAAAAAATGTTTATTATCTTACAACAGATTTACAAGAGTTTAAAATTTTCGATAGTTGCAAATTATATATTTATAAAAATAACTTATAAAAATATAATATTTAGTATCTTCTTTAAATATAAAAAATAATAATATAATAAATTTAATTTAAAAAAAATATATAATATAAATAGTAATAAAAGAAATTTAAAAACTAAATACTATATATATATAAAATGGAAACTTTTAAAGATTTTAACAACTTCAACTTTTTCGGTGTCTATGTCGATGCCTACAAAAACAAAGATGACGAATATAAAAAGCGCTCTATAATGCCAAATACTACCAAATTAGGTAAAGATTATTGCAATTTTACAACTAACAATTTAAATTATGTATGGGATAAAAACCGTCAATTAAAGGTTGCACCTAATGGCATTGCTATTATGACTGAAAAATCTAATTTATCTGTTATTGATATTGATATGCCAGAAAAATGTTTAATTTTAAATGACCTTATTAAAGACTGCAAATTTGTAGTTAAAACACGTAAAGGCTATCACTTATATTTTAATCGATGTAATGAGATACCAATTCAAACATTGTTAGGTGTCTTAGATATTAATACAAATCTAATTTATTATATACCAAAATACTATGAATATAATGTTAAGAATATTACACAAGGAAAATATACAAATAAAGATGGTAAAGAATGCACTTTTGACAAATTCGAAGAATACAAAATTAATAAGAAAGTAGAATTTAATTATACACTAATTAAAAATGAAGGTGAATTATCAAATGTTCCTGATTATGCGATTACATATATTAAGACACTATTAAGTGTTAAAGAAGATACAACTAAAATTACAAATCCAAATATTAGAAATGTTAAACCTGAATATGTTATTCAACCAGATATTGAAATCAATAAATTTAGTATAGAAACTATGGATGTTATTTATAAAATATTATTTGATAATGGTTATTTCAATAGTGAAGAATTTAAAAAATGGTGTAAAGTAGCATATATGGCGCGTCATTGTAATAATTCACAAGAAAGTTTTAATTTATTTCATAGTTATTCAATACAGATACCAAAATATAGTAATAATTCAACATCACATAATGCATTATATTTCTTTGGTAAAAATGAATATAACTTAAATTTTGATGAAAATGCATTATTATATTTAGTTAAGCGATTAGATGGTAAAGTATTCAAGGAAAAACTACAAGTATTATTATTAAATAATAAATATGATAGTTCTATTGAAAAGTTTGAAAGAAAATATATATATCCAAGTGAAACTGATAATGATTATAATACACACATTTTTAAATTTAATGAATTTATTGAAAAAGATGAATTTAAATTTATGATGTTAAAAAGTGCATATGGAACAGGTAAAACTCACTATTTTAAACAATTATTAAATACAATAGATAAAACAAATATTGAAAATAACTTATTTGTAAATGTAAATGGAGAGCATTTATATAGTAGATACGATGAGAAGAGAACAGCAATAATACCTAAATTTAAAAGAGTAGTATTTATTACATATCGACAATCACTGGCTCATTCTTTAATCAATGAACTAAAAGAAAAATTTGATTTTCACCATTATCAAGAATTAACAGGAAATATTTCAAAAGAGCGTATTGTTATTCAATTAGATAGTATTTTAAGATTGGATTTTAATAAATTTGACTTAATAGTATTGGATGAAATAGAAGGCTTATTAAATCATATGTCAAGTCCTTTAATTAAGAACCAATATTCTATTTATAAAAAATTAAAACAAATGATATTAAGAAGTAAAAAAATACTATGTATGGATGGCGATTTAAATGAACGTTCTTATGCATTCATTAATGCTATGAACTTTTATAATAATTACAAAAATATGAAATTAGTAAATGGTTCTATGGTAAAGAAAGATGCAAGTATTAATAATACATATTATAAAATATATCAAAATACATATAAAACACAAACTAAACACTATAAATTTATGTCTGGTGATGCTCCATTTTATGAAAGTATTAATAAAGATATGAAAGATGGTAAAAAAATATGTATTGTATCAATGTCTGCTGGTGTATGCGATATGATTGAAGCAATATATGGTAAAACATATAAAATTATCAAACATACAGGAATTGAGAAAAATACAGAAATATTAAAAGAATTCAAAACTGAATGGAAGAAGTGCGATATTCTGGTATATTCTCCTACAATTGAAGCAGGTTTAGATTTCGATGATAGTTATTTTGATAAATGTTATGGTATTATTTGTAATGAAAGCACAACACCACGCGCTTTTTGTCAAATGACTTCAAGAATTAGAAATTATAAAGAACACGAAATTAATATTTTAATGTTAGGAATACATACATTTATCGATAATGGATTAGTATATAGAAAAGAAGAAATAGAAACTATTAAATTTAATGATTATTGTGATGAAGATGAGACATTTATTAACAATTTGTTATATAATGAAACAGAAAAGATTAATGCAAGAACATATTTAATAACAGAATTTACAAAATTATTAAAAGACAAAGGACATACATACGAATACATCAAAGGAACAGCAAACAATAAGAAAGAGAAAGAAGAAAAACCAAAATTTATTAAAATAAATAAAATATTAAATGCGAAATCGATTGATGAAGAGGAATTTAAACAGTTAGAAAATAATAAGAAGTGTAATATTGAATTAACAAGTGATGACTTTTATAGTATTCAAAAATATTTATATACCAAATATTTTAATGTATCATATGAAGATTTGAATAATGTTTGGTTATATGATAGATTGAATAAATTTTCAGTAGTAGGAAATGTAAGAAGATTAATCAGTTATTGTAATAAAAATAATAATATTGATGATTTATATAATAATTGTTTAATCTATGAAAATGAGAATGATTTAATAACAGATGACGAAAAATATATTAATGTTGTTAATAAAGATATGAATGCATTTAACGTTGATTTGGAAATAGAAAATAAGAAGAAACAAAAAATTATAGTAGATATTATTAGTGATTTAGGATATAATATCGTAAAAGGTGAAATAGTAAAAGTTAGTGAAGATTATGATATTGAAAAAGTCGAAAAACTTATAAATAGTAAAAAATATAATATATTATTTGAGAATTCAAGACAAATAAAGAAACTCAACACATTTAAATGTTTAAATGAACTATTAAATAAATATGGTATGGTATTTAAGAAAAAGCAAGTTCATTCACATATGGATGATGCAGGTGAAAGAGTTTATAAATATATTATTAAAGGAGAATATATAGATATTATTCAAGAATTATTTATGGAACAACCAGAACAACTAACACAACAACAACCAGAACAACAAGCAATTATTATTGATATGGAAGAAGAAGAACAACTAACACAACAACAACCAGAACAACAAGCAATTATTATTGATATGGAAGAAGAAGAACAACAAGAAGAACAACAAGAAGAAGAAGCACACCAAGTAGAACAAGTAGAACAACCAATAAAATTAAATAAGAAAGAAAATGAAAGTATGGCATTAATTAAATTAATGAAGAAAGTAGAAAATGCAAAGAAAAAGGGAAAAAGTGAAATTAAATTTACAACTAAAAAAGAACACGAATTATTTATCAAACATTATACAAAAAATGTTTAGAGATTTTATAAATCTTCTAATAAAAAAAAAATCTCTAAACATTTAAAAAATTATATTATATTCATTTTCAATTTATTATGTGTTATATGGCAGTATGTTATAGCGTGATTATATCGATTACTACGTGCATAAGTTAAACCACATTCACATTTTACAAGTTCTTTAAATCTTTTTTTATTTTTCTCATTAAATGTATCAGTATATGCTTTTTGATTATAGTTTTTAATACATTTACTACCATCTTTTTTAACCCATTCTTTAGTTAGTATATATTTATATGTATCATTCTTATTAGGTATCGTTGTCATTTTTTCTTTATTAATAATATATAATATTTTTAATTTATAATATATATATTTTATAAGTATATATATAATAATATAATATAATATAATGCAGAAAGAAGGAGGTAAAATAAGTATTAAAAATTTAAAAAGTGTATTAAATGCATCATATGATGATAAAACACCTACTGGTGATTATATATTAGATAAACAATTATCAACGGATACAAGTAAAGTATTTTATAATCCTAAAACAAAGGAAGCAGTGGTAGCACACAAAGGAACACAGGGTATAAAAGATTGGGCTAATAATTTAGTATATGGTGTAGGTGGTAAATGGCTATACAAATTTACACCGCGATTTAAAGAAGCCGAAAAGGTGCAGAAAAATGCAGAAAGGAAATTTGGTTCTAAAAATGTATCTACATTGGGACATTCACAGGGTGCCTTGCTGGGAGAACTATTAGGGAAAAATAGTAGGGAAATTATTACAGTAAATAAGGCTTCAAGAGTAGGAAGCAATAAAAGAGCACCTAATCAATATGACATTCGAAGTAGTGGCGATATTGTTAGTGCTTTAAATCCAATACAAAATGTTAATAATAATGAAATAGTTATTCCAAAAGAAAATAATAATCCATTAACAGAACATAGTATAGATATATTAGATAGACTACCAGAAGACCAAGTTATAGGGCAGGGAAAAAAGAAGAAGAAAATGAATAATGAGAATTGGGGATTACACGCTGTAGTTATACATAAAAATATATCACTACCAGAAGCAAGAAAACTAAGTCAAGATTTTATTAAAAATAAGAATAAGAAATTTATGCGAGAAGAAACTAATACATATCGATTTAGAGCAGAACCTAAACAGAAATTCAATGATTTTAGAAGTAAAATTATTAATGACAATATTACATTAGTATATGGAAAATATAAAATATAAGTGTATTTTACTGATAACGAGTTTGTATTTTTATATATAAAACTCAAACTCATTATCACCGATAAAAACGAGAAAAACAAATGTGAAAATAAATTAATATTTCATTTTCAATGAAAAAAATAACTAAACTTTTTTAATTAAATGTAATGCGTCTATTTTACTTGCTTGTCCGCCCATTACTGCAGAATATACACGGGCTATACCCCATTCTATAGGTGATTTTATATGTGGTCTTACACTTGTAGGATTACTGTAATATGCACCTTCACCCTTTTTTTGTATTATTTTCAACCCTTTTAATTTATATCCTGATAATTGTGAAATTTCTTTTAAACTATGTGAAGTATCCTTTGAAAAACCATACTTCTTATTAAATTTATTCTTATATGTTTCAGTCATTTTATTTATATTTATTTTAGATTTTTATTTTACATATTATTTATAAAAAAATGTTTAGAGATTTATTTTTTATTAGAAGATTTTTAAAATCTCTAAACATATTTTCACATACATATTTGTTAGTTTTACACCTAAAATTAATCAAAATCGATAATTACATCTTTTTTTTTAATATATTGTGATTGAGTTGTTGTATTGTGTCCCATTGCTACAGCATCCTTCTTACGTTCAGTATCTTCGTTGCCATATTTTGCTGTCAAATAACTATGTCTTAACATAGATACACCAATTTTTTTATCAAATATCTTATTTAATATACGTGTAATGCAATTAACAGCACTAAATTTAGAACCATTATAATATACTAAAAATGGTATATCAGTAGTTTTAGTTATCTTTTTACCTTGTAATAATGGATGAAATTTAAAATACATATCAAATATAATATGTTGTAAATCTTCTGGAATACTTATTTCAGTATCTTCATTATCTTTCGATGTTTTAAATACATTGAATATAAATTTCTTACTATCTACATCTAAATAATTCTTATCTTTTTTATCATCATCACTAACTAATTTTTTTACATTCATTAAACAATAATCCATATTGCGACGCGGTGGTAGTAGAACATAGAGAGATAATACAACTAATGATAACAAAGTATTATATTGGTTTTCACTTATTTCTTTATTCTTAATAAATCCCATTACTTTTTCGTGTAATTTTTTATATATATCTTGTATCTTATCCCAATCTAACCAATTTTCACTTTGTGTTTTAGTCATTGCACTACTTGGTATTTCTTTCAACTTCTTAACTGCTTCATTCATAACAGTATAATATTTAGAACATAATTTAACTATCTTCTTATTATCTGGATAAGTATTCAAAACACTAACTATACAAGTAAGATAGGCTTTTTGTGTAGTAGGTTTAAGAGGTTGAAGTTTTTCCATTATTTCATCAACATTATTTAAAAAATTGAAATTCTTTAAAGGTAGTCCATCATTTAGTTTAATCAAATTTTTTACATATAATGTAATTGATGATTGAGATAAAACTTTTTTTACTAAACGTTCTATTAAATCTTTTTGAAAATCCATATTATATATCTTTATTAATATTAGTTTAGATATTTATTTTTAAAATAATCGTAAATTAAAAATAAAAGTTTTTTAAAAGTTTTTTAAAATTAATTATATATATTTTTATATAGTAAATATAATATATAATAAAATGTATAAAATAAAACCATATACACTTGAAAAAGCACGTGAATTAGATGTTGTTGTTAAACCATCAAATATAAAAAAAAAAAAAATAGATATTTATAATAAAAAAGGTGAATATATTACATCTGTAGGACATATTTCGTATAGCGATTTTCCTACATATATTGAAAGTAAAGGTTTTGATTATGCATTAAAACGTAGAGATTTATACAAAATCCGTAATAATAAATATAGGCATATAGTTGGTAGTGATAGTTGGTATGCAGACAATTTATTATGGTAGAGTTTTATTGCTTATTTACTTATTGATTTCGCTTAACATAAAAACATTCTTATCAGTAATACAACATTGAGGATAATGTTTATTTATACATACCCATCTTGAATTGAGTTGTTTTAATAGTTTTTGTTGTTTATGGTCTAATCCACAGTAATTTTCTAACATATAACTTAGTTGTCTATTATGATTTGCTGGAAAATAAACCACACTATGACATTCATTTAGAATGGTCTTCATTTGTGCTTTTGTGCCTGTTGCAGTGTGATTTACAACCCAAACAGTGATATTATGGTGTCTTCCTGTGTTAAGCATCATATTCATCAGTGAATATACCTTATCTTGAATTTTCTTATTTTGTATTGTATCACAATCATCAAAAATACAACACGAATTAGAATATATTTTTAAATCGATATCTTCATTTAAAAATTCATTGTCTAAAATCATTCTTAAAGGTTTTATTGGTTCTAAACTTTCATCTTCATCTAAACTTGAAAATAGATATACAGGATTTTTCTTATACATTTTCTTGTATTCTTTCACCCATTCACAAATATACCTACTTTTTCCACTTCCAGACGCTCCAACAACCAGATTACAAGACCTTTCACTATTAATATTTGGAATTGGTTGAAAATGACCTGTATTTAAGCGTAGAGATTTAAATGTTTTAGTTGTTTCACTATCAAAGTCATCAGTTGCTACTGATACAACTTCCTTATTTTTATATTGTGTATTGTCTTTTATACGTGCAATACTGGCACCTATCTTATCGAAATTAAGAGACATTTTATATTTATATTATATATATAAATTAGAAATTATTTTTAGAAAAAAATACAAAAAAATATACCAAAATAAAATCTATTATAAGAAATTTTTAATAATCATATTGATTACCTACCATTTTTTCATTGGTTCTATTAATAATTTCCCACGCTTTAGGAGCATTAAAAGGCATTGGTTCAGTAAGTTTCATATTACCACCATATAATGCATTTTCTAATTGTGCTTGTGGAAGTCCGCGACTTTGAAATTCATAAGAACCTGTTTGTCTATTACCACCTTCTAAATTATCTTCATAATCTTCATTTAAATAATCTAATGCTTGAACTGCTGAATAGTGTCCGCCTTGTAATCTTATAGGTTTTTTCTTATTTTTAATTTTTAACAAATATGGATAATAATGCATATAAAATTTATATCCTTCACGATTAATTAAACTATCATAATCTTTTATAATATCATCCATTTTATCAATATTTTTAAATCCTAAATTCTTAAATACATATTGGGGTAGTTTCTTCTCATTTGGGTATGTTTCTTGATATAATTTAATGGCTTTTAAAACACTATTTTTTTTATATAATTCACCAACTGCACTATTAAATAATCGCGATATATTAACTAAGGCTTCTTTATCTGGTTTTTCATCTAATTTCAAAATCGCAAATAATCGTTTCAATGATTTATAATATTTATCTTCATCTATTAATTCAATCATATCATTAGAAAGTGATAGTTTCAAAACATCATAATCTAATGGGTCTTTATTAAATACATAAATAATTGATAATTCAATAAACATACCATTAATAAGTAATATAAAATCGAATTTACAATAATCAATATCTTTATTAAAATATTTCAAATATTCATAATTTTTATCTCTTATCTCATCCATTGACATAAATTTAAATTTATTACCATTTTTCTGTTGCACTTTAAATTCAACAAAAAACATATCATCTCTTTCTTCTATTTCATCAATCATTTTATTAAATTCTTCATATGAAGATTGCGCGTTTTCATTAGTAATTATTTTTGAAAATAAATCAATATCACTTGGATAATTTTGACTTTCATTACCACCAGTTCCTAAAAGTTCAACAGGACTATTTTTATATTTCAAAATATTTACATAAGGAGATATAATTTTTGGTGGGTATCTTTTTTGTAGAACATCCATTTTATATATATATATTAATAAAAGAAAATATTATATTTTATATAATTATAATTATACTTATATTATATATATAAAAGTTTTTTATTTATTTAGTTTTATTGCTATCTTTTAAATAATTTAATATTTTATTAAATAAAATGTTTAGAGATTTTATTTTTATTAGAAGATTTTATAAATCTCTAAACATTTTTAACATACATATTTGTATATTTTACATTCAAAATCATCAAAAAACAAAAAATAAGTTGAAAATATAATTAAAAAAATATATTTTTAATAAATATATATTTTTAAAAAAAATAAAATAATTATTATGGTTTTAATTGTGTTTTTAATTTAATAGGTTTTATAGGTTTTACTGGTGCTGGTGCAGGACTTGCTACCGATGCTTTACGTGGTCTTCCAACAGGATTTTTTGGAGTGTTTGGGTCTGGAATTAGTTTTGTTCGTGGTCTTCCAACTCTACTTTTAGGTGTTTCTTCTTCTGTTTCTTGTTCTTCATCTTCTGGGTCATTTTCGGGTTGTTTTTCAGTGGGTTTTCGTTTAGGTCTAAGTTTTGATTTTCTTATACTTTGAGGATTAACACTAATTGCTTGAGTTTGAGGATATTTTAAAGGTGCTCCTAATGGTATATTACGGCTTCTAATAACTTGTCTGTGGCGGGGGTCGCTTTGAGGGAGTTGAGTTTGTTCGTAAGGTGTTAGTATTTTAGGTTGTGCTGGTTGATAACTTTTAATTAGTCTTTTTCTACCAACTTGTTTTTTACCTTTTGTTTTATCTACATTATCAGGTGCAATAGCGCCTAATTTATCTGCAATATCCTTAACATATGCTTGATTTTTATTAGTATTATCTATTAATTGTTTAATTTTATCTGGTGTAATTTCATCTGCAATATCTACATCATCATAACCTTGTTGTTTTAAATCATCAATTAGTAATTGTGAAACATCATTAGACCATTCATAAGGAATATATTTTTCATAATCTGTTTCTATAATTGGTTCATCAACTTTATCTATATATTCTTTTTTATCATTTTCACTATATAAAATATGCCTTATAGGTTCATAATTACTATTAACCATATTATTATATAATTGTGCTATTTCATTTTTATCAATATAATCACTATCAAATGCGAGTTCTCTAATAATTCTAACTTTTTCAACAGGTTCTCCTTGTATTTGACTATCCAAATATGTTTTATATGTTTTTGCAACATTAGTCTTATAATAAATAGTCAATATATTCCAATAATTTATTAATTTACCTGTATTGTAATGTAAAACATTATTATAAAATGCACCTAATTCATTATCAATTTCATTAATAAATCTATTAATATGCATATTTAAAAGGTATTTCTCTTGGTCTGTCATTGTTGTTAAAGGTTTTGATACATCAGGTTGTGCTGACATACTCAATACTTTTTTTTTGCTTAATTCTAATGCTTGTCTATTATATATATTATCTTCATCTAAAACTTCCTTTGTTCGAAACTTGTTAATATCTGGAACAGCATCTTTATCAAAACCTGAACCAATCATTCTTGTATTTTGTCTTGAAAACATTTTAATATATTATATATATTATTAGATAATAAAAAAATAAAAATAATATTATATATTTATTATTAATTTAATATAATATAATATATTTAATTAATAATAAATAATTTACTTAAATAAGTAAAGTTGCAAGAGGTGCAAGTTTTAATAAACTATCAAAAAAACCACCACCTTTTAAATGTTTAGAAACCATTTTAGAGGCTTCACCAAGTGAAACACTATGTTTTTTCATCATTGCTTTTACTGCTTCTCCACGTTGTTTGCGTGTAATTTTACCATCAACAGGTTTTACTTCTTTTACAACTTTCTTAACTGCTTTCTTTACTCCTTTTTTTGCTCTTTTAATACCACCTTCCATATCTTTTTTATGTTTATTCAAACCCTTGACAATCTCATCGAAAGACATAGCACCACCAGACATAGCACCACCAGACATAGCACCAGCAGACATAGCACCAGCAGACATAGCACTACCATCCATAATTTGAACTTTCTTCTTATATTTCTTAGCACCAGCAGACATAGCACCCGCAGACATAGCACCAGCAGACATAGCACCAGCAGACATAGCACCCGCTGACATTGCTCCTGCTGACATTGCTCCCGCAGACATAGCACTACCTACTTTCTTAGGACGTCCGCGTGTTTTTTTAGGTTTTCCATAACCCATACTACGAGCAAGATTAATAGCATCTGGTGCAATTTCAACAGCAGTTGAAAGACCTTGTTTCACACCATCCCACATATCACTAAAAAACCCTGAACCTTCCATTTCGCTTAAATCTCCACTACCTAATTTCATATGTCTTTTAGGACGACCACGCATACTTTTCATAGTTGAAATATTAGCAAGTGGAACAACTTCTTGTAATAATTCCATTTCTTCTTTCTGTGATAAATTACCTAATTTATGTTGCATCTTGCCTTCTCCGTGTAATACATTATCCATTACATATTTCCTATCAATTCTTGCAACTTCATTTGCAATACTACGATTGTATTGATTGTTAAACATTTTATATTTATATATATATAATAGATAAAAAAATTTATATTATTTAATTAATATATTATTATTATTAAATATTTTATTTTATTTGATAATTATATAAAAATGTTAATAATATATAATATATAAAATATAATATATAATATATAAAACCTAATATGGAAGAACAGAGTTATTTAGCAATATCGAGTTTAGTAATTTCTATACTTATTGCATTAAAAGTTTTCATTACTGATATACACCTTAAAAAATGCCACGCGTGTTGTATCGATAGCGATTGTAGTAATGGCTCCATTAGTAGAAGTAGTAGCAATAATAATAGTAGAACAACATTAGACCCTTTAATAGTTGTAAATAAATAAAAGAATATTAGAAAAAATAATATAATAAAATGTTTAGAGATTTCTTTTTTATTAGAAGATTTTATAAATCTCTAAACATATTTTAACATACATATTTGTTAGTTTTACATTCAAAATCGAGAAAAATGAAGAAAATTGTTAAAAATAATATTAAAAATAATATTATTTTTTAAATATTTATAAATATTTTTTTATATGTTTTGAGATTTATTTTTTATTAGAAGAAATTTAAAATCTCTAAACATTTTTATCTATTTTAACTTTTTAATAATGTCTGGGTTTTCCATAACCAAGAGCACCAAGAGCACCAACTGCACCTTGTGCTACTTTACTATCACTACCTTTTAAATAATTTTTAGCAAGGGGCGCTACTGCGGAGACTACAGACTGAAGACTTGGAAGAGCGGATTTCATAGAAGACCAAAACCCAGCACCAATTAGACGGCGGTTTTCACTTGAAACAACGGGAATATCTTGCGATGTTTTTAAACATTGTTCTTTAGATATAAGCCCGACGTATTGGGAACTGCTACCTGCCGTGCTTTGAAATACCCCAGAATTCACGAAACACACAATTAATTCAGTAGCGGGGAGGTCAGCATCACCAAAAGCATTATCGCAGACGACCTGCACTGAAAAAGTCCAGTTTCCTAAAGATGAAGAAGTATAGTATTCTTCAATAATAGGTATAACTTCATTAAAGTCCAAAATACAGATACCACCACTTAAAGCAGTAGTAGCAACTCCAGCAGTTGCAACACCAAGAGTAGCCTTACCATTAAATTGAGGATATTTCATATTAAGACCATTCTTTTTAGAATAATGATATAAATCTTGAAGAGAACAAGAAGCAAGAACTCCGCTCTGTGTTCCCCAAGTAATATTAACATTTTTAATAGGATAGTAATATTCATTTTCAGTAATAAGTTGAGTATTAACCTGTTTTCGAACAGCAAGAATAACACGGTCAGGAATAGCGTTAGGGCTTACAATGCTACTATTGATTTGAAAGGATGTAGCACCTTGACCTACAACAGCAGGATTAACAGTTTTATAAACAGGAAGTTCCATATATGGCAGAGAGCAGGTTAAAGGAATAAGAGAACTTGGTTTGGGAGACAAGAAGGTCATAAGAATATCGCACTGTTGAACTGCACTAAGAACAACATTTAAACCAGTTCGGTTTCCTTGTTTCATACGTAGAGCACGATTAACATTAGAAGCCATATTAAAGTTAAAGTTAATGGAAGAAACACCAGAAAGCCCAGAATTATGGTTGTCTAAACCATCTCCATAGATGAATGGAGATACAAACACTGGCTCAGTAATTTCGCATACAATTTTAACGGTTTTAGCACCAGCACCTTGTGTATTTCCTGTAATACTAATTAATTCCCAAGCACCGCGAGGAAGAACATCAGCAAGGAATGCACTACCAATATCTTTAAAAGCAGATAAAGAACCATCAGTTGTAGTATTTTTATAGAAATCTAATTGGGTAGGTGTCAAATCACCATATTTAGCAAGGTCTTTTTCGCTCATCTGGCGCAACATAAGATTGAGAGTATCGGCATAATTGGCATTTACGGTTGTGTTATTGATAGAAACAGAAAGCGTATTGACGCACTGACTGAAGACAAAATTAGACAAGACAGTATCAGTTGGATAATTAACTAAAAATGTGTTATCAACAGTAGTTCCAGTAATAGTAAATTCGAGACGAGAACGGACTTGAACCCGACGGTCTATAACGGTAGATAGAGCAGGAATAAGACAATTAATAGTAATATTCGTGGGTGTTGCAGTTTGAGCCCGAAAAATCTGCTGATTAATCGACTGTGCCGATTTAACTACACCGAAATTAATGCTGTCCTTAATATTAAGGCGGTCATCTAAGATAAGATAAGGATTGACTGATTGCGACATTATATTATTATATAGTTGTAAGAGAAAATTATTTTTTAGAAATGTATATATTAATTTATATAAATGTTTTAATTTATAATTAGATATTTTTTTTTGAAAATTACAAAAGTTTAAAAAATTTAAAAATAAAAAATAAAAATATAAAATGTTTAGAGATTTTTTTTTTATTAGAAGATTTATAAAATCTCTAAACATTTATTTTATAAATATATATTTGAAAAAATATTTAATAATTATATATTTTTTTATATATTTTTTAAAAAGTTCCTTTGAAATAATTTTTATTCCTAAATAATAGTTTCATTGTTCCAGCACCTCCACTTGAAATATACATAGGATGAGTTAAACCTTGTAATTTATCCTTCCAATATACAACAATGTTAATATCACTTAAAGGTCTATTACTATTAAGGTCAAAAAATCGATATTCACCTTGTGGTGCATAATATAATATAGAACGTCCTTCTAAGCCAGTAATCAGGTTGATATCGAAATCAGTTAGTTCTGGACTTAATCCAGCATTATTATTAGTTGAACCTAAATTTGAACTATTTCCAAATACATTTGTTGGTGCTACATTTGTTGGACGGACTGGTATTCCTTGTGATGTAAAAACAATACTTGATATAGGAGACCAAAAAGGAACAACAGGATACTCTGTAATAACAAAAATATAATTTCTTTCATCATATGTTGTAGTTTGAAAAGGTGTTAGAAATTGTATTAGATGATTTTTACCATTACTACTATTAATATTATCATAACCATATGTATAAGATGATAGACCATTAAATAATGTAAATAATGAACTATTCAAAAATAATTCGATAGTTCTACCTTGTTCTAATGGTGTAGAATTTAGATATGGGTCTGCATTCAGTGTAAAATTACCATCATAATTATATATTAAAAAAGGTGGAGATAGAGCACTTGCTGGAAACTCTGGAAGGTATGGTTTTATAACTCTTTCTGCATCCCATTTATTAATGAGATTAGACCAAGCCCTTTCAAACATATTATTAACTAAAGCCATCATATATTGGACACTTTCAATATAAAAATATCTATTATCATATACTTGTTTCATAGTTATAAGGGGTTCTGTTGGATATGGTAGATGAACGTTTTGAGGACGAAAATCTAAAAATGTTTGGTCGCTTTCTATATATACTGAACCAGTATAAGGATTTGGTAATTCATATGATATTTTCAAAGTTGTAGAATATATAGTTCGATAACCTCCTAAATCAGGGTCAAACATACCACCATTATATGTTAGGTCAATTTGTGGGACACAAACAGGTAATCTACAGTCTAAAGAAAATCTGGCTACAGAAACCAAATAATCGCTTGTATTAGTTATATAATCTACGTCTCTCTTACTATTAAATATAATTTGTTGTGGTGAGGAATTCTCATTTGAAATAGAGTTATTACAAACATTAACATCTAAATATATGTGAGTTGGGTCTCTTGAAATATTAGTCATTTTCTATATATATATATATTTGAGATATTTTTATTAATAATATTATTATATTATTATATATTAAGTTATTTTATTTATAAAAAAATTAAAATATTAAAAAGAAAT
>Ga0209296_1001020_pt1 | contig 22673 bp, 16 predicted proteins | sample S_130206_EF_Meta_FD_187319 | JGI IMG/M metagenome (GOLD analysis project Ga0209296, IMG submission 187319) | Freshwater microbial communities from Lake Simoncouche, Canada to study carbon cycling - S_130206_EF_MetaG (SPAdes) (version 2) | ecosystem: Environmental > Aquatic > Freshwater > Lake ...
TTCAAGCCCACCCACTGCGCTGGGTGGGTCTGCCTTTTTCTTTTTCATCGATCAAAAACAAGAGCCCCATGGAACGCAGTCCATGGGCTTTTACCTTTACTTTCTTCCTCCAACTCCCAACCCTCTTCCCTCCGGGAAAAGGGCCCTTCGCTTCGCTAGCCCGGGTTTCTATCCTCCACCCGTGCTTTTGCAACTTTCGTCTTATTGAGCGGCGGATGTAAATCCGCTGGTGCTCGCCCTGTGCCTTTTTCTTATTCTTCCTTTTACTTTCCATTAATTGATTTGGGGTTTGTTTAAAGACAGAGTAGTTGCGATGGGGAAGCCCCACTGCAACTACTCCATTTGAACCTTTGGATTTTGCACCTAAGGATGAGTGCAACCGTCGCTCACGCTTCCGGCTCTGAAGGATGTGTTTTGATTCCGTGGGTATTACTTTCGAGATTTTTTAAAACTTTGTTATATTCTACTGAAGAGTACAACGCCTTTTTCATGAAGCATGAAGTCTGATAAGAAAAACAAAAACGATTATGCCTTTGATCAACTATTACAAAATTCTTGAAATCGAACAAACTTCAGATTCCACAATTATCCGAGCAGCATTTAATAAATTGGCAATGCAATATCACCCCGACAGGAATATCGGCGATCCATCTGCCGAGGGGATGATGAAAACACTTAACGAAGCTATTGCTGTTTTATCACAACCGAGATTGCGTAAAGCCCATGATAAAAAATTGGCTGAAGAGAATGGCCAAAGTTTCGTAGATAATTCATACGAAGACTTTCCTAAAACCCTAGAAGTAGACTTGGGCGAAAGTACTAATCTAGAGTTGATGCTTATCCCTGATGGCACTTTCAAGATGGGTTCATTCGGAAACGGCCGTTATGAAAATGATATGCCAAGGCATGAAGTAACACTCACTAACCCATTTTACATTGGGAAGTATGCGGTAACGCAAGAGCAATGGCAGGCTGTTATGGGTAATAACATAAGCTATTTTAAAGGTGAAAAGTTGCCGGTTAACCAAATCTCTTGGAATGATTGCAAGGAATTTATCAAGAAGTTGAATGCAAAGACGGATGGAGGTTACCGCCTGCCTACCGAGGCGAAATGGGAATACGCATGCAGGGCGGGAACAACCTCAGAGTATTCGTTTGGGGATTACATTACACCTAGGAATGCCAACTACGATGAATCCAATATTGGTAAACCGGTGGTAGTCGGAAATTATAAGCCCAATGCTTTTGGGTTGTATGATATGCATGGTAATGTATGGGAGTGGTGTGAAGATTGGTATGGGGGATATCCCGTTTGGCCGGTTGAAGATCCGAAGGGGCCAGCAGTAGGGCAATACCGTATTTTGCGAGGTGGATCATTCGCGGTAAATAGTTCGAGGGCGCGATCTTGCAGTAGAATCATAAGCGCGCCTGCTGTCCGAATTCATGTGAATGGTTTTCGCTTGGTGAAAGATGAATAGTTAGGGGTAAGTTTAAAATCTCGTCGCTGAGGCGCTTATTAAAACGAACTATTGATTATTTATTTAACACGGGAAGCGGCGCGACCCAAGTATTAGCTGTTAGAGGGCGGGGATTGTTTAGGCCCCCACCTGCAATTACAAATTGACCTGAAATTATAACTGCCGAAGGCGCCAGCAACTTTTCCGGCATATTCCCAACTACATCCCACCGATTATCTTTTGAATCATATTGAAGAATATCGCCAACGACATTTCTGACTGGTTGGGAACTATTGCATCGGCCACCAAAAATTGTAATACGGCCATTGTAAACCATAGTGCTGGATTCAAAATGGCTTCGACCATCTGGCAGGCTGGCAATCTCACTCCACTTTTTCGTTGCGGGATCAAAACGATGACAGGATTTAACATCAATCTGCTTTATATCATGACCATGATCACCACCTAAAGCGTAGATTTTTCCATCGTGAGCAATGGCACTCACATGGCCACGCGGATCGGGCAAATCAGCTTCGCGTTGCCATGCCTTTCCCCCATCGAGTGATAAAACCCAATGATCGCCTGCATCGGTGTTTCGATCAATTTTATAGCCTCCAAAATAATGCAAATTACGACCAACCACAACCAACCCGCCTCCTGCGCGTCGTTCTGGCAAGGCGGGGCCTTCGCTCCAAGTGTCTGATGCAACATCGTATTTCCAAACTTCTGCAGTAACAGGTCCGGGATGTTTCCCTTTAAAACCACCAGCAAACCATATGGTGTTTCCATCAACAGCAGGGTTTAAATGGGTAAGTCGGGTTGGCATATCTTTTTTACGAGTCCACGAATTGGCAACAACATCATAGACATCAACTTGATTTGAGGCATCAAGGGATTCGGTAAAGCCCCCGAACAAGTACAATTTCTCATCGGCGATAGCGGTGGGGGATTCAACCCTTGCAAAGGAAGTCGCGGCAACTTTTTTCCATTGGAGTATTGGCCAAGCATCATTTTTTTTGCCTGCATCCTGTGCAATCGAAATTGAAGGAGTGATAAAAACTAAAAGCGTAATCGATGCGCGGATCAAAAGTTGCATGTTCTGCAATTCCTTAGGGGGAGTAAGTGATCGTTTATCTTCAAGTGAAATAAGTTACAAAGGCCATTCGATGGGAAGTTATTTTAATCATCCGAACGCCAGGGCTTCGACATGATGTTCTGCCTGGTATACATCTTTCCAAGTGATAGCATCGGCTGATTGAAGGATACGGCCGCGCCAATTGCACCCGACGAAATTGCGGTTGCCAAAAACTGCAACGAGCGGAGGATTGGAATTAGGTTGCCTATCCCATTTCTTACCATCGGTGGAGAAATAAGTTGCGCCCTGACCGACAGCAACAAAGCGATCACCCGTCCACAAAACGGAATTGATATGCTCGCCCTCTTCGCCGACCAGACGCTCATTCCATTTCACGCCATCTTCGCTGCTGATGCGTAATCCGTGAAGTCCAACACCAACAAAGATACCGTTACCAAAAGTAATATCAATAAGTGTATCGATAGCTTTGACGCCAGGGGTATCAACCCAGATTTTGGCATCTTTGGAAGAAGCCCTGCGGCCGCGGTCGCCAACTGCAACGAACAAATCATTCCCAAAGCAAATCCTACGGAGCATATTTTTCCCTGCTATGGGTATGAGTTCGCTCCAAGTCTGGCCATCTTCGGAAGTCATGATAAAAGGCCGAGAGTCGCCAACAGCGCCCGGATCGCCACCCAGTCCGATAAACATGTTTTTGCCATAGGCAATACCCCGAAGGTAGTTTGCATACTTGGCATCACGAGTGGTGGTTTTCCAAGTGATGCCATCGCTGGTAGCGGCAATGATATTAGCGCCACCAAACGAGCCAACAGCAGAAAAGTTGCCCTTACCAAAACTTATCGAACGGTAGACTTCCCCTTCTTTACCCGTCTGCAAATGGTTCCATTTGATTCCATCAGACGAAGTCATACGCAATCCGCGGTGCCCCACAGCAACAAAAACTGATTTATCTTGATTCATGATTTTCATACCAAAGTTTATCTATTCCAGTACTGCCCTGCGGGTTGATTCATCAACAGCGCATTCTCGGGCGGTACTAAATCAAGCCGGGTAATCGCCCGTTGAGGCTGCCTGCAACTCTTGAGGTTTGGCTGTCACCAAAGGATTTAGTTGGGACACCGAGTAGGTTTAGGATTTCGACATACAGATTGGCCATGGGTGCTTTTTTGGGAAACGCCAAGTGCCTGCCAGTTTTAAGTGCGCCACCAGCTTTGCCTGCAAGAACGACGGGATATTCATCACGGCCATGGCCGCCGTCCGACATATAAGAAGTATAAAGCAGCACAGTATTATCTAGAAGCGAGCTGCCTCCTTCGTCAATATCCTTCATTTTCCGCACTGTTTCAGCGAATAAAAGGGTGTACCATGCATGAATCTGGCGGCAAGCTTCTCGCGCAATCGGGTCGGCATCTTCGGGTCGTGATGCGTTGCCTTGATGTTCCAGCGTATGGCAATGGCGTTCATAACCTACCGTTACAACGCCAGGAAACATGCAATCATCGCTGCCTGCAGCCAAAGTTACAACGCGTGTCGTATCAGTTTGAAAAGCCAGCACCATCATATCTGCCATCAGGCGGATGTAGTCTGCATGGCGTGCAGGATCGTGATCGGTAGGCCGGGTAATTTCCCAAATAGGGGTTCCAAGTTTTGGCAATGCCTCAGGGATTTTAAGCTTGGATGAACCAGGACTAGCCAGGTCGAGTAAGTCTTGTTGTTGTCTAGATTCAAGGAAAGCTGTTCGCTTTTCAACCGATCGTACGGAGTCTAAATATTGATCCAACTTTTGCTGATCGGTCTTTCCAAGATTGCGCCTTAGGTCGTTGGCCTGCCCAAGTACGAGATCTAGGACGCTTCTTTCGAGTGATATATTTTGAGGAGGTTTTACCTGATTGCTTGATGCGGATTCGGCCCTGCGTTTCCAGTTGGGTACTACAGGTGTACGGCCTCTAAACATTCGGTCGAATATCAACCGGGGGTTTCCTTCATAAGGAACCAAAACATCGCGTGATCGGAAGGAATAGTTTTTTTCTCCGCCCGCGAGGCCGATTTCCATCGAAGGTAACAGGGTTTCCTTTCCCAATACTTTTGCAGCCGCCTGATCAACCGAAATATCTGCGAATAACTTTCCACCTTCCTTCTTTGCAGAACTCGCACCAGTAAGGTGTAACATCGCGCAATGCTCATGTGCGTTTAGATTGTCTGAACGCCCAGCGTGTGACAATCCAGAAACTACGGTGATATCATCCTTCGCAAATTCAAGTGGACGCAGGATGGAGGGCAGTTTTGTAAGTGGGCCTGCTTCAGCAGGTTTCCAAGATTCGAGTACTGTGCCTCCTGTTACCGTAAAGATACCTAGTCGAAGGGGGGGCTTTCCAGCGGTTGCTGCCGATGCCAATCTTGCTGGGAATAACGATTCGAAAAATGGTAACGACAGCACAGCGCCTGTATTGCGTAACATGGTTCTGCGGGAAATTGGTTTCATGGCTTTAAACTTTCTATTGCAAGGTTTCGCCTATCTAGGATTGAAGAAAGACTTTGCGTCATTTCTCCAATTGGTTCTTTCGGTATTGAAACGGATAGCTCTTCACTATTTCGAGTACAAGCGTTGAAAAACGATAATCATTTGATTTTAATTGGTTCGCGATTTGGCGAACAGGGCAATCATCGGTGTCTTCCAATTCACGACCAATGGCATAATTCAGCATTTGTTCAGACAGATTACGAACGAAATCATCTTTACGGGAAAGGATCACTCGTTTTAAATCAGCGATACCATTCAATTTTTCGCCTGATGGAAGTTCGCCTGTGACATCTAGCGGTTGTTCGCCCTGTTTGTCGCGCCAACGGCCAACCGCGTTAAAGTTATCGAGCGCAAAACCAAGAGGGTCCATTTTGCGATGGCATGAAGTACAAGAGGGATCTTGAGCGTGCTGGGCCAATTTTTCACGGAAAGTCTGGGCTTCCTTCTTCTTGCCTGGTTCTTCCTTAATCTGACTGACATTGGCGGGTGGAGGTGGAGGTGGGGTTCCAAATACAACTTCCAAAATCCATTTCCCGCGCATTGTTGGACTTGTTCTCGATGTGTGCGAAGTCAAAGAAAGAACGCTTCCCATGCCAAGTAAACCTCCCCGATGGTCATCAGGTTTCAAACTTACCTTTTGCATTTCCTTGCCTTTCACTTCAGGCAAGCCATAGTATTTGGCAAGTTCCTCGTTCACAAAAGTATAATCAGCGTCAAGCAGTTCTAGAACGCTTCGATTTTCTTTGCGGAGAGAATCAAAAAACAGCACGGTTTCGTCAAACATTGCCTGTCGAATATTACCATTAAATTCGGGAAAGAATTCTGTGCTTGGCCGTGCAACTGGAAGTTTATTTATCTGAAGCCAATGAACCGCAAAGTTTTCTGTTAAAGACTTAGATCTTGGGTCTGATAAAAGTCTTTGGACTTGTTGTTCCAAAACAGTTCCTTTGCCAGACCCGCGGATTTCGATCTCTGCAATGTTGCCGTAGGAATTTTTTGGAGGTATGTAACGGATGAATCGCTTAACAACAGGTTGATCCAGATTTCTGGTGACCCAACCTCGCGAAGGAAGTGTCTTGATTTCAAAAAGTTCGACCACATCGGTACTAAAATCTGCGCTGCTGGAAGCTTGGAATTTCCCGCCAACCAATCGTTGTTCTTGGCCAATTCTGGCTGCATACCGCAGTAGAGTTATGGGCTTTGCATCTCCAAGATCAAGGCCAACCCAATAACTGTTCGCATCTGGGCCATCCAAATTTGTTTGCAGATCGCCATCAAAAACTTTTTCCCGGTTGTTACCCTGATGCGATTCCGAACCTGGAGCGGAGATTGCTTTACCGGAAAACTTCACGGGTTCGGTGGATTGCGCATTGGATGTTAATTTTTTGCGGTCTGCGAGATCAAGTAATTCATCATCGGGCATACTTGACCATATGAAGTAGGAAAGTCGAACTGCAAGGTCGTAATCATTGATTGCGACAATTTCTCCGGGTTTTTGCCCAGATGATGCTTTTTCAATCCGATAAAGGAACTTGGGCGAAACAAGAACCGTTTTAAGCATGATGGAAATAGAGTCGCGATAACTATTTTTCAAGAGCGTTGCACGATCAAAAAGCGCAAGCAATTGATCAATTTCCGCTGGGGTACCTTGGCCACGATAGGCCCGCCGTACAAAAGTAGTAATCAATGATTTTGCAGCGGTTCGGGGCTCGATTCCAGAGGGCGGGGCAACCACGTAATCAAACTTGCGCCAATCCCCTGGCTTTAGCGAAAACATTTGCTCCCGACTATTCCGAGCTTGTTCTTGAATGCGGCCATCCACCGAGGAACTTAATTCGGTACCAAAAAATCTGTCTAGGATTCTATCTGCTGCAGCAAAATATTTCTCCATCAGTGCCGGGGGCATATCCAACGCCGCTGCAAGATTTCCGAAACTATTACCTTCACTAGCATCAGCAGTCATGCCCACGGTGGAAGCTGCGTCAAATTCAAAGCCCATGAGGTCGCGAATGGTGCGATTGTATTCGGACAAACTAAGGCGCCTGATAACGATGGGGCCGGGGTCGCGGTTTGTTTGGTCATTGCAATCAACGAGTTCAACAGTTCGTTTCATCCAAGAAAGTAAGTGTTGTTTTTCTTCTTTGGTCAACTCTTTTGCTTCTTCGGGAGGCATGGAGCCTGATTCAATTTGCGCCATCGCCTTGCGCCAGAGTTTTCTTTGAATCCCTGCAGACTTGTCATCAGCGATGTTTGTAAAATCAATTTTCCCTGCTTTTTCATCTGGGCCATGGCATTGCGCACATTTTATCAAAATGATCGGGCGGATATCATTTATAAAACCATCATCCTTGGCCTGCAAGGGGCTGGCCTCAAGAATGAATAGGGCTAAAACTATTGCCAATTGAATAATTGAAAATGAAATAATAGGAGAGGGCACGAAGAGATCTCTAAATGTTGGGGAACATTGGTAAGGTTTTACTCACTAAAGTCTAACCGTTATTTCATGTAAGTAAACAACGATTTAGGTGGTCTAATCATTCTTTTGATGAGAACTTTCTGGCTGCGCTGAAGGCCTCTCCCATCATTCATTAAAAAGAGCCCCATGGAACGCAGTCGATGGGCTTTGAAGGCATCCTACAAACAAAAAAGCCACCGGCTTGATTGCTCAAACCGGTGGCTCAATTATTTTTATTACAACTTATTTAAGGCTCTTCTTAATCTCTTCTTCAACCGTGGAGATCTGAAGATTCTTGCCTACAACTTTGCCATCCTTGCCCACCAAGAAAACTTGGGGAAGCACTTGGATACCATAGTCGGTTGCGAGTTTTCCTTCCAAGCCACCTGGTTGATACAGATGCTGGGCGGTGAAAGGCGACCTCTTTAAGAAAGTTGCAGCTTCCTCAGAAGTGGTATCCAGATTCACACAAACCAGATCCAATCCCTTAGGCCCATAAGTTTCCATGATCAACTTAAGCTTCGCGAAATCGCCAAGTGTCTGGCCATTCCAACTCGCCCAGTAATAAACCACAACCATTTTATCCTTCATGGAAGTGATATCGAAAGTTTGGCTGGGGTTTGTAAGGCTTGTACCAGCAAGGGTGAAGGGCTGTCCTTCGCTTTCCATCCTGCGGATAGAACCTGCAGCCTTGGCAGCTTGGGGTTTGCCTGCAAAGTTTTTGGCGATCTGGGTGTACCAGTTCTTCGCTTCGACATCCTTGCCCAAAAATTCGCTCACCATACCCAGTTGCAACAAAGCATCAGGGGCATCATCAGCTTTGGGATAAGCTTGAACAAAGGCAGCAAGCTTGGCCATCCAATCGTTCTGAATTTTGTTGAAGTCTTCGCCTGGTTTGGAAATTCGTGCAGCGTAGTCCGCTTGCAACCCACGGAAGGAAACATACCCAGCAAGGTTGCTGCCCGGTAAACCTTTCGCTAGTTGATCTTCAAGGGAAGCAAGGCGCTTGGATGCAACCATATCGCCAGCAGCACTATTTTGAGCTGCACTGCTGAGGCTGTCTGCAAGTTGCCTAATCCATGGATCACGATCTTCGGGTTTGACCTTGGCGAGAATTTTCTCGAGGTGATCTGCTCTACGAAGATGATGTTTAGCAAGAGTAGCGCTGGCGCCACCGGTGCTGTTGGATTCAACTGCGGCATCGATTGCAGCGAGTTCATCAACCAATTTTTTCAACTCAGGATCTTTTTCGAGATCAATTTTGTTGGTACCTGGGCGAACGCTACCTTCTTCTTCGCTTACAGCGCCTGGGATTGGAGCATCAGCAAGTTTCCATGCGCCATTGACGAGGAACATTTCGCCTGTTTGAAGCCAATCGGTTTTTCCAGCAGCTTCATAAAGGATGGTTCCTTTTGCAAAGCGGAAAATATCGCCTTTGCTTCCGGTTTGGTCTGCGGGCAGACATTGGGGAATACCCATTTCAACATGAAGCCAAGTGGTTTTATCATCCAAGGTTGGAAGCTTGGTAATTGTAGCTTGGAACTTTGCAGTCGAAGCGATCACTTGTTCCCTTACTTTTCTTGCAGCTTCGCCTTGAAGATCCAGGGTTTTCAAATCAGCTTCGGTAAGAAGAAGGGGTTTAAGGCGGGAGAAATCCTTGGTAGCAACAGCCTTCAAGATTTCCTGACTGACTTCTTCGGGGCTGATGGCTTGCCAAGAATCGATTTTTGTGTCTTCATTTTCATCGGTACCTATTTTGGTACCGCCTGCATTAAGCCAGCGATAAAGATCTGCTTTACCATTAAAGTTGGTATCAATTTCGCGATAAACTTCGACGCCATCTTTGTAATAAGACCAAACATCGATGCGATTATCTTCGTTAGAGTCAAAGAATTTACGCACGAGATTGCCTTGGCCATCTTTAAGAATCCAGCCTGATCCTTTTTTAACACCCTTCGTAAGTTCAACTTTGCAAGCAGCTTCTTCCTCGGGCGAAGGCGTAAAAATAGCAACGCCCTCTTGTTTGGGTTTAAAAGAAAGAATGGCCGCAGCGGTGGGTGGAACAGCAAAAGCAGGCAAGGCTGTGCCGAATAAAAAGAGAGTACCTGAACAAAGACCAGCAAACTTCCAAGACTTCCGCATACCAAACTCCTTCACAGAAACCAATAAAAAAGCGGGGAGAAAGCCCCATATATAAAGTAGATCGGCAAAAGTGGGGGTGGAAGTTGATGTTAAAATCAAAAAAGTTTGCACAAAGGTTACAACCCGAAAAACAGGTATAGAGTGTACGAGCGTTTGTCAACCCATTTAATTTCAGTCATTAAATAAATAGAAGACATTCCCTAAGTCTTTATGCCTGCTGTCCTTGACCCCCTTCATGAAAAAATTACAATTATAAATAGGTGCCTCGTAATCCAAGTTTAATCTGGGATTGTGAAGCATACTTAAAGGCCCGCAGTAAAATAGGCAATGGAGTGCCACTCAATGATTTGTTTTCAAACGCCCCAACGCATTGCACCCAATTGCAAAGTATCAGGAGTTTTTCCGATAATGCGTAAGCCCAACAGGTCAGCTGATGCTTTCTCCAACCAGTATTTTTATAAGGCTAGCTAAACCCCGAGCATCTTTTTAATTGCTTTATTTAGCTTTGATTCAATTAATTGTAATTATGGCCCGGAAATTTACTAAAAGACTGCAAATTCAAAAGGTTTATCTACTTGGATAATGACAGGGTTAAAATGGTGAAAGAAGCTAGCGACATTGTTGATGTCGTTGGAAGTTACATTTCTTTACGCCCTGCTGGCCAGCAAACCTTCAAGGGCCTTTGCCCTTTTCATGATGATCACAGGCCTTCTTTTGATGTTGACCCGAAAAGGGGGCGTTACCGTTGTTGGTCTTGTGGCAAATATGGGGATGTAATCACCTTTGTGCAAGAGTACGAAAAAGTCGAATTTGCCGAAGCTTTGGAAATTCTGGCCAAGAGGGCCGGTATAAATCTAGAAAAAAAAGAAAATTTAGTGCAGAACCGGCTGCGCGGGTCAATGCTTGACTCAGTGCGCTGGGCATCAGATCAGTACCACCAGTGCTTGCAAGAATCACCCTTGGCTGCTGAAGCGAGAAGTTACCTATCCAGCCGGGGATTAGAAGACGAAATTATCAGGCAGTTCGGATTGGGCTTTGCTCCACGCAGAGGGGATTGGCTGTTGGAGCTTGCGCATAACGATGGGGTGGATGTGGGAATGTTGGAACAAGTAGGCTTGATAGGCCGCAAAACAGATAAGCCTGGGCTTTACGACCGATTCCGGGACAGAATCATGTTCCCGATCCGTAATGTGCTGGGGAATACGGTCGGTTTTGGTGGCAGAATAATGCCCTCATCGCCTTTCGTTGATAAAGCGCCCAAGTACTATAATTCTTCTGATTCCCCTTTGTTCTCGAAGAGCGAACAACTTTATGGAATCGATCAGGCTCGCAATTCCATTGGAAAAGTAGGGTATCTTGCAGTTGTCGAAGGATATACCGATGTGATGATGGCACATCAAATGGGTGTAGGAAATATTGTTGCGACCATGGGAACAGCCATTAATGCCAGGCACTTGCGCCAACTTAGGCGCTGGACCAGCAAAGTTGTGTTGGTATTTGATGCAGATGCCGGCGGTGAACAAGGTGTGGATAGGGCATTGGAATTATTCGTGACCAATGACATGGATTTAGCAATTGCCACCCTTCCAGAGGGATTAGACCCCTGTGATATGTTGTTAAACGATGGTCCAGAAGCTTTTCAAGAAGTATTAAAGGGCGCAGTGGATGCACTTGAGTTTAAGTTGACTTCCATCCTTGCTGAAATCAGCAGAGATGGCGCATCAGTAGAGACGAAGCGAAAGGCGACGGATTCGATTTTAAGCGTTTTGGCAAGGATCCCAGTAGAAAGTAGCCCATCTTCGCAACTAAAGATGCAATTGATGTTGGGTCGGATAGGCAAAAGATTAGGTTTGAGTGATGAAACCTTGAAAAACCGAGTGAACGAGTTAAGGCCAAAAACTGAATCTCGCAAGGTGGACACGAATATAATTAATACAACTGAAGAGTCGCGTCGAGCCAAGCCAGTACCTGAAGAAAAAGAACTGGTTGAAGTTCTGCTGGCAAACCCTGATCTGGTGTTTCGTGCCAGGCAGGACTTGAGCATCGACGATTTGAATCATCCCGGGTTAAGGCAGATTGTTTCCATCCTTTTTGATTTACTGGATGAGAAACGAACTCCTGACTTGGATGCAGTGCGCGCCCGCATGGGTGACAGCCCGATTGGTTCGAGGCTGTTGGATTTAGCAGACCAAGGTCGGCGAAATCCAGAACCCGTGACATGGTATGGCAATATTCTTGAACGGTTCAATGAGCGCAAGGTTAAACCAGTAGTAAGGGTCCTCCAAGACCAATTACATGCTGCGAATGACCACGAAACCGCCATGGAGCTTCTAAGAAAATTGCAGTCCCGTTCGGTTGGATCCGGTTCGGTTCCAACCCCTTCCCGTCTTGATGGAGGCCATTGATGGAAAAGATTGAAGTTACTTTCAAGGCATTGTTGGAAGCAGGCAAAGAAAAAGGATTCTTGACTTATACCCAAGTCAACGAACACCTGCCAGAAGATGATGCCAACCCCGAAAAGATCGATCAGCTTTTGCTTGTTCTTGAAGAACAGGGAATCGAACTGATTGATGAATCCGAGGTTGAAGATCGGGAAGGCGCTGCCACTGGCGCAACCACAGAAACCCAACCCGAACTTGATTTTAGCTTTATCGAACAAGAAGAAGGCAAACGCATTGATGACCCAGTGCGCATGTACTTGACTCAGATGGGCGAAATTCCACTCTTGAAGCGGGAACAAGAAATCAACCTTGCGAAGAAAATCGAAGTCACACGCAAGCGCTTCCGCAGAAAAGTTTTAGAGTGTGATGGTGCAATGAACCAAGTGGTTGATACCCTTAAACGAGTTCATTCGGGCGAGTTGCCTTTTGATCGAACCATCAAGGTATCGCTGACTGAAAATCTTGAAAAAGACAAAATCCTGCAAAGAATGCCACACAATCTTCGAACCTTGGAAAGATTGATGGAGCAAAACCAGGAAGATTTCAATCATATAATGAATGCGGAACTCGATGAAGAAACCCGCAGAAAATTCCGCAGATCCCTGCGAAATCGCAGACGTAAAGCTGTTTGTTTGGTCGAAGAGTTGAGCATTCGTACCCAAAAAATCCAACCTCTAATGAAGAAGTTAGAGCAAATCGCCAGAAGGATGGAAGAGCTCGAAACCGAAATCCGCTATCTCAACAACATCCGCGGCTCCAAAGAAGACATTCAAGCTTTGGAAAAAGAACTCCGCGATTACATGTTCAGCACCATGGAAGAAACACCAGAATTGCGCAGACGAGTTATCACTGTGCATACCCGGTTCATGGAATACGAACAAGCCAAGCGCGATCTTTCAGGTGGTAACCTGCGATTGGTAGTAAGTATTGCCAAGAAGTATCGTAACCGTGGCTTAAGTTTTCTTGATCTAATTCAAGAAGGCAACACCGGCCTTATGCGTGCGGTAGATAAATACGAATATCGCAGGGGTTATAAATTTAGTACTTACGCTACTTGGTGGATCAGACAAGCGATCACCCGTGCAATTGCAGATCAGGCAAGAACCATCCGCATCCCTGTGCACATGATCGAAACCATGTCGAAACTTCGCAATGTAACCAAGAAGTTGCTGCAAGATATGGGTCGCGAACCCACCATCGAAGAAATTGCAATAGCTGCTGAAATTAGCGTTGAAGAAACACGCAGGGTAATGAAAATCAGCAGGCACCCAATCAGCCTTGATAGGCCAGTTGGCGAAAGCGAAGACAGCTACTTTGGCGACTTCATCGAAGATAACTCCGTTGATTCACCAGTGAATGCAGCAGCTCAGGAAATGCTGAAAGACAAAATCGATGGCGTTCTGAAAACCCTGACTTACCGTGAAAGAGAAATCATCAAACTGCGCTACGGCCTAGGAGATGGTTATACTTACACTTTGGAAGAAGTAGGTAGGATTTTCAAAGTGACCCGCGAGCGGGTAAGGCAGATAGAGGCGAAAGCCGTCCGAAAACTGCAGCACCCAGTGCGCAGCAGGCAACTGGAAGGTTTTATCGACCTTTCACTAAAACAGTAGAACCAAAGGGCCCCCACAAGGGCCCTTTTTTATTGCACCGAGTCAATCTTCAATTACAAGGACGAAATAGCAATGACCGAGCCAGGAATAATCTTCAAGGAAATCCACAAGCACAGTAAGCATGCATTTGAATTGCAGGAACATATCGGGCGGATTCCCAGACAGATCAAGGCCCAAAAGACCAGAATCGAACGTATGGAAAAAGAGTTCAAAGATTTCCAGGATCATCTCAAGAAACTTAAAGTCTCCATCCATGAAAAAGAAGTTTCCTTCAAGGAACTTAATACCAAGGTTGCCAAGCTTCAGAAGCAACAAAATGAAGCCTCCGACAACAAGGCATATGATGCGTTAAAAATAGAGATCAGCACCACCAAAGCTGAAATCTCAAAGGTCGAAGATGAAATCCTTCTTGCAATCACCGAGCAAGAAGAAAAAACCGCAGCCTTGCCAGAACAAGAAAAGTTGTTGAAAGCTGCTAAGGCAGAAGCTGCTGCCATCGAGAAGAATTCCACCGATCGCAAAGCGGAATTGGAAAAGCAACTTACCGAAACCAGTGCATTGTTAAAAGCTGCAGAGTCGCAACTTTCTGCAGAGCACCTGCCTAAATACCTGCGCATTGTGCAGTCATTCAAGCATGAAGCTCTGTCGCCTTTGGAAGGCAAAACATGCTCCTCCTGCGCCACCGAAATCACCTCACAAATGATGAATGAAGTTCGCAGCTACTTATTTGTAGCGTGCAAATCATGCAACCGATTGCTTTATCTTTCCGAACAGGAAGAACGGGTATTCAAGGAATCTGAAGCTGCTGACGAAGCATAAATTGCTGTGCTACGAGAGACAACCTAACCGTGATTAGTTTTTAGCAGCAGTGTTGTTGCTGAAACAGGCATTCCACCAACTTTGGTTAAGATCATTATAACTTTGAATAGAGTAATGCCTTGACAGAGCACTTTCGTAGCCATTCTTTAAGCCATCTTTCATGAATTCACTAAAGGCTTGCGGGCCTTTCAATCGGGTTAGATAATCCACTAGCGAAACGCTCTGCGCATAAAACGGGCCTACAAGTTTTGGCTCGGGATAATCCGCCATCTGCATCAAACGAGAAACATGAAATAAAGTATTCTCGCGCGCATGCTTAGGCAGGTTATCAAGATGCTTTTGAATCCGATTTTTCGGCTCTGCAAGCACAGCCATGCCTTCATCCGCCCATCGAGGCACCGGTTGCTCGCCCAACCTGCCTGCAAGAACCACATGAGTTGTTTCGTGGGGAAGAACGCCCGTCATCATATTGGCTTCATCGGTATGTAGGTCAATTCTGCGTGAAAGCACGCGAATACCTTCTGTTTTTAAAGTGGTATGACCGGGTGAAACAGCAGGGGCTCCGGTTGATTTCGAATATTCCTGAGCGGTGGGATGAAGATAGATTTCGCAAATGGGGGTCCAATCATTTCCAACCGACCCAAACCATTTCATCCCGGCTTCCGCCCTACAAGCTTCCGAAGATTTTGCAACCTGAGTGGCATCCGCCTGGTTTAGATGATGCCAAACCCTGAAGTTTTTTGTCTCTGCAAGATACCAATTCCCCTGGTAGGGCCCGGTATGTTTCACTTCCACCGCTGAAGGGTTGGATTGCTTAAGATCGATTGCGCCTATTTCCTGTTTACGCTGATCGATATTTTGTAGCAGGCTGTTTCCAAACGATTGCAATTGCGGAGCCATGGAAAGACTAACTCGGATTTCATTTTCCCACAACGGATCGAGTTTAGTATTCTGGCGCTGATTCATCGCTTCAACCACCGAATACAATCTGCAATACGCCCAGCGCTCTACGCTTTGTGGCATAACCTTGGGTTCTAGCCTGTAAGCTTCTTCATAAAGCTTAGAAGCCAACCTGAAGTTTTTACCTGCAAATTCTTTCTCCGCTTGGTCCAACCTCAACCGGGCATCGTAATAACGCTGGGTATTGGTAAACGAAAAAGGGTTATCCTCGTTGGCATCTTCAATTTTGCCTCTCACCTTAGGAGCATCCTGAGCTTTTTTGGGCTGCTCCACAGTTTTTGTAGGCGCAGCAAACTTACTTAACGCTGAAGCAATGGCAGAAGCTGGCGCAGTTACTGGTGCAGTTGCTGGTGCAGTTGCTGGCGAACCTTGAGCTATCCCTGAATCTAGTATTTGCAGGCGCTTTTCATACTTGGAAATTTCTTCACTTAAACCCTTGGCCTGAAGATCACGAATATGACCTTGGTATGCGTTATGAAGTAATTGCAAATATTCCTTGTTGCCATCGATTGATACAATCTGCGCTTCAAGGATGAAGACTGCAGCTTGATAATTACCTTTTTTAAAGTGATCCTGCCCTTCGAGCAGGGCTTTTTGAACTGCAAGAATTTTCTGAAATTTAGCATCTGTATCTGCTGCAGAAATCAACTGCGCAAATGGGATGACAACAAAAATACAAGCAGCAAGCAATAGTTTCGAGGTATTCATAACGAGCATCCATGCTCCCGAACAAGGGTTAAAAAACCTGTTCAATAATCAAAGGAAGTCTGAAGAGAACCTTGAGTTCAAGGACCTCTTTTTCTTCCGGAATGGTGCAATCTTTACTAATCGATTGCTCCCGAATTTAGGTGAATTCGAAGGCATCTTGCCTGACAAAATCACCCAAGCGGGCACAGGGTAGGAATGATTGCAGGGAAACACAAGGCGAGTTCGCTCAGGGCAAAAAAGAAACTTCCCCTATTACCTATTTTTACACGCAACTCCCCCACCTTCACCCAAACTAATGGAGGCCCTACTTTTTTCACCTTTAGCCGGCTGAAAAGATGGCTCACGCTAAATTTCCTAATGTTTGCAAGCATAAAAATACGAATTAATGATTAACTGTATTTGTTTGCATACAGAAAATCGTGTGAAGAAGTGCTTTAGGATTTCAATCCTTATGGAAAATTTCCAGCTTCCTTCAGGCGAAAGCTTCCCAAGGCTTTACCTGAAAGATTCCGAATCAGACTCAATGGATGAGTGCATTGTCAATTATGCATCCGAGCATTACGACATAAGCATGAGTTTGAAAGATCCTTTGCACCCATCTTTTAGTGTTTTTCTAGAATCCTTGAAAAGAGAATGCACCAAACGCGGATTGCGCTTTTTGCTGGTGCACGAAGCCATGGTTGCAGAAACCATTGAAAAAATTCGCATAGGCAAACTAACCTCGGGATTTCATCTCGATTTTTTTTCGCTCTGGCATGAAGTAAACGAACCTTTTGCAAAGCTAGCGCAAACCATTCAAGACTGCGGTGGCAAACCAATCAACTCGCCCTATCGCTCTCGTTTATTCACCGACAAGGCCGCAAGCCATTTTGAACTGACCAAGAATAATCTAGGAGTGCCAAGATCTTTGATAATTCGCCCAGGCTTACCTGAAAAAACAATCAAGCAGATGATTATCGGGTTCCTTAGCAAGAAGAATTCAAACAGAGAGGGCGGGTTGTTCCTGAAAAAAGGGAACGGGTTTGGTAATAAAGGGGTAACCCATATCAAAACTGCGCTCCTTGATGAATTGATTCCCCAAGTGCAAAACGCTTTAGCATCAGACCCCACAGATTCCTACCTGCTGCAAGAAGAAGTCCATTGTGGATACATGCAAACCAACCAAGGTCTGACACGCCCAGCATACTGGCGTATCATTTATTGCTTGGGTGATTTTCATGCGTTTTGGTGGAAACCCGCAGAGTATTGCGCACCAGACGAAAAAAGCTACATCCCTCTGGAAGCCTCAGAAATTCGCGCTTTCCGCTTGCAACCCCTTTTAGATTTCGCTGAGGAGCTAAAAGAATTAAGCGGCCTCGATTGGTTTTCCACAGAGATTTGTCTCCACGAAAAACCTTCTTACTCCAAGCATCAAATACGCTCGGAAAATGGCTCGATGCTTCCCCTCATTGCAATCGATTATTTCAATGACCAGTGCGATGTTCATGTGCAAAGCCAATGGCATGGCGCCCCACCAGATCTATTTGTAAATACCGTAGCAAGGCGATTCGCAGACCATGCAACAAGCCTATCCCGAATGAACAAATCTCGAAAAGCGGGCTAAAGGTTCTTGCCCACGGTTCTTATATCAGGATAATCAACGCTTAAAGGAGGGGCCAAGATGCTGCCCGGATATAACACCAATGGCTTCGCACATCACAAAATTGAAGATGCTTTGCAAATTATTGCAGAGCTAGGATACCGATCTGTTGCGTTCACTTTAGATTACAATACCCTCGAACCATTCGCTGCCAACGCTATTACAAGGGCACGAGAACTTGGAAAGATCGCGCAAGATTTGCATTTGAATCTCGTGATCGAAACGGGTGCAAGATTTCTTTTAGACCCTAGAAGAAAGCACCAACCAACCCTAATATCAAAGCAAGCATTAGATCGAAAAAAGAGAGCAGACTTCCTGCTGCGCTGTGCAGAGTTGGGCCTTGCAATGGGATCAAACACCTTAAGTTTTTGGTCGGGTAAACCAGATTTCGAAGCTGCAGATGATAGCTATTGGGAACTAATAATCGATCAATGCGTTGGGATCTGCATGCAGATGGAAAACAGCGGGATGAAAATCGCATTCGAACCAGAACCGGGAATGTTCATCGATACGATGGCTAAATTTGAACAGCTACACAAGGCGATCTCGCATTCAAAATTTGGCCTAACATTAGATATAGGGCATCTTGAATGTATGAATGAAATGCCCTTGCTGCCTCATCTTGAAAAATGGGGTTCAGTGCTTTGGAATATTCATCTGGAAGATATGAAGCCTGGGGTGCATGATCATTTGCTCCCGGGGGAAGGATCAATAGATTTCGCCAAGGTTTTCGAAGGGTTAAACAAAATAAAATACGAAGGCGGAGTGCACTGCGAATTAAGCAGGCACAGCCATGATGCAGTAGAAACTGCCCGCAAATGCAGGCAGTTCATGCAAAAACAGGGTTGTTAGAAAAGAGGCTTTTTACCCGCATCACCTATGCCGCCTCGCATGGAAAAGTTCCGCGGGGGAGCAGGTCTGACTGGTTTTGCTGGAACTACTGGCTCTGGTTCTTCGGGTTCAGCAGCACTTGCTTCGGGTGCGGTAAGCGCCTTGATCGAAAGAGAGATTCGCTTGGTTTCCGAATCCATGCTCTGGATTTTAACCTGAATTTCCTGTCCTACTTTTACAACATCTTGGGCTCTTCGAACCCGGACGGTGGAAAGTTCGGATAAATGAACCAATCCCTCAATGCCCGGCGATAATTCGATGAAGGCGCCAAACTCTGCGAGCTTGGTAACCTTGCCTGTAACAACTATGCCCGGCCTGTTATCCCTTGAAAATACATCCCAAGGATTTTCTTCTAATTGCTTGAACCCAAGGCCAACTTTTCGCGTTTCGGGATCGATCTTTAATACAACTACTTTAACCTTCTGGCCTGATTGAAACAATTTGGTGGCATCGATCTGCCTGCTCCAGCTCATTTCGCTGATATGTAACAAACCATCGACTCCGCCTAAATCTACGAATGCGCCAAAAGGCATTACCGACCTTACAATACCTTCGCGAACCTGGCCTTCCTTGAGTTCGAGCCAAAGCTTTTCCTTGGCCTCTGCTTTTTCTTTTTCGAGAATATCTCTTCTGCTCACCACAAGATTTTGGCTAGCAACGTCTACTTCTGCAACCATGCACACAAGCTTCTGGTTCAGATAGGGTTCTAGTTCATTGATGCGGAACATTTCAATCTGGCTGATGGGCATAAAACCGCGTATGCCATGCACATCAACTTCCAAGCCGCCTTTATTTACGCCGGTTACTCTAGCCTCAACCGTCATGCCAACAGCAACGGTACTCCAATTGGCGTTGGAAACAGCGGAGCCTTTGCGGGAAAGCAGCATCACGCCATTGGCCCCATCAAAGCCTTCGATTTTAACTTCAACTTCTTGGCCGATGACTGGATTGCCCTCGGGGAAAGAAAGAATCGAAAGAACGCCCTGTTTAATACCGCCGGGCAAATCGATGAAAACATCTTGGTCATGAATGCGAAAGACTTTGCCCAATTTCATTTGGGGTAAAGGCTCTTGGCCTCTTTTACGCTTGGGCATGGGTTCGCCACCCATGAGATCAGTTTCAGTTATGCCCATCATAGCGGCTTCGAGTTCGCGCTCGATAAAAGCATCGTTATCGATTTTGGAGAGGAGTGAAGGTTGGTCAGAGCTTTGAAAAGCTTGAGCATCCGTTTCTCTCCCTGCTTTGGCTAAATCGCCCGCTTTGTTCATATCGTATTTGGCAATTTTGCGGGCAGGCATCCGGTCAGGATTATCGGTCCTTGTGGAGGGTAAATTTTCATTATCTTGATTGAAAGGCTCATTGCTCATGATACAAAACTCCAATAAATCGAACGGAACCAAAGTATTATAGAAAGATCGGGAGATTATTTGAGTTCTTTAACCCGAAGATTTCGAAAATCGACTTTTCCACCATGATTTTGTACACAAACATACCCCTTTAGAGGTTTGTTTTTGATCTCTTCAACGGTGGTTTGATCAATATCGATGATTTTTTCGCCATTTAAGGTGACCATTATTCGGGGCCCTTTGCACTCAATCTCCATTTTATTCCATTCAGGTGCGGGTTTAACTGCTTTTACCTTAGGCGCAATATAACGGTAAAGTGAACCCGTAGAATGCTTGTCGGGATTCTTCATGGCATCGTCCAAAAGTTGAATTTCATACCCTGCGCGAGAAGGTGGCGAGTCCGAATTTTTAGGATCGTAAACCCCAGTACGAATACCAATACCACTATTGCAAGGAGATTGTTTGGGTAATTCTTTCTCTGAAAGCCTGTACTCAAGGCTGAAGACAAAGTCTGCAAATTGATTTTTATCATAGCGAAGAAAGCCATAGCTTTTGCGATTATTCACCCTGCATGTGATCATGCCATTTTCTGCAACCCAAATCGGTTCTTTATTACCTTTATTATCAAATTCTGTAGGCCCATCAATAACCCAGCCCGAAAGATCTTTCCCATTGAACAACTCAATGGCATCATTGGTTTGCGCCAAAAGAATGGGAGTGAACAAAAAGAAACACAAAATCCTTAAAAACATCTCTAGTATCCTTATTAACGATCCTAAACTTTCGGTTTGGCACGAACCGTCATATGAAGATGGTTTTTTCCTGAAGTCTGCCAATCGATAAGCACAGAATCCGAACCAAACTTCCAAGAATAATTTCCACCCTGCAAATGCCCCTGACTGGCATTCCCTGATAAAACAAGCTTTAACTGCTCAACGCCTCCCTGCGCATCGATTATTTTCTCCAGTTTTTTTCTGCGATCAGAAGAAAACACATCCAGCCTTTTCGCTAGTAACTTCTTGGCAAGTTCAACAGCGGGTTTAGGCAGATCTTTAAGTGCGATTCCAGACTTTCCTATCGGCTGGCCAGAGCCCCCCGGCCCTGCAAGTTTAGTCAGCGTTTCCTTATCAAGAGTCTTGGCGAGTGCAAGCAATATAGCCTCTTCTTCTTCCCAAAGATTGTTTACGGGATTGCCCCCCAACAACACTGGGCCAAACTCGCTCTGGTCATCTGCTGAAAATTCACAATGAAGCAATGTTAAATGATGCTGTGCTAATCGAAACGCAAAAGACTTCCCTGCTTCTGGTGCGCCAAAAAAATTGATGTATCTGCGGTTGGCTGGCGTTTGCTTGGCTACCTCGATGCAGCGGGAAGCTCCATAAGGAGAAGTCATTGCAAGGATCATTTTTTCAACTAGGGCTGCCTGCTCAGGCTTTAATTTGCTGATCGCAAGGCCTTTTCTTTCAATGGCCGGAAAGACTTCTGAAAACCGGTCTTTATCATCGAATGCTTTTAACGCTTCGCTTTTTTGTTGCTCATCCAAAGATTTGAATAATTCGATTGCAACACCCCGGGCAGCATCATCAGACCCTTGAAACACAAAGGCGGACGCTAACAATGTAAATGCAGGAAAGACAACAAAAGCAATAACGCCAGCAATTTTTTTCATCGTTTTTACCTTTATTCAAATACGTTTTGTACAACAACATAGCAGACTTCGATAACGGATACCACTAATTAAGGCTGCCATGATTGATCGAATGAAAAAATACTGGTCCTTCATCAAGATATTCATTTGGATTCTGGTGGCGTTCGCTGTTGGGTTTCAGTTCTGGAGAATCCTCCACCTTGAAGCCCTCAAAGATCCAGACGGCAAGCATAACTCTTTGACCCTGCTTCTACAACAGTTGCAAAGCGTTTCTTTATCAGGCGTTTTTCTTTGCGGCTTACTTTATATTGTTGGTATTGGTTTTTCTGGATGGTTCTGGGTCGACCTTTTAAATGATATCAAACAACCTATTTCCCTCCCTTTTGGTTTACGCTGCTTTTACATCGCCCAGTTGGGAAAATATGTGCCCGGCAAAGGCCTCGCTTTATTTCTTCGCATCCATTCAGCAATGAAAGAAAATGTTTCCATCTCAGCAGGAGTGGTGACCTCCATTTACGAAGTGCTTTTTACGATGGCGACAGGGGCAACTCTGGCGGTAGCGCTTGGTTTACTCTCTCCAGATACCTCAACCACGCAAATAACCGCAGCAGCATTCCTAATGCTTGTCACTGGGATTCCAATCATGCCTGGTTTGTTTCCGTTTATAGTAAAAAGACTGGGGCGACGATTTTTGCCAGCAGAGCAATTACTTGTACTTCCAGGCACCTTTCGCTCTTTTTTTCGGGGCCTTTTATCCTCCATGCTTTGCTGGTTCTTTCTGGGGGCAAGCCTTATGGTGCTTTGGCAAGCTATGGATACCTCGGTGAATGGCATGACCTTTCACCGCTTTATCTGGTGTACAGGTTGTGTAACTTTGTCGAATGTTGCAGGATTTGTAGCTTCAACACCCGGTGGACTCGGCGTTCGCGAACAAATT
>Ga0209296_1001021_pt1 | contig 22660 bp, 35 predicted proteins | sample S_130206_EF_Meta_FD_187319 | JGI IMG/M metagenome (GOLD analysis project Ga0209296, IMG submission 187319) | Freshwater microbial communities from Lake Simoncouche, Canada to study carbon cycling - S_130206_EF_MetaG (SPAdes) (version 2) | ecosystem: Environmental > Aquatic > Freshwater > Lake ...
TCGCGGAGTAGAAATCCGCTGTATTATCCATTATACTAACGCCAGTGTTGGTGCCCACAGAGGGAATTGAACCCCCACTCAAGCGATTATGAGTCGCCTGCTTTACCATTAAGCTATGTGGGCCGATGTGTGTATTGTAACAGGAATTTTATTTATAGTCAACTGTGCCGTCGGCCAGGTGGTCCTGCTTGATTTCTTTTACAACATGTCCCAAGATTGATGCCACAGAATTTTTGTAGGCAATGCGCCGGTTGTTGAAATCTCTAATGGCAATGGCACGTCTTCCAATTTCTTGGAGGCTCAACATTTGTTCCACCCCAGATTTTAGTTGCCACTCTAGGTCCCAAATAGCATGATGGATGTCAGTCATAGCTTCAATGGCTTGATCTAGTTCTGTGCTTTGGGGCAATTGATTCAGTCGTTCTTCGTACCAATCTAGTTCAATTTGGTTGGCACCTTTGGTTCTAGCATGTTTAACTCTTGCAATACACAAACGATCAATCAGTTCTAACACTGGTAAAAATTCCATAAGTTTTCTTTCGAAGTAGTTGATGTATTTTAGCAGATGATTTGGGTTAAGTCAACAATTGATTGATGATTTCAGCGGCTATTCGAACCAATTCTGGATCAATGCCCATTCTCTGGGATATTTCTGCTAGGCTGAGGTTGCGATCCAACAGTTCTCGTACTTGATTGATGATTTCTCGCTTCATGTATATAAAACGCCTTAGCCTGCAATCTCAGCTAGAGCAATTTGCTCTAAAGGTCTGTCCCATGTGCCGGAGCCGTTGTACACATGGTGAAAATTGGTGGGTTGATCGTTGTAGGCATCAGCTTCTAATCTTGCATCAAAATTGGCAGTCCAGCAGCCACCAGCATCTATTTCAAAGTTGTATGTACCCCAAAATCTGTGTTCACCGCCGCGTGGATAACGCGAATATCCAAATTCTCTAAGATCCTGTTCGGGCTCAAATTCCACATGGAACTTGTATGGACCCATGGCCAACCAAAAAACACGCAACAGCGGCCAAGGTTCATTTATCAATGTGTTGGCCACAGGATTAATATCCTCTTTTATAATTTCATAATCAAAATCTTTTTCCCAAGGAATCTTGTCCGCCCAATTATTAGGATCGTATTCTATACGATATTGATTTTTCAAATCCGGGTACTGATGATGTTGAGTGTACCGGCGTACAGTTCCATGCAGTCTAAACTGCTCTAACAATATGTTGGTGAACTTGAATCGCATGAATCTGTGAAACACAGTGTTGCGCATGTCTTGTGTGGCCCAGCCCCAACTCCAATCTTTTGTGGCAACTCCAAATCGCTCACGTTCCAGATCCAACGGAGTATTGTGCCCAAGACCGCAAGTGCCAGAACTCTGGGCTCCCATGCCTGAATTGCGCAGTCGCCACATCAGGGTCATGGTCTGTGCAACATCGGTCAGTTCTTCTCCAGGGAAACCCGTGAACCAAGTGGCAAATTGATTGCACATGTCGATTTCTGCAAGGTCGTGAAAATTTTGTTCTATCCATTCCACCCGGCAATTTTTTTTCATTAGGTCTAAAACTTTCTGCGAACCTGATTCTACACCAAATGCAAATCCAGTGGCTCCACTCTTTTTTAGCAAGGCCCAAAAGTCACGGTCCATTTTACCATCCACGCGACAATATCCTCCCCATCCCACACGGATTTTTCTCTCAATCAAACCTTCGGCAAATGCCCGCAATTCTTTCAAGTTGCCATTTAGTAGACTGTCAATAAATTGCACACTACGTATGCCTTGTTGACGATACACAATTTCAATCTCGTCCAGTACTCGATGATTTTGTCTGGCACGAAATTTCCAGAATATGGTTTCATTGCAGTACACACAGTTGGCAATGCACCCGCGACTGAACTCACTGGTGATGCCTTGATTATCGTATAACTTAACATTGAGGTCAGAGTAATCAGCTGGTGGCATTGAATCCAAGTCCACACGCTGATCCTTGCTCTGTGTTAAGATGTGTGGCAGTTGTTCGGTGGGGTTTTCTAAGTTTTCTAAAATTTTAACAAACAACAACTCACCTTCGCCACTGACAATATGGTCAGCTACTGACGTATCAGTGATTTTCATTTGTGTGGCATTGGCACCACCAAATATAATTATAACCCCAGGTATGCGTTTTCGAAATTCTCTTGCCATCCATACGGTGCATGAATCATTGGTATACCAGGTACCAAATCCAATCACTGTGGGCGCCCACTCGCACACCTGTGCCATGTATTTCAACAACACTGGTTCAATTCGAGGATGAACATGCTCACTGTAGTGAGGATTTTGCCATTTCCAATCTTCGTATGCTGACCAGTATTCTCGACAGTTGGCCTCGTGCATGGTCATGATGTTGATGTCCCATGTGCGTGTGGCAAATCCACTGGCACGACTCAACGCAGTCATTCTGGCAATGCCGTATGGCGGCGATGTAGGAGTCCATTCAGGTGCAACAATCAAGGCCACACGATTTTTTCTAGTAATGTCATAAGTGGTGTGAACTTCGGTGAGATTTTTTTGTTTACGAACTTCTGGCGGTGCTGGCGCTACCAAAAACATTTCAGACAGTTTCACATGCGGATCGACATCAATTACTGGTCTTACATCGGGTGTTTGTGTGGTTTGTATGGGAATTATTCGGCGTGGTTGATCCATGCAATTACTTATGGACTATGAAAACACCGCCCAACTACATGCTCGGACAAATAACAACACAGATCCTGCAAACATACCAACAATTAGGAAATCCAAGGCTAGCATGCCTGGTCCTGGAGGTTGTGGCCCATGCTGTTCTGCCCAAGACTTTGACAATGGTTTAACCACCGCTGGACCCAATTTTAAATCCTCGGCCTGCACAACCACTTGCGGAATAGGCTCCACTGGCCGGTCAGGGAATTCAAAATCGTCGTCTGTTATTTTGGTAGCCATTATTCTAGTCCCAGTGTGGCAGGTGAGTGATCCAAAGCATCACGGCCAGGCTCACGATAAAAATACGCATCCGGATCTGTGATTGTAATGCTCAAATCACTGTGCATCAAATCGTAGTCTACAAAATTGTGGTCAGCATCGTACACACGGAAATAATATTCGCCGTTGTGGCCTCGTATTAGGCATCCTTCGACACCCATTGCTGATTTTGTTGTGGTCATAATCTAATTCCAAAATGTTGTTTAATCACTCAAATAATTTTCTAGCAGTAATAATTTTTTCTATTGTTACTTGATGCGTTTTGACTCGTTTGTTTTGTTTCAAATAGTTATAATGAACTCTTCCATTTTTTGTAAAATAACAAAAATCACTAACAAATTTTGTACCTTTAAATTCTTTTACAGCATGATCCTCAACAATAATCATGTTTTCATTAACGAGTAATCTTTCTGCTTGGTCCCAACTAATTTCTCCCCAGTCGCTTCCTTCTTTATGACATTTTATTTCAAAAGAATCAATTTTTTTGCCAGCAAGAACAATTAGATCGCTGTTTTTATATTTTTGATCTTTTCCAAATTTGTCAGCAAACTCTTTGTATGGACCGGCCCAATCAACTATTTTAGTCTCTATTAGAAATTGAATGGCTCTCTGATGCCGCTCATATTTGGTTCCACTAGGCATTATTCCGCTCCATATGTGTTTTTATAGTCTTTTATGCAGAGCAAAAGACTATTGGGATCTTTTGATGACGCTGTGGGTTGTGTGATGTGTTGTGCATACACACACTGATTGAATGCAGTGTAGATGCCAACCTCACCCACAGTCTCTAATGGTTGAAAAGGAACCACAGTAAACAGTACCAAGGACCACATTATTCATACTCCTCATCATAAGCAGGGTCAGTATCGATTACAACATGCCCAAACTCAAGTTGTCCGCCTTGTGAGCCAGTCTCAAACGGCTCGGCAAATTCTTGCACAGCACCCAAGTCCAAGATGTTGTCATACTTGTTGGCACGAATGTCTGACATCAATATGCAACCGATGCTTCCTGCGTCCACTGAATATGTGTGTCCGTATTGGTCATAGTACTCGCCGTCGCCGTATGCAGTGCCGTAGATGGCAAATTTACGTCCGTCGGGCAGATAAAATTCGCCGTCGATAACTTTTTCGGCTTGGAAGATGATGTTGCAAACTTGTTCCCACTCGTCACTGTCCATGACGTAGCACAAGTCACCAATGTAGTATTTTCCTGCGGGCATTGTCATCATGCTGCCTTTCTAAAATAACCATAGGGCAAACCCTGGGTGAAACAGAGGTACTCGTCATCACCGTTGGCGCCTTCTGCCTCGTGGATCCAACGCAGGGCCATGTCACGATCTTTAGCACCCGACATCAACAGTCCCTGCACTCGCATCTCAAAGTCATGCTGGGCATTGGCTTCAGCCTCTTTGCGCTGAATTTCGGCCTGCTCAATGGCAGCACCCAAACTGGCAAACTCCATTTCGAAGTCAGCAAGGGTCCACTGGGTGGTGTCAATCCAACGTGGGCGAACACCATATGCGTCCTTGTACATGTCCCAATAGGTACATTGGGCTTGCTCAAGATCCGTCATGTCTTCCCAACTTTTAAACTGTTCCATTGCTGACTCCTTGTTGCTTTGTATGTCTATATTATAGCAAAACGGTGATTATTGGTCAACCGCTTTGACCCGCACATCAGTGTTCAGCGCAGGTGCATACATTCGTATTAACTCGCGCTCTAGTCGGTGTGCAACATCTTTGCCACGCACCGTGTCCACGATTGCGTAGTTTACAGCGGATTCGCCTGCGGCGCGAATCGCTTCGTACAGGTTCCAACTCTTGTCTTCAGTGCGGCTACGGTAGATGTGTTTGTTGACACGGCTACGAAGCGACATGTTGATTGTGCGCTGGGTTTTTGCGGTAATACCAACGTAGTACTCCAATCCAATTTGGATCATGTACACAATGTGGGTTCGATCGGTGCGTTTCTTTCTCATCATGTGTGTATTATAGCATTTCGGGCAATTTCGGTCAACCAAAAAGTAGTACTACAAAAGTACTACCTTTTGACTGTTGTAAATACGCTATGGACTACAGTGCTTTATTTGCAAAATCGTTGACTAAATTAGGCGTGACGTTTACCCCTGTGTATCACTGCTTTGAAAATACCCGCTCGCCTCACACAGGGTGGAGCCTGCGCTTGCCTGACTTTGACACAGATGTGTTGTTGTTGCACTTTCAGGATCTAGTGAACATACGTGACGGCCGTGTGCTGGAACTTGAGCAGATAGAACAGCGGTATGGTTCACAGGCTGACCGCGTGATTGTGACATACTGGAATCACGGCTTGGATCGGGTGTACACAGGGCCTGTCAAGTTAGTTGAGTTCAGCAATCACAACTATGATCTTGTGAATCAGTTGCACCAGCGTTGGTTGGAATGGTATCACATTGTGGGCGAACCCAAGACACAGGCCTGGCAGTGTTTGAATGGTCGCATGTGTGATCACAGAAACAGAGTCGTGCAAATATTAAAGGATTGTCCCGGCGGCACATTGAGTTACCATGATCGTATTCGCCTGCCCAACTACGACTACACTCAATACACCTACAACAATGTTGACAATTTTATCAACTTGGATTATGTGTACAAGGCCTCAGCAGTGAACATTGTGACAGAAACAGAGTATGCTACTGCACCAGGAATCATATCAGAGAAAACCCTGTTGGCCATGGCTGCTGAACAAATACCCATAGTAATAGGACATCAGGGCATTGTCAAGCACTGTGAAGAATTAGGGTTTGACATGTTCACAGATTTGGTAGATGTCAGTTATGATTTCATGCCCAATGAGATTCGTGCAGAGCAGGCTGTGTTGTTGAATCAAGACTTAATACAAGGACGCTTAGACCTGGCACCGTACCAAGAACGGCTACAGACGCAACGTGAGTTTTTGTTGGATGATTATTCCACCATGATGGAAATCAGATTTCAGCGTGATATCAGTAACTTAAACTTTTGATAAATCTCTGCATGTCTCCATGCAAGGTGGCCATTAATGCTTCTCGACTGCCAAACATTACCATGTTGTTGTGCTTGCGATTGTTTACAAGGTAATACGGTGATGCCATGTGACGATCCAAAGCAATCAAGTTGCGTGGTGTTAATAATTTTTCCGGCAATTCAAACGTGTAACTGTTTAGTTCCAAGCAATCACTAAACACACGATATCCTTCGTAAGTCAATCGCAAACCACCATCATCACGTATGTTCTGCCACCATGTGCGCATGGCATCATCCACAGACGGTGCATCAGGATAATGATGTATTAGTTCTGCTGTGAGTTGGAATTTATTGAGCATTGGGATAGATCTTATCCCCTTGCGTTAACAGCACAACACTAAACTTATCTGTCTTGAATTGTGTGTTGAGTTTTCTAGCCAAATTGATAGCGTGTCCGGGGTTGGAAAACGACACCTTTTTGTATTTGGGACCAGGAAATTGAGTGAGCAAGTTGCTGGTTTTCAAGTTAATAGGCTTAGTGTCAAAGAACACTGCCCACACACCTTCACTGGCCAGAACTTGTTCTGTCTTGTAGGACTGTTTGTTGGTGTGCTCAATCAGCACTGTTGGCTTTGGTCTTGACATATTAAACTCCATGTTTATTTATGCCAATAACTATGCAGATTTAAAACTACCACCAGTGATCTGCACTTCTACAACTTCTGCACCACGTGCTTGTTGTTCACGCATTTGTTCCAATGTAATCAACAGTTTAGTGATGTCCGCATGCAAGTCTTTGGCATCGCGCATAGGCATGGAGAAATCTTTTTGCCCACGTGCTTCGTGTGCCTTAACATTGTCCACAAATCGATGTATGTGCAAACTCATTTTTTGGTCACATACGGTGACAACACAGGTGGGTGCCAACCTGTGGGCTTGAGCACTTTGCCATCTTCACGTTTGCGCACTTTGCCTGTTTCACGATCGATCTTGGCAAAGTTGGTGGCCATTACTTCTTTCCAAGCACCCTCAGCATCAAATCCTGCACTGTGAATGGCGCCAATGGTCACAACAAGAATGTCAATCAGTGCGTCTAGTGTTTCAACTTGGTCATGATTTTTTATTGCCTCACCTAATTCATCTGCTTCTTCTTCAATCAGTGTTAGATACATGTTGAATTGGTCTGCGTTAAAACTGTCGACTGACTGGTCGCAGGCTCGCATGAATTTTTCTTGATCACAAAAGGGATTTGTCACGTGCTGCCTCCTGAGTATGAAATGGTCCTTGATACTGATAACGTTCCAACACAATCAGTTTTGGGTTGCGAATCAGTTTCCAGGCACGATGTTGTTTCACAGCATACCAACCTGCGGCATACCATGACTTGCTTTTGTTTTCTTTTGTAAACAGTGGTAATCGGTGTTTGACATCCCACATGGGATTGAATGCTCTGCAGCCTGTTTCAAAACCATGCACTTGATCTGGTGCAGGCTTGGTGGTCTTCTCAGGTGGAGCAAACTCAATGTTGGCTCGTTTACGCACCATGGGAATGGTTTTGAATTTGCCAACTTGATCATGTATGCGTACAGTGTAGCCATCGTGTTCGGCTTCGACCACACCAACCTTGCGATTGTCCTGCTTGAGGATCCAATACTTTTTATCCACTATGGGCTTTGCTTCGATCATCCAATACTCCTTTGTATGTTTCATTCAACCAGCGACCTATGGCATCTGCATAGTCACTGAGTTTGGTGAGCTCGTACTTGCCACAAAATCGTAAAAAGTGCGCACCTACCATGCCCACATCTCTATGGCTAATCTGCTCACGTATGGCTTCGTCTACCACGGCTTTGATTGCATCAGGCTGTGCAGTGAGATCGATCAAGGTGCGATTGCGTTCATAGTCGTCTAGCACCTTGCGTTCCACTGATTCATGGTCCATCCAACGTTGCAACATGAGATTGTTCCACGCATAGCCGCGTCGGTCACGATCTTCAAATGCTTCTGTAAGTCCCACTTGATTCTTTGTGCCTTTCACACGCACACCTGGATAGGCCGAAAACACATTGTCACCAGGATCACCACGCATGCACTTCAAGAACAACACCCACTTCTGGTAGTCCACAGGTGGCACAAAATTAGCGTCTGGCTTGCCAACTTTGATCTTTGAGTTGCTCTCAATAGTAAATGCCAAATTTTTGCCTTTTGCGTCAGTAACACCCGCAGTGCTAAACAAGTGATCGTTGATGCCGTTGTACAATTTGACATTAGGGGCAATCAACTGCACAAAGTCAGAATCTGAACTGACAATAACATGCTCGTCTTGGGGGTGTAGTGCAATCCAACGTGCAATGATGTCATCTGCTTCTGCTGTGGCACAACGAACAACACTACAGTTGGTTTTTGTAGACAAGTATTTAGTCAGCTCATCATAGGTTTCCCAGAACAGCCGATCCTCTTCTGCTTCTGACTCGCTCATTTGTCCACGTGCCACAGCGCGGTTTGCTTTGTAGGGTTTGTAATGATCTTTGCGCCAACTGCGTCCCTCCAGTGCGAATACCACATGATCAGCACCAAGATCACGTGCTACTTTGTTTGCGCTCATCAAGGTGAGGTGCAAGGCAAAGCCCAATTTGGTCCATGTGTCTGCGGCACGGTGCGCTTGATGCCGCGCACGGAAAAACATGTTGCTGGTGTCAATTAATAGATAGCGCATGTGTGGTTACCAAGTTGTGTTGTTTGATGTATTGTAACACATAGTTGGCCCAAAAGCAATGGCCTTTGGCATCAAAATGGTAAGAATTTGGGGAGACCCATTCAAAACCGTTGTTTACCAGTACAGAATTGTAACTGAGATCTCGATTGTACGGGCCAAGATAATTTTTACCAAAATCTTTTTTATCTGGAATATCGCTGAATGTGCTCCAACCATTGTAAAACAAATGTGTTACTTTTCTGTCCGCAAGTTCAACATGCAAGTCCCAGATTTTTTTGTACCATTCTTGAGTCTTTGCCCAATAGTTGTGATTGTCTATGTATTGCTTGTAGCGTAATTGTAAATCTTTTGGAACCCAATCAACTCCGCTGGCATTGACTTGATAATAGGTTCCGTTGTGCAACCACTCTTCTCGTTCCCATGTGGTCCATTGTATTACTACTAATGTATCAGCAAGATCAATAGCAGTATCTAGCCATTGCTGTGTAGTCCTAAGTATCCGATCATTGCTGGAACCAGATTCTGCGTCACACACCAAGTTGGCATTTAATTGTTCTGCAAGTTTGGTACACCAACTGGCTGCTAGATTTAAGGGATGCGGACGTCGATCTATTCCTGAACGACCGTCGTCGTTAGCAAAGGCATCTGGCACAACCGCTTCCGCGGCTGCTGTGTGGCTGCAACCATTGGCGTACAGTATCATCGCGGACTGGGACCACCTGTGTCATCTGCACCCACTGGTTCCCAGGATTCCAATTTCTTTTTCAACTCTTCGGCTGTGGCCACACGTTGACGTAGTTCACTGCTACTGAATGAATGATCACGACCATTGAAGTGCAATTCAATGTCTCGTTTGTGACAGATTTCACGTCCAGTGAACTCTCGACCTTCGTACTCTACACCCAAGATGCGAACGTCAATGGGCAGGATCAACAACAAGTCTTCCAGATCTTTTTCTGTATTGTACACCCAGACTTCGTCCACATACTTGCAGCCAATCAGTTGCAGTTGTCGTTCCACAATGCTCTGCACCGGTCTGTTCTTGTTGGGTCGATCTAGAGTGGGATCATTTTGTAATGCGCAAATCAAATAATCACATTCTTCTCGGGCTTCGCGCAACATGGCAATGTGGCCAGCATGCAACAAATCAAATGTTGAGGCAGTAAAGCCCACACGTCTTCCATCCATCATAATATTTCCTTAACTGATCTCAGTGCGTCCGTCGCCAATGTCTCTAGTGCGAACATACTGTGCGCCAGAATTGCGAATGGCTTGTTCTTGTTCCCAGGTTTCCATCACAACGTGTCTGCACACATTCTGGAACCACCGATCCACAATGTCTGAATCTGCGTCTGTGGGTTTCATCATATAGCCAGCCTTGACCAGTCTTGCAATGAATATTTCATTCCAGTCAAGTTCAAATGCACCTTGGTGCAGGTTGTTGGGATCAATGTCCATGGTGATAATGGCCACATAAGGCTCACCTTTTTCTGTAGCAATTTGTTTGGCAGTCTTTTCGGGTGCCCGGGGCACACGAATAACTTTTTCTTTTTCCTCTTTCACAGGAGGAGTTTTCTTTTTTGTTAACCAATCCCACATTTCAAATGCTCCATCTAGTATCATTTACCCCACCCGTTGCCCCAAAGGTCAACGTGTAATCGTGGACTGTACCAGTAACCACGTTTGAGTGCTTCGTCAGCAACATTGATCCTGTTGCCGTCATACACTGATACTACACCGCCCACAGGCATCACAAACACAGGACCACCAAATTCACGCAGTCGATACTCATCTACTGCACGATCCAGTTCGTCAAAATCCGCAACCTTTTCCACCACAAACTTGAGATAGGTCACACCGTATGTTTCATAGTCCCATACCACATCAGGCTTGATGGCATCTGCCCATGACTCCCCTGATACACTGAGTTTTGGGCTCACACTAAAGGTGATCTCACCAAACCAATTGCGCAAGTAGTCTTTAAAGTCTCGAGTCAAATCTTGAGTACCATTGGTCTCAAATGTGATGTGTCGTAGGCCACGTTCGTGCAACACATCCAACAACTCGGGATACGCACGTTGCCAGCCCAACAATGGTTCACCGCCGGTGATAACCAAGTGTACTGGATTGCCATTGGGTTGCAACCAGTTGCCACGGGGCAACAGTGCAGTCATCTTATCCACAAGTTCTTCCACAGTGTATGTGGGACTCAAGTGTTTGAAGTCTGGATGCCAGCTTGCATAGCTGTCGCAACCTGTGTTTACTAGTGGCAGTTCTTCAAATGTTTTATACAACTCCACAGTCTTGGCCACTTCGTCTGCTTCTGTAGATTTTTCGCCAGGTTTACACCCAAACCCTGAACAGGTAAAGTTGCAACCAAACATGCGCAAGAATATGCTGGGCACACCAACATAGCGTCCTTCGCCTTGTGCTGAATAAAATAATTCGGATACTTTTAATTTCATAATCTTGTTACCTTTGACATTCCTGTACGGTGTTTATTTAGATTGATACTCTCTTCATGTATTTTAACACGAGTATCTTGATTTGTCACCCAACCTGGCAATACTGCATCCAAATAGGCCAAATGCTCTGCAGGGGTAGGATGCGGGTCTCCTTGACCACGCCAACCTTGTTGAAACACAATTTCTCTATAACTGGGCATGATGGTATTTAGAACGCCTTGATACAGTGCTAAAACATCTTGATGTTGTGACGCACGGTCATCAAACTGTTGTGAATTGTCAATGGGACACATACTTAGAAATCTCCAGTTTACGTTGTGTTTTTGTTTCAACAATACTTGTGTGGCCTTGATCATGGCCAAGTCTCGTATTAGACATCCACGTTCAGTAACAGCATCACGTACATAGTCTTTGTTATACACAGGACAGGTGGTGACATTGCCCAAGGTCTGCCAACGATCAGTATATCTATCCTCACGCATGACATTGGTCCAGCATACTACCACAGTGTCACCTGTGGTAAAGTTGTGTCTTTGATCAGCTTCCATCACTGAATTAAAAATGTAGTGATTGCCAGCGCCGCTTTGACCCCAGTTTTCAAAACTGTCAAACTCCGGAGCAAGACAGTCGGCCCAGGTGCTCCAACGATAGTTGGTAAAACTGCACCCAAATGTAAACAGTCTTGACATTAGGTCACTAGTTGTTTTTTCTTTACTGAAAAACTGCCTTGTGCCTTGGCAGCACCTGCACCACGCCGTGTGCCCTTGACATTTTCAACGCCAATACGATCCACTGTGGCCTTGCCAAAGTTTCGTCGTCTTGCAAAGTAGAACAGTTCCAAGAAACGATTCAGGCTCATGGTCTTGTCTTCTGGAAAATCCAGGCGATAAGTTGTGGCAGTTTTTTCCAGAGGCTGATTGAAACTGAGGTAATCCCAGATGTTATAATCTACGTCAAGATTCAAGGGATATTGATTTCTGTCATTGTACTTGATGTAGTAGTTTCTTTGCAGTTTCATCAAACTGGCCAACAAATCTTCAGGCAAGTTGTAACGTTCCAAAAACTTTTCCAGCACGTCATACAGTTCATCCACACGGTCTTCCTGGTGCATGTTCATACTTGTTCTGTGAATGATATTCCAACCGTGTATTTCTACACCAATCTTGGGATGGTTGATTTTACCGGTGTTCATCCAGTTGGCAAAGTATTGTCGTGTGTCGGCTTCTTCTTTTATCAACCACTCATTGGTCATTGCGTATGCAAACAAATCTTCGTAGTAGTCGTTGTAACTGATGCCCAAGTACTTGTTGATGAATCGTGCCACAATAGTAGCAAAGCCATTGATATGGAATGTGGTTTGGAACCATGAAAAAATCTGCGCATCCAGCATTACAGGTGTGGGCATGTCCTTGGTACCAGTGATAACGTCAATACTTTCTTCAATGTGTTCCACACTGTAACTGCCAGCAAAGTAATCTGTAACAGGTTGGCTGGTGATCTTGAACAGTTTTTTCTGCAACAGATTCATTTCAGCATTTTCCAACAACTGTGCTTGGAACACAGTAATGCCTGTGTGCTGATTCAAGTCATACAGGGCATAGAAGTTCTTCTTCCATGTTTCCAAGGTCTCACCAGGCAAGCCCAGGATCAATTCTGTGTATGCAGGAATGTTGCGTTGGTCGCATAACTCAAACACTTCGTTGAGTTTGTTCATTTCCATGTTCTTACGGCGAATATTTTCCAACACATCCAAGTCTAAACTTTGTACGCTGAGTGTAAGTCCTTGATTGAAACCACGTGCATCCAGCAGTTTCTTCACAATGTCAATAACTTCTTTCTTTTGATTCTTGGCCCATGCTACACTGAATGTTCTTGGCGAACCATACTTTTCTTGCATCTCAATGATCTTGTCTGCAATCATGCCATCACGCTCGGGAAACATGCCAAAGTTGGCGTCAGTGATTGAGATCCAGTCAAAGTTGCGTTTGGCCATCCACTCCAGTTCATCAAACACACGTTCAAGTTCAAACTTCTTGACCTTGTTGTATGTTAGGCTGCCCCAGTCACAGAATGTACAAGCAAACGGACATCCACGATTGGTTTCCAATGTGCCTTGCCATGTGACTTCAGGATAGTCCTCGATCATTTTGTCAAAGATACCTGACAAATAAGGACTGGCTACTTCTTCTAATGACTCAATGCGTTCAGCATCTTGTGTTTTTACTGCTTGGCCATTTCTATTGATCAACAGACCTGGCACAGTTTCCCAGTCTTGAATTTCAAAATGTTCCAGCACACGTTTGAAAGTTATCTCACCTTCATAACAAATCACAAGATCTATAAATGGTTCTTTGACAAACAAATCTGGATCAGTTATGGCCACTTCTGGTCCACCAAATATGGTCAACACTGACGGATTGATTTCTTTGATCCGTCGGGCCAGGGCGTAGTTGTAACGATGATTCCACACATAAGTGCTGAATGTTACAATTTCGTTCTTGGCCAGTCGTTGTGCTAAAGGCTCCACAGCATCTCTGCGCCATATCCAATCGGTAACTTCAAAACGTTCACGTATGCGAGGATCTGCTAGACTGTAACTCCATACCACACCTGCTGAGTATGGCAGGTAATATGCGTTGAATTCTTTTGGCCCTTGTTGAAAGTTGGGCTGAACAAAGGCTAGTTTATATGTCATCTAGTATTTAATCATTTGGCAAAGTGCCGGTGTGGATTGTCAAATTGTACCATTTGCTTGTTAACATCATTTTTGGCCAACTTCTCCCAAGGGTCTTGTGTGCCTTTAAATATGTTTTCAAAAAACTCAATACTGATTCCATTGTCTCGCATGTGCGTGGCCAACTTGGCACAATCTCGATGGCGTAATTCAATCTGTGTCCGACTGTGGAAATCTGCTTCGTCAAATGGACGACCCTCCAGTGATGCACGTTCTTTAAACGTGGCGTCATTGTTGTTGCCAGTGATGTCAGCACGATCATGCAACACCCACACAGGTATGCGTTCCCAGATATCCAACATGTAAGCCTGTTGACTTAACCAGCCATCTTGTACACTGTGTGGGCTAATGTAGCCCAACAACTCATACCACTTGCGTGGCAGTATGGGAAAGATGCTGTAGGGGTGATCCAAGTGAGTGTGGAACGCCAGCAGTTTGAACTCACCTTCGCGCCGCATGATCTCTGTGTCCCAGCCTTGTGTTTCCATAACAGCATCATCGTTCCAGATCATCAGCCAGCGAGCATCAGTTTGTTCAGCCAGTTTGTTGTTGTAGATATGCAGTCTATGATAGCCTTGCCGTTCAAACTGCATGGCAGTATAACTGAGATCCTGTTCATCCAACCACGGCTGTAGTTCCGTCTTGAAATACTCAGTGCCTGCCACATCATCATTGTCAAACGCAAACATCAACTGTAGTCGGTCTGGATGATTGGCTAGTTTGATCAGACTGCGAACACTGCGGCCCAGGCTTTCGGTGCGGCCTCGGGTGGCCAACAACATAGCAATATCATACTCGGGGGTCATGCAAATAAATCCTCATTCCATTCTCTATGGCCTTCTCTAAATGCCATGTTGCTTTGTGTTTCACGTACCTCTACGCGATAACACCAAAGACGTTCTGCTTCTCCAGCACCCCACATGTCAGGAATATACACACCGTTGACATACTTGTACAGTTGGTCAGCCAGTCCTTCACATCCTAGTCGGGGCAATATAGTTAGTTTGGCAATGTTTCTGCGTTGCATTTCCAGGTACAGTTCCAGTTCAGGATCGTCTTCTGACACCAGCAATGTGTGGTCAAATTGACTTTCCAGTACACCTTTGAGTTCTTTGAGGCCACCATAGTCAGCGGCCCAATTACGAGCATCCAAGTTGTCTGTACCAAAGTAAAACTTCATACTGAAGCTATAGCCATGTATCAAGTTGCAGTGGCTATCGGCTTTCCACTGTCTATACGCACATGGAAATGCATCGTGGTATTCTTTGGTACTGGTATATTTGTATTGTCTTGCTGACATCCAACGGTGACCTACTTGATTTTGATCTTGTGACATGCTTTTTCTCCTATGTTAATTTTAGCATAGGCAGCAGAATTTGTATAGCGGGATGATGCTCAAAGGCCGCTTAAAGAAATACTTATGCTGGCTGTTGATAGCCTGTGGCTTTGTAGTTGGCCTGACCTGAAATCACACCACGTACACCACCCACAGGATCAGCACAGTCACCTGATCGTCTGGGGATGAGATGCACATGTGGATACATCACTGTTTGACCAGCGGCTGTGCCCATGTTGATGCCTATGTTAAACGCATCACATTCTCCAGCATCAACCATTCTGCGACCTTCACGCATGGCTGTTTCAAAACAATCCGAGATCACTGCATCTGTGTTGTATTGTGGCACAAACAACAAGTGTCCTTGCGCAACAGGATATCGGTCTTGGAAAACAGCAACATGAAAGTCACTGAGTCGATCGACTTCCAAGTCCCAGGGTGCTACTCCTGCGGCTTGTGCCTCATCTAATGTTTCGTACTTCATTGATAATCTTTCTTTTGGTACCACGGCGTCGAATATCCAAGGTTGAACAATGAATTCCTGACGCCCAAAATTTTCTGTGTCTCAGTTGAGCCACATGACATTTTACATTCAATGTGGCCAAGAACTCAAACAGTTCGGGCATGTTGCTGTCAAAAACAACATTGTGCGAATCAACTACCAACACGTTGGTGTCAAATGCTACAACTTGTTCGTAGCCCTTGCCAGGATCAAGCAGCCGATCCAACGGCGTAGCAGGGTCAACAGACTCTTTGGGCAGATACTGATGTATCTCATGCGTTTGTTTATCGCGCAAACATTCTGGAACAAATCCACGGTCAACGCAAATCACTGTGTGGTCATCAATCATGAAGAACCCATGATCAATATGTCCCCAGTTGCGCATGGTAGTATTGATATTTTCTAGCACAGTATCAAGTGGCAGATTCCTACGCATCCATTCCAGTCCAGATTGACTGCCTGGGCCTGTGGTGTTGGTAATCAGTCGATCACCACACTTGAACATGGTAGCAGTGTGCCACAACAATTGATTGTGGTACAAGTGATTGTAAATCAACGATCCTTGTTTGCCCCAGTTCTTCTCTGGAGGCAAGTTCCTGAGATTGGGTGGCGGTTGACTGATCCAATTATGTCCTTGATCAAACAGTCGTCTAAAGATGTCATAATAACTGACACTGTCAACGTATCTGTCTGTCATACTGGTATACGTTTGATACACAGTATCTCCGTACACTAGATATTGATCTCTGGGTACCAAAGGTGCAGTAGGGCATGCAACCGAAAACCCGGGCAATTCGACACTGTGCTGATGTTTGTGTATCTTAGGACGATGCACTTGCACACCCAGTGTTTGCAACAATCCTGCTAAATTATCTAGGTCTTGTTTGGTTTCGGCAAGCACAGTGTTGAATGATTGCTGTAAAGCAGGATCCACCAACCAATCAAGATCACCAGGAGCATAGCAGTCGCCTACTACAACTTCTTCCAGTGGATCCCAATCAGTCCATACACTCATTTGTCAGGGTTTTCGGCCAGGCCGCGCCATTTTTCAATGCTGTCCTCACTCCACTTTTGCCCATCCCAGTCTGCATAAGTTGGAAATGGCCATTGTGGATTTTTGTTGTCGTTGATTTGATAACGGCCTTCGCGAACAGGCGCAACATCTGAAGGAAACCATTCAGTCAGTGGAGGTTCAATCTTGTCAAGTTCGGCTGCAGGATCCCACTCCGGTTCGGGGATGATGTTAAAATTTTCATCCAACGCTGAAAACTCTTCTCCTGTGTCCTTGTTCACCAACTTTAGTGGGCCTTGGAACCAGTATTCAGTGTCGTCGTTGCTCCAACCCAGGGCTTCCATGCCTTCGTACCACTCGTTGTCCCAGGCTTCTTCGATCTTGGTGCGTTCTTCTTCACTCATGCTGTCAGGAAACTCCCAGTCAGCCCAGCAACCATCATCTAGGCTGTCTAGTTCCCAATCGTAGTCGGCCAATTCGTAGCCGTCGCCTTCGTTGCGCAGATCAATGTCAGGACGTTCATCGCTTTCGCAATAGAATGTGCCCCAGCGATAGCCTTCGATGCGTTTGATAGTGACGCCATCTTTGTACCACAGTTGTACTTCAATAGCGTTCTTTTTGTATTCAGTTGATAGTTCCCAGACAGCCATGGCAGTTCCTTAAGAGTCAAGTTCCATTGAGTTCCACTCTTTGACTACATCAAGCATTTCTGCTTCTGTGGCACAAAGAACCTTGGCAGTTTTCCAATCGTTTTCTTTGTCTCGTCCACCCACTTCAACCATGAAGCCGTTGTCATAACGGTTCACTGTGATTGATTCGTTTACTTTGTCCAGTTTGTTTAGTTTCTTTGCCATGCTTTCTCTCCTTAAGTTAATTCTACCACTCTATATTGGCTAGCAGGATAGTGTTCCTGCAACCACTCCAACAGCCCTGGTTCCCAAGGCAGTCGAATTTCTCCTGTGATGTTTGTGATTATGGTCATCTTGTTGCAAACTCCTGTTGTAATTTGATATTGTCCATGAACTCTTTCTTCACACTGTCATCTTCTTTGAACGCACCGCGCAACACAGTGGTCTGTGTTAGACTGCTGTGTGCCATGATGCCGCGATTCTCACAGCAGCCATGCACCGCTTGAATGTAAACACCCACATCCTTTGATCCAGTTGCTGCCATGATCTCGTTGGCTATGTCAATACACAGTTCTTCTTGTAAGGTACCTCTGCGACTACACCATTGGGCGATACGGGTGTATTTGGACAGTCCAATGAGTTTGTTGGCAGCAATGATTCCGATATAGGCCACACCGGATACAGGCTGATGATGATGACTGCACATACTACGAAGTTCACTACGAACAACGAGCATGCCTTCATATCGGTCTGTGCTGTCGTTGGGAAACGCTGTGGCGTCTGGTGCTGGTTCATATCTACCTGCCATTATTTCGTTGTAGTACATTTTAGCAAGACGTCTTGCTGTGCCCTTTGAATTGGGATCAGTTTCCCTGTCAATCAACAAGGCGTCTAGCACACTTTCAAATGCCACAGTGGCTTCATCAATGAGTTTTTCTTTGATAGCATCACTCATGTAATCGCTGATGTTATCGCCAGCCCAAAATCGTTGACCTCGGGCCTTCATTTGTTCTCTAAGTACTTGTGATAAATTCTTTTCTTGCATTATTGCTCCAATGGTTAATTGTACACTATTTAGATCTTGTAGTCAAGTGGTTGAATAATCAAACTCCAAGATAGCATTAGAAACTTGACGCCTATTTGTTCGAAAGTATGTGAGAAGTCGCTCAAAGTTGGATTCCAATCTAGGTCTCAGTTGTTGCCGCAGTGCTTGACAATCTGCCAAACTGTACTGTCGATTGAGTTGATTGATCTGGTCAAACACTGCTTGGTGTCTTTGAGTTTCATCTGACACAGCATCGTACCCATGATCCACAATGTCATCAAATACATCAAAGCCCAATGTCCTAACCTGGTTGACCAAACCGGGTACACCATACCATATGGGTATTTGACGTTGCATTATGGACTTCCAAGTCTTTTCGGTTAGAAACACACTGCGCCAGTTGGCTTCGGTTTGACTGCTGGTTTCTGCTGCTATGTTAAACAAACAGCGATGAAACAGTGTGTTGGAGACATCAAATTCCTGCACACGATCTGTTAGTACACCATCTACTAGCAATGGTAAATCTACGCCTACCACATCTTGATACTGTCCAAATCCGCCCTGTGCGCCACTGCCAAAACTCAATCTTGCTGTGTCTAATCCTATGTTGTCTAATAGGAAACGTGCTAGTCTTGCTCGGTTCAGGGTGGGTCTGCGCAACAAACACAAAAACTTGCGATCAAGTTCTATATCAAAATTGTACCTGAGTTGATCTAGTCGGTATTCACTGCGGTTGATCAACCAAGCAGTGAAACATTGTGCTGGATATTGCAATCTATCAACTTCTACGTATGCATTGAACAACACCATGAACCGGCCTGGATGTGTGCGCAATAGTACATCAGTTAGTGGTTGTATTTCTGCAGGGCCAAACCCTTCATCCAAGAAAGACAGTACAATTTTGCTGTCGGCAAACTCTTCAATACTAATACCACTGCGTTCACAATCATTGGCAATCTGTTGTTCACAGTAACCTGGGGTATGCATTTGATCTGTGATGTAATGAGCCGCACCATATCGCAACATGCCTGGCCTATTACGAACTATGCAACTCATTCAACTATGCGTATTTGTCTGCAATCTGGATACGCAACCTCACGTGGAGATTCACCGACATAGCGTTTCAATAACTTCAGTCCGTGTTTGGCTTCTTCAACGGTGGGTTTGTAGTGATAGCCCACACGAAACTGTTGTTGTGCAGGCCATGGTTTGACAGTTAGGTCGCGCCCGTCATATCGCATGCGCAAGATGGCTTGATATGCAGTCTCGTCATCCAACAATATAGCACCACCACGTCCTATGGGCAATGGTTTGTCATGCCCGAAACTTAGACATTGTATTTGACCATGTCGATACATGCCTTGTTCCAAACGCCTGGCGCTGTCCCAGATTCTGGTTTTTCTAAAATGGTACTCACCGATCCACTGTGGGGGAGTACCAACTTCATAATGATACTTGATGCCCAGTTTGTGCATGAGCATGGGTATGCTCAAATAGGTGTACGGAGTAAATGCACAAGACTCCACACGGTCATACCGCATGCACAATTCAATGGCATGGGTACAACAGTCGGTCATTATAGCATACGGTGCCCCAGTAAACCGGGCTAATTGAGTTTCGAACTCAATGATCTTTTCGAACATACCAGTTCCAGGCGTGTTGGATCATGTGGTCTAATTCAAATTGACGCCATCCTTCTCCGACCTGGCCAAATTTGGCAGCACTGGCGGTGAGCACTGCAGGATCTCCAGGTCTAGCCTCACCCATGACAACTTTCAATTTCTTTCCAGTTATGCGTTCAGCCGCGGCAATGATTTCTCTATTGCTGGTTCCGTTGTTGGAACCCAAATTGTACACACCGGCAGGAATTTTACTGTCCAGGGCCATGACGTGTGCTCGAGCAATATCTTCCACATGCACATAGTCACGCACACATGTACCATCAGGTGTGGGGTAATCTACACCATTTAATGTAAATTCTGCATCATCTCTAATGGCACCTAGCACACGAGCAAATATATGTGTGGCATCTTCAGTTTGTCCGTGTCTGCCTTGACTGTCAGCACCGCAGGCATTGAAGTAACGAAATGCCACATAATCCAAGTTGTAGGCAGTGTGATATGCTGCTATAATCTTTTCTACCATGAGTTTGCTATCACCATAAGGTGATATGGGTTCGCACGGGTCTACTTCGTGGCACGGAGTCATAATAGGTTCGCCGTACACTGCGGCACTGCTACTGAAAATAACTCTGGTCTTGGGCATGCTTCTACGCACCTGGTCCAGCAATGTAATGGTGTTTACAACATTGTTTTCAAAGTAACGACCAGGATGCCGGATACTTGGGCCAACCAAACTGGTAGCGGCACAATGAACGATGGCAGCAGGCTCGTGTATCAGCAATTTGACCAAGGCATCTTTGTGTGCAAAGTCTTTCTCAATGTAGTCATGAAACACTGACTTCAGCCGTTTGGGGCATTTGTTTTTGTCAATGCCCACAACCCGATGACCTAAATCCGCCAACATCAACGCAGTTTGCCCGCCGATGTATCCACCAGCACCTGTAACAACAATAGTTTTTTTCATGACTCAACCTTTACTACATGATACTTGGCTTCAGCAGTGTGATCACGATATCTATTGTCGTTGCGCCGCCACTGCTCGCCCGCACCAGTGATAATGTCCACAACACGATCAACTGTGCCGTTGTTCCAGTCTGAAATCAAGCCCTGGTTGTGATGCGGTGCTCGCAACAAGTTTTGCATCTTGTGGTATGCATCATCTATTGACCAAGGTATATAGAGCCGGTTGGGGTCGTTAGCAAAAGTTTCAGGGAAACTGCGATAAGCAGGATATAACACATTACAGCCCAATGTATCGGCTTCACTGACTGTATTAGACACCCAATCTTGTAACGCACAATTAAACAGAACACGAGTATTGTTAAGATGCGCATAGTATTCGTTCTTGCTGATGTTGTCGTAGATTTTGAGTTTGCCCTCTGCTTCCATAGCCCTGGCTCTAGCAACGTAATCAGGATTGTTGCTACGCAATTCACCACCAGAATAGATACAGAACTCTACACCCACTGGACCTTGTTCGTGGAACATATCAATCAAGTCCATGAAGAAGCCAGGTTGTTTCTCTTGGTCAAACCGTGCGGCAAAGCCCACTCGACGAGGACGGTCTTCAAACGGCCGTAGTTCACCTGGCACACGCTCACGTACTTCTGCCTTGCCAAACGCAAGTCCGGAAATGTTGTAGACAGGAGCAGTCCAACCCGCTACCTTCATGTGCATGACCATCTCTTCGTTTGTGGCCAGCACAGCACCACCAGAGATTGTGACAATGTCATTGACCATGCGCTCATAGTCCATCATCCACTTGCCCATGCCCCATACATGAACAAAGTCATCTGGATCAATGGCCTGTGCTAGACAGCGCACAAAGATGCGTGGGCGTAGTTCTGCAGGAACTTGTGTAATGATATAGCCAAGACTTTCAAAGCCTGGTTGGAACATGTCTTCGAAGTAGATCACATCACTGCTGGTCACTTCGCCTTGTTGCATCATACGAACCAGGTTCATCATCTGGCTCATACCAAAGTAACTGCGACCATGTGCGTCTAGAACTTGACCCACAACAATCCGTTGACTGTTGTCAAGAGTTAGTCCTGGTACATATACCACATCCAGGCCTCGACGTTCAAAAACACGTCGATTCCACTCTGTTAGTTGCAGTGTGTAACGGGCCTCATAACTTTCCAGGCCCATGTAGTACAGTTTTCTCATACACGATGGCCTGCAAAGCGACGAGTGTCCTCATCCCACATGTTCTTGGCATTCTTGCCTTGATGCCACTTGTTGAATTGTTGCCATGCATAACTCTTGAAGTTATACAAGTCGGCCTCGTTGTAACGATAACCATATCCCTGGCAGAATTCCAGGTACACTTCAAGATCTTCTTGGATCTCTGTGACTTTGGGATTGGGTTTGAAGGTAGGTCTTGCCATGTTGTTCTCCTTAGATGACAATGTTGTTGAGAGGTTGAGTTAGTTCGTATTTGATCAGTGCGCCATTTTCGCCGTCTTCCGACACTTCAATATGCACCCGACGACCGGGATAGCGTGACGCTATCTGTATATATAGGTCGTCAGCCATCATCTCACAACTTTTGTGGTCAAGGCTTAGAACAGCACCTTGACCATGATACAGCGATTCGCACCAGC
>Ga0209296_1001030_pt1 | contig 22492 bp, 17 predicted proteins | sample S_130206_EF_Meta_FD_187319 | JGI IMG/M metagenome (GOLD analysis project Ga0209296, IMG submission 187319) | Freshwater microbial communities from Lake Simoncouche, Canada to study carbon cycling - S_130206_EF_MetaG (SPAdes) (version 2) | ecosystem: Environmental > Aquatic > Freshwater > Lake ...
TTGTTTAGCTACCAATTCGACTTTGTCACGATTGTTAATATAAAATTGATATACTAATATAGCTCGTTTAAAATCAGGAGATGAAATTGATTTAGCAGCTGACCAGCCAACTATTCTTATATTAGAACCAGTTCTTATTTTTTTTGAAGTACCAGCATATGTAATTACAAGTTTACCTTCTTTTTTTAATATACTTTCCAATCCTATATAATTTACAGGAGTCGTAAGACCATATTTATTGTTACTACCAGGAGAAAGTGTAACACTTGATATATTTTGATTTAGATTATTGATAATCTCATCATCTGTAAATCTTTCCAATCCCAATTTTCTTAAAATATCAATATCAGCATTTTCAGCTTTAATACGAGTTTCTGCAATTAACGGCCGAATTATCATTTTTCCAACATGTTCGTCAAATATTTGTTCTCCTACATATTCACCTGTCGTGTCATACCAATTAAATCCTTTATTGTAAAATCCACATATTTTAGCTTCATCAACACTATAGTTTACCAATGGCGTTTGACCAATCAATATAGCTTCTACACCGTTAGAATCGACTTGTTTTTCACGTGAAGTTCTGTCATCTTTTTGAGTATCTACGTCTCTATTAGAAAGTTCTTTATCAACAGATACATCCGTTGGTTTTTGTTTATCCGTGTTATAAATGGAATCTTTACTATCACCTGACTTTACATCGTCGGGGGGAGTTGTAAAAATATTTGATTGAGCTTTCTTTGGATTTTCAACAAAGTGGGTACCTTTATTTACAGCTCGGTCTTTATATTCTTTGCTAGGAAACGTTACAAGAATACCGTCTTTGTTGTATGCTTGTCTTTCAGGAAATCTACCAGCTTCAAATAAGTTAGCCGTTTTATCGACTATATAGTTGATATCACACCCCACATTTTCAAGATATTCTTGTAATACAAAAACATGTTCTACATTTTTGAAGTCAAAAGTACCATCTTTAATGCGGCCGTCACAACAAATATCATTAATCAGTGATTTAAAGTTCATCCATTATAAATATACTTATAAATATATTTACATTTGTACTAATTTCAAATCATTATAATTATTTCCACTATAAGTTTTAACTTTAAACCGTTTATTCTTAAAAATCTCGATCAAATCCAAAACATCAGTCCGATCAACTTCACCGTGAATATCAAACACAATAGAATCATATACATACAAAATAGGCACGATCTTTTTGTTACTAACGAATTTTAAACACTTGCTTAAGCTGTCAATTCCATATTCGGTTTCAGCTGCCTGAATAATATAAGCAAATAGTTTGTTCTTGTTAGCGTCAAGAATATGTTTATTTGTAATCTTACGTTTATATACAGGAGTAGTTACGTATCCTCGATTTATAAATTGCTCCCAGTACTTGTTTTTTAGTTCTTCTGTCTTTTTAAAATATTCTATATCTATATAAGCATCACCTATCTGGCCGTATAAATTGACCATTGTAAGTTTCTTAGCCTTACTAAGCAACTCTGGCGCAACAGAATCAACGTTATAATACCGTTTAGCTAAATGTTCATAGATAGTTTCTTCCTCAGGTACCTTATAATCCACTAAATTAGCTACTATATATGGATGAAATCCAGTAAAGTCTATCATCATCAGATAACCATCATTGCCATATCGTGATGTAAAACTAGCTCTACATCCATCATCTTTCTTTAAAGCAACGTAATTTACGTTATCATACGAATTACTAGGTCTTCCCGTGGGATTATATATGTTATAGTTGGTATATACAAAATCATCATAAGTACGAGCCTTGAAATATTGTTTAAATAAAACAGTATCAATCTTTAATCCGTTCTTTTCTACTTCATATAATGTATTTGTAATTACATCATTAAAAAACTTAAAACAATATGTATTCGTTTCTTTTTCATATAGATGATCTATTTGTTTAACTTCTTCATCAAAACATTCTTGATGTATAACAAATGGCACAATCAAATTGAAATCTTTGATATTATGATAACTACTTTGAACATAACTTTTACAAGTAGAACCAATATCATCCAATGTTTCATTATTTTCAATAAAACCAAAAAGATTTACATCAATCAAATTACAGTCAACATTGTATTTATAAGTCTTTTTGTTTTTTACATAGACTTTATAATAATCGTTTTCAATCTCATTTTTAATTTCTTTAAATGTAGAATTAACAGCAAGATCTGAGTGACCAAAGTTGTAGTAGTATTTCTTCTCAGTGACAAAATCGTAAATGAACGCAGCAATAACATCTCCACATTTATTATGGCAATTATTATCTCTGGTTATTACCTTTAGATAGATTTTGGATGAATACTTCACATCCTAACTATGTGATCGAAACTTTTATTTGTCAACTAATATCCTCTCCAAAATTGTTTTGGGTTATTCAAAATTTGATCTATATTCGAAATAACAAATTGTGCTTCTTTTATACGATATGTGTTGTAATTTACTACACCTACAGTTTCTAACAATTTACCAGTATATACATTAAACTCAGTACCAGTAATTTTCCAATTAATTTGTACTTTGGTAAAGTATGATGTATTAGTCATATTGAAATCTTTATAACTCGTTTCAATCACTTCAAAATAGTTAATTCTTCCCACGAAAAATCTGTTTATATAACCTTCATCGTAATCTTTCTGTGTAATCGTAGGAATATATGTAGACGGCTGTAGGTATTTGTAATTATTTAATCCTACTATGTTTTTTGTTTCTTGAGGAGTATCGTATATCATATATTTATATATTCAATCCTAGACGTTCCTACAGCTCTTACCAAAGCGTTTACTACAGTTTCCCATTTACCAGATTCAATCTTATGTTCTACTTCCAATACTTGGAATATTATATTACCAGGAACATATGGCTTCGGTAAGTTTTTTATAGCAAAACATTGAAGATTTCTGAATGAAAATATTCCGTCAAATGTAATGGAAACTTGAAAGTTATCGGCAACACCACTATATTTCGCCTGATTATTTTTGAAGTCTCCATCATCTAACATTTGTCTCAATCGAGATTTCATGCTTGGAGGTAAACACAAATACTTATAATTATTTCTGGTGTCCACGTCCTCAAAAGGTTGATCCGTTGTTGGGTCATAAGTAACACCAAGATCCGATTGAACATCAGAATATTCAAGCGCGCCTATCTGTACTGCCTGTACTATTCTATTAATATTAGCAATACCACCATTACCTACATTCTTGAAGGTCATACATAATACACCACTCATTTCTTTCGAACCATACACTTGTAAATTAACTATATCATTATTTTCACTTTCAATTCCAGCACATGCACCAGGCGTTAACGTTGCTAAAGATCCACTTTTTTGTATAGATAGTTTTTCTAACTGATACTTGTCAAGTCTATCCACAAACTTTAATGGCATCATATTATTTAAATTATTTAATGTAACATTCAATTCATGAATAGTTTTAGCATCTTGTATTTTAGATAACGGATCACTAGATATTAATGAACTATTTTGATTGCTAAATAAAACATTAGTTGCTTGTTCGTTTGTTAAACTAACATCAAAATTTATATTCTTTATAACGTTGTTTGTACTACCAAGTTCAAATGCATAAATTTGTTGTAACATCGACAAATTAATAGTATTCTTATCTACAATTGATATTGTAGATTTACCATTTGTAGAAGCACCCTGTACAATTTCAAATTTCCAAAAATTATCTACTGATTGATTAATTACATTTAATATTGAAGATATTAAATTTTTATATCCGTCCGTACCCTTGTTTTCTACCTTACACAACTCTATTATTTTAGATTTACTAATATATATGTGTTTTAAATAACCATAATAGTATGGTTTATATGTCACCGTAGAGGTACTACCATTTTTAGTTTGTCTATCTTTCTTTAATTCTTTTTTAAACGGAAATGAAGCAGCTCCATCTTCTTTTTTCTTATCGTGATAATAAAGATAATTGATTACCTTATCCAAGTCGTCCCGATATCTACCTTTAGTTTTAAATGTTTTTCTAGCAGCTTCACATGCTAAATAGTAACTGTCATTTTCGTTTAAGTTATAATAAGTATCAGCAGATTCTTTTATCTTGTTTTCAAGTGTACCGTTTTGACTTACTGTTATATCAGGTATCTGATCAATAAATGCGTTTCCACCTGTTTGTTCTTCGGTGAATTTGGAGAGGATGATGCCTGTAGACTGTTCTTTTTTTAAAAATCCACCTACTCCTGGGTTATTTGATTTTTGTACTCCTATGTTTATTTTTGGAGCAACTGGATTTGGAATTAAAACGTCACGGTCACATGAAATTAGATTTGGATGTGCATTAACTATAACATCTTGTATATCTATATAAAACTGTTTTGTGCCTAAATTTGACATGAACAAATTAAACACTTCAAAAACAAAATCTAATTGTAACCATACTTCGTCTGCGTTATCTTTAGCATCAAAATCTAAATTATTATCCGCAAATGAAATTTGTTCATATTTGATCCGTCCATAATCGACAGTACCATATGATATTGCTGGACCATCTTTCGAAGGATTTTTTTCGGCTTGATACGCCTTTTTGAAATTACGGCCACAAAATACTCTATCTTCGGCCTTTCCATTATAAAACAAATCATACTTTCCATTAAAGGTTTGTAAGTTATTCAATTGTGTAATCGGAGCATTCTGTGAAGCTTCAAGTTGTGCATTTTCATTTTTTTCTTTTTTGGTATTATCGTTTCGATTAATTTTATCTAAAATATAATTCAAAAAGTTAGCTTTTAAATTGGCGACTCCTGTGCTGTAAGGATTGCCTGCACTCGTTCTTGGTTGTTGTATTACAGCATTTATATCCGGAAGATACAACTTAATGAAAGTTTTTAAATCAATAAATTCTCTGTCAAATTCAATATCCGCAGTTTGTGTAGTATTTCTGCTTTTGATAACAGCTTTTGCATTGTTGTCTGTTTTTAATCCAGCATACAACGCTTGTCTCGAAATCATTTCAACATTACAATTATAGACAAATCCATCTTGAGTTTTAAATGAATATTTAGTAATTATACCGGTTACACATCCATAATTACCATTTGATAATAAGGATCGATCTAATGCAGTCTGTGGTTCGTTTGTAACTCTCCAACATTCAGCTAGGTTGGTTAGATCAACTATAGATTTTTGGTTGAATAAATTCCATCCAAATTCCACAATCAAATTCATTCCCGCTGTTAAAAAGAAAGGCGTTAAATATTCTAATTGAGCCAATCCAAAACACTTGAATTCAAAGTCAGCATATGTTAATAAATCTTTACTCTGTTTAACGTTTAAACTTATAATGCCGGGGGGTGGTACAATTGAAGGCGATTGATTATTCTGAGGAAATCTACCATCTATACCTGTGTTATATGCAAGTTGACTGCGATTTATATTGTCTATATAATGCGGAGTTCCGTTTGCTTCATATCCAATAATAGCATATCTACTATTAAGTGGCTTGTTTTGTTCGTATCCAAATGCATCGTAAAATCCATCACCGCCTTTTAATATAAATCCGTCGTAATCTGTCTGTTGTTTGTTTTTATCAAGATATACACTTCTTGGAACTAAACCGTTTATTGATTTGCCGGTACTATTGGAAAATAATCTGACCCAAGGAGTCATTGGACCCTTGTATTTGTCATAGTTTGCATCAAAATTAAAATTGGAATTGGGAACATATGGTTGTGGAATGTTCATTCCAATATTTGTGTTATTACTTCTACGTCTAAGTTCACGTATACATTCGGTGGGTATGTTTTGTATTTCCCACCATTGAGGAGCTGTATCTGATATTTCTTGCATGATAACCTTAATTTATTTGTTTTAATCGATTCATTATAACAGAAACATTTGATGGAATTCTCAATTGTCTACTTGTAGTTACCGAAAGTTTGTATCCGGGCAAATTATTAGCTCTTGCTATAATCCACCACAATGTTTCATCTCCGTAGTATTTTTTAGCTAAACTATCTAGATAATCACTTTCACTAACAGTGATATAGAAGTCGTCATAAGATTCGGGTATAACTGGATAATAAGTAGTTCTATAAACATTCTTACCATCCCATCTTTTTTCAGTTGGTGTAAATTGATATCTCATATTATCCTACCTCCATCATATCTGCAGCTGGGGTGTTTAAAACCGGATCAAAATTTGTTGTGCCTTGTGGGTATCTAATTCCTTCACTAAAATTCGTTGGTTCGCCTGATATTATTTCAGTTCCTCCTACTGGAACAACCGGCGCATCTCCCCATACCGATCTACCAGTTTTTGGTCTATCTTTTTCAAGTATACTCATCTGTACACTAATTTCTGCTGTTCTAGGAAATTGAGCAAATCTGTTCTGTGAATCGGATTTTTCACCTCTTGGGTTTATTAGGTTGTTAGTATCTGCCCAAGTAATAGAACGATCTGGACCCCAATACCAATTATCTTTTGGATATGTAGATTTTTCAGGAAGTGTTTCCCAAGAAGCATCGTCTGGAATCGTAACATTGCAACTTTTTATCACAACAAAATGATTTTTATAAAAGTCACCAAGTGTTAATTGTACCATCGGCGGTACCATAAATCCACCAGCTGCTCCCAATGTGTAGTTTGATGGTCTGGTTAATCCGATCAAATAGTTAATTCTTTGCCACATAGGCAACAATTCTTTTATACTGTGTGCGTTTACAACAAAGTTAAAACTCACTTCTCTGGTAAATCCTTTGTAATAATAAAGTTTATCAGGTCTACCCAAATATTCTATAGGTTCCCATTCAGCTGAATTTGTGTCTTGTATTCCTTTTACCGTAGCACTGAATGGTATATATTTTTGATTTACTATATCATAAAAGAAAAACTTTATAATGTCGGGACCAGAAGAACCATATTTAGAATCGTCGCCATACTGAGTTTTGAATTCATCTTCGTTTAGTACATTTAAAGAATTTACGTAATCAACGTTATTTGTTGGTTGTATGAAGCGATCTCCAATTTTTTTACCTAGTCTGGTTGGCAATCCTCTGTTTTCGTTAAAACGACTAGTATATACATTTTCTTTTGATATATTAGTTAAATAATTGAATCCAATTTTGTCATTCTTAAATTGTTTACTTTTTATATCAACCTGAGCAAATTGTTGAGGTAAAACATTGTTTATAAGAGGAGTTGCAATATAATTGTTTCCGTAACTAATTATTTTATTTAAATTATCAGATAAATTAGTGGCAATATCTTTAACCGATTGATTATTAATATTGACAAACGTATCGGGTAAAGTCTTTGCTCCCAATGCTAAAACTTTGTAGTTCAATAACTGATCACTTTGTTCGGTAAGTGTGCCGTTAGTTCTATCAGCTTTTACAACGTCTGTATATTTTATCTGGGTCGTTGGTTTACCATTAACTCCCGATAATACAGGATTATTAAACCTATCTACACCCTCTTGTGTTAAAGAAGCTACTTCTCTGCTAATAATATTTAAAGCAGCATTTTCTACGTTATTAAACTCCAGTATACCAGTTGAAGCAGGATAATTTTTTAACCCGTTTGCATTTATAAACTTATCATATCTTTGAAATGATGGTCTGTTTACAGAAGCATGATAAAATCTTTGACCGGCGGCCAAACCTGTAAATTTGGTAGTTGTACCAAGTCCTAATGCGTTTTTTACTCCTGATACGAGTTGACTCATTATACCACTACCATTGCTTTTTGTAGGGGTGATACCAGAAACGTCAAACAATTTGCCATTAGCCAAATACAAATCATATGTTTGTTCGTCGGCTCTGTATTTAGAACTCCAAGGTTGTTTTGGAGGTATAATGCCTCCTATCAACGTATTATTTTGTAAGAAATTACCTACACCACCTAACAATTTACTGAAGAATGATCCTCCCCCACCAGATACTAATTTGTTATATCTAGGTGCATTATATGCATTAGTAGCCGTTTGACCTCTTAATAAATCTCTAACATCGGGTCTCGCAAGAGGAGCCACGACTTGATCTGCTCTATCAGCTCCTCCCAATAAAGATGTAAAAGTAGACAATCCTAATCCACCACTAGCCGTACTTGCTACACTACTACGAGGAGGAGATGGTAAGGCTGGTCCACCATCACCAAATAATCCACCAACTGTTCTAGCAATACTGCCTAATCCACTAGCCCCCAATAATCCACCAACTATATTGCTTGTATCTAAATGTCTAGTAGGTCTATCAACCAATCCAAAAGAAGCAAGTCTAAGTGCCGCTATAATCGGGGATGCTGGATTGTATACCTTGGTTTCATCGAACGGTTGAAATCCTTGTAATACAAGTTGTTTTAATATAAATTTGGTACCAGCAGAACTACCCAAAAATTTTCTCACTCGGTTACCATCTTGTCTGGATGCTTGAAATACAGTTGTTAGTTTATTACGTTGACCTTCTTCAATATTTCTATATACAAACATCTGACTTGCAACTGGCCCTTTAAGATACAAGTCTTGGGGTTTATTTGTCGTATATAACACATTAGAATTGCCTGGAATACTAAATAATCCTTCTAACTTACCAGGCGATCTAATATTAATATATTGTGATGTGGGCGAAGGTAATCGTAAGCCAGCTCCTTGCACACCAGACAATGTGGTTATTTGTGCACCATCCGGTGTAAATCCATCTACATATGTTTGACTATTTGCCATTTATTATAAATAGTATTAAGCTAGAGATGTTGCTTGACCAAATCCACCAGATCTATAAGTTGTTTTTGATAAAGCGGCGGTGACACGTTGACCATCTAAATTTACAGCGATACCACCATTAGCCATCATAGAGGTTAAATTCTCCACAGATTTTACCAATCTATCATTTGTTTCCCGAATAGTTTGTTTTAATTCGTCACGTTCGCCTTTTAAGTCTGACAGTTTATTAATTGAAGCGACTGCTTCATCTTCTATTCCAATCATTAACTTTCCACCAGTACTGGTAGCAGATTCAAATAATTCCGATAATTTGTTTATAGATGCTACATTTATATTAGCTATAGAAGCAAAATCCGTAGCAAATCCCGTCAATTTATCTGTTGGAAACAGTGCCAACGCAAGTCCTAGACTAGCAATAGAATTTGACATCAGTCCCACTCCAGCTGCCGATTTTGCCAATCCTGTAAATCCTATATCGGTTATAGATTTCAATCCCACAGCAACATTCACCATCGAAGTGCCTATGTTTGATATAAAAGTATTAAACCCAGTTATAACTACTTCTATCAATTTTACTATAGGCTCTAGTATGGATCTGATTAGATCTCCTAGACCACTAAATAGTTTGCCCAATCCAAAAGCAACTATACCAATTGATGCTAGAGCAGCTGCGATTGATAATAAAACAGGTATAGCAACAGATCCAGTCGCTGCAAGTGTGGCTAATCCAGTACCGACGGTGGTAAGAAATCTAGCAATGTTAACTCCAAGTGAAGTCAATCCACCAGACAATAATCTGAAACCAGCCCAAACTACTAGTATAGCGGCACCTATACCTAATATAGCCACACCAAAGCTTGTTGCGATTGGATTTGTTAATGAAAGATTACCCGCAATCTCTGTAATATAGATTCCTACCTTTAAAATCTGTTCGGCAAGAAATGTAAATCCTCTGTATAATGGTTGTATTATTCTACTGATATTAACTAATATTTGTTCTTTTTGTGCTGCCAAAACATTAGCTCTTGCATTTGCAATATTGTCTCTCGCTTCCATTTCTAAAGCTCTTTCTCTTTGAGCTTCAGTACTTCCCATAATTTTACTTAACTTTTCTTCTTCTTCTCTTCGGTCTTTAGCTAATTCCGGAAATTTGTTATCTATACTCAATTGTTGTTTTTTCTGAGCTTGTATTTTTTGTAATTCGGCAAAATCCTTACCTGTTAATTGAGCAATTGCCTTTCTTTGAAAATAATTTAACTCGTTTAAATCCCCTACATTTTCCAATTCTGCAATTAAAGCCTTTTCACCTTCAATCATTTTTCCACTGAAAAATAGTCTTCTTGCTTCATTAAAATTTACATTTTTACCTAACAATGCTGATGCTTTTAATTCGTTACCAACAGAACTCTCAAAATCTAATAAAGATTCTGCGGATTTTGCAGCGGAATCTATCGTAGTTCCTAGTTTTCTAGCTTCAGCAACTTGTTTAATTAATTCCGCCGTGTTTCCTTTAAACAACAATCTAACTCCCGCTGATATACTTGCTACGTCTTTTATCACTCTACCAAGAGGTACTCCGGCAGCTTTTGCAGCTGCATCGGCAACTCCCGTCATATTTGTTTGTGACTCAAGAGTTGTATTGCCTACTTGTGTAAGAGAAGAATAAAATTTTGCACTGTCTGATAATGAAACACCAAATGCTTTATTTAAAACAAGCATTTGATGGTTTATATCTTCAAGCGCCATGTTAGCAACCAATTCGAATTGTTCAACCAATTCTTTTGCAGCAAGCCCCGCGTCCGCTAAAGTAGCACCTAATGCTATACTTTTAGAAGCAGCCGCACTTAATGCCGGTACAAATTTTTCCGCTTCAATTCTGCCTACACCAACATCATTTGCAATTTTTTGTAGAACCTTATCATAGGTTTCTCCAAATTTTATTAATCCAATCGTTACGTCTTTAATTAAAATCAAAACAGAAAGAACGTTATTTATAGACTCAACATTTTTATTTTTTGTTTCTAACTCTTCTTGTTGTGATTTAGTAATCTGTTCCTGAATATTTCGTTCTGTTATAGAGTCCCGTATTTGTTTACCTTGAAGAACAGACTGGGTTTCCAAAGATGACTTTTGATAATTTAAATAATTAAATCTCTCTTTTTCAGCCGCTGTCATCGTTGGTAAAGCATTTTTGCCCATACCAGCTGACAAGGTGTTCATTTCTTGGTTGATATTTTGTAAATCGGTTGATATTTTCTTTCTAGAAAGCAATCCCTGTTTTACAACGTCATCCAAGGCTTTAGTTGCCGTTTTGCTAGCTTGTATTTTTTTCTCTAATAACTCTATATCTTTAACACCCTTTAAACTATCAGTTATATGTTTGCCGATGTCTTTCCAACCACCCGATAACTTTGAGGTTTGTTTAATAGCATCGGCAATAGATTTTTGATAATCCTTTTGAATTTTTGATAAATCGGCCGAAAGACTTTCAAAAGATTTTTGAGCATCTTTGAATGCAGACTTATTATTTTCGTTGGATGTAGCCATACATTAATATAATAATAAATATTACAACCCACGGCATTTCAGAAAGGTTTCGCTATTTTAGGCGGTCCAGATGACTTAGATTTACCATCTTTAATTTTGTCGTTTTCCTTCTGTTTTACAGATAACAACTTTTTAAAGTAAAAGTTTCGAAGATATATCGGTAATTGATATACATCAGAAAATCGAAATGCGCCTTCACTATAGTAGCACATTTCAAATATTTGTTCGTACAACTGAAGCTTATACTCTTGCGTCAGGCCAAAAAAAGTTAGCCGTAATTGGTACGGCCACCCTTTCTTCATGACTACAAGAACTGCAGTTAAAATTAAAGGTTGAATCTATGTCAGGAGTAACTTTTCTAATAAACTGTCTTAAGGACAAACTGTCTCTAGATGTTAATTGGGTATCAACAAATGTTGTTATGACTTTTCTATCAGTGTCATTATTGAGTTGAACAATACAGTGTTTGAGTCTAGTTGTAATCTCAGATGTACTTTGTTTGTTTATCTTTTGAAGAGCGGTTAATTCAGACTCAATTTGTTTTTCTGTCTGACCGGTCATCAATTTTATTTTGACTACAACTTTGGAATATGGTAATTCAAACTCAAATAATCCGTTAACACTATCAAATTCAGTCTGTTGTTCTTGATTTTGAATATCTTGTAAATTAACGTTGATTTTGTTATCAGCTTCACACTTAGGACACTTTATTTGTAACGGTCCATAAGTATCACCATATGCAAGTCTTCTTATAGAGAAGATCAGTGCATTTTTATCACCAGTCAACAAATCGTCTAGTTTTATATTTTTATTTACAATCAAAGATTCAAGCACCTTATCTACAGCAATTCCCTTCTTTAGTAAATTTGGATTGGAAAGTATATCTTCCTCTTTAGCCGTCATCATCTTGATTTCAATCGTACCACTGCTAAGTGGAGAATCAGATGGATAAAACTTACCACCACTGGGTAACTCAATCGTTTCAGTTGGAAACATAGAAACGGGTTGTGTAGTTATACTCTGAGAACTCTGAGATCTTGTAATTATAATTTCATCACTCATAACTTTATAACAATATATAGAACTTTATATAACTTTTTAATTATTATATTTAAGTTGATTGCATTTGATTTTTAGCCGATTGTGCCATTATTTTAGCACGTTTAACCATATCTTTAGCTTTTTGTACAACAACATCCGTGGCTTTCTTATCTTCGTCAGATACAGCAGCATCTTGTTGAGCTTCAGCCGCATCTAACTTTTCATCGGCATCATCTTCTTCAGCCTCTCTTTGTTTGTATAAAGCTGTATTAGCCAACTTCTTCAGATTGTTGACTTTGGACTCATCCTCCTTCATCATACCCACAATCAATTTCTTTATAACACTCTTTTGCTTTTCTGTTAATTCAGTAACAGTACCACCTAATTTGTTATTCATAATATTATATACACTATCATCGTATTTACCAAACAAATCCTTAATAAAAGACTTTCTTTGTTGGGGATTTAATATAGTATATTGAGATCTTAATTCACTAGCACTTCTAGCTGGTTTACCCAATACTGTAAAATCAGTGGTTGGCACAGTGTCAATATATCCATGAGTTATAGCTGGTTGTAGTTTATCTAAATTCTTAGGAATTGGCTGTAAATAAGCTGGAGATCCATCTTTTTTGGTAAATCTACTAAATCTTGGATCTTCAGTCATATCTTTTTCACTAACCACAAAAATAATACTGTCACGATTAATATCAATTGGAATTTGACCAACTAAATTCTGTAAGTTATAATTGTTTTTTACTTTAATTATTTTGTTTGTGGGTACCCCGGTCAAAGTCATCATTTTGGCTTTTTCGTCAAAACTAAACGGTGACTTAGGTAATTCAACTACATCAGTCGTTGTTATATAAACATCATTACCACCGTATTTACTGCTTAAATAATTATACACCCCTTTATGTCCTTTATGAAAAGGATGAAATCTACCTGGGTATATTACGAACGTTTTCTTGGCTAAATCCATATAATAATAAATAGAAAAACCCCAGCATTTCTACTGGGGTTCTTTTTAATAAAGTTAAATCAATATTGTAACACGCAATAGTCGGGTTGAATCGTCAAACTAATTGTTAAGGCACTACCATCGTCACTCCAGTCCATTTCACCAAAGCTAGCATCGGTGATAAAACATCCACGTAGACTCCATTCTTCGACTTTATCGCCTACAGGTCCAAGTACGTTTATGGTAAGATCTTTTTTATAGAAATCTTGATAACCATCACGACCCGTAACGGATTCATGATGCAATCGCACCCACTCCATTACTGCTTGAGCGCCCGACGGGACGATTGGATCATAAAGTTCCATCATCATAGTTTGCCAAATACTCTTGCCTTTATAAAAGGTACGAATATTGATATGATCAAGTTCTTTTGCTGTTTGTTGTAGCTTTGGTCTATCAGTTTTCTTGATAATGAAAGAGGGAATGCCATCGACGTACAAGATGAACCTATTTTTAACTTTTGGTTCAAATGATGTCGCGAATATTTCGTTAGGATTTAGTAGTTCTGCCATAAATTGTGTACCTTTCTTTATAATAAATATTAAAAATTTAAATTTATTTGACTTGTTATAATAATTTGTTAATATATATCTAGATACGAACCCAAAGTTAATATGAGTCATATTAAAAAAAATCCAGAATTTGTTGACAAAGTGTGTCACACGTGTAACAACACGTATCAAATTTCTTTTTATAAAAGAAAAACTTCTGTTTATTGCAGTAAAAAATGTGCAAATGCAAATGAAGAGGTATTGACTAAAATGAGAGCATCTCAGAAAAAGACGTATGATGAAAAATATAATGGTTTGCATCCAATGCAAACAGATAAGACAAAAGAGAATTTAAAGAGTTCTATATTAGATAAATACGGCGTAACGAGTTATAGTAAACTAACGGAGTACAAAGAAAAAGTAAAGTCAACATCTATTGAAAAATACGGAGTTGAGAATTATTCACAAACAACTGAATTTAAAAGTAGATTTAAAAAATCATGTTTAGATAAATACGGAGTGGATAATCCGATGAAATCGCCTGACATTAAAGAAAGGGTTAAAAACACATGTGTTGAAAAATACGGAGTAGAGTGTTATTCAAGGTCGATGTCAAGCATTTCACAACATCACGATCTAACATATTCTAAAATAATAAAGTTTCCGAATATGTTGCCTTTGTTTACCCGTGAGGAATTTCACGGGGTAACAAAAAATATTCATTACAAATTTCAGTGTATCAGATGCAATGCAATTATTTCTATAGATCTTCAAGATGGAAATGTACCTATATGTGTAAATTGTGACAAATTGAATACTAGCTTTGCACAAAAAGAAATATATGATTATATTAAAACATATGTAAATAAAGAAATATTGTTAAACGATAGAAATTTGATTTATCCAAAAGAAGTCGATATTTACATTCCTGATTTAAATTTAGCAATTGAATATAATAGCTTCTATTATCACACAGAAATAAGTGGTAACAAAAACAAACAATATCATTTGCGCAAACTACAATCCACTCTTTTTAAAGGAGTTACGCTTATACAAATATTCGAACATGAATGGTCAAATAAAAAACCCATTGTTCAATCAGTGTTACGTAACAAATTAAATAGTTTTGATCAAAAAATATACGCTCGCAACTGTATTATTAAAGAATTAAACGCCTTTGAATGTAATGTTTTTTTGAATAACAATCATATTCAGGGAAGTGACCATTCAAGTATTAGAATCGGGCTATATTGTAACGATGAATTGGTTTCTGTTATGACATTTGTTAAATCTAGATACGATAAAAAAATCCAATATGAAATGTCTAGATTTTGTAATAAATTAAATTATAAAATAACGGGGGGTGCTTCTAAACTATTTAAGTATTTTGTTACAAAATATTCTCCGATTTCAGTGTGTAGTTATAATGATCGTAGATATTTTGACGGGGGTGTTTATGAAAAATTAAACTTTACAATTATAAACAACACATCACCGTGTTATTTTTATATCAAAAATAAAAAATTATATAACCGAATGAATTTCCAAAAACACAAGCTTAAAAAATTACTAAGTTCTTACGATCCTTTATTATCAGAATGGGAAAATATGAAATTAAACGGTTATGATAGAATTTGGGATTGTGGCAACGGTAAGTGGGTTTTTACAAACACGAATGTTACTAAATAGATAATTCTTTATCAGTTAATTGTGTAACTGTATCTCTTAGTTTATTAATATATCCAGTTGACCTCAAAAGTTTGAATGCTAAGTTTTCGGTACTATATTCGCCACTCTTGTCCAAGCCAGCTTGACGCATATCGTATATACGTTTAGTTAACTTCTTTATTTTATTGATATCTTGTTCTTGTATAGCCACATTAATTGATTGTACTAATTGTTTATACTTCTTTTTAATAGCATCTTTGTCAACTTTTATATCTTCATGCTTTGGTTTTTTTATCCAAGTAGATTTCATTAAACTATATACGGATTGACTGTTATTAATCTCAGACTTGTCTTGAATATAAACTTCAACCGGATGATTACCTATCTTGATATCGTGTGATTGATTCCATTTGCTTTTTAAGCCACCAACATAATTTTTAACTAACTCTTCATCGTCGCCTATTTTATCAAAATCTACAACCAAGTGCAAATCTATATCGCTTGTCGGAGTCCAATTATATCCGGCAGTACTACCAAGAAAATATATGTCTTCCAATGGTACGGTCAATTCAGTGTCCTTATAAAATGTATTAGCAACTTTTAAAAGTGTATTTAATACGTCCGGTTTGATAGCATCTTCAGTTGCCCATATCGCTGGATTTAATATACTATTATAAATTCTATGTTTTTCTTTAATACCAAGTAATTCTTTTAATTGATTTATAGTATCAATTGAATTAGTATGAAGAATTGCTTTACCGCCAGCATTTATAAAATCATTCACAACATCTTCACGGTCATCTATTAATACACTATCAGCAGTTGCAAATTTAGATTTATCTTTTCTATTAGGCACTAAGTTCGCTTCAAATGTTATGCCTTTATCTTTAAGCCATTGTTGCTTGCCAATCTTTGATTTAGCATCAGGTGCATGACTTAGTATTTGTACATTAGGAAAGCTATTTACAAAATTATAAAGCAATTTACCATCTTTCATCCATGGCATATTAGCATAATATTCAGGACTATTTTTATTTACCAACTTAAATAGATTCTGCTTGCCATGTAAACTATCATAAGTATTTACAGGTACTCCACCACTATAGCGCTTAAATTGAGCTTCCCAATCACTAAGCACTCCATCCATGTCCACATATATTTTGTAATCATTACTAATCATTTATAATAAATATAAACATATACAAGCACTATACTATATAACTTTATATAAGCATTTTAAGTTCAATAAGCAATCAAAGCGCTTACTATGCTTATACTTTATATAATAGAGTAAGTCAAGTTATAATAATAAAATTTATTTAATCATGTCTGACAACTGTTGTTCACTTACAGTTGCAACTACATGTGAATGTATTCTTCGATTTAATTCGGTTCTTATTAAATCCAAATCAGTCTGATAATTTCTTATAGCCTCATGATAATCAAAAGCAATTGCTTTAAGTTCGATGTCACTGAATTCAAATAACGGTTTTGTAGATATTATATTTTTTTCCATAACATTTATATATATTGATTTAGTACGTTAGATAGATTTTTTATAAACAACCGTTTATTATATTTGTTGGCTATTATTGACGCTTTTTTTCCTTTACTAATAACTTCTTCTCGGTTATTATAACAATATAACATTTTTTCAATCATATCGGGTTCTTTAAACTCGGACCATTTTGCACCGTGTTTACCCCAACAGCCTGTACTATACACTTCGTCATAATCTACTTCAAACCCAATTTCTTTATCAACAAATTCTGTCAATCCCCCATAATTTGTATATATAATAGGTCTACCACAACATAGACTTTCTTGTTGCATCATTCCCCATCCCTCACACGTGGCGCCACTTACATATACATCTAAATTATGATACCAATCTCGCAATTGTTCTTTAGTGTATTTAACACTGATATATTTCAATCTGGGATCTAATATTTTTTCAGTAGTAGACGAACATGTTTTTATTTGTAATTCCACATTCTTTATACCACTAAACGCTTTGAGAAAACACATCACCGATTTATTTAAATTTTTACGTGGGTCTTCATTGGATATACCGAAAATAAATTTATCTCTAATAAAAGGTTTTTTATAAACATAATTTTCAGTATCACAAAACAAAGGCACAACATCAATTTTTGTGTTCAATCCCTGATTAATAAAATTATCACGATTGTAACTATTTGGAACAATAATATGACTGAACCTACTTAATATTTCAATTACAAGATCGTTGACTTTAGTGCTTTCCCACATTGTTAACAATATACGAGGTCTGTCAAAACTCATATGAGTCAAAACATTTTCAATAGATATATCATTAGACATACACAATACTGATAAATCCAATAAAGACGGATCAAATGTATGTGATTTATCAAAGAACTTAATATACCTATCAGATATTTCACTATACGTCCTCGGGATAACATTATATCCAACCGAATCAAGATCGTTTAATAAAACATACAATAACTCACCATATCCAGAAACAAAGTTATACTTAGAACTTAATGTTATGTTTTTCAATTTGGTATATAATAACTACCTATAACGTCTTGTGATTGTAATAATTTATTAGCAGAGATCGCTATAGATCCGCTCAATAAAGAAAATGCTGCATCAACACATTCTTCATTTGTTTTTCCAATAAATTGTGAACCCGACATCGATGAAGTTAAAATAACTTCGTGGTATACCGATAACGATTCGTCGTCTTCTCTCATAACACTAAAACCTACAATTTTAGCAGGTTCTTCGTTGTATTTGTGATCTGCATATCTAATAATTTTAAATTTAATGTTATTCATACGTTATTCAATAGTTTTATTTGTCCCACAATCTTATATAATATGTGCCGGCCGCAACCGACGTAGCTGGTCCAACAGATGCCCCAATTTTTATACCCAAATATCCACTAAAAGTGGGATATGTACTGACAACCCTACCGTCGCCTAAACAATTTGTAACTTCCAAAGATGGTGTACTAGTACCACCCGCATTTACAAGTATTTGTCCAGTACCCGCCGCAGCGCCAACGCCAAGTGTGCCGTTTATAGTAGTCGTGGTCGAAGAAATTGTAGTGTTTGCTGCAGAAACAAAAAATGGATTGATAAAAAAGTTTGCCGATGAATAAAAGTATAACGAGTTATTGTTTAATTGTAAAAATGGTCCACATGGAATTGTTAAACCACCCGCTGTACATGTACCGCCTGTACCTTGCCATCCCAATGCACTGCTATACCAAGCATCATTGCCAAAATGAGCATATGGTCCGCCAGCACTAACATAAGCTTTGTTTGTAGACGTACCAACTCTATAATATCCATTATCAGGTACAGTTGTAGATAGTAATGATGCCATATATTATGTTCCCCACAATCGTATATAATATGTGCCGGCTACTGGTCCAACGGACGCTCCAATTTTGACACCCAAAAAGCCTTTAAAAACTGATTTTGTAGCGGTACTAGTCGATCCATCGCCTAAACAATTGGTAACTTCCAAAGATGGTGTACCGGTACCACCAGCATTTACAAGTATTTTTCCATCTGCTGCAGCCGTACCGGCAGCTGCACCAACCCCGAGTGTACTATTTGTAGTACTATTACCAGCAGCTAGAGCAATAGTAGTTGTAGTTGAAGCTAGTGTAGTGGTTGCTGTCGAAGTAGAAAAAGCTATAACCCCACCTGTCACTTTTGTACCAAATTCTATAATTGTACTTGATATTTGTATATATTCACCGGTACCAACGTTCCACCCCGACCCATTCCACCAAACACCGTTGCCAAATATAGCATATGGTCCGCCAGCACTAATATATGCGACATTTGAAACATCACCAACTCTATAATATCCATTATCCGGTACATTTGTATTTTGTAACGTTGCCATATATTAATTTAAATTTGTTGTATTCACGCGTTAAACCACAATCTTATATAATATGTTCCGGCTGTAACAGCCGTATTTGGTGCAGTCCCACCAACACTTGAACCAATGATTATACCCAAATATCCTTTAAAAACGGAATATGTAGCCGTACTAGTTGATGCGTTGCCTAAACAATTTGTAACTTCCAAAACTGGTTTACTAGTACCACCAGCATTTACAAGTATTTTTCCAGTACTCGCTGCAGCGCCAACCCCAAGCGCACCGTTTATAGTGGTTGTAGTTGAAGCAACTGTAGTGACTGCCTCAGCGGTTGAAAATGTGGGAGTGCCACTTACGTATGGATTCATATAAAAATTTAATTGTGAAGTCGTCAACTGTAACACGGGGCCCCCGGGCGGCGACCACGCTGTACCGTTGAACCACGCACTCAGTCCAAAATGAGCGTATGCACCACCACTACTAACATAAGCTGTATTTGTAGTACCAACTCTGTAATATCCATTATCAGGTACAGTTGTATTTTGTAACGTTGCCATACAGCAATAAATATATTATAACCCCAATTTATTATTTATTATATCAATTTGATTTTGTTGTTTATCTATAATAACAACCAACTCTTTAATGCCTTGTACTAATACAGCTGTTAATTTAGTATAATTAATACCACTAATTTTTCCAAATTGATCATAACTAACAAATTCAGGATATACCTTTAACATCTCTTCGGCTATAAAACCAATAGACTCATCTCCAGTATCTTTATATTTAAAGTATACAGGTGTTAATTGCATCAACTTAGACAAATGTGGGGGAACTAACGGTCTAATATCAGTCTTGGATTCTTTGGTAGATGTTTCTGTTAACGTTGTAGCACTTACAGTACCAGCTACAGTCAACGTAGTACCCGATACAGTAAGAAAACTAACACTGTCAATCAACGAAGCACTTGTATTTTTAATCAAATAATTAGAACTATTTGTAAAATTACCAACAACACCTGTTCCGCTTGTACCTGATATTCCAGATGTACCATTTGGTGTACTTAACGAACTCGTTCCTGTCGTACCACTACTACCACTTGTTCCGGTGGTACCACTACTTCCAGATCCACCACTTGTACCACTGCTACCAGCAGTTCCGCTGCTTCCACTTGTACCACTACTTCCATTTGGCTGTGAACCACCTGCAGTTGTAGTTGCACCTGTTGTGCCGCTACTACCACTTGTACCACTTGATTTGTTTGAACTGCTTGTACCACTTGTACCACTACTACCAGTAGTTCCACTACTTCCACTTGTACCACTACTTCCACTTGGCTGTGAACCACCTGCAGTTGTAGTTACACCTGTTGTACCGCTACTTCCACTTGTACCGCTTGATTTGTTTGTGCTACTTGTACCACTTGTACCACTGCTACCACTTGTACCACTGCTACCTGTCTGACCACTGTTTCCACTGGTACCGCTAGATCCGTCTGTTGTGGTAACACCTGTTGTACCGCTACTTCCACTTGTACCACTTGATTTGTTTGTGCTACTTGTACCGGTTGTACCACTACTTCCACTGGTACCACTGCTACCTGTCTGACCGCTGTTTCCACTGGTACCACTTGATCCGTCTGTTGTGGTAACACCTGTTGTACCGCTACTTCCACTTGTACCACTTGATTTGTTTGTGCTACTTGTACCACTTGTACCGCTACTACCACTGGTACCACTGCTACCTGTCTGACCACTGTTTCCACTGGTACCACTTGATCCGTCTGTTGTGGTAACACCTGTTGTACCGCTACTACCACTCGTACCACTTGATTTGTTTGTGCTACTTGTACCACTTGTACCACTACTTCCACTGGTACCACTGCTACCTGTCTGACCGCTGTTTCCACTGGTACCACTTGATCCGGCAGTCGTAGTTGCACCTGTTGTACCGCTGCTACCACTTGTACCGCTTGATTTATCGGTACTGCTTGTACCACTTGTACCACTACTACCACTTGTACCACTGCTACCTGTCTGACCACTGTTTCCACTTGTACCACTTGATCCGGCTGTTGTGGTAACACCTGTTGTACCGCTGCTACCACTTGTACCACTTGATTTGTTTGTGCTACTTGTACCACTTGTACCGCTACTTCCACTGGTACCACTGCTACCTGTCTGACCGCTGTTTCCACTGGTACCGCTAGATCCGTCTGTTGTGGTAGCACCTGTTGTACCGCTACTTCCACTTGTACCACTTGATTTGTTTGTGCTACTTGTACCACTTGTACCGCTACTTCCACTGGTACCACTGCTACCTGTCTGACCGCTGTTTCCACTAGTACCGCTAGATCCGTCTGTTGTGGTAGCACCTGTTGTACCGCTACTACCACTTGTACCGCTCGATTTGTTTGTGCTACTTGTACCGGTTGTACCACTACTTCCACTTGTACCACTGCTACCTGTCTGACCGCTGTTTCCACTGTTACCACTTGATCCATCTGTTGTAGTTGTACCCGTTGTGCCGCTACTTCCACTTGTACCACTCGATTTGTTTGTGCTACTTGTACCACTTGTGCCGCTACTTCCACTTGTACCGTTGCTACCGGTTGTACCACTGCTACCACTTGTTTGTGAAGCACCAGCAGTCGTAGTTGCACCGGTTGTACCGCTGCTACCACTTGTACCACTTGATTTATCGGTACTGCTTGTACCACTTGTACCACTACTTCCACTTGTACCACTGCTACCTGTCTGACCACTGTTTCCACTTGTACCACTTGATCCGGCTGTTGTGGTAACACCTGTTGTACCGCTGCTACCACTTGTACCACTTGATTTGTTTGTGCTACTTGTACCACTTGTACCGCTACTTCCACTGGTACCACTGCTACCTGTCTGACCGCTGTTTCCACTGGTACCGCTAGATCCGTCTGTTGTGGTAGCACCTGTTGTACCGCTACTTCCACTTGTACCACTTGATTTGTTTGTGCTACTTGTACCACTTGTACCGCTACTTCCACTGGTACCACTGCTACCTGTCTGACCGCTGTTTCCACTAGTACCGCTAGATCCGTCTGTTGTGGTAGCAC
>Ga0209296_1001032_pt1 | contig 22458 bp, 22 predicted proteins | sample S_130206_EF_Meta_FD_187319 | JGI IMG/M metagenome (GOLD analysis project Ga0209296, IMG submission 187319) | Freshwater microbial communities from Lake Simoncouche, Canada to study carbon cycling - S_130206_EF_MetaG (SPAdes) (version 2) | ecosystem: Environmental > Aquatic > Freshwater > Lake ...
ACATCGTAAGGTTGATTGTTTGTACTAGCTGGTGGAAATTGACTAGGGTTAGGATATCCTTGAGATGAACTAGTTGATGGTACGTCAGGAATTCCCCATTCAGCGTCTACTTCTAAGTGACCGAATAGCCCTTCTAGTGAGAAGCCTTTCACTTTGCCAGCTTTTACGTAGTTTTGCCAAACGTCTTCGTTGTTTATTTTCATCATACACATCCAAGTCCCAGTAGGAAATTTCATTCCGTACACATTACTCTTATCTTTTTCTGGGTTTGCTATAATCCAAGATTCTACTACAGAAACATCTGGGATGCTCTTCTCTGTGTGTTCTATTGTTGCGTTGTTGTTTCTTTGTTGTTGCATAAATAACTGAGCAGCGCGCTCTACAACAGCAGGGGTGAATACTATGGAGTACTCTTCTCCTGTTTCGTCATCATGTCTAGGTATTTCTTTGTTTGGAATCAATACTGGTCCCATTAAGATTCTCTTTTCTTTGTCTACTTCAGCCAATTTAATCATTTGATGTTCTTTGCTCATATAAACAAACAACTCTTCTATTGCTGGGTCTTCTACCAAACTTATAGCAAATACTCCATTATCTAGAGATTCGTCTATTTCCATCTGATATAGCTTTCTTTTTCTTAGTCTTTTCTTTTTAGGTTCCATAGTATTATAATGTCAAAATTGATTTATGTTTATTATCCTCCCATTCTAGCTGCCAATGAAACTCTTCTGTCCAATTGTTGTTGGCTAGATACTTGACTGCCTATAACGTAAGTTTGAAGTGGTCTTTTACCTTGTTCAGTTGCAGCACCAGTAACTATTTGTCCTATTTTCCCTTCAGAACTAACGTTGCTTTTTTCAACACTTGGTACCTGTGCTTGTGCTGGAGCTGCGAATGCTGGAGTGGCAGCTTGTGAACCGCCTGAGCCAGTAGATCCTGAAGCCGCTCCACCAGCAGATTTTTTAGCAGATAATATTGCCGCTATTTGAGCTGCTGAAGTAACTCCGATTCCGACTTTTTGTAATGTAGCATTTGTTTTAACAGCAGCTAATCCAGTTCCACCAGTAGCTATAGCAGTTTTACCAGCGGCTATTTGAGCTGCACCTATAATAGCAGTAACTGGATTTGCGGCAAGAGCAATACCTGAAGCAACTGTTGCAGTACCTGTAGCTATTGTTTTAGAAAACTCTGCGCTTGCCTCTGTAGCAGCTAAGCTTACTTTTCCTATTGCTGATGCTGCGTTAATTAAAACACCAATAATAGCAAATGATTTTTGTAAATCACTTCCTTGTTCAAATAAGTTAGCTAATTGTAAAAAAGTTTGTGCAGTAGTTTCAGCTAAACTGTACCAACTCTCTTTTAGTGTATTGTTTATATTTACTACAGCGTCCTTGTAGTCTACTTGTTTTTGTCTGTAATACTCTAATGCCTCTCCTTCAATAGTAAGTCTTTCAACTTCATCGTAAGTAGCTTGCATTTTTATTGCTGCTATTTTACCTACAAATTCCTCTTCTGTAAATAAACCAACTTGCTTTAAATAGGTTATTTGTGCAATTTCCTTATCAGCCTTTAATTTATTAGCTTTATCTATATTCTCTAGATCTTTTGCTAGCTTTTGTTCAAATTCTTCGTAGTCTTTAGTTGCGTATTCTGCTTTCTTTAATCTTAAAGCCTCTCTCCAAGCCTCTTCTAAAATAGTAGTGTCTTGACCAAACTTTGTCGCTAAAGCAATTTTAGCTCTATAATCATCACCAATTTTTCTAAGTTCTTGTTCTCTTTCTGGTAATAAAGAAAGTATGGCATCTTTTTCGTTCTTTGCTATAGTTTCTAAAGCAGCTTTTCTAATATCTGCTTCTTTTTTTAATTCTGCAGCAGTTTTAGCTGTGTTTTCTTGTTGTGCCTTTAATTTTCTTTCTGCAATAGAAGCTAGTAACTCTGTTTCTGACACACCAGCAGTTCTTAAATCATCGTTAGCTTTATCTCTTTTAGCTTTAGCATCTTCTACTGCTTTAAGTTCATCGTCTGTTGCTTTTTTATTTTTTGCTTTTTTCTTATCTACAATGCCTTGAAAAGTTTTTAGTTCAGATTCAGCAGAATTTAATGCATCTTTTGCTATATCTTTTTGTTTTGCTGCTCCTGTTAAAGCTATATCGTCTAATTCTTTTTGACTAGCTCCTCTCATTTTAGCATTAGCAAGCATTACCTTAGTGTAAGCATCGTTAATCTTTTTACTCTGATCAATAGCTTGGTCTAATTCATTGAATGAATCCTTTAATTTTTTTAATGCTGCAGCTTCTCTTTCTGTAGGATCTATCATATTATAGATAGCCTTACCACCTTCTATTAAAAGTAATATTACTCCAATTCCTAAAGCAGTATATAAAGCAGAAGTAGCTACCGCCAACGCCTTTACTCCAGTGCTTGCTGTTGCAGCAGTGGCGCCAGTTAAAGCAATAGTTCTATTGTAAACTGCAGTGATACCAGTTAACTTTAAAAAATTAGCTCCTATCTCTTTTAAATCTGCACCTAATGCAACAAACTGAGCTTTAAGATCACTAAACTTAATAGCACTAAAAGTTTTTAATACTCCTACAGTACTGTCTAATTGACCACTTACCTGACCGATAGGACCTGGTAAAGCAGACATAGTACCAAATAACTCTTTAGATTTAACGTTTACACGATCTAAAGCGTCTTTAGTTTCATTGTATTTTTGTTGTATTAGAGTCCATTCTTTTGTACCCTCTGGAACAGTTTGTAAAGCTTTCTTAAGTTCTCTAACTTGTTGTGTTAGTGTAAGAGTATCTTGATTTGCTATCTGTACCGAGTTAGAATCTACATCTACTTTAACTTTAATAGTCTTTGCCATTTGCTTCTTTTTATTTTATATTTCCCCTTTGCTACCTCTATTGTTGGTGTTAATAAACTCTTATCTTTTGGAAAAGCTTTTAAAAGTTTTAGTGTTGTTTCTATATCAATTTTAAGTTCTAACATTAAATAAACTTTTTACTATTTACAACAAATACAGTCTCGGTATTATCTGTTACAAAAGACAACATATCAATTGCATAAGAACCACTAGTAGGAATGTAAGCAGATCCACTAACTTGTTTTACGTTAGATGAGAAACTACATGTAGTAACAGTAATAGCATTTGGAGTAGTAACTACCAAATTACCTGTCTGTCCTATTCTTGCATTATTGAATTCAAATCTAGTTGAAGTACTTGCTCCTAACTGTACTAAGAAAAGGTTACCTAGTCTGCAATCTATACTTGCTGTAGCTGTTGCTGAAACAGTTACTGGTGCATTTGTTGCAGATCCAGTTAATCCAAAAGATCCAGTGAATATGGAAATTCCTTGAATATAAGATGTTCCTGTTAGTTGAAAGTTACCAATATTGTTTTGCTCTATCAATACTGAACTTGAAATCCAGTTAGCATTAAAAGGTCTAACTAAAGCTGCTGTAATAGCGTTAGCTCCGTTTGTTGTGTAGACTGCTGATGATGATGCGGCCAATGCTGCCGCGTTGCTTATTGCCATTTTATTTTATTTTTTATCTATATTATAACTTAATATTACAATGGTACTGTGAATGTAAAGCTACCAGTTGTGTTTGTGAATGTATGATATGTGTTAGGCGCTGAATAAGTGATTGTTCCACCTGATGCTTTACTTCCAGATCCTGGATATGCAACTATAACAACTCCATTTCCTCCTTTAGCTCCATTGATTCCTACATTACCAGTCTGGTTACCACCACCGCCTCCTCCACCTCCAAGTCCATCTGTTCCTGGTTGTGCTGCGCTTGGACTAGATATAGAACCTCTACCTCCACCTCCAATACCACCTGCACCGAATGATGCTCCTTGACTAGTGTATCCACCACCGCCGCCTCCAGCGTAGTTAGTGCCATTTACTGTCCAAGTTAAACCCGCGCCACCTGCTCCACTATTTGTTATTCCATCACCTCCAACTGCGCCTGCTCCTCCACCTCCGGCATTAGGATAGTTAGATGCTCCACCTCCTGCTCCACCATCGTTACCACCAGTTGATGATAAACCACCACCAGCTAAGTAAGAACCACCACCGCCAGATCCACCATTTCCACCTGCATTTCCAGCAGATCCTCCTATTCCACCACCTTGACTTGTTATTGTATGGAAAGTAGAATCAGATCCTGTTTTAGCTGCAGCTCCTGTGTATACTGCTCCAGTACCACCAACTCCAACCGAAACTGTGTATGATGATCCTGTAGGTATAGTAAAACTACCACTTCTAAGAGATCCTGCTCCACCGCCACCACCTTGTTGTCCACCTCCACCTCCACCACCTACAACTAAGTATTGTACGTCTAATGAAGAGCTACCAGGGGTTGGAGGTGCACTACCGCTACATCCATTGTTATAGAAATCGCTATTGTAATCACAGTTAAAGTCTCCAAAAGTTGTAGGACCAGAACCACTTGCTGGTAATGTTCCAAACTGTTGTGCTGCTAAAGCATCTGAAATAATTGGTCCTAATAGTTCAACCATACACTCACCTGTAGTAAGGTCGTAATCGTTTATTGCTCTTAAGTGGTAATAGTTACCTCTGAATTGTACTAAGTCGTTTAACTCCATATCGAAGTACTTAGCTAAAGGAATTACTGCTGATGCATTTACTAATCTAGTATTTGGAGCGTATAATAAATTTAAGTAAGTAGACCAATATGTGTCTATTAAACTATTTTCAGGAGTTGTTCCTAAAGTTGCTGTTTCGTTGTTAAATAGTAAACTTCTAGAACCTAGTGTGGGATAGGACCCACTGATCACATTGTAATTATCGAAGTAAGGATATGTTTGTTGAGGATTTTGGCCTATCGACATTGGAGTAGCAGCGCTGTTTGTACCTTCTATATAATATTCACTAGAGCTAACCATACCGTTATTGAATAGAAGTCTAGGAAATACTTGAGTTGGTCTATAGTTTTGATCACCTATATATAATGGAATTGCTACTGGTAAGAAACTAGAACTCGCTTGAGTGTCTGGTAAACCACTACAAGATCCATTTAAAGTCCAACTTACTTGAGAACCAACTAATTTAGGATACACTCCATTTTGAGCGCATATAAATAAAGGAGTTGTAGTTGGAGTTATTGATTGCGTTACTGGTAATCCTTCGCAACTAGTATATCTAACTGAAGCAGCTCCTGCAGTTCCACCATAATTAATCTGATAGCTTGTACATGAATTTCCAACTGAAGATCCAGAAGTTACTGTTTGAGCCAGTTGAAATATGGGTCCGGAACCAAGTACTGTCTCAACTTTAAAGTCTCCTTCAGAAAAATAAGAACCAGTATCTAACCAAAAAGATTGACCGTAAATTCTATTGTTTTCTTGTTTGAATACTTTAGATATATAATCCTCGTCGTTTTTGTCGCTAAAAGAAATTTTGTTTACTGCCAATGTATTTGCTGGAATAAACTCAACCTTATTCTTAATGTTTATGTATTGATTAAAATCTTGTACTTGGCCTTTTAAATACCAATCGTTAAAAGATTCTACTATCATTTGATTAGGAGTAGTCTTATCTTCGTATATTACAAGATTAAATTTCTTTTGTATTGCTCTAATAAATTCAACTAACTTAATTCCATTAGTACCAAAAGGCATATTAAGTGGAATTTCCATTACTCTATAATCAGCAGCTTGTCTTACTTGAGTTACTTCAAATGAACAATAATCTCTACTTCCTGTTGGATTTAAAAATAGATTGTAGTTAGGAGTTACTGCAACACCACCTGAAGAGCCTGATGCAATGTATGCTTGTTGTAGTATTTTAAAACTAATAGATCCAGTTAATGGAGAGGTATTAATTGTTTCACTAACTGTAAAATTTTCTGTTACAGTTGTGCTTCCAACTCTATTCTCTGCTACTCTTGCTGTATACTCGTTTATAAGAGCTAGCACTTGATAGTCAACTTGATTTCCATTAGCATCAAAAGCATAATAATACCATACTGGATATTGAGATTGTGCAGTAGTGGATGAATTTACTACTCTATAAGATAATTGTATTTTTGCCAAATATCTGCTAGGAATGGAAGCAAAATATTTGAATGGATTTCCTACCGTAAAGAATCCACTGTAATCGTATTCTATTGCGCCCATTGGTAAATTGGTAACAGTGTTATTAGTCAACTGATAATTGTCTGCTGATCCTAATATATCTACTACTTTTCCTTGGCCAAATGTTTCTAATTCTGCATAAGAGAATTCAGGATATCTGCTCCTAGTATTTAATAAAACGTATACATCTTCTAACCAAGATTGATTAAAGAAACTACCAGTATAAGTAAATCCAACTTTCTCAAATATACCATCAAATAAAGCTTTTAGTCTTATAGCTGGTTTGTAATCTGATACTGTTAATCCATCTTGGTTATCGTCTATACCAACAAAAGTTTGATTAGAAAATTGTATTCTTTTACCATAGTCAGCCATTGGATATCTTATATCACCATTAAAAAGATTTCCTTCCCAACTTCCTGTAATAGCATCGTAAGAACTAGTGTGGTTAAATTTTGATAAGTTATCTAACTGATCTAAATAAAGTCTATTAGTTTCTACAGAGAAATTGCTAATAGCACCAAATAAGTTTACTTCGTAAGAGTCTACGAACTTATTCTCAACTACATTAACCTTCATTAATTGCATGTAACCATTTACTAAATACACAGATCCAAAATCCAAATAAGCATTCACTTTTGCGTTTGAATAAAAAGTATCTGGACTGTATACAGAAATGTCGTAGTACTGTTCGAAGAAAGCGTCGTTCTTTTTTGTACCTGGTAAAGTTATAGTTCTTGTAAAAGTTCCTGGTACTGAACCAATATCAAATAGATCAGTGATGTTATTACTAATCTTAATTGATTCGTCTGCAAATGTATCCAAGATAACATTATCTCCTGCTACTAATTGGTACCTATAACCTTGTGTAGTAAATAAACTCATATTAGATGATCAATTTGAATGGTTGACCGATATCGAAAGTAAATGTGTATTGAATTAACTTATCGTTTACTCCAGTTTTAAATGTTAAATTGCTAGTTTTAATAGTCAATGGTTTAACTAAACTATCTGCTTGATTGTACATCCAATACACTTCATCAGTTACCAATAACTGTTTGAATATCTCATTATAATCTTGAGGCAAGAATTCTGTATTAACAGTAATTGTTTGACTAGCATCAACAATATATCTTTGAGTTGCAGTCTGATAAGCATTATAACTTAATTGACTAGCATTCCAACTACCTAATTGAGGTTGGTAAGTTCTTTGCTCAGTTGTAAAGTCTTGAACATTCTTGTACCAAAAATTTATCCAATCAAATTGTCCGTATCTATTTTTCCAAAGTACTCTAACTGGTGTATATTTGTAAGCACACTCAATTACGTTGTTTATCGAATATCCATTTGATTTAATGGTATAGCTTTCTAAGTCGTAGCCTGAATTTGTTAGTGCTAATGGAAAGCCTTGTTGAGTTGGTCCTGCTGGTACTCTTGCTACAGAAGCAGTTGTATTAGAAGTAGATCCTGATACAGTTCTAGTTGCAAAAGTTGTAGATCCATTTGAATAGCTACCAGTATAAGAAACATTTACGTTAGCTCCTTGGCCTACATAAACTGCGTAAAAGCCTTTGTCTGTTATTGCAATAGACTGGCTTTGTGGTCCGTCTGTCATTAATGGCCAATATACTGATGCAGTTGGTGATGCGTTGATTGCTTCTGGAAATACAGAGTATCCGTCTAATGCAACGTATGTGCTACCAACAACGTTAGATCCTGTAATAGAAGCTTGATATTGAAAGTTAAATGTTGGCTTAAAATATACTACTGAACTTGTAGCTTGATAGGCCAAGTTAGTAAGTGAACTGTTGACAAATCTAGAAACATCGAATATGCCATAGCCTGAAGCATTTGGATATTTTCTTAGTGAGTATTGTGCTCCTGATCCTGATGCAGATAAACTACCTGTCCAAATCTGTAAATTACAAGTATACTGAAAACTAGAACTAGCGTAAGCACCATCAATAACAGAGAACGCTATTGGACTCTGTGCTAAGTTAATTAATGGTGGTGTTTGATTTATGGTAATTGCCATCTATTTGAGAATTATATAGTATTATAACAACAAATTGTCATTTCGTACTAACCCTAAAAAAGTCTCATTAGAGACTGTTAAAAGGATTGGACGTATATTCTATTAGAAAGCTAATTATAGCCTAACCATGAGCATCTGGTGTAGCAAGGATTATAGTTTAATTGATATCATGGTATCTATATCGTTCTCTATGTCTTGTACCACTGCTTCTTCTAGTACATACTCGTAAGATTTCATAGCTTCATCAAATGGATCACTAAAAAATGGAAATGGTTTTATGCCATTCTTTGAGATTCCACGGGCTATTAAAAAGGTTTGTGCGTCTCTTGAAATATACCGACCCTTATTATTTCTCCACTGTTCTAGTCCTTTTATTTTTACCCAACTTGCTATTTTAGATATAGGTGGGAATTTAGCTCCTGCGCGTCTGCCTCCTTCAACATAATCTCCAGCATCGTCGTAGTAAAACTCTACAGTTCCATTTGGCAATATCTCAAAAGTAATTGATTTGTATAAGTTTCCTGTAGCTACTTTGTTTTTTCTTAGTATATTGGCCTTAGCTTGAGCAGTAACATTTGAAGCCCATTCAACAAGAGTATTGTAGCTTACTGATCCTATAGTATTAGAAGCCATTAGTTACATCCATTTATTCCGCCATCTGCTTGAGCATCAGTAACGTTATAGAATAAACAGTTACTTGGATTGAAAGGTACAGTTATATTCATTACAGCAGAGAATCCCGCTAATGCGTTATCTAGCCTTTCTTGGAATGGAGTTAGAATCACATCGTCGCTAATAGAAAATTGGTAAGGTTGTGCATTGTTCTTTATGTATACTATAATATCTGACAATGTCATCATAGAAGTATTCCAAACATCTAATAGGTTTGTAATGCCCTTATAATCTTTTGTAATACTGTTGTACTTACCGTAAGAGTCTTGTACTATATCTGCAGTTCTGTCCATTACAAGTAAATTAACATTGTAAGTCATAGCTGAGTATCCAGTAATAGTAGCATTGTTTAAAACCATGTAAGCCAAAGGAAATAAGGTCTGCTTAGCAGTATCTGCATCCATCATATCGTCTGATACATTAAATGTTTCTATATTTGGATGAGACAAACAAACAGAATTAAAGAACTGAGTAAAAGAGTATATAGTTTGCATTAGAATCTTTTATTTTTAAGTGGACCTTTGTTTAGTTTTTGGTGTATCTTACCTATAGTCACAGATTTTTTCTCTGCTACGTATTTAGCTAGCTTCTCTATGTTCTTTGCCTTTGGAGAATATCCAAGGTATATTTTCTTTTCGCTCATATTAAAGTACCCATCCATTTGTGTAAGATTGGCCCATATCAGGATAAACGTTATCTAATTGACCGTTAGATTGATTGTACTGAGGATATAGCGTGTTATTAGCAATCAAGTATGTAGTCAACCTTTCGTTGTAGAACTGTGCTGTCTGTAATTCTTTTTGTAATAAGAAATCTATGTCATTCTTAGTTGGACTAACCGCTTGCTCACTAGTATTTTTGTATATACTACCGTTTGCTATAGTGTAAGCTAAGAATGGTAGAGCTTCACATACAGCGTAGTGCACTAAACAGTCTTTTATGTATAACTCAACAAGAGTCACATAAACACCACTTAAAGTGCCTGCTTCTATTTGATCTTGTAAGTATTCGTACAATACAGTACCACAAGTAGTCAAGATGTTTTTGTCTTGAGCTGTCTTTACAAATGGTATGATCTTTTCAGGATCGATGTTTCCACCAACGTAAGAACGTTTGATGATATCATTTCTTGATATGAATAATATATTTCTGCTCATTATTTAGCTATTTCGTAATTGTGTTCTAATTCCCAACTTGACCAATCTTGCTTAGAAAATCCTTGAGGTCCTGGATCAACGAAGCCAATTGTTTCGTTTGGATTGTTTGTGTCTGTGTCTGCTCCTTCTGAAGATGGCTCAACTCCTTGAGTATCTGCTACATCGTTAGGATTCTCTATAATCTCTTGTGCTCCAGCGTCACCAGCTTCTTGTTGTAATTCTGCCAAGAAACCAAATGGAATTAATGGTGCAAAGTATAGCTCTTGACCTTCGTAGCCATTGTACTCAATGATGCCCTGGATCTGCTTAACCACCTCTTCTTGCATAGGGTTGATTACCATAGCCAAAAAGATCTCGTATGCGTTCTTGAGCTCGTCTGCGTTACTGGAGAAGCCTGATGCTGTTTTGATACCAAATAACATTTGACTTGTTACTCTGTGTGCCAACATTATCTTTCTACTAGACTCTTCTGCAATAAAATCGTACTGTTGGTGTAAATTCTCTGGTCTTAACATTTCTACTGTAGTCTTTTGCTCAGCGTTCTCGTTAAAGCTTAAGATAAACTTACCAGCGTTTGAAGTACCAGCAAATTTAGATGCTATTGTAGTTTCAAGTAAGTATTGTTCTTCTGATGCAGGTAAACCACCATTAAAATTGATGATTGTACTTGGCATGAAGTTATTCAAGATATTGTTGATGTGTAAGTTTGCTACCTCTTCCTCTACAGCACAGTATTGAATTGAGCTATAGTAATCAGGAATACCATAGTAGAATTTACCAGGCGAATATTTCTTGAAGTATATAATTTGTGTATCGTTCTCAAACTCCTCTTCGCCAAATGCCGGAATTCTTGTAGGTTGTATTCTTCGGTTTGACCAATCTGAAGAGTAGTAGAAACCATGAATAACTCCATCGTCACCAACTTTCTCACTTCTTAATGTGTCAACTGGAATATGATAAAAACCAATTACTGTTTCCCTATCTTCAGAGAATACACATTGAATAGCAGCATTACCAAACATTTTGTAATCGAATACAATCTTTCTAATCTCATCGTTAGTGGTTAATGTGTAAAGATAGTCCTCTAATTGTTGGAATCCCTTTTTACCTTTGATACCCTTACCATAAATTAAATCCGTAGATCCATCTATACAAGCCTGATTTGTTGGACTAGTTTCGTATCTTTTAATAAGTGTAGTAAAGAAATCGTCAGCTCCATCGATTCCAATCTCTACGTGTTGCTTTCTACCTTTAGTTTCGGTAATCTTTGGCAGTATGTAACCTCCTGAAAGGTTAATTACTTTTACTCTTGATTCTTTTGTTTCCATAATCGTTATTAGTATATAATATAGTCGTTAATATTGCTAGAGCTTCCAGTGTAACTCAACATAGGCTCAGAGTTTCTAACTGTAGCAGATTCTGTAGTAGGGAATAGTTCTCCTCTGTACAAAACAGTACAATCAGTAGATCCTGATAATTGGATAACTTCTACTGTGTAAAAGTCGCTACCAGTTAAGAACATTGATGCAGTTACTTGCAAAAAATCAAAGTTATTATAACTAGCAGTTACGTTTGTTATAGAGGTTACTTTGTTGGTGTCCTCGTTAGTTAAACCTAATCTTACCTTAAAGCTAGACAAGCTTGCACTAGGCATAGTTCTTATACTGAAGGATTGCTTTGTGTTTGTATCTGGAGTTACTACTATCATGTTAATTGTATCATATATTATAACTGAATTCTACTATTTTGTTTTATTACCTGCCCTGTCCTCTGTAGGCCTTAGGTCTACTGGAGTGCTTATTGTAGGACTTCTTGGCATGCCCTCGCTTCTTGGTGTCAGATACTACGATGGTTGATGCTACTTTTACTTTTGCCATTTTATTAATGTTTTAATTTACAAAAAAATACCCTATCTGTTGAGACAGACAGGGTACTCCCGACGTGGTTATATGAATAGAGACTAGGTCTCGTATATCAATTTACTAAGCTACAGATCCGTAAACAACTGTTGGAGCATTTGCTACACCAGCGAAAGGATTAGCGAAAGTTGATCCTGTTAAGAAGTTAGCAGGTAAAGGTTCTTGACCAGTGAATACCGCAGTATACCCTGATAAATCTCCGTATGCAGTACCAGTAACAATTGTACCAGCTGTCATATCAGCACCTTCAAGCTTTCCTACTAATAAGGCGTTACCATTTCTGTCAGCAACAACGATCTGAGGTCTACCGTAAGCCAACAATTTGAATTGTTTGGTCATATCAGCAGATAATTTCTTTAAAGTCAAACTTAATTCTTGACTAAAGAAAGTAGTACCGTTATCACGACTGGTATTTACAGTTTCAGTGTAGCCATTTGCACCTTTCAATTCGTAGTAATACGCTGTTGAAGATGTAGGGAAAGACGTTACTTCGTCGTTCGCATTCAATGCAAAGCTACCTGTAGTGTAATTAATGAAGTAAACGCCATGTAAACCAGCTATACTGTCTTTACAAGGTTCGTTTCTTCCTAATGTTATATTACAAGGCATGTTATTATAATTTTAATTCTATTTTTTTTAAATAAGGAGGCCAAATGAATGACCTCCTATAATATTGATCTTAGTTTCTGCTTACTTGGTAAACGATATCTGGACCAAATCCGAATGCTACACCCGCTGTATATCTCATGATAATACGAACGTTTTGAGATCCGTCTAAGTCAGCCATATCCAATACTTTAACTTCGTTTCTGTCAGACAATAAAGCCGTACCGAAGAATAAGTTAGATTTTTGAGCAGCTACTACAGCCGTTGGTGGTAAACCTGGGCAATGTAATAAAGGAATACCTTGGAAATCCATTGGTTTCAAGCCAATAACTGTTTGGTTATTGTAACCGTTAGCGTAAGCTGAACCTCCTGCAACTGCAGTTTGGAAAGCTTTCATTGTAGCAGTAGAAACATAGATACCTAAATCTTCTTTACCGTATACAGATGTAGGGATTAAATCTACTACGCCTTGTAAAGCAGCAATTACTGTTGAAGAACCAGTGATAGAACCACTAGTTGCTAAAGAACCAGAGATAACTCCTGAACCATTCGCTCTAAATAAAGAATCGAAAGATTGGAATTGACCTGATGGAACACCAGAACCAGTCCAGATATTACTTTCAGTTTGAGCAGCTACTTGAGCAGCAACTTGACCGATCATAAATTCTGTGAAAGAAGCAGGTAAGTTATCAAATACAGAGATACCCATTTCAATAGCTTCCCAATCAGAACGGAAGTCTTTCTTACATAATTGTAAGTTAACTTGAAATTCATCAGGAGTTAAAATAGTCTCAGTTAAAGTAACTGTAGAAGTTGCAGTGAAATCACATTGCGCATCAAAGATAGCGTTGTCATTACTGTACTTTTTGATTACCTCTTTGTACTTAATATTTGGTTTGATTGTTATGTACTCTTTATCAAGAGTTGGAGCTGATAACAAGGCAGCTGCGATATACTTACCAGAGAATTGTCCGGCATAGGTAGTGGTGATCGAAGTAGTTGTTGGCATTTTAAAAAATGTTTAACTTTGTTTATGAATAAATTAAAATCTAGAGTTGTTCATTTTATTGAATACTGTAGACATTGTGTTTTGAGCTTTTGATTTAAACAATCCTTTTAAAGATTGAGTTTCTTCAACTGGAGCACCAGTGAATTTCTTTTGAGCACTCATGTTGTACTTAGAAGGTCCGCCATCGTTAGGCTTACCTTGTCCGCCAGCACCAAGTCCTTTTTTAAGTACGTCATCTACTACAGACTTTTCGTCTTTAGATTCCATACCCATTTTTTCCATGTCTTCTTTAGGTTCTACCTTAGAATAGATGTTAGCAATATCGTCTCTTAATTGCTTAATTTCTGCAGCCATAGCGTCCATTCTAGAAGCCATATCGTCTGCTGCCATGTTGTCTTTTACATTTGGTAAATCTTTTGAATCTACGATGTTGTCTTCTTTTGGTTTAGGAGATGTAATTGCACCTACTAAATCGTTCTCTAAGTTTTGTTCTTTCATATTTAATTCTTTTCCTGGTTGTGGGGCTAAATCCATTGATGTAATGATTCCGCCTACAGTTGTGATTAAAAATAGTTTACTACCATTTTCTGTTTGTATATAAATTTTGTGTTCTGCGTCTGGAGCTAGTGCTTTGTTTCCGTCTTCGCTAACAACGAATAATACGTTGCCAACTCCGAATGAATCTGTCATTACTGCACCGCCGTCTTCTAACTTACCGTATACACCGCTACCTAATTTAACTTGTTTGTCAAGTCCAACTAAGCTAGCGATTTTGTTGATAATACTTTGAGTATCCATATTGTTGTTATTGAGATTATAAAAATATATTATTGTTTTGCTTCGTTTTCTAGATTAAGCTGGAAGAGGATTGTCTAGATTAACTCTAAGTATTACAATTCCTGAACCACCATTACCATAAAAAATAGGAGAAATGCCACCAGTTCTGTAATTACTACCACCAGCTCCGCCGCCTCCACCTGTTCTTTGTTGACCATCAGAGTATGCATTACCTCCACCACCTATTCCGCCTGAACCAGTAGGATATAAAGTGTAATCGAAAGTACTTAAGTTAAGACTAGATACATAATCTGCTCCACCTCCACCTGCGTACCATGATCCACTTGTACTACCAATATAGCTAAATGATCCTGATCCTCCATTTCCTGGTCTTGCATAGGTATATAGTCCTACAACAAAGCTAGATCCACTTGTACCTACAGATGTAGCGCCACCGCCACCACCTCCGATCCAATATGATGTAGCATTTCCGTCTGGAGGTCCTGATACAGGTCCTACAACAGAACCTGATCCACCTGCAAATCCTTGAGATCCTGTACCTGGCGCTTGTACTTGTAGATTTCCACCTCCTCCTCCACCTGATCCTCCATTTCCTGCTGGAGCGTACGCTGCATCTCTATTAACTGCCATAGATCCTGCTCCGCCTCCGCCTCCAAAAGAAACAATTGAAAAAGGCAAAGTAGATCCTGTAATATATGATAGAGACCCACTAAATCCATAGTCAGGTGCTGATCCTGATGGTTGATACCATTGTCCACCAAAACCAACTCGTATATCATAAGGTTGATTTGCTATAGCAGTAAATGATCCGCTTAATAAACCACCACCTCCTCCTCCGCCCTGTTCAACTCCACCAGATCCTCCTCCTGCAACTATTAAGTATTCAACCCTATAGTTTCTAGAGAATGTAATAGATCCAGTGCCTTGACTAGGTATAGCACTACCTGAATCATTATAGAATGAAAATACTGTGTCGTTACCAACATTGTATACATCTACAGATCCAGTAGTTTTAAATAATGGGTATATTTGAGGTTGACCGAACCCTATGTAATTACCAAATGCATTAATCATTGGTTATTTTATTTTAAAGCAATAATAGCTAATGCTGTAGAAGAACTAGATATAGAAGCAACTAATCCAGGAATAAATCCTGATGCAGATGTAAATGATATGAATGAACCATCTACAGTTGTTATGTTTAAATCTCCTGCTACTCCTACATATAATCCTTGTGATGCAAACGGCATTTGATAAGGCCAGTTTGATTTACCTGTTCCACCAGTAAGTTGGCTGTTTAAAGTAGAAGAAGCCGATAAAGCTTGTACTAAAATTGCATTACCGTCTGATCCACCGAATGAAGCTGTAACAGCAAGAGATGTAGCTCCAACAGAAGCAGATAAAAATAAATCTTGGTTTGCTGTTAATCTAGATGCTACTATTTGTGCTGCCTGAGTATTAGATCCACTAATTGCAACGTATTGTGTACTTCCTGTACTTTGAGAAGCTGCGTTAGATGCAGAAACTGAAGCTGTTAAGAAGTAGTTATATACTCTGCCAAATGGATTAGTTACTTTAAAAGATCCAGTTGCTGTTAAGCTGCCAGAAATTTGTATAGCACCACGTGCAATTGCTGCTGGATTTAAACTACCAGATCCAACTGGTTGACCACCTGCAAATTGTAGGTTGGTGATGTACGACTGATTATTTTCTAATTTCATATTATGAATTCGTTTGTATTATAATGAATTATTTCTTTTTCATTTCTTTTTTGTAATTGGCCATCATAGGATCCTTTTGAGTAAGCATCTTGCGGTACTCTCGGTCTCTGATTAGGCTAATTGACATTTGTTGGTAGCAAATAGCAAGCGCTTGATCTTGTTCGTATTCGCTGCCTATTTCTGACATACATCTTGGGATATAGTCGTTCTCTGTTTCTCCTGATTCTCTTTTAGGGATTGGCATGTTATATTGTTGGTGCAGGTGGTAACCACTCTGCTGTTTGTAATATTGTTAAAGTTTCTTCGTAAGTTAATGGACCAATATAGCTGGTTAAAGCCTGGATTGTGTCTGGCATGGTTTCTGTTACATAGCTAACAAATGTCTTAGTTTTATCTATAGACTGTCTGACAGTGTCCTGTGATGTTTCTACCAATTGAGAATAATCTAATCTGTCTCTTTCGTCGTAATTAAAAAATATAAATGTTCTCATATTATACTACACCGTATGTGTTTGCGTTTTGTTGTATCTCATCATTTGAAAGAAATCTATTATAATATAAAACTGCAGTTAAATAAAAATTACCAAAAGCTCCACTAGCTCCATTGGCCTCTCTGTTAGCTATTACAGTATATGTTGTTGGACTTGATGTTGGTCTTGTTCCAAGTAAAGTAGTAGTAGTATTTAATGAGTAAGTGCCACATCTAAATGTTGATGTACTATATTTCACTTGTTGAAATCCTGACGTCCATAATGGATATAGGTTAGCTCCACCTGTATCTGTAACAGTGGTTCCTCCATCGGCCCAGTTATGACCTCTAACATTTCCATTGTAAGCCATATATAAGTAAGTTCCAGCTGATCCTATTCCGCCTGTTGCTAAAGTATCTTCTTCACTATTAGTTACCCATGAAATAATATTTTGTATTGTGTATTCTGGAAATGTTATTATTGAAGATAGGTATGAGTTATTAATTTGAGCGTAGTCATTTGTACCATCAAAGTATACATATTTTGCGCCGTATCCACCATAATAGGCGCCGGATCCACCAAAAGCAGCACCATTATACAATGTAAAATTGTATCCGTTTGGAGTTAAATCGTACCATGTGCTACCTCCACTATTTGATGCAGGATTTGTTGCATCTAAATAACATATTAAACCATCAGTAACAATATTATAGTAGTAATTGTTACCAGTTACTCTTGGTTGTGCAAAGTTTGCTATAGGGTTATTAAAAAACATATTATAAAGATCCTGTTGTTGGAGGCGTTGGCACTGGAGGTATCCACTCTACTAATGGCAGAGTTTTTACCCATTGATACTCTTCTACTGTACATGCATCAATTTGTGGTTGACCCAATGTCCAATTGTTATCGTTGTCTAAACTACAATTAAAGATCCAATTATCTGTTAAATACTGACCTTCAATTGAATCCTTTTGTTCTTGTGTTAAAATTGCTACTAGTGCCATTATCTTCCTGCTGTTGTGTTAAATGAGTTAACCATATTATATAAATTAGTTGCGTCAGTACTAGTTAAACCAGTTCCTGTTCCAGCTCCAACTGTACAAAATCCTATTCTTCTTGGACTATAAGCTCCTCCGCCGTTTAATATTGTAAACGGACCAAATCCACTAGAGTAACTTCTTCCAGTTAAAGTAACAGTATTAGTTCCGTAACTGCTTCCATTTCTGTATGTTGCTAAATCGCCTGCGCTAATTCTACTAGTTATCCATTTACCTCTGGCGTCTGTATTACTACCATTAATAATTGATCCATCTCCAGCGCTTGTAGCTGCATTACAAGGATACGCTATTGTAAGACCGTTAGCTCCGTACATTTGTCCATAATATTGAGTAAGATTTGGATTACTTACATCTCCTGCTAAACCGTATTCTCTTGGATAGTTAATTCCGTTCCAAGTACCAGGACTTTCGTTTGTATTTACCCAAACCATAGTGTGGCCTTCTGATACTGAAAATTGATTTCCTGCTATTCCACTATCGCCTTGTCCATTACCGTATCCTGTAGATTGTACTCCGTCTATGTAATAAGTTAAATTTCCTGACCAAGTAATTGTGTATAAACTTGTATTCATAAAGTTATACGCAGTCGTTGTTGAGTTACCTCCCATTAAAGGATATACTGCGGTCATCTTACTATTTAAACCATACGTAGTTAACCCAGTTTCAAAATCTTGTAATGCAGTAATATTAGCAGAACCAGTAATTCCAGTTGCTGCTAAGAATGCAGTAGTCAATGGGTAAGATGGAGCAGGCGCTGCTGCTGCTACTGCCTGTTTAACGAATGCGAATGGTGTAAACATCTATTATATTAAGTTATTAACGTTTGATACGTATAATCCTGTACTATCGAATGAAATCAATGTAACAATATCTACTGCGTTTGCTGTAGAAGATCCTGTATAATAAGATCCTGATACTTGTTTAAATCCTGCACCAAAACTTAAAGATCCAGTTGTTGCGCCTTGAGTTACTTTTATATTTACTGTTTGACCAGGTAATTGACCACTTGCTGTGATGTAAGTGTTTGCGGATGCTGGTAAAGTTAAGTTAAAGAAGTTACCTGTTGCTAAGTTTAAACTTGCTGTGTTCGAACTTACTGATTGAGATACGGGTTGACCTACTAAAGAACCAGTAATTGTTTGAGACCCTGTTATTGAGAAAGATCCAGTTAAATTATGTGCATCTGCAAGTAAATTACCAATCTTAACTCCTGTTGCTCTTACTTCTAATTCTGTTTCTCCAGTTTCTGTGCCTCTTACATTTAATCCTATGTTTGCAGTGGTCATACCTGATGCAGATACGTGGAATGCTGTAGATCTTGATGCATCTGAAGCTCCTGTACCAATTGCAAATTTAGTAAATCTACCATCGTTTAGTAATCCATCAGCTGTATTGTTTTGACCAAATACTGCGATGTTAGCTGTTGTACTGTTTGAGTTACTACTACCAGTTACAACTAAGTGTCTACCTATAATAGCAGAATCTAAAAGAGAAGGAGTGGAAGAAACAGTACTATTAAGTGGTGTAGAACCAGTTAATGACAATTTGATGTTACTACCAACTATTATGTTACTACTTAATGTAGCAGTTCCAGAACTTGTAGCATTAAAAGTAATAGTCGTTGTAGCAGCAGTGGCTATTATGTTAGCAGCTAATGTAGCATTTCCTGCTTGAGTACCTGATCCACTTAATACAAAAGTAGTACCGCTTCCAAGTAATTGAGAGTTATTAATGGTTAAACTTCCAGACTGAATATTTGCTGTTGCGGTCATAAGCAAATTACTACTATTGAAAACAACTGGAGTACTTGTTTCTGTTAATCTATTATCATTTACGGTTATCGTTGAGTTAACGTTACTATTAGCAAAATTTGGTCCTCTTCTTCCTATTGCTGAACTAAAATTAGGATTAGAACCACTAACTAAAGGCAATACTGTTATGTAAGAATTTGTACCACCAAATGCTGATGTTGCGCCTTGATTAGCGAAAACGTTGGCTAAAAATGAAGTAGTTGATATGATATTTCCAGATCCTGATACTATGAAAGATCCAGTACTTGTAGCTGATGTATGATTAACACTAATGATATTATTTAGAGCATTTTCTGATTGAGTAACGCAAGCTTCGAAAGATTTATTATTTGCTACTTTCTGACTATATAATATTATAGAACCTGAAGATATATTAGTTGATCCGCTTATTGTTAAGCTACCTGTAATTACTGCTGAACCACTAAAAGGGAAATCTGATCCTGCATTTAAAGCGTAGGATGCAGTTGTTGCTATACTTGCAGATAAAGCAAAAGAAGAACTTATTGCAACACTAGCTGATATAGCAAAAGAAGCACTTGTTGAAAAGCTAGCAGATAAAGAAGATCCAGCAAGAGATGATGTAGCAGCGTTATTTGCAAACGATGCAGTTACATTCATTACACTAATAAAAGGCGCTACTGGCGTATCAAAGTATACATCTGTTTCTATTGATGCTGATTTGTATCCACTTGCATTATTTACAATTAATGGATATTGTCTTTGACCAAATCCTGTTGGTGAGTGTATATTATTTACTGCAATCTTATCAGCATTGTTTGCTGTTCCTGCTGTTGAAGCAAATGAAGCTGAAGTAGCATTAATAGCTGTAGAAGCTAATGTAGCGAAAGAAGCGCTTAAAGAATTAACAGCTGATGATGCAGTGTATGCATAAGAAGAACTTACTACACCGTATACACTTGCACCAGATCCAGAGAATGCTGTTGCGTTAACTTGGCCATTAAATGTAGTGCCTTGTGAACCGCCTGCTCCAAATAAAGCTACTACATTGCCACCATTATTTAGTATTTCTACTCCATTAACCGCTGGTGCTTTTAAGTGATGAGTAATTACTGAGTTGTTAGCATCGTATACTGTGATAGATCCGCTTACGTTAACTGAACCTGTTGCCACTAAAGGACCTGATACTACATTAACTGTACCCCATAATGTTTGAGTATCGTTAGCAGCATCTCCTAATTGGTTAGATCCACTTGAGTAGATAACAGAACTTGATTGGAACGTTACGTCTAAGAATGCTATAGATGCTGTACCCGTAATTTTTATATTAGATGCAGTAATATTGCTACTAAAAGTATTTACTCCACTAAATGTTTGGTTTGCCGATAGTACTGCATAAGAAGCCGTAGCAGTATTAAGAGCAGATATAGACGCAGAGTTACTAGTTAATCTAGTAGATGCACTTCCAGAAAATGTGTTATAACTTGCACTTAATGCAATATAACTAGCACTTACTTGTTGAGTAGAAGAACTTACTTGTAATAAAGAAGAACTAATAGCAGATATAGATGCACTATTTGCGGTAATTCTTGTAGAAGCACTACCTGAAAAAGTATTATATGATGAACTTAAAGCTGTATAACTAGAAGATAAGGCATTAAAAGAACCAGTACTTGCAAATGCAGTATAATCTAATCCATCCAATAATTCTGCATTACTAGCGTAACTAGAACTAATTGCAGTATTTGCAGTTCCAGCTGTATTAGCATAACTTGCGCTTGCTACAGATCCTGATACTGCTATACTTAAACTAAATTGACTACCATCTCCTTTTGTAAATGTAATAGTGTTTAAGTTTATCGAAGCTGTTTGTATGTTTGTGGTAGCTAAACTACTTGTTGTAGATTTAAAAGCACTAGAAGCTGTATAAGCATAAGATGCACTAGTAGCGTTACTTGCACTAAAAGCGTAAGATGCTGTTACTGCAAATGATGCAGATGATACTGTTCCTAGAAGTAGGGATGCTGTTTCTGCGTATCTTACTGATGCATTAGGTAGATCTTCTGGAAATGTAGAAGAGCTAATCCATGCTGTATTAAGTTGTTGTACTTGTTGTGGAGTAATTAATCCTGACGTATTGGGTACGTAGGTATTATTTGAGTCTACAATTATCTGACTTTTAGTTGCCATTTGCTTTTGTTTCTGTTATTTTTATTTTGCTGTGCCTTTACCGCCTTGGAATCCTATATTGAATCCTTGTGAGAATGATCCTGCATATACAGATTGTACACCGTATATATTGCCAATTCCTTGATTAATAAGATAGCCCTTGCAGCATTTTCTACTGTAGGTGTTCTTATCTGCACAAAGACATGCATATAATCCATTTCTAGGTACAGATCTACCGTATGAGTAAGGCATTGCTATAGTGCCTTCTGCCACTGTATCTCGTCCTCTTTCTGTAGATTTGGTAATGTAGGTCTTTCTGTTTGAAGCCATAGTAAGGTTATCTACAGATTATAACTACAAAAGACATTTTTATTTTTACGATGGGTTCCTAGGCAGCTTCATCCTATTGGATTCAAATACTGCAAAGTCTCTTTTATAGGCTAAATTAGTTAAGCATGCGTGGATGTTGAGTCTTGTAACGTCGTCAAACTTTGTGAGATCGTTTCCTGCAATGACTGCAATTGTGGCGTAAAAACCCCATTTTCTGCCAAAATTTGAGCTTCCGTTGAGGTCGGTTGATCTATTATCCTCTTCGTCTGATTCTTCGAAAAGGTCAGGATACCTATCATTAAGTCCATCTGTAAACGCAAAAAAAAACTAAGAGCACCGAATACAATGTCCATGGTAAGTTTCTGTTTAAACATTTCTATGACATCTTGATCTATAGAATTATAGGATTGTATTGAGTACTTACCCTTTTTATCTTCTACTATTGGTCTGTATAGTATTGTCATTATCTCGGCTATGTTTTGCCACATGTCTTTAGAATATTCAGATAAATCTACATATTCGCCATAACTCATATCGTCAAGATTAGGAATAAAACCATATTTTGTATTACCAAGTTCGAAGTGCTTTACTAACTCATGCTTTTTACTGGACTCTATTAGTTTTAAAACATCT
>Ga0209296_1001033_pt1 | contig 22448 bp, 23 predicted proteins | sample S_130206_EF_Meta_FD_187319 | JGI IMG/M metagenome (GOLD analysis project Ga0209296, IMG submission 187319) | Freshwater microbial communities from Lake Simoncouche, Canada to study carbon cycling - S_130206_EF_MetaG (SPAdes) (version 2) | ecosystem: Environmental > Aquatic > Freshwater > Lake ...
CGGTACTCAGGTTCCCTATCGCGGTTGTACTGCTCGATGACAGGAAACTCAACAGAAACAAGCCTACGCTTTGCAGATTCGTTTCGTAATAGAATCGGAATGTAGTCGTTCATCTACATACTTTTACAGCTTATAATGACATGGAACGGAACGAATGGCATTGATTACATCTTGTTCAGCAGATTCAACCGTGCCTGAAACAAAAGAAGTATCTTTAGGATTCACATGAATCGGTTTGCCAGATTCGGCATTATTACGAAGAGCCTCGTAAAGGTTTTTTCTTTCATCATCGTTCAAAGGTCTAAAGTCCATGACAAATCCTTTCGTAAAAAAACTATTTTGCTAATTCAGCAAGAACCAAGTAAACACCACGATCTACTTTATCTTCCTGAATATCGACTGCAAATAGTTGTTCGTTCTTCTCGAAGAAATATTGCACCTTATCTTTAAAAATAAACACTAAAATTTTACCTGCAGAGCCCGCAAGGGGAATGCTCAAGGTTAGTTGATGGCCTGAGGCGGACTTTGTTATAGCACAACTGGCTTTACTTTGCTGCGCAAGAACCTTTTCAATTTCGCTTGCATGAACTTCCATTGCATCCCAAACAACATGCAAAGGTTTGGCAAGATCCTCACCCAAAGTCCAACGGATAGGCACTTTAGCATAATTAGAATCACCGCTAGCAAGAGAAAACCAATCAAAACGCATACCAGTCATGGAAAAAGTATTAATCGCAATCTTGGAGGCAAAATTACCACGGCTGGGTGATTCGTGATCAACCGTACCAATACCAAATACCCCTTGCTTTGCAGGTAAATTTTTAACCCATTGAATGTCGCCTTGATAATCTCCACTGGAAGGATGGCGCAATCTTCCGGGATGGGTGTGAAAAAGCCCAAGAACCTCTAATTTATCGTGAAGCTGACGCAAGAGCCTTCCAGCAATCACTTGAGCTTGCGAATTAAATTTAACATGGGTTGAACTTGCTTCCCTAAATTCTCCGGAAGGAACCGCAGCAACAACAACTGCATGCTTTTTTTCTCGATATCCCATCAAGAGCCAGCCGGTTTCTTCATCTCCGCGTTCTTGGTTTAAATGATTTTTATAACCTTCAACTAAAGTATGCCCAACCCCCGAAGAAATAAGCATGTATTTGATCGGTAAAAGATCTCGGGGCGGTACGGAAAGTAATTCTGCAGCTTTTGGGCCATATATAAGGTGGTTGAATTCTTTAAGTAAACCACTTATTTTATTAAGAAGTAAACTGGGAATACCTCGAGTTGAGCTGCTTTTCTCGCCATTTTCAGAAATCATCACATTTCCATTCTTATTAATTTCAATCAATCGCTTACTATTCTACTGCGAATGCCAAACAACCAATAAAACACATTTCTCAATGATTCCTAATCATACCAAGAATTAACCGCATTAAAAGCCTGACTGTAAACCAATGCGCAAGAAATATAATTTCCCAATTACCTCATTGCATCAATAAACAATTATCAGGATGATAATTAAATTAAAGCTAATGGAATAAAGCAGAAGTTTACAAATGAAAAACACCCCGACAGTTCTTTGTGCAGGCATCATTGTTTTGGATCATGGATGTTCACCGATACAACATTTTCCTGCAGAAGGCGAACTTATAGCAACCAGCGGAATGGCTTTAACTTTAGGCGGATGTGCTGCAAATGTTGGCGTAGACCTTACAAAGATGGGAGTTCATTCAAAGATTCTTGGAAAAATTGGCGATGATGACTTTGGAAAACTCATTCTTCAAAAATTAAATGATACTGGTTCAGACACAAGTAAAATTATCAAACAAGCCAATTCTCCAACCAGCCAAACTCTAGTGATCAATGTTACCGGCCAAGACAGGCGATTTATACACCTGGTTGGAGCAAATGAAGGTTTCACAGATACGGATTTTCAAAATAAGGACATTGAAGATTGTAAGGTGATCTACCTGGGAGGATATCTACTGATGGATAAACTTTCACCAGATCATGTAGCAGAAGTTTTTCGTACCGCGCAAATGAACGGGGCTAAAACAGTCTTAGATGTTGTTACTCCTGGCCCAAGCAACCATTTAGAAAAGCTAAAACCTATCCTACCTTTTGTCGATGTTTTCCTGCCTAATGATGCAGAGGCTAAACTAATTTCCGGGATAGAAAACCCAATTCAACAAGCAATGTTTTTTAAATCTATGGGAGTCAAAACAAGCATTATCACTTTAGGAAACCAAGGCACAATTTTGCTAAATGATCAAGGTTGCTATAAAGCGGAGATTTTCAAAATCAATTATCATGATGGTTCAGGAAGTGGCGATGCATTTACAGCAGGATATATTTCAGGCATTCTCGAAAATAAAAGCGATATTGAATGCTTAGAAATTGGTAGCGCACTCGGTGCAAGTTGCGTTCGTGCACAAGGTACAACCGAAGGGGTCTTTAAAAAAGAAGAATGTTTTCACTTTTTAGCAGAGAACAAACTTAACGTCAAGAAACTAAGTTAAAGCAAAGAACCCGTTAGAAAATTATTTCTACGGGTTCTCATATTTAACTGGCAAACCATCATTAATAGCAATGCGTTAAATCTTCCAAGGGCCTCGATATTCCCGGAATAACAGCTTATTTGCATCATCACTATTAGTGAATTTTTCCTTCACCGGATCCCAATCAAGCGGCTTGCCAATTCGATAACCAATATTACCTAAATGGCAGATTGCCGCGCTTCGATGCCCTACTTCAGCAGGACAAATAGTAGGTTTTTTAGTTCGAATTGCTTCAAGCCAATTCTTGCGATGATTATCTGCAATCATAATTGAAGGATCAGTTTTCGTAATTGGATCTTTAAGAATATCTTCTTTAGTGCATTCGATTTTACCTCGATCTACATATAACGTCGCATCTTCCCCTTCAAAAGTACAACCACTAGGGCCGCCATGAAACATCTCGATTCCATTGGCATATGTGTATTTAAGCCCAGTTTTCTCACCGTTTTCAGGGGGAGTAATTTTTACTGGTCCGGTGCTATCCATGTTTAAGGCCCACTGGGCAATATCAAAATGATGGGCCCCCATATCGGCCAAGCCACCACCAGCATATTCCCAATACATTCTCCAAGCAGGAAAATGAGTATGAACACCTTCAGGGCAAAGCACCTTGTTATATTCCCGTTTTGCGGCTGGGCCTTGCCAGAGATCCCAATTAGTCCCATCTGGAATAGGTTCTGCTTCAAGATTACAAGCAACTGCAGGAGACCCAACACCTATACGAACAGTCTTAACTTTTCCAATTCTTCCCGCTCTAATCAACTGGGTAGCAAGTCGAAATTTTCCGCCGAACTCACTGCGTTGCTGGCTTCCAGTTTGAAAAACGATGCCAGACCTTTTTACTTCCTCAACAATAATCCTTCCCTCTGCAATCGAATGAGTCAATGGCTTCTCACAATAAATGTGTTTATTAGCTTTAGAAGCCATAACACAAATAAGAGCATGCCAGTGGTCAGGGGTGCTAATCACAACCCCGTCGATATTTTTGTCGTTGATAAGGTCCCGAAAATCCTTGTAAACCTTCAAACCTTTATAAGCCTGTTTGCCATCGGGCTGAGAATATTTTTTCTCGACCATCATTTTGGCGTTTTCTAGGCGGTCATCAACAACATCACTAACTGCAACAACTTGCACATCATTCATGCCAAGAAAATTGCCCAAATGTCCGCGCCCCATCGTACCAACACCGATAAAACCAAGCTGAAGCCTATCATTCGCAGAAGAATTTTGTGCTTGGGATGAAGTTACTATCACTGAGGAACCAATTGCACCAACGAAAATTGATTTATTAAACGCGCGTCTGGTAAACATTTAAAACCTCTAATCAATCAAGAATTACAAAACAACTGAACACATAATATAGGTTCAATAAAAAGATATCTATCTTTAATAACGAAAACAAATCAGATGCAGAAAAAACATACGAACTTATTTGAAAATCATGAAATCGAAACTTTATCAATAATTTGACTGAGAATTGCATCTGCACTTAAATTTTCAGCAATCGCTTCAAATGAGAGCGACATTCGATGCCTGAACACACTAGGCGCCATTTCTTTCACATCTTGAGGAAGCACAAAATCCCGACCTCGAATAAAAGCCAGCGCCTTGGAAGATTTTAAAAGGCTAATCGTGCAACGCGGAGAAACACCATGTTCAAGAAAGTTGGAGTTCAGTCCAAATTGTTTTGGAAACCTAGTAGCTACAGCCAGATCAACAATATATTTGCGTATACTTTCCTCAACATGAATTTTAGAAACCAAAGCACAAAGTTCGTTTAAATTCTGTGCATCAACAACTTTCCTTATATCCCCTTGCTGTTCAAGTTGCTCAAGTCGTTGCAAAATCAAAAGTTCCTCATCGAACTTCGGGTAATCCACCAATATTTTTAACATGAATCGATCAATTTGAGCTTCAGGCAGAGGAAAAGTTCCTTCTTGTTCAATTGGGTTTTGTGTAGCAATTACAAAAAAAGGATTGCCTAAAGGGAAAGTTTCGTCACCCAGGGTAATTTGCTTTTCCTGCATGGCTTCTAAAAGAGCAGATTGGACTTTTGCGGGTGCCCGATTTATTTCATCTGCAAGAACAACTTGTGCAAAAATTGGACCTTTTTTAATTTTGAATTCACCAGTCTGCTGGTAATAAATCTGCGTCCCCAGAATATCAGAGGGCATTAAATCCGGTGTAAACTGAATTCGTTTAAAATTCAAATCCAGACATTCGGACATACTGAAGGCTAAAAGTGTTTTCGCTAGTCCGGGCATACCTTCCAAAAGAACATGGCCTTGTGCAAGTATTGCAACCACCATTTTTTCTAAAACTAGATCCATGCCAACAATTTTTTTCCCGATTTCTGATTTTACAACATCAAAAAACTCCAACCCGTTAACAAGCTTCACATTTTTTGAACTTGGAGGCATATAAATTTCCCTTATCAATAAGGATCCTGTAATCTGTGGTATATCTTACTTGGAACTTGTAAATGTAAGCCATGAAAAAGCAAATGATTCAATTATCCATGGATGATTTTTGTGCTGAAGTGAATAACACCATGAATTCACTCCCCAGTTTTTTTTATGAACACCTTGATAACGTTGTGGTGGAAGTTGAGGAGTTTCCTTCAAAAAAAACATTAATAAAAGCGCACTTTTCTACTGCTGAAATTAAAGAAGGGAACACCCTTTTTGGTTTGTTTGAACCTATGGAACTTTCCCACCCTTGGGCAGGTGATGCAATTGATATCCATTCTCTTACGCACAAACTTACTATTTACAAAAAGCCCCATGAAGAATCTTTCCCTGACCCTATTCAATTAAAAATCGAAATCCGAAAAACTGTGATTCATGAACTTGCCCACCATTTTGGTTTATCCGACAAAGATCTGGAAAATTTCGATAATAACCCTAATCCTTTTAGTAAGGATATTTCTTTAACAACCAAGGAATGCAACGATGAAAACAAACCCCGTAAAAAAAACTCTTAAAGAAGGAAAACCAGCTCTCGGAACTTGGCTTTCCCTTGGCAGCATAATTGCAACTCGTTTCATGGCTCGGACTGGGTTTTCTTGGCTAACTGTAGATATCGAACACACCTTGGTAGGCTGGGAAACGGCTACCCACATGTTTGCATCAATTGCAGATGCTAATGGCGTTCCACTGGCTAGGGTTCCTTCCAACCGCCATGACCATATTAAAAGAGCATTGGATAATGGCGCTTTTGGTGTGGTTGTACCCATGGTTAATTCAAGACAAGAAGCTTTAGATGCAGTTTCCGCAATGTTCTACCCACCTTTAGGCACTCGAAGTGTAGGGGGCAATGTTCACGCCTTAAACTTTGGGGCAACCGCACCAGACTATTTCAACAAGGCAAATGATGAATTATTGGTGATTTTGCAATGTGAGCATATTGATGCAGTGAATAATGCCGATAGTATTTTTTCAGTACCTGGAATTGATGCTATATTTGTAGGCCCCAATGATCTTGCAGCAAGTATGCGAACTGCCGATGGCAAGGGACCATCTGCGGATGCATTTAACGCAGCATTAAACACCATTTTAGAGGCCTGCAAACGAAACAAGGTTGCGCCTGGGATCCATTGCATGAGCCCCGAAGAGGCTCAACTTCGTATAGAACAAGGCTGGCAATTTATCGCAATTAATAGCGAATTAAAAATGATGATGGATGGTGTTGCTTCAACACTAGCAAAAGTTGGGCTTATATCAGATTCGGGTGCAGCTAAGTACTAGCCTGCTAACGTTTATTATTTTCCGGCATACGACCCATAATCACTATCGATGCGATTTTGGGTCGCATTTCTCTAGCTAACTCTGGATCGTCCTTTTTCCCCGCAACTCCAACCAAACCAGAATTGCCACCACGAACAGGCTTTTGTGGCTTTTGCATCAAAGTTACATTCACAATCGACTGGCTTATTAAATCTGAAAAATCAGCTGGATACCCAGGGGTCTTTAAATCATCACCCTTAAGTTCTTTTAATTCCTTAGTGCTGTATTTTTTTGGCCTGCCCTTGTCATCAAAGGCTTCAGGTGGGTTAAACTGACGGATTTTAACATCATCCTTAAGTAAGAGTTCAATATCTTCCATCTTTGCAGGAACTACTCTTTTAGCCTGCGGACTGTAATAGCTATTTTGGGTTTGTATTGAAAGAACTACAGATTTATCACTTTCGCGCACTTCTTTTAGCACTGCAACAACCTGCCCAGCAGGAATCCATTTTTCTTTAGGATCAGATTTAGCATTTTTATCTTCTGCTTTTTTATCTTTGTCTTGACCAAATGAAGAGCTAAAGGTCAGGCACATCAACAACAAAACCGCAAAACTAAATCGTAAAATAGCCATAAATCCTCCAAGTTTGATATATGTTTATACCAAACCCCAAGGATTTATGAAAGAAAAGTTTTATAAAAGTCAAATTTTACTGACCACCATACCTATACCCAAAACCCCGTAAATAATCTTTTCCAGGCAGTTGGCTTCTTCTGGGGAAATTGGAATAACCCGTTGGAGTTGAATTGCTCAATTTTGGCAAAGGGCTAAAGAAATCCATCAAGGTAGAATCTCGCGGATACAAGTTTTGTGGTTGCGCCAAACGGGAATTTGCAAGTTGTGCTTGCTGCATTGCTGCAGCATCTTGCTGGTTTGGCAACAAAAACGCGAAAGGATTCCAACTATTACCATTTTGCGTAATAGTTCCGTTAGGATTACTTTGAGATTGGCCAAAAGATGTGGAACTGAAGATAATCAAAGCCCCCAGGATCAATAAATTTCTTCTCATAACAAAATCCCCCTATGAATAAATAACCCAACATGGGACTCGAAATAGCCTAAGGAAGAATCTTGTCAATAGTGATTTAATTAAAAATCAAGGAATAAGGGCGGTAACTTCAGGTAACCCAAACATAAGGTTGAAATTTTGCACGGCAACCCCACTCGCCCCCCGAATAAGATTATCTTCCGCTGCAAGCACTACGATATAATCTCCAGAAACCTTGTAATGTAAGTCGACATAATTTGTCCCAACCGAATCTTTAGTAGCTGGCAAATGATCAACTAGCCTTATAAACGGTTTATCTTTATAAAATTTGCCAACTAACTCATTTATCGCCTGTTCAGATATTTCTTTTTTAGGCTTGGCGTAGATGGTCGAAAATATCCCCCGATCCATGGGGATAAGATGAGGGGTAAACATAATTTTAACTTTTTCCCCAGAAACTTTTTCGAGAGCCTGTTCCATTTCTGGAGTATGCCGATGCTTACCAACTTGGTAGGCGCTTACACTTTCATTGCATTCCGGAAAATGGGTAGCTTGCTTTGGGTTTCTCCCCGCCCCGGAAACCCCACTTTTACTATCAACGATTATTTGTTCCGGATGAATCAGCTTTTCAACCAATAAAGGGGCCAATCCAAGTATAGCTGTTTGCGGATAACAACCAGGATTCGCCAAAAGATTACAAGTTTTAATATCCAACGAATTAAATTCTGGAAGACCGTAAACAGCACTTGCCAAACCTGAAAGATCGAGGTGTTCTTCACCGTACCATTTTTTATAAATCACAGGGTCTTTTAATCGATAATCCGCAGACAGATCAATAACACGAATGCCCGCTTTAATCAGTTTTGGAATCACCTCCATACTAGCCCCATGAGGCAGGCAACTGAAAACGCATTGCACACCTTTCTCTTTTAATGAACCTAGATCAAGCTCTTCGCAGCGCAAATCAATTCTTTTTGCAAGGGAAGGGTGAATGCTTGAAACTAAAGGTGTCCCTTCTTGCCTAGAAATGCATGCAACGATTTTTGCCTGCGGGTGGCGCAGTAAAATTTTTAGAACTTCGAGCGCTGTATACCCAGAGGCCCCTAGAACCGCAACATTTATCATGTTATGCTTACCTTTTCGTCATCCAAGAAATTCGCAGGTACCCAAATGGATTCCATCCAAAGCTTATACCAGTCTATCAGAGAAGGTTCAACTACACCGATCTCCCTTTTAGATAAATATCTGGAAAGAATCAAACTAATCGACCCCATCATTAATGCCTGGGAATTTTTAGATCCACAACAGGCAAAGGCTGACGCCATAAATGCCACGAAAGAAATTGCTTCCGGATTAAATCGTGGAAAACTTCATGGCATCCCGTTCGGAGTTAAAGATATTATTGATGTTAACGATTGGCCAACGCGTGCGGGATGCATGTCTTGGGCTCGTTCATTTGCCCGACAAGATGCAACAATTATCACTAGGCTACGAAAAGCAGGTGCTATTTTAGTGGGCAAGACAGTAACAACAGCGTATGCCAGCTTTGATCCACCCCCCACTCGGAACCCATGGAATCTGCAAAAAACGCCTGGTGGATCAAGCAGTGGTTCTGCCGCTGCAGTAGCTTCTGGAATGATACCCGCAGCTTTAGGCACTCAAACAGGGGGATCAATTACACGACCAGCAAGTTATTGTGGTGTTGCTGCAATAAAACCAACATTTGGCTGGATGCCACTAGATGGCGTGTTACCACTGGCTCAATCAATGGATCACATGGGAATGTTGGCGCCCACAATTGAAGATTTAGAAATCATTTGGGAAGAGTTGACACAACCTGGAAGTATAAAAACTGACACTTCAAAACCTCCCCGCATTGCTGTTCTCAAATCTTTTTTCTGGGATAATGCATCTGATGAAATCCGCCAAATGCTAGATGAAACAATTAAAAAACTTCAAAGAGCAGGGGCCCAAATAACTTTAACCGAACTGCCTGAAACATTTGCAAAATCAATCGCGGAACATCGCGCTATCATGTCTTATGAAGCATTTAAAATTCATGAGTACTGGATTTCAAGAAGGCCTGAAGATTATCCGCCTAGGATCACATCCTTGATTAAAGAAGGATCCCAAGTCAAACCCGAATACTATATTTCCTGCAAAAACCAGCAAAAATACTGGAAGGATTATTTCGAAACAAACTTAAAGCAACACGATTGCTATATGGTGCCAGCCACAACCACGGAGGCCCCAAGTAACGAAACAACAGGCGATCCAGCTTTTAATTCCCCATGGAGTTTCACTGGACTGCCTGCTTTGTCCATGCCATGCCAACTTTCTCAGTCTGGATTACCTCTTGCGATCCAACTTGTTGCCCAATCAAATTCCGAACCCAAATTATTTCAATTGGGAAAATGGTGTGAGAAAGAAATCAATTATTCCTATCGTTGCCCTGATGGACTTAATAAAATAATCAAAGTAGTAAACTTTTAAAAGGACTCACAATGTCATCATTTTGGATGTTTGTAATAAATGATTGGATATTCGCAATCCCCATGCTAGCCATGTCGGTTTGTGGAATTGCATTAATAACTTGGCGAATTCTTCTTAATCGAGGGCTTCTGCAAAATACTGAAGCACATTTAGAAACATTAAAAGCCACACTACTTAAAGATGGTATCAAAGCAGCAATAACATTAAACAACGATCAAAAAGACTGGCTGGGCGTATTATTGTTTTCCGCTGGTATTAAAGGTCTGGGAAATGGAATACCCGCTTCCAGAAAAGAAATAAACAACGCAGTGGAATTTGAAATAATTCCAAGACTCAACTTTCTGCTACCAACAATGCTAGCAATTGCAAAAATCGCAACCATGGTTGGCTTACTTGGGACAGTTATCAGCATGATTGGAACTTTCACGAAAATACAAGAAGCACAAGGGGGCGTTTCAGAACAAGCTGGCTCAATTGGTTTAGCCCTTTTTGCTACGGCTCTCGGATTGGTTACTGCCATACCCCTTGTATTTTCACATGTAATGTTCAAAGCTCAAATCAATGATTTTGAACTTCAAATAAAAAAAACTGTTCAAAAATTTATTGAAATGGCAATCACACTAAAAACTCCCCTTAAACCTTAAATCAATTATGCTGCCAGATGCCAAATATTATGATGTGTGGATTATTAAAGCTAATCAGGTGATCAGAGAGATCCCTGCGGCTACTATTATTCAATGGATTGGGGAAAGGCGATTAGTGGTTCGTGACAAAATACGGCCTGCTGGCACCGCAGATTGGTTCGAAGTTGGCCAACACCCCTCTTTTGTAAACAGCTTGCCACAAAAAGAAAATCCTGAACCGGAGATCTTGGAATCCCCATCTCATTCTTTTCAAAAGCATCAAGGCGTAGATGATGATATCGATATGATCCCATTAATAGATGTAAGCTTGGTGCTTTTGGTTTATTTTTTAATGAGCACATCTTCTTTAGGTTCAGGTACATCCACAAAACTTCCGATTGCAGAATATGCAAGCGTGCAGGGCATAAAAGACCAAGCTTGGATAGAAGTAGAGAACAACAAAGCTTACACAGTCGGTTTTGCAGAAAGAAAAAAAGACCAATCAACCAAATTTGAGTCCCAAGATAAATTGATTGCTTATCTTCAAGATGAAATTAAAAAAGGGCAGGGGTTTAAAGAAGTAACTGTGTATGCTCCGGGAGATATATCTGCTGGAACCATTCGTACCTTGGTAACTTCAATTGAAAAATCATTTGGCAAAGATGATATTTCTAAAATTCATCTGGGAGTCACCGGAAAAAAATGAGCCTTTGGGATTTGAAAAACTATGGTACCGACTCAAAATCAATTCTACTTGAGTCCATCGAAATACAAGATCTCATTGTATCTGGGTTTATTTCTATCCATGATGAAATCCGAAAAGAAGGTGAAAACGTATGGAAAACTCTACAAGATTATCCAGAATTCGATGAAACTTTCGCATCAAAATCAACAATCAAGCACGAAGACGATGACAACATCGATATGAATGCTTTAATTGATGTTTGCCTGGTTCTTTTGGTCTTTTTCATCCTCTTAACTAGCTATGCAAAATTAGTTCAACATCTTGAAGCAGCTAAAACCAATCCAGATTCAAAAATTCCAGCAATTAGCACTTCCCAAGCTGATCAAAAAACTAAAGTTGTGATAAAAAAAGAAGGTGAAAAAGCTATTTTCTATATCAATGAACAACCAGTTGAAAGTGACAATCTTACTTCTGCCTTAAAAGCTTCTGCACGAAAATTAAAAAGCAAAGATTTGATTTTATATTACAGCGATGATGTTCCTTACCAAGCGGTGATATCTATTCAAGATGCAGCAAGGGCTGCTGATTTCCAACAAATACTCCAAGCACTAGAAAAATAACACTACTTTTTCTTGAAGATAATATCTGCCTTTGCAGGTTCGTATTTACCTGCGTTTTTACTGATTGTAAACCGAGTCTCTTGAATATCATCCTCTTTAGCACCTTGGAGCGAAGCTTTTTCGAGCTTCTGCAATTTTTCTTCAACGGAAATAGGCATTAGCACCACAAATGCCTCAGTTTTAATTTGCAGGCCCATCGCACGAGATAAATTTGTAACTGATTGTGCCTTATCATCCACCCAAAAAATATCACTAACTGAAGACAAATCCAATTCCATGGTCGTTATCGGTTTAACACCCAGGTTTGAAATAACTAAAAATTTACCCGGCTTATTTGGATCCGGGAAAGCAAGCCGAGCATTCAAATCCATTAATTGCGAAAGATAATCCGAACCGTTTGTGGTGTTAAAAACCATTATCCATCGAAGCATTCGTTCACCCCGACCATCGCCAACCCCGTCTCCTTTTGTATTTCCAACCCCCTTTAAACCATCAATCATTTTGCTTTTTAAATTTTGCCCTAGTCGAGATAACTCTTGCGCTTTAGCGTTGGCATCCTCCACCAAGGATTTTCCGCCCGTTTTATCAACTTGAATTTTTTCTGTAGGAGAGGGATCCAACTTTAATGGAATTTCAGGCATGCTTTCTTTATCTGGAATATTGAATTTAGGAGGCGTTTTGATCGTATCATCATTTTCTTTTGCATCAGGGGAACCAGACGAAGTGCCACCCCCAACCCTTACTGACGAAACACCAAGCCTTCGGTTGACATCTCCGATTATTGCTTTTTTTAGCCCTTCCCAACCAAGCATCATAATTAACGTAACCAATGCAATGTGCACGATAAACGATACAAACAACGAGGTAAATGACTCATAATTTGGCGAATATTTAATCCAAAGCTGCTTTTGCCAAGTAGTAGTTTTCATAATCATCCAAAAACTTTATTTTGATTCATAATGTTTAAGTCTACCCGATAACAGAATATTATCATCAATCATCTCGTGGGCAAAAGAAGCTATTTTTCGCCTCTGGGCAATTTCAAGAATTCCAACCCCTCCTATAGGCGAGATTGAATCTGTACCACCAATGACAAATGGGGCAATATAAACCTGAATTTCATCAACCTGAGATGCGTCAAAAAAACTCCCCAGCGTTTTTCCGCCTCCTTCCACCAATAGGTTTTGAATCCCTTTTTTCCCCAAAAGCATTAATAGTTCATTTACAATTTCAGTATAATTATCCGAAGTAAGTTCGAGCAATTCACATCCCGAATTTTGCAATCTTACTTTTAATTCTTGCGAAACATTTTCACGCACAGCAATTATCGTTGGAAATTCCTTAGCAGATTGAACGATTCGTGAAGAAAGGCTTATTCTGGCTTTAGGATCGATAATAACTCGTATTTGTTTTCTTGGCCCCTCTGGCCTTGCATTTAACATGGGGTCATCAAGATCGACTGTTCCAACACCAACTAAAATTGCATCCACTAAACCCCGTAATTGATGAACTTTTTGTCTGCTTTTATCATTACTAATCCATTTTGATTCACCAGATTTTGTCGCAATCTTACCATCCAGACTCATAGCCCATTTCGCAATAACAAATGGTTTTGCATGCAAATGGTATTTAATAAATGGGGCATTAATAAATTCAGCTTTTTCTTTACCAATCCCTACTTCCACCTTAATACCATGAGATTGCAAAAAACCAATGCCTTTACCTGCAACCAACGGATTTGGATCACGCATTGCCACAAATACTTTGGATATCCCGGACTTTAAAATTGCATTTGCACAAGGTGGCGTTTTCCCATGATGCGAGCAAGGCTCGAGGGAAACAAACAAAGTACTTCCAACAGATTTATCACCGGCTTGATTTAAAGCCTCGATTTCAGCATGTAATCCCCCAAACCTTTGGTGCCAACCAACACCAACCACAATGTTATCTCTAACTAATACAGCTCCAACCATAGGGTTAGGTTCTACGAATCCACGGCCTCGAATTGCGAGATCAAGGGCCAAGCTCATCCATTTTTCCGGCCCATCTTCGTTCATGATTAATTTATTCCCTAAAAGCTTTAAAAAGATACAATGAAAGAAATAGAACTAGTTTAAGAATCAATGGTTATTTGCAGTGAAGTTTTCAAATGCTTAGAAAAAATAATTTCGATACCACCATTACAGCACATACTCCCCATGGAAATAATTTCCCTTGCGAATGACAATCATTATTATGCGAAATTTAAAACTTATTATTAGTTATGATGGCACAGAATTTCAGGGTTGGCAAACCCAACCTGGCTTTAGAACCGTTCAGGAAACTATTCAAAAGCACCTTGAAAAAATAACAAACCAAAAAATAACACTTTACGCAAGTGGTCGAACTGACACCGGGGTACACGCCATTGCTCAAGTTGCAAATTTCAGGGTTGATTCAAATTTAAGTGAATCCAAAATACTGTTAGGTCTTAATGCACTTTTGCCTGATGATATATCCATCAGTGAAATAACAGAGGTTCCTTATGATTTTCATTCAGTAAAAGATGCAAAGAAAAAGCATTACCGTTATGTAATAAGGCAATCTGGGATTCCTGACCCCTTAACCAGAAAATTCTGCCACCTCGTAAAACAGGAACTAGATCATGAAAAAATGCACAAAGCTGCCCAACAACTAATCGGAACACACGATTTTCGATGTTTTGAATCTGAATGGCCAAATCGCACAAATAGTATTCGAACAATTTATCGAACATCAATAAACCGGATGGGACCTTGGATATGGTTTAATATCGAAGGGAACGGTTTTCTTTATAATATGGTAAGGGCTATAGCAGGGACACTTATAGAAATTGGAAGAGGGCATTGGCCCGCGGACAAAATTCTTGAGCTAATAGAGTTAAAGGAAAGAAAATACGCTGGGCCAACAGCTCCAGCAAAAGGATTATTTCTAGTACGCGTTTCTTATGAAGATTTAACACCATGAAAATACAACAAGATTATCCAGAAAAAACCACAATCACTCCGTTAAAAAAACCGATTGATTTAGTATGCCATTTACCAGGTTCAAAAAGCATCACAAATCGAGCATTCGTGATCGCAGCGCTCAATTCAGGCGAACAAAAAACTCATCTAAGTGGAGTCTTGCGTAGCGAAGACACTGAAATCATGGTCGATTGCTTAGAAAAGCTCGGCTTTATTCTTTCCGTAAATTGGAAAGACTGCACAGCAATTGTTTCATCCCCTAAAGCTCCAGGGATCATTCCATCTTCAAATGCCAATCTTTTCACTGGGAACTCCGGAACGACCATGCGTTTCCTGACAGCAATGGTTGGGCTAGGAAACGGCACCTACAAACTCGATGGCATCAAGCGAATGCAGGAACGGCCTATCAATGATCTTTTAAAAGCTTTGAATGACCTTAACATTAACTCTGTAAGTGAAAATAATAATGGGTGTCCTCCGGTAATTATAAAAACCTCGGGTTGGTCTGGAGGAATTGCGAGAATTAATTCAGAAATGAGCAGTCAATTTATTAGCGGAATTCTAATGGCTGCCCCGTTTGCTAAAGGTGATACCCGTATCATTTTAGAAGGCAAAATTGTTTCTCAATCTTACATTGGCATAACTCTGGCAATGCTGAATGACTGGGGAATAAACACCACCAAAATTTCCGAACGAGAGTATCTGATTAAAGGAAACCAAACTGGAAACCGATTCGAATACCAAATCGAGCCCGACGCTTCTGCAGCAAGTTATTTTTATGCGGCTGCAGCAATTACAGGCGGAACTATTACAACTCCGGGATTAGGAAATACCTCTCTCCAAGGCGATTTAAAATTTGTTCATGCGCTTGAACTTATGGGAGCAACGGTCAATCAAACTAACAATTCAACAACTATTACTGGTAAAGAATTACACGGCATCAATATAGATATGAACGATATTAGCGACACGGTTATGACTCTTGGCGTGGTCGCCTGTTTTGCAAAAGGTTCAACCAAGATTACGAATATTGGCCATATAAGACATAAGGAAACAGATCGTATCAGTGCACTTGCCAACGAATTAAGAAAGATTGGCGCCCTAGTTGAAGAATTCCCCGACAGCATTATTATTCATCCTGCAAAATTGCACGGATCTGAAATTGAAACTTACAATGATCACAGGATTGCAATGAGTTTCGCCATAGCAGGTTTAAAAATTCCAGGAATTACTATTTGTAATCCATCATGTGTTGCAAAAACATACCCTCATTTTTTTGATGATCTAGCAAAAGCAGTCTAAATAATTGCGGAAATTGATATGCAAAAAGTTTGGCTATTTATTGTTTTGTTTTTTTCATCATGCTTATTTGCAGATGAATGCAGTGGTATCGCTTTAAATAATTCTCCAAAAGAAAAAACTCTACAAGTATTTATTGCATTTGATACTAAAGGTTTTTTAACCAAACAAGCAGCACACCTTACCCAAGAATCCATTTCAAGCAGAATTAAACAAACCTTTAAAGGAATCATTCAACTACAAGAATTTAAACTCACTGAGTCACAAAATTTAAAGAATCTACAAAATCAAAGTAATCAGAATATGTCGGCAACCTTACTTATCACACACGAAGAAAACCGTTTTATCATCAAAATAAATTTTGCAGACAACGAATCAGACATTGTGTTTCCAACACAACAATCAACCTGCGAAAAAAGAGAAGAAATACCCTCAAAAACTTTAGACTTATTTAAAGATTATTTTTCACCAAAAGCACTGGTCTCAAAAAAAGTAACAGACGATATTTATGAACTTCAATTCGAAATAGAAGGCAACTTAAAATCGGATTATGTTTCACCAAAAAAAGGTGACTACTTCCAGATTCTTAGAAAAACCAAGACCAATAAATCCAACAATATTTACAAATGGACAGTTTTACAACTCACAGACTCCATTGTTTCAAACGATAAAAAAATCAGGTTCAATTCCAGGCTATATACTGGCATCGAATTACCAGATTTAATCGGGTTAAAAGCAATCAAAACCCCTAGTGCATCTATCGGTGTCAGATTTAAAATACTACCCAAAGAACAAAGCCAAGATCCAAATATTCCCAGCAACTATTTCCCGGTTGATGTTGTGTTAAGATCTGCTTTTAAGGTTGGATCGAATCAGGCAGGCTTAATATCAAAAACAAATAATCAAGGAGTATTTGATTTTTCCAATAATTCTGAAGATTTATTCCCTGGGGTTGCATTTGTTGAAATACTACGGAACAAAAATATGGTTGCTCAATTCCCTTTCTTCAAAACCTTGAATGAACCCGAATCAATCACTTTAAATTTTGAACCAGAAAAACCTTACGAAAAACAAAAGCTTATCTGGTTGATACAGGTTAACGATCAACTCGCTTTTATGGGCGCACTTTTTCAAGAACTAAATAAGTCTAACTTTAAGGAAGAGGAATTAAAAACTAGAATTGAAAAGCTTGAAAAGCTTTCAAAATTCAGCGTTGATAAGACCAACAACATCAAGACTGGGCTCAATGATTTAAAACTAAAGTGGCCTGAAATTAAAAATGATAATGAGATCAAACTTGGAGAAAAAAAACTTAACGCTCTTTTTGGATATATTGCAGAATTAAACAAATACCAAGGCAGGCTGGTTAAGATTGAGACGGACAAAAACTCACCTGCACGAAAAATTTTGGATTACAAAATCACTGAAGCCAAACGTATGGCTGCCGATGGTGATTTCCCACAAGCAATTGCTTTGCTGGAATCGATTTTTACAGATGCTCCTGAAATTGAGAGCGATATTAAGGGGTTCAAGGATTTATGGTTAAACAAATCTGCTAAAGTGGTGGAATCGAGAAAGTTTTTATTCGATTCTTTACCAAAATTAAGCCTTAGCGAATTAACAAAACAAAATGAAAAACTTATTTCAAGTTTAGACACTTGCATTGCAGAATCAGATACCGCTGGACTTTTAAAGTACCTCAAAATCTCCAGAGATTTATATCTGCAGCTAGACCCTTCACAAAACGACCCAAACAAATTAACCATAAGCCCTAAAGAATCATTGGAATTAATTACTTTACTTGAGGAACAAAACAAAAGAGTAAAGATTTTTTTTGAATCCTTGAACAAGAAACCCTAAAGTACTTTGGGTTTTAAATCTTCTACGGACAATTAATTCAAAATGAAAGCAAGTTTCATTCTAAAAGACTTTGATCCCGCGCGAATTTTGATAATCAAACCTAGCGCAATAGGTGATATTGCCAATAGTTTACCATTTTTACGAGGCATTCGAGAAACATACCCCCAATCTAAAATTTCTTGGCTTGTGAACCAATCTTACGAATCTATTCTGACCAACCACTTAGATATTAATGAGGTTTTTAGCTTCGATCGAAATATTTGGAAAAAAAATTGGGGGAAGGGGTTATCGTCCTCTTGGAAATTGATTCAGCGAATACGGGCGCTCAATCCCACCTTGACAATTGACTTGCAGTGCTTGCTTCGCACCGGAATTCTTACCCGACTGAGTGGAGCACCTATAAGGGTCGGCCTTGAAGATTGCAGAGAAGGCTCAAGCTATTTTTATACCCATCTGGTTAACTACCCATCCAAGGGGATGCATGCAGTTGAAAGGTATTGGGAGGCAGCAAAGTTTCTTGGCTGTAAGGGAGAAATCCCGCCTGCATCTTTTCCTATAGATGAAACCGAAAAAGCAAATGTCCTTAAATTGATTTCCCTAATGCCCAAACCATGGATTGGTTGTTGCCCGGGAGCGAGGTGGCTTACTAAGCAATGGCCCTCAAGTTACTATGCCACGGTATTACAAAAAGCACAATCAGAGACTTCAGGAAGTATCATTCTTTTTGGCGGCAACGATGACAACAAAAACGCGTCAGAAATTGCAAACTTGCTTGCGCCGGGAACTCCCGTAATAAATCTAGCGGGCAAAACTTCTCTTCGTGGTTTAATTGCTGTAATTTCCCAAATGGATTTCGTCTTTTCCAACGATACCGGCCCCTTACATATTGCTGTTGCTCAGAAAAAAAATATTATTGCTCCCTTTCTTTGCACCAAGGTTGAATGGAATGGCCCATATGGTCAATTTCATAATACTGTTTCAACCTCCGTATCATGCAAAGGCAGTTACCTTACAAAATGCCCTAAAATGATTTGTCTCGATGATCTTGTTCCTGAAAAAATGTTTCCTCTGGTAGAAAGTACGATTCAAGCATGGAAAGCCAGCAAAACTTAATCCTTGGAAGTTCTTCACCTTCAAGAATTGAACTCCTAAAAAGAATTTTCAACACATTTGAAATAATTAAACCGGATATCGAAGAACCTTCCTCGGGTTTTTCATCTCCAAGGGAACAAGTTGCAGTCATTTCTTGGCTAAAAGGCCAGGAAGTAAGTTTGCAAGTTAAACAAGGTATTATTATTGCAGCCGATACCATTGGATGGATAGATGGGAAACCTTTGCTAAAACCTATAGACCGAGAAGACGCCAAAGAGATGATTTCTAGGATGTCTGGCCGGAACCACGAATTATGGACGGGGGTAGTTCTTTGGCATAAACCGACAAATTTACAATTATGCTGGCAGGAACAATCCATTGTTTCGTTTAAGAAAGTATCGCCTCCAGAAATTGAGCATTATCTTGAAACAAGATCTTGGAAAAACCACTCCGGATCTTATGCCATTGAGGAAGAAAATGATCCTTGGGTACAAATTTCGCAAGGTTCAATAACAAATGTCATTGGCCTGCCTCTAGAAAGCCTTTTATTTAATCTAGAAAAGTTCAAAAATATGGTCGCAATCGATCACATTTAATTATGATCCTAATTTTTGCCTGTTACCATCTTGGAAAGATTGGGCTTTAGCCGTAAAAAGTTTATGTGGGATTCTTGTTTTAGTAAAGGGAGCTACAATCAACTCATGCTTGCAAAACTAGCCTTGGAAGATGGGACTGTTTTTACCGGCAAAGGATTTGGTGCCCAGGTTGAATCTACTGGAGAAGTAGTATTTAACACCAGCATGACTGGCTATCAGGAGGTTATCACAGACCCATCCTATAAAGGCCAGATTGTAACCATGACTTACCCTTTGATTGGAAATTACGGGGTTAATCATGAAGATGTCGAATCTAATTCTCCTCAGGTCGAAGGTTTTGTGGTTCGAGAATTAACAAAAATACCGAGCAATTATCGTTCGACGAATGATTTAAGCCACTATTTACAAAAAGCAGGAATCTGCGGTATCGAGGGGATTGATACTAGGGCTTTAGTGAGAAGGCTCCGTATTCGTGGTGCAATGAAAGGTGTCCTTTCTTGCATTGAAATGGACAACAAAAAGCTAGTTCAAAAGGCAATTTCAAGTTCAACGATGGCTGGTGCAGATCTTGCGCAATTAGTAATGCCAAAAACTATGTCAACTTGGAAAGATGGCTTCACCAACTCTTTAGTAACTTACCTAACTCCAACTAAACCAACTCACCATGTGGTTGCTTTAGATTACGGCATGAAGCAAAATATACTAAGGTGCTTGGTTCAAATTGGATGCAAAGTAACGGTACTTCCGGGAAATTGCACATCGCAAGATGTGCTTGATCAAAATCCAGACGGGATTTTTCTTTCTAACGGCCCCGGAGACCCAGCCGCTGTAACCTATGCCCACAAGACTATTTCCGAGCTTATAGGCAAAAAGCCTATTTTTGGTATTTGCCTTGGGCACCAATTAATAGCTCACGCTTGCGGTGCAAGCACCTTCAAATTAAAATTCGGTCATCGTGGTTCAAACCAACCTGTTTTAAACCTTTCCAACCAAAAAGTGGAAATAACCTCACAAAACCATGGTTTCGCAGTGGGTATGGATACGCTTCCAAAAAACCTTGAACCTACTCACATCAATCTTAATGATAACACTCTCGAAGGGATGAAACATAAAACGCTGCCGTTAATGAGTGTCCAATATCACCCCGAATCCTCTGCGGGCCCCCACGATAGCAGCTATTTATTTGAATCATTCCGTGATATGATGGGTTAATTCAAAACTCACAAGCATTCGGAATAACATGAAAACGACCATATTAATCGCATTGTTTTTTATGGTGGCAGATTCTGCAGCCAATTTAAATGCAAGTACATTTAAAGAAGAGCAGGGCTCTTTTAAAGTTGGCACCAAGCCTGAATCTCCAAAAACACCTGAAATCTATCACCTCAAAAAAGCTGAACTCAATTATATCTTGAAACCCAAGCATCAGCTTCCGGTTTCCAACGTGGATGTATTTACCCTTACTTTTCCATCCCTGATAACGACTCCTTTTCCTGAAAACAACATGGTCTATGCAGAATATTATGTGCCTAGAAATTTAAAAACATTCCCTGCCACGGTTGTTCTTGATATTACAGGCGGTGATCAATCATTATCCCGCACTATTTCCTCTTATCTTGCTTCAAGGGGGATTGGGTGCCTTTTTGTTCAAATGGCTTATTATGGGCCTAGGAGGCCCCCTGAAAGCAAAGTCCGCCTTCTATCTCCAGATATCAAACATACCCTCAAAGCCATCCAGCAAACCGTCTTGGATATTCGATCTGCCATTGCTTGGCTTGAACAACGGAACGACATCGACAAAACCAGACTTGGAATCACTGGCACCAGTTTGGGAAGCATGATAGGTGCCCTTAGCGCTGAAATGGAACCATCGGTCACCAAAGTTGTTGTACTTTTAGGGGGTGGCGGATTGATTGAGGGGTATTATGATCACCCCCAAGCCCTTATCGCTAGAAAAGCTTTCGAGCTATTTGGTGGCACAAAAAAACAACTTATTGATCTTCTTGCACCTGTAGACCCTTTAACTCATGCAGAAAACCTTAAAACTAAACAACTTTTACAAATCGCAGGCAGAAACGATGTTATTGTTCCGCCCATTATGGCGCAGGCACTTTGGGAAAAAAGCGGAAAGCAACAAATCCAATGGTATGACTGCGGTCATTACACAGCAGCATTCTACTTTTTTGACGCTCTTAATTTAATTGCTCAACACCTAAAAAAGTAAGTCCTCTATATCACAGCCCAATAACAACAAAACCCCTGGGTATTAGCCAAGGGTTTTGAATCATCATTTCAGCCAGTAGGATGAAATCGTTAGCTGCTTCGGTTCGATCTTTTACGATCGTTTTCTTTGAGGTGAATCTTCCTCAATCGAATCGCCTTGGGTGTTATTTCAACCAACTCGTCCTCTTCGATATACTCAAGGGCAAGTTCCAAAGTTAGAGCCCGGGGTGGTTTAATGACAGAAACACCATCAGAACCTGTAGCACGCATATTGGTCAGCTTTTTCTCACGACAGATATTCACAGGAAGATCATTATCCCTGCAATGCTCGCCTAGTACCTGACCTTCATACACTTCGCTTCCGGGGGGCACAAATAATGTTCCCCTAGGTTGAATCATATCAATGGCATAAGGCGTTGCTCTACCAGTATCGGTTGAAATAAGCACACCGTTTGCTCTTTTAGGTACACCGCCCTTTACAGGTTGGTAATCGTAAAAGTTATGGTGCACAATGGCCTCGCCGCTGGTGCCTGTCATCAAACGAGTTCTTAAGCCAATAAGGCCCCTAGCCGGGATAAGAAACTCAATATGGGTCATTGCGCCACGACCATCCATTTTCAAACATTCACCCCTGCGATTACCTA
>Ga0209296_1001035_pt1 | contig 22422 bp, 22 predicted proteins | sample S_130206_EF_Meta_FD_187319 | JGI IMG/M metagenome (GOLD analysis project Ga0209296, IMG submission 187319) | Freshwater microbial communities from Lake Simoncouche, Canada to study carbon cycling - S_130206_EF_MetaG (SPAdes) (version 2) | ecosystem: Environmental > Aquatic > Freshwater > Lake ...
AGTTCCAAGCCGCACCTTTACGTAAATCTCTTAAGATTTCACGGTCAATTTCAGCCGCAACTTGCTCAGATAATAAAGCTGTTAATTCAGCCTCAGCATCAATGTTGTGGAATGCTGCAACGTCTTGAGCCATTTCTGGAGACCATTGAGCTCTTAATTTTCTTTCAGTTACAGAAACTGTTACTGACATAAGGTCAAACGATACCTCACCGATTCTATCTTCAAATTCTAAGTTTTTGTAGATTCTGTATTTAGCTGTAAATGCGTTATCTGCTGCAGTAGATGATGAGAATGTTGAACCTGTGTAACCGTCCATAGAACCACCACAAGTAATACATACTGGTACTTGTAAATCAACTTCTAAGTAAATTTTACCTTGAGCGTCACATAAGTTGTCATATTGACCACCATCAGTTTTACTGTTAGGGAAAGTTAAAGTTGCATTGTTATTACCATATTGTACGATACCTTTACCATATCTTTGAGTTACAACTCTAAATAAGTAAGGGTTAGTTGTGTTTGCCGAAGTGTAAACGTTACCCGCAACACCATAAACAGTTAAATCAGATAAGAAAGCCTCGTTATCCATTGGTTGACCATCAGGACCGATTAATTTACCTGCTCCGTCAGATGCAAAACCTGACATAACGATTAACACTTTTCTGTAATCAGAAGTAGTATAAGCTGAAGGAACTAATGAATCACCTGTCCATGCAACAGTACCAACTTCAGCAGTGATAGCAGAGAATTGTCCTTTAGAATAGTCAAATAAACCTGGTGGGTCTAATGCTGGTTCGTTACCTTCGTAGAATCTATCGTAAAGGTCTTTAGTTGTGTTGTAGTCGTAACCACTTTGTGGTGTTTGGTCTTGAGCCGCGTTTGGTGAACCATACGGTGCGTAGTGAATACCGGTATTTCCATTAGTTGCCAATGATGCGTCAGTGTACGATTGAATGTTAGGTACGAAGTAGAATAATTTACCAATTGGTAAGTTCATTGCTTGTACTGAAACGATGTCGTTTGCTAATAATTTAGAGAATACACGTCTAACGATTGGGAAAACCACTGTTTCAAATGCACCTGTGTCAGATGTAGATGATGCTTCATTGATTAAGAATGATGCTTGGTTTTCGTATAATTGTGCTACGTTTTCTCTCATGTGACCTTTAAGACCTTCTAAAAAGCCTAATTTGTCCCATTTGTTGATTGTGTCTTCTTTGATAACTTTAAGGTGCTTAAGACCGATGTTACCGACAAGACCTGATTCTAATAATGCTCCCATTTTAGTATTTGTTTTGTTTTTAGTTTATTTTAGTTTATTTTAATTTGTTTCTTTTACCCTAATTTACCCATTAAATCTTTCATTCTTAAGAATTGAGGATTTTCATAAGTTTTTGATTCAATTAGAGTAGTTGATGAACCTGTAGTTACTGTTTTATTTAATTTAGCTCCTACTGATTCATTAATTGATTTTGTATCCACTTTAGATAATTCGTCCTTGATTGACTTGTAAAGATTTTTAGATTCTTTTAAAGTATCAACATCGTCAAATCTTCTTAGGATATTTATTTTTTCTTTTTTAGTAGTTGAGTGTTCTGTGAACAATCTTGTAGCGTAAGCTAAGTTTGAATTGAAGATTGCAACTTCATTAAGTTTTTCTCTGAAAACATTTAATGCCTTTCTGTATTCTTCATTCTTTTCTCTCAACATTCTAACTTCTTCTTGAGTAGATTCAGTTTTAACACCACCTTTACCATAAACATAGTTTCTGTTTGGAGTAATGCCTTTTCTTAATCCTCTACCTTCTTTAGAACCCATACCGTAAGTTCTTGCAGCTTCTTTAGCTTCTCTTTTTTCAAAACCTGCGTCATCTCTACGAGCTTTAGTTGTCTTAAGGTCTTTTGAAGCAATCTTACCATGCTTCATTGCCAACCTTTCGTCTTCTCTGTCTTTGTATCCTTGACCTTCTTTAGTTTCTGATTTCACAACTTTAGATTTACCCGACATGTTAGCACCTTTTTTGTAATCAAATTTTGCTTTACCAGTACCAACAGATTTAGGACCTTGTTTCATGTCTTCTTTAAATCCACCTGTCGTTTTCTTGTAATCAAATTTAGGTTTACCCATACCAACACCTTTAGGTTTGTAGGTTTCATTAGTTAAATCATCTTCCATATCATCTTCCATATCGTATTCCATATCGTCTTCTTCATCCATCATTTCAGAATCATCATCTAATGTGATTTCGTAAACAACATCTTCGTCATCAGACATATCTTCAGAATCTACATCTGACATATCTCCACTAAAAATAGCATCAATAACATCATCAACAGATTCATCAAACTCTCCATAATCAGACATCATATCATCTTCGTAATCAGACATCATATCATCTTCGTCATCAGACATCATTTCATCTTCAGATTCACCAAGCTTAACAAGATATTCTACATCAGCGTTGTCATCAGTTAAATAAACATTTTCACCGTCTTTTTTTACGATGATACCGTCATCTTCACCCATAGCTTTAAACACTTTCAAAATTTCTTCGTCAGAAGCGTCAGTTAAATCAATTGGAGTTTCGTCTGAATCCATATCAAAGTCCATTTCAACGTCATCAGAATCATTATCTGAATCCATATCCATGTTTACGTCATCATTATCAGCTGACATATCCATGTCAACATCTAATTCAACCTCATCTTCATCGTCAGATTGCTCTGAAAGAGATTCTTTTACTAATTGGTTGATTTCTTCCTTCATGGTAGAAGCAAGTATTCCTTTTGCGTTTTCGGCAATTGCTTCTTCAACTTGTTTCATTTGAATTAGCGCCTCTTGAACTAATTTGTTTTCTTTCATATAGAAAATCTATTTATTTTACTTAATAAATATTACCAAAAACCAAAAAATACCTCACCTTAGGTATGATATCTTTTATTTTTTAATGTTTTATGATTATGAACACCAAAAACAGGTGTTACAATATCAACATATAAATATGCACAAGCAAAAAAAAAGTGGTCAATTACGACCACTTTTATTAAATCTTTTAAAAAATCAATTATTCAATAACCTCATCAATTTTACTTTCAGATACTGAAGTTATTCTCCAATCATGAGTGAACCCCTCATATTTTTTCGTAACCTTAGCTTCCACATCTGTAACAGAATAACCTCTTACAAGTTTTTCCTCTCTAATTTTTTTAATTTTACCACTGTTTTCATCAGGTAAATCATACTGAATTTTCGCAACAAAGAATTTTTCTTCCATAATTAAATTTTATTTTTTCAAATAATCGGTTAATTTTCTCATTAAGTCAACTCCTTTGGATTGGAATTCTGAATTTTCAGGTGATTTATACTTTTTTTCTTCTTCTAAGTTCTCTTCGTATTTATCTCTATCGTTAGGACTAGTAAACAAATAAGCACCTGGTGTAGATGGTGATGATACCAAGTCAAAACAAATTAACTCAAAATCATCTTGTACTTCATTTCTCTCCCCAACTTTTTTCAAGGAACCTACTCCTCTTGAAGAAACTCCCATAGTAACACCTTGTCTCATCAAGTTTGCTGCTTGGTCTCCTTTAGTTGATACAATACCTCTCTCATGAAAACCTGGTGATGTTAATAATTTAAGTTTACCCATAAGGATATTCTTATCCCACCATATGTCTGTTATGATGTGTGAAACCCTATCCAAGTCAATTAGAGACGACTCAGGGTGATTAAGTTCTGAAGTTGATAAACCTTTATTGATTGCCTTTTTATAGTTCTCAGCTTCTCTTTTTAATATTCTTTCAGGATAAAATCTCCCGTTTCTGTTTGGTGTATCGTATTTCTGTAATACAGCATAGAACTCAAATGGGTTCCTATAATCTAAGTTGGCAGATTCTTTAAGCATATCCGCATTGCGAACATCTTTTGGGGAAACCCAACCCGCATCCGTCTCAATCAATATACCATGACCGACTTCGTTCGCTTCTAAAATTCTTAGTTGTTTCATCAATAGTTTTTAAGATAAATATATCAATGTTCTGACTTTATTTACTTTTGGAAATTGAAAAGTCAAAGTATTTGTTTTCAATTACATTATCTCTTACAATATTTCTTATTATTTTTTTTACAGATTCCTTGAGTTCGGGGGATTTGAAGTCAAATTCTTTTGTAGTGTACAAGTTAACTTCCAAGTTAAAAAATGATTTTTTTCCATGTGATATACCACTTGTTCTTAAATCCAAATCAACAATACTTTGTTCTTTGAATAGTTCAGCGTCAATAGAATTGAATACTGAATGTTTTATTTCTCTGCTGAGATTACATACTACACGATTCCAATTATCGTGGTCAAATTTTGGGGAAACCCATGATTGAATGTTTATGTATAACGATTTTAAATTTTTTGAATCCACAGTACCATATACAGATTTGATTGGACTATACAGATTTAACTTTACACTTTTTCCTTTTTTCATTACATTTCATTATTGTCACGGTTTATTTCTTTGTAAAAAGATAGTACAAAAAAACCCCATAGTCAAAAATTTTTTAATAAATCGCGATATTTGTAATAATATGCTAATAGTAGACGTAAAAAAAGACGGAATAGAAAAGGCTCTGAAAACCTTAAAATCTAAAGTTATCAAGACCAAACAAAATAAAATTTTATTTGAACGAAAAGAATTTGTTAAAAAATCTGTAGTACGAAGAGATGAAATATTAAAATCTACGTATGTTCAAAAAGTTAAAAGTTCTTTAGATTGATTCTTCTAAACTTTTTAATTTTAGAAAATTCAATTGGTCAAACTTTTCAACCTTTAATCTATCAATTGTCTCAGACAATTTTGTTCTCAATTCAAACTCTTCTTCTTTTTCTAAGATGATGTTAAGTTTGTTGATTGCACTTTCACGAATTGTTTCAAACTTATCTTCCAAAGATTTTGAATCTTCAGAAATCAATTGGAAAAATTCTTTTTTTGATGACTCATCAAGACCCTCAACATATTTGTTTAAATTTTGATTTGCAATACTAACCATTGTTTTCAAAGGAATTTGAATAGATTCTTTGATAGGTTCCTTTGTTGAAGTTAACACACTTGTAATATTCTTTTTAGAATTTACTCTTTCCAATAAATTCAATTTGTTTGTATACACTAACGAATCAATATCCGAATATTTGTTTACAACATTTTCCGATAATGATTTTGGTAGTTTAATTGTTGGTAATAATTTTTGAATTAAATGAATACCTTCTTCTAAAAAATCTTTAGCGTCGGATTCGTTTAGTCCTTGAGGTGTACACAATTGGTCGTATAAAGAATAAAGTTTTGACATAGTTTTATTCTCCAAAACATTGTGTTTGAATTCTTTTAACAATTTTTTGAATTCCTTTTCATCTTTGTAGGATTCGATAAGATTGTTTTCAATTAGGGATTTAATTTTTCCGAAAGTCATTATAGCGTGTTTTCAATATAAATATTAGGAATTTAATAACTTATCCAATTCTTTTGAAATTTCTCCTAAAGATTCTTGACCCTGACCAAAATCTAAGAATTTTGAACCTTCTAATAGGTTACTTTCCACCAATAAATTCATGTTCTTCATTCTTGATTCCGGAGTAACCTCGGATTCACCTCCCGCAGGTGCTGGTGGCGGAACTTCTCCTCCTACTTCGGGTTCTCCTCCCGCAGGTGGAGTCCCAAATCCTCCAAATGATTCTTCACCACCTGTAGGTGGTGTTGTGGTTGCAGTTGCGGTTGCTGTTCCTCCTGAATTATTACCATATAGTTTGTCAATATTATCAAATAAACCTGTCTTAGTAATAACTGTAGGAGTTGCTTTAAGCTCCTCACCAACAGCTCTTTCAATTCTTTGTTGTTGTAAATCCAACCTGATTTCTTCATCAGACCATCCAAAGATATGTTTTTTAGCCCATGTCGATGATGTTGGTTGAATACCGTTTCCTGGGTCAGAAACTAAATCTTTATATAATAAAACTTTTTCTTTCCAAACATCAATTTTTAATAAATCAGCTTGTGTAGATGGGTTAGATAACCCCAATGTAAAGTTTTGTAATTCATCCTCAAAACCTAATAAGAATAAATGAACAATTGCAATCTTATTAAGTTCAGCAATCATACTTTTTTGTATTCTGTTGATTGTACGAGCAAAACGGATATCTTGTAATGATAAGTTTTTACCGTCACCAACAACTTCTTCAAACCCTAAAAACGCTTTAGGAACACGAAGAGCCGTTAATAATTTCTTTTGAATATATTCAATATCTGCAATCTCTGATAAGTTAGTTGCACCCGGTAATGTTGAAATTGGGTCTGGAGCTGATGGGTCACGAACGGGAATAAAATAATCTTGGTCGACAGCCATTTGGTTGAATCTCATGTCCACATTACCTGTTTTTGCATCCACAATTTGTTCTCTTTTGAACTTATTGGCTACTCGGTTTACATATGCTTCAACATCATCGTCATTCATATTACCCACAAATACCTTAAATAATTTTCTTTCAGGAGCTCGTGACGTACGATAAATTAACATTGCATCTTCACACAATAATAATTGTTTCCAAATACGTCTTGCTTTCTCCAACATAGAAGTACCGTAAGGTAGTTTTCTATCATCACCTAATAATCTAAAGTGAGCAATTTCCCATGATTGGAACTCCATGTTTCTATTTTTCCAAGTAAAGTGAAGAGCCTTTTTGTTCTCATCTTTTTCTTGTGTAATATCAACAGTAATTTTTGCACTAACTCCAACCTCATGTCTTTCAATTTCAATTGTTGGTAATTGTTGACAACCGATAATCCCCTTTTCGGGGTCTAATTTAAGGTAAACAAAATTGTCACCATACTTACATGTGTTTCTTGTCCACATAGGTAAGTTGGTATTGATATCTAAATTATTGTTAAATAAATCTGCTAATACTGATTTAATACGCTTTGATTCAGAATAAATTTGAAGAATAAATCCGTCTTCATTGGTTGTTGTAGATTCTTCAGAGTAAATGTCCAGCGCTGCCGAAATCTCAGGAGTATTATGAGAAAAAATAGTATCTGTTGCGAAATTTTTATACCCTGGCACAGTTAAATCATACACAGGAATAACTCCATTAGGTTCAATTGAAACTATTTTATGGTTTAACATTAATTTATCTCCCTTACCTCTTGCCGTTGAGTAAACCGATTTTTGAATACCATAAGCATCAAGAAATGTTGACCAATCTTTATATCCTGAATTATTTATATCTCGTTGTAGTTTTCTATAAGAAACACCTAATTTTAAAGCTGTTTTCTTTAAAGATTTTTCAATACGAGCGGTTTCAATAATATCATCAAAGGGTATTGAAAAATATGCAGGGTTTTTTTCCCCAGAACGATTACCGTCCCAAGTCATTTTACCTTTTCGTTTTGCAACTTCAGACATCTTTAATCTATATTCAGGGTTTGACCATAACTTCTCATTATTTAGTCTGGCATGATACGCCCTATGTTCTGAAATATTCATAATACTAAGATTTTCAGGTAAATTATTTTTACCATTAAAATCAATATGATGAACTTCTTGGTCTTTATTTATTTTAGTATTATAAAACCATTCAGAAATTAAATTATGTTCAGATATCCAACCTTTATGACCTACATTTGAATTACAAGTATACACCCAATTATATTTTTGGTTGTTGTAAAAAGATTTACGATAAAATGGCATCATAGAGTCACCTTCCTTTAGATTCATAACTCTTTCAAATGACCCATCTCTTTTCATTAATTGATGTTCCCAAGTAGCTATAATAAATGTTCCGTCATCAAAATTAACTTTATATGTCATTTCATCACGAGTATAATGGGCATTACGAGCCATTGCAGGAACAACTTGTTTTGTATTATGGTCGTATGAATAAGTTATAAATTCATAATCTCTACCTTTATCAGATAGTTCTTTAATGGTCATAAACCCATTAGGGGTTGCTATTTTAGTATCTCCTGCAATGCAATATTCCATACTTTCGTAATCATATTGAGCAGATAATCTTGATGGTTCATAATAAATCGCTTGTGAATAGAGATTATTTTCAACCTTAGCCCATTGATTTGTTAAATAAAATGTTTGTTGTGCTTGGAGTTTTTCTCTTTCGTAATCATCACGATTTGGAGTGCGCAAAAGTTCTTTTTTATCAAACTTAAAAGTCGGATAATCTTGTTTTAATAATGAGTTTGGTCCAAATGTTCTGGACAACCTCTGCCATACCGTCATATTATTTTGTTGTTCACTCATGATATAAATTTACTTGTTTTCTCAGTAATATAAATAGTATTACCCACCAAATAACCATCCATATTTTTGGTAATCAGCTTTGGTTGCTTCACCTTGACTATTCATACCATTACCTCTACCCATTTGTGGAACCATTGGGTTAAAGAAGTCAGAAGAGTTTTTATTTTCATTAACCGTGGTTGCCCATGAGTTAATCATTGCTTTTGTGTGATTAGTTACTTTCTCCAAAGATTGGAATGATTTTTCCGCAACATACAGAGCCATAGAAACCCCCATAATACAGTCATCATGATGACCTTTCTGATGGTCAGGTCTTCCATTGATGTAGATAAATGTATTCATTTCATTGTATAATCTATTTGAATATACTTTAAACCCATGTCTTACACCCTCTTCAAATGCTGCAATAATTTGAACTCTTTTTGAATTAAAATTAATACCAGGAATTTTTTCGTTAACTTTTGGGTCCCATTTCCATTTATTACTTGTATCAACATTATCAACATATAAACCACCTTGATAACTTAATTCCTGTAATTTTCTAGCAGTAGAAATACCCATACCTCCCGTAATATCAATTACACAGTAAGCATTATACATTGTTCCCCATTTGTATGCGATTTCTGCCAATACATCTGGCGGAATTTTGGCAACATATTCTAACACTTGTTCTCTTTCATCAAAATCAATGATTTGGATACACGAGAAGTCCTCAGAATCACCTCTTGATACATCAACACCCATAACATACTTATGTCCGTTTACGGGTTCTTTAAATATCCATAATGACCCACCCATAAGTTTGGCTTGGGGGTCACGCAAAGTATTTTTCACAATACCTTGCATTAAATCAGATTCAAATACATTATCACCTGAACCTAAGAAATTCGTCTCCAACTCTTGAGCAACTTTTCTTCGGTCAAATTTTAACTTTTTAACCATTCCTTCAAACCATGATGAACATGGTTTATATCCTTGAGAAATGTAATCGGTTACAATTGAGTGGTCTCTGTCATATGGATTTTCCATTGACAAGTCAATAATGTCCTTATCGGTATATTCTTCTCTATTTAATAAAAAATGAACTAAGTCATTAGTTTTAACCATATACAAATCTTTTGTATATCTTGGGTCACGATACCAAAACATCTCAGATATTTTGAAATCGTTCATGTTTCTTAATGACTGGTCATAAATTTCATAGTAAATTGGGTCATATCCGTTTGGTGTTGAAACCACAATAACTTTACCTCCTGTTGATAGGGACGCCATACAGGCAGACCAGAAATCTGAATCCGCTTCAATAAATGCCGCCTCATCAAATACAAGAATGGTAGGGGTATAACCCCTCAGGGCATCCTTTGATGTTGCAACCGCTTTAACTTCACAGTCGTTACTAAGTTTGAAATGTCTTTGGGAGTTTTTTTCTTTTGAGAATGTAACACCAACCCATGCAGGCCATTGTTCAGTAAATCCTCTTACCTTGTTAGCCATCTCCATTGATGTATCTAACTTGTTGGCAATGATAAGGATTTTTTCAGGTTTGTTCTTTTTGGCAAATACCAATCGTTTTGATATCCAAGCCGCGGTTACAGTAGATACACCCGCCTGACGATACTTTAATGCAATATTTTCATTGTATTTGTCGTAATCTTCTATTAAACTAATTTGGTCGGGAAATAAGTCCAGTGGGACGTATTTGGATACGGTATTATCGTATGTTTGTAAGTAAGTACGAAGTGCATAAGGAGTATTCCTCATACACTTCGTAACTTCAATTATTAATTGTTCTCTATTCACAAAATGTTATTTAGGTCTCGATATACCTAAACTACCTAAAAAGTCATCTAAATCATCGTCATCATAATCATCTCCATTATCATTACCACCATCATCACCATAATCATCATCATTATCATCACCATAATCATCATCATTATCATCACGATGTTCTTCTTGATAGTTTTCAAAATCTTCTTTCATTTGAAGAGCCTCTTTTACGATTTCTTCAAATCTTGAAGTTGCTTTTTTGTTTTTTGACTCATCTTCCGAAATGGCGTTTCCAATAATTTGTAAAAACTCTTGTGCCGGTACTTGGTATAACAAGATATGGAACCAGTTTATTAGTCCTTTATTATTTGGGTCATATATTTCATCAGGTAACGCAAATCTAATTTTCTCAACAATTTCTGGACCAATTCTCAATTGCATTGGTTCATTACCTAATGTATCTGTTTGTCCTTGTACTTTTTGACGTAATCCTTGTTCTTGTGGCAAACCATGTCTACCTTTAGCTTCTTCCAAACCTTTAATGATTTCGTGACAAAGAATTGGGAAAATCATACCTGTTGCGGTAATTTTGGTATCAGGTTGTTGTTCACCTTCTTCACCTTCGCCTCCTTCTCCTCCTTCGTCCTCATCAGCGTCGCTTAACTCAACTTTACCCGCAACACCTTGACCTGTTTGACTCATCATTTCAATCATTTGTTCCATACTAAAGTATAAGAAATCATTGATTGCCATGATACCTAAATAATCACCATAAAGAGATGGGTCAATAGCATCTAATCTTGATTTAACTTCAGGTTTTTGGAAAAGATAATGTCCTTTCTTAGCAGCCCCTTGAATGATAGCATTAATTATATTTCTTTTATGTTTTTCTAATTCTAAAATTTCTTCGTCGGTTAAATCTTCAATATCAAATGATGGAAATTCCATTTGTTTTGGTTTTTCTTCTTCATCCTCATCTTCTGTATCATCATTCTCATCTTCTGGTTCAAATCTAAATCTATCGGCGTTTGGTGTTCCTAAACTAGCCTCAATTTGGTACCAATTTGCAGGTACTTCAGCTTCATCTAACGATGCCTCTTTCGCTAAATCAATAAGTTCGTCTCTGTGAGCAGCTTCAATTCTCATGATACCAGGAAGTTTTCTCATCATTTCTTGATAAACCATACCTTGAACTTGTTTAGAACTTAAATCTTCTATGCCAGTAACTTGTCTTAATTTATCGGCAACTTTTTGAAATCTGTTACTCACCAATCTTTGAACATCCGCAGAACCTTTAGTCATTGCAGGATTCTTAGCATACAATCCCTCAGGACTTGCTAACTTTCTTTCCAAGTTCGGGTCCATTCTCTCTGGTCTATTCCCGTAGTCAATTTGTTCATTAAATTTCTTTGCCATAAATTATTTTTGTATTAAGTTCATTATTAAATCAATTACTTTTTCTTTCGCTTGTTCAGGAGAAACTTTTCCAGCCTTTGGTGCTGGATTTTCACCAGGATTCGGGTTTTTACCAGGATGTGAAGGTCTTGGTTTTGTCGTTGGTTTTGTCGTTGGTTTTACAGGAGCTGGTTTTGTTGTTGGAGCTACCTGTTCTTTTGTTTCACCTTTTTTAGCCTTTGGTGCTGGATTTTCACCAGGATTCGGGTTTTTACCAGGATGTGAAGGTCTTGGCTTTATATTAGGTTTTGTTGTTGGTTTTGTTTTTGGTTTTGTAGGTGCAACAGCAGGTTCTGACTCAGTAATAACTCTCATTAAGTCACCTTTAGTAATTCTTGGGGGTATATGTTTTTCCACGATTCTTTCTATTTGGGTTTCCAAGAACAAAGATACGGGATTTTTTCCTTCTTTCAATTGTTTTTTTACTGACATAACACATCTCTCAAATTTTCTTGTTTTTTTAGGTCCAACTTGTGCATGACAAATAGCCCATGGGTTTGGACCATCCTTCTTTTCTTCAAACATTCCCATACCATCATCTTCAGTACCAAATCCATCATCAGATGAAGGACCTACTTGATGCGGGTCTTGAGTTTCAGTTTCTTTGTTTGGGTCCATAGTCACTTCTTCTTCCTCATCAACTTCCTTTTCGTAAAGTTGGAATGGTTTTTTCTCTTGTTTTAATTTTGAGATAGTTGCAGTATCGGCTTTAGATACCATAGTTTGTTCTGCAAATAATTTCTTGTGTAAAGTATCAATCTGTGATTCAGTTAATTTACTAACTGTTTTTGATGATAATCCTTTTTCAATCAATTGAAGGGCTTTTTTATTAACTTTCATATACTAATTTTTTTTCAAATTCTAAAATCAAATCTCTTTCGTAGAGTTTATCTTTAATTTCTTGTTCGGTACTTCCAAATCTAAAAACAATTCTTTTTTTTCCTTCAGATTCTTCGGGTTCCCAGGCTAACGCAACAACATCGTCAATTGCGTCTATCATAGAAAAAAAATCGGAGTTCTGAATTAATTCTAATTTTAAATCAGTATTTCTCAAAACTCCCACTTTCTTTATATATTGTAATTCAGGTGGAGTTGGATAACCGTTAGAGGGTCTACTTTCCCAAGATTCCCCCCAAACATCCAAACTATCTGAAAAAATGAATTCATATAAATTATCTCCCTTATAGTTAGGACCTAGTCCATTAACATAAGTTAAATAGCTCATATTAAACCTCCGTTTGGTGTTATTCTAACTTGACCTTTATTAGTTTCAAAAACTAAGTTCTTTTTATTTGTAATTCCAATAAATTTAGAATTTAAATTTTCTTGTAAGAATTTTTTTGCCGCTAATTCTTGCTCAATAGTTTTAGTCATTTTAACTACCGATTCCATAATTTGATTAACTACTACTTTTTTCTTAGCGGTTTCAGTAATTTGTTTTTCTTTACTTTCTCTAATTTCTTTTTTAGAAACCTCAAAATATTTTGAAATTACTTTGTCTACTTTTGATTCTCCAAAAATACTATCAAAGATTGCTCCATTACCAGAATCTTCCATTTCAGATTTTCTTGTTTTTACCTTAAATGGTTTACCTGTTAGGTCTTTATATTTGTTAAACATGTTTTCACCACTTCTTTTATCAAACCAGCGTTGTTTGTCACCATATTTGTCATATAACTTTTGGAAAGAATCAAATTCTTCTGTATCAAAATTATCTCCACCTATGCCGTATATGTCAGAATCTTTAGCTAATCTATCATTTTCATCGTAATAAGTATCACCTTTATAATCTTTTCTTTTTAAATTACCAAATGAACCATACATGTCTCCTTCTTCCATTTCGCCTTCAACCGCAACATCCATATCAGCTTGAATATCTTCAACTTCACTATCGTCAGTTAAATCTTCTCCGTCCATGTCGTCACCACCCAAATCTTCAGAATCTTCTTCAAATTTAGACATGATGTCTTCTTTATCTTCTTCAGATAAAGAATTTAAATCAAATGAAGAAAGAACCATATTAACAACATACTTAATATCTTCAGATGTCATACCTTCTTGATTTTCAAGAGTTCTAATTTTTTGAGTTAATTTACCCGTAAGTTTTTGAATTGTTTTGAATGTAATCTGACCTTCGGTATCTTCGTTCCCACCTTCTTCAGTGTCAACATCAATATCAACATCAATGTCATCTACTTCAGGAGCGTCTTCCATGCCCATATCTTCCATATCCATATCATCACCTCCGTCCATTGGTGATGGTGGTAATTCGGGTGATGGTACTGCTGGCGGAGCCGCTGGAGGAGCCATAGGAACCTCAGCTTCAGGTGCCGGTTTTGGTGTTTTTAATGTGAATTTTTTTTGTTCACCATATAATGAAACACCTTCTTCATTTTCATTGATTCTATTTAATTCTCCTGCAACAAGATTTAATCTTTTGAATGCTTGTGAATATGAAGAATAGTATTTTCTATTCTTCATAGGTTCAATATAGTCAGTTTCAGATTCAGAAATAGTTCTCTTAATAATATAACCTTGTCTTTCTCTAACAATTTCATATTTGTTTCCATCAGCAAGAGATACTGAATATTCAGATTTTGCAGTTTCGTTAATTGCCCTTGGCATTACTTCGTTAAAACGAGCAATCTCCATGATTCTATTTATTTTGTCTTGACCTGTTAGTTTTTCACTACCAATTGGTTTTAAGTCTGCCATATTTTTTTTATTTTATCTTTTAATTATTTAATCCGTTAAAACCACCTAATGTGATTGCGTTTAATTGTATAAATTCATTACCAACAGCGTCAGTGTAAACTGGATGAGGCGCAATTCCATTTGATGGTCCACCTTGAGTTATTGACCCTCCACTGAAGTTACCTAAAATTCCAACTGAATAGTCGTATTGTGTATTTGCTGAATATGTTGACATGTATTTTAATTTTCTTAATAAATATACGGCCGATACAAATAATTTAACTATTCTTGAATTGTTCTTTCAATTGAAAGCTCTTTATCCGTCTCTTTATTAACGGTGTCAAATAATTTTTCTATGTGACCTGACCTTCTTAAAAACTTAAAGACCAAATTTTCATAAGATAATTCACCATCTTTTTCTAATCCAGCCTTTCTATAATCTTTAAGTTTGGTCTTAATTGTCTCTAAATCTTTACCCTCGTCAATTGCTGTATCAATCTTTTCAGTCCAAGATTTAATCTTCTTTTCAAGTATTCCTTTATCAACTTCATTCTTGAATTTTTTTGGTTTACTGACCCACTCATTATTCATTACAGAATAAACTCCTGAACTATAATGAGGCTCTTCCGCATCCTGAGCATATAACTCAACATCGTAACCAAAAATTTTAATATTATGTTTGTCGTTAAAAACTTGTTTCTTTAAATTGAACAATTGTTTGTATAAATCACTTTGTTTTTCATATTGTTTTAAATCAACAATTACATGTAAATCAAAGTCAGAAAATTCAGACCAATTGAAATTTGCAAGAGAACCTGTGAGATGAACATCATCTACAAAAATATCTTCTCCCAAATAATCAATAAATTCTTCCGCAATACGCATAAGACCTTTTCTAACCTTTGGTATCATAACCGATTTGTTAGGTTCTTTGGGGTTCTCCCAAATTTTTGGATTTAAAGTGTCTTTAATAGAAAAACTATCAAGTATTTTTTGGAAATTACTCATCCTATATAAATAGTGAGAAAGTTAAAGTTTTTTATATGGATATTTTTTTGAGATATCTGTCGTAAAGAATTTGCCCTGAGATTCAGCTAATCTTAGTTTGGTATATACTTGATGTGGAACTCCGTCGTATTTGTATTTTGCTCCGTTATTAAATTCAACCACTAAATCTTTTGTTTCAGTGTCGTATTCTGTTGACTTAATGTTTGATGATTTAATTTCGTTTTTAATCTTCGTCCCAACTATTTCTTCTTTGATTATTGCCATTTTCTTTAAGTGGTGTTAATTCGTTTATTTTATACATTAATGGTTCCATATAATTAGTTAACTCATTAAATGTAATATCAAAACCATAAGATTTAACTTGATTAAATAAAGCCATTTGTACATCATTAAATTTGTGGAATAATGTCATCATCTTTGGGGTATATGTTGGAGGACTTTTTAAATCGTTTTCACTAAACCCTAATTCTTGAAAATGTTGTCTTAACTCTAAATAAATGTCAAGCAATTCTCGTACATCTGTTGCGGATGATAAAAATTTTTCAAATGGTTTCATGTATATAAATACAAACCCCCACATTTCTGTGAGGGTCTTGAATTAAGATTTTAATTTTTTGATTTGGTCTCGTATTTCAATTGATTTTTCAAAGTTTTCTTCTTCAATTGATTTTTTGAGTTCCGTTTCAAGTTTATTAATTGAATCTTGGTTTGATTCGTAGTTTTTAATTTCATCTCTGAGTTTTACCGCGTCTTCAAAGTTTTCTTCTTCAATTGCAAGTTGAAGTTTTTTCTTTAATGAGGTTATACCTGAACTTTGGTTAGACCCATGAGAGCTATTAGTTCTAATAAAGTTGGTAATCAAAATTCTTCCGTCAGGTAATCTATAAGTTTCTTTTGTCCAATCACCTAATTCATCGGTTCCTGATTCAGATTCGACATTACTTGGTATTCCACCAAACAAATCATCAAATTGACTAAAGATTGCGTCAAAATCATCAAAGATGTCGTTAAATTTTTTTCTTCTTCTAAACATGTTTTTTTTTGTTTTTTAAAATTTATTGTGTACCTTTACACTATCAAATTTTATTCCTTTGATAAATATAGGTCAAATTTTCAGATAAAAAAATATAATCATGACATTATGACATATAAAAAAAATATTTATGACAATTTGTCAAAATATTTGGAAACGAACGAAATTTGATGTTACTTTGTAAAACAAAAATTATAAAACATATGAATGATTTAATGGATGATGACGACAAAATGATGAGTAAAAAGTCAAAATCAACTGCAGATTCAAATACACCCGTATTGGACAATTTCAGTAGAGATTTGAATAAACTTGCAGAAGCAGGTAAACTTGACCCAGTTATTGGTCGTGACCGTGAGATTTTGAGGATTGCTCAAATCCTTTCTCGTAGAAAGAAAAATAATCCAATCATTATTGGTGAACCTGGTTGTGGTAAAACCGCATTGGTTGAAGGTTTGGCAATTAAGATTGTAAATGGTGAGTGTCCTCGTAATTTGATTGACAAACGAATTGTTAATCTTGACTTAACTTCAGTAGTTGCTGGTACAAAATACCGTGGACAATTTGAAGAAAGAATGAAAGTCATTATTGAAGAACTTCAAGAAAACCCTAACATCATTGTGTTTATTGATGAGATTCACACATTGGTTGGTTCAGGTAATTCTTCAGGTTCAATGGATGGTTCCAACATTTTCAAACCAGCACTTTCTCGTGGAGAACTTCAATGTATTGGGGCAACCACATTAGATGAGTTCCGTAAGAACATTGAAAAAGACGGAGCATTGGAGCGTAGATTCCAAAAAGTAATTGTTGAGCCATCATCAGTTGCTGAAACAATTCAAATCCTTAAAAATGTTCGTGACAAATACGAAAATTTTCATAAGGTAAATTATAGTGATGAGGTTATCGAAACTTGTGTTAAGTTGGCAGACCGATATATTACTGACCGTGAGTTCCCTGATAAAGCATTTGACATCTTGGATGAAGTTGGCGCAAGAATGCAAACTGACCTTAAAGTTCCTGATATCATTGAAGACCTTAAGAAAAAAGCGGCTGAAATCAAACAACAAAAAATTGATGTTGTTAAAAAACAAAACTACGAACAAGCAGCAGAACTTCGTGATAAAGAGAAAAAATTGTTAACAAAACTTGACCAAGAAAAAGTTAAGTTTGAAGAACAATTGTCTAAAGAAAAACAAACAATATTGTTGGAACATGTTTATGATGTTGTATCAAACATGACCAAGATTCCTGTGAGTAAGATGAGTGTTGATGATACCAAAGCTTTGTTGGATTTAGATAAGAATTTGATTGGTAAAGTTATCGGTCAAGACAATGCGGTTGTCAAGATTGCAAAATCTATCAAACGAAATCGTTTAGGTATCAAAGACCCAAATCGTCCAATTGGTTCATTCGTATTCTTGGGTTCAACAGGTGTTGGTAAGACCTATTTAGCTAAACAATTGGCTAAAGAAATGTTTGGTTCTGAAGATTCACTTATTCGTGTGGATATGTCTGAATATCAAGAAAAACATACCATATCTAAATTGGTTGGAGCCCCACCTGGATACGTCGGTTATGAAGAAGGTGGATTGTTAACTGAAAAAGTTAAGAACAAACCATATTCGGTTATCTTGTTTGACGAGGTTGAAAAGGCTCATAAAGATGTGTTCACCATTTTACTTCAAATCTTGGATGATGGTCATGTTACGGATAGTTTGGGTCGCAAGATTAACTTCAAGAATACCTTGATTATCTTGACTTCAAACTTGGGTGTTAAAAAACTACAGGACTTTGGAACAGGTATTGGTTTCTCTTCTAATTCATACGGTAATGAGGAAGCAAAGAAACAAATGTTGATGAAAGAAATGAAGAATTTCTTCTCTCCTGAGTTCTTAAACCGTATTGATGATACAATCGTATTCAACTCATTATCTCAAGAAGATATTAAGAAGATTACGGACATTGAATTGAAAAAATTGGTGACTCGTCTTGTGGACATGAAATACAACATCACTTATGATGAATCATTGGTGGAATATCTATCAAAGATTGGATTTGATGAATTATACGGAGCTCGTCCATTGAAAAGAGCAATCCAAGATAAAGTTGAAGACCTATTGTCCGAAGAAGTGTTGACAGGTAAAATGATTGAGGGTAAATCTTATCTAATTAAAGTTGTTGATGAAAAAGTTGTTATTCAAAAGAAAGGACGATGATTAAGAAGGGGGGATTTATTCTCCCTTTTTTTATATTTATAATTTGATGAAAAAACTAATTAGAAAGATTTTATTAGAAACTGAAAATTCTAAATCAAATCTGAATAGGTTATTAGAAAAATTCAAAATGAATTTTCCTGAGGAATTAAGACCTAAAGTTGATATAATAGAAAAGTTGTCATTGATTATATTCAAGACCATAACTTTACCGTTAAGTTTCTTAATTCTTGTTCTACAGGGTTTGCTGGTGTTAGAACCAAAGACCAAATAATCATTTGTTCACCAAACAGTATGGGAACATTTGGTGATTTCATTTATACAATATTCCACGAAATAAGACATGAAGAACAAATGGATAAAAATATGTTAGGATTAGACAATCCATTGACCGATTATGATTTGGAAGATTTTGAAAAAATTGCAAAAAAATATTGGGAATTAGAAATGGATGCCGACAATTTTGCAAAAGAAATGGTTGCTAAACTTGTAATCAAATTGGGAATTCCAATCAACATAGCAAAAGAACAGTTTAAACTTTCACCTTACATTGAAAATTATCCAACAATGTCATCCATGATTATGTATGGTTTAAAACAAATCATAGATGGTATTAAAAATATAAAAAAATCGGGTGGAGAATATACCGATATTCAAGACCACCCGATGGTAAAAAAACATTTAGATAGGTTAGAAAACTTTATTTAAAGTACTCTTTTTGTTTTCCAATCGTATTTAACCGATTTTTTGTAATGTAGTTTGGTTCCAAGATTTTCAATCATTTTCCTACCCATATCAATTCCGTTGAATACATCTTCAACAACAACATATTCGTTTTTTGTATGATAATTGTAATATCCAATTGAGAAATTAATACAAGAGAAATTAAACTTACCTCTTAACGCATATACGTCAGTGTAGGGGTGAATCATATATCTCATATCGTTTTGGTCCATTCCTTCAGTTAAAACTTTATCACACGCTTCAAAAAATTCGGTATCCCTATCAAACAAAACTTGACCAAAACATTTTTCAGTAATCATCCAATTTTCAGGTGCATCAAATTGGATTCCGTATCCAACATTTTCAAAAAACTCCTCACTTGCTTTAAGAGAACCATGACAACCTGTTTCTTCAGATACAAAAAACGCAGCTTTAATATTTGGTAATTCTTGTAATAGTGTCAAACAAGCAAAAACACCACATTTGTCATCACCACCAATACCAGTTGGATGACCTAAGTCGTTATATGCTTTGTAAGATAATTTCTCTTCACCTTGAGCGTTCATCAACATTTCTTCATGAATATTAATTGTGTCAATATCATGAACGGTGTCAGTATGGGAAATAACACATGGAAAATAAAAATCTTCAGGTAATTCCGATGATTCTTGTTTTGTCGCATAAACATTATTGTGTTCATCAACAAAGTGTGGAATATTATTTTCGGTTAACCAATTAACCAAAAACGCAACCATTTTTTCTTCTTGATATGTCTTTGTTGGAACGCTTAACACGCTCTTTAGTAGTTCTAAATTATTCATGAAGCAAATATAAGAAATTTATTCTTAAACTTCAAATAAATCAAATAATCTTGGTTGATATAATAAATTTTTGAAATTTTCTTCGGACAATTTTAATTCTCTCATACCTTTATATTGTTTTTGAATACGAATAATGACTTTCATATTTTCTCGGTCAAATCCTTCAACTATAAATGAAACATTCTTATCACTAGGTAATTTATGCCATTTATTTAATCCAAATTTTTTAATAATTCTACCTCTAAACCCTAAAAACTCTTTAATTTTTTCTCCACCGGCATTTTCATCTTCATCAAGTTTTTCTAAAATTTTTTCAAATTGTCTTTCAACAGAATCATTAAATGATACCGAATCAAAATTATCATCATCTTGAAATTCATATGAATTTTCGGCCCAGCCACCTAATCTTCCAGTTCCTGAATATTCAACGATTTGATTAAACAAAGATATTACATCTATTTTTACTAATTGTAATCTTGCAGACCACATTAATAAATTGGCTGGTGTTGTTGAGATTCGGTCATAATCTCTAACAAGTGTAAACCCAATAGATTCCAAAAAACCATTAATTTCTTTTTCAATTGAGGTTCTTGCTGTTGTTAACATCTCACTATTCTTTTCGGATGCATAATCACCAAAAATCCGGTCCATTTCTTTCTCAAATAAACTTAATAATGTTTCTGATAATCTAATTATATATTCTTCATTGTCTAAATTAAATTCATCTCCTGGTAATATTAATTCGGCAATTTCTTTTAACTTTTCCTTATTTTCTTTATTAAGGTCACCATATACTATATAACCTTGTTTAAAATCTTCTTCTACCTGATATGAATCCATAAATTCATAACCACTATAATATGAATTAATGTCTCTTAAAAACCACTCGTCGTCTTCAGAGATATCTAACGATTTAAAAAACCTTTTATCTTCATCAAAATCAATAATAATAATGCTTTGACCTAATGGGTCTGAGAGTTTAACTGTAATAATTGCATCGTCAGAATCTTCCAACACACGAGAATCAACTTTACCTCTCGTAAATGCTCTAAGAGTTTTAATAAATTCACCTGAACCAATTAACTCATCAATTAAATCATTTTGATTTGGAAATTGTTCTCTTAAATCTTCTAAAGAAACTAACCTATCTTGAGCGTTATAAACTTCGGTTTTTTTATCTTCCGTGTTTCTATACAACGCCATTTTGTTGTTTTCTTTTTTCTTAATAAAGTAATATAACAGACCTGTTTTAATGTATTTTTCAAAATAACCAGAATCTCCTTTGTTCGTTGTACACCATTTTGTGTTTGCACCATAATAACAAGATGCGGCATAAGATTTCGGTCTAACCACCAAAACATCATCATCTTCATATAACTTTTCGGCTTGAGATTTTAACTCTCTTTCTTTTTCTCTTTCAGTTTTTTTACCATCAACAATCCCCATCAATGTTCTGATAAATTCAGGGTTTTCATATTGATTGATATCCTTGAATGCATTTGCAATCCCCTCTATATTCGGAACCATTCCGTTTCTATCCCTAAAAATCGTTTCTGCTTCCCAAATATCATCTTCGGTGATTTTATTCACATTATTGTGAAACCAAGGTACAAGCATACTTAAAATATCCATGATTGCATCTTGTTGACTCACATTCAACCCGCCTTTTGAGCCTGCAAGCATCGGTATAATTCTTTCAAGTTGTTTTCCAATATAATCCACATACTTATATCCTGTTGGGTCAACATCAAGTACACGGTCAATAAATGAACCATCATATTCAAACATTTGTTTCAGACGTTTTGCAACATCTTCTTTTTTACCTTCAATTATTATCATAGCGGATTTTTAATATAAATACCAATTTTATTTGGAATTTCAATATTTATTCTTACCTTTGTAAAACAAATCACGGGTGACTCCCTTAATAGTTAGGGATGACCTTAATCGTCCAACGAAAGTTATACAGGAGTAAAAGTGATTTTTTATTGTTCTTTGAAGAATATATTTGGGGGGTAAAATGGTATTGACTGGTATATCTGGTTATTTGGGGCACGTCGAAGCTGAGTTAACTTCGTTATCAACTGATTCAAACAATTAAATGGCAATACTTTTGCTAAGCTTGCGGCTTTAGGTCTTACTAAAGAAGAAGCTGTTGTTACTATCTAAGATAGGGAACAATTAAGGGGTCGGTGAACATTAACCTAGCAACAGAAGTTCTTATAAAGGTGGAAAAATGACTGAACCTTAAATTGAGTCGTCCATTGGTTATTAGTTTACGATGGTGAAAAACAAACTGAATATTTTGGAACATTAGAAAATGTTATCCTAAGCGTGTAGTCCTAAATAGGTAGTGTATGCAGGACGAGGTTTCGAAACCTCTACCTCCACAAAATTAAGGGTTCCAAAC